>JAANMU010000091.1_pt1 | contig 107169 bp, 105 predicted proteins | sample 7279701 | NCBI WGS metagenome assembly JAANMU01 (sample SAMN14094539, study PRJNA606508) | bioreactor metagenome | isolation source: A lab-scale SPAN reactor treating ammonium-rich wastewater day 57 | place: Ireland: Galway | collected 2017-03-13 | reverse complement strand
GAGCGTTACGTGCTGAAGGTTTTGCCTATCCTTCGGGGGCGCCTCCATACAAGTCTGTCGGCGCCAGTTACTGCAAAACCTTCAGCACTTCACTTTAGTCTTGCTGGTAAGCCCGCACGGCCTCCACGTCCTTGACGCCGCCGGGCACTCTCACCACGGCTTTGGCTTCGAACTCGTGGTCGGCCGCCAGGGCCCGGAGCCTGGCGTTGTTCTCCTCGAAGAAGTCGCGCGAGACCCGGTAGCCTGGTTGCACGAAGGCGATGTCGTTCCATGTGCGGATCTTCTCCCAGGGGGAGGAGGCATTGTCGCGAATGAAGAGGTCGATCACCACCGGTCCGGCCTGGCGTTGCGCGCCGGGATTGCGGACGGTCACCCGGATGTTGACGTCCTCTCCTTTCATGCGCACCTGCAGTTGCTCGATTTCGATGTCGGCCAGGGCAGGAACGGACAGCACGAGACCCAGGATAAGACTTAGAATGCTCGACTTCATGGAAAGCCCTCTCAATGATGGTGGTGGTGCCCGCCAGGCCCGTGTACGTGGCCGTGGGCGATCTCTTCCTGCGAGCCGGGTCGGAGCTTCACGACCTCCACCTCAAAGAACAGCTTCTGGCCGGCTAGCGGGTGGTTGGCGTCGAGCATTACCTCCTCGCCTTTGATCTCGACGATTCTGGCTCGGATGGTCTCACCGCCTGGTCCTTGCAGGCCGACCATGGCGCCTTCCTTGATGGGGTGTCCTCCAAAATCGGCTTTCTTCATCCCGAAGCGCAGGTCGTCTCGGACTTCGCCGTAGCCGTCTTTCGGGTCGACCGTGAAGCTCTTCTTCTCGCCCGGCTGCATGCCGGTCATCTGCTTCTCAAAGCCTGGAATCAGGTTCTGGTGGCCGTGCAGATAAGCCAGCGGCTCGTCGCGCGTCTGGTCGAGGATTTTCCCCTCCTGGTCGCGCAGGGTGTAGTTGATCTCGACCACGATGTCGTTGGCGATCACGGAAGCGGGCCGCCCTTTCCTTTGAGAGTGTCGTTGATCACGATCTGATTGTCCACCGTGGCCACGCCGTGGACGCTTCGAGCCAGCTGCTCTGCTTTCTTCTTGGAGGCTTCGTCGGGAACCTCGCCCTTGATCACGACCTGGTCGTGCCGGGCTTCGGCGGTCAGCACGCAGCCGGCCAGAATGGGGTCCTGCTTCAAAGCGACGTTGATGGCGGTCAGGGTGGCTTTATCGATGGGTTCGATGCTGGAGGGGGGTGGGGTGACCGGTCCCCCACAGCCTGCGAGTAACAGGGCCGCCACCAGGGCCAGGAGAATCCTCGGCATAACCCCTCCTTCGCACCCTCGCCAGGGATCCCTGGTCTGTTCGGGAAGCCGGTCAGATGGGTCCTCTGCAGGGTTTGCGCGTGTTGGAGCTGGCCGGCATTCTGGCCGGGCCGGCGGTGGGCGGTTTCTTTGCCGAGCTGGGAGCGGACGTGGTCAAGGTGGAGAATCCGGCCACCGGGGGCGATCCCACCCGGGGCTGGAGATTGTCCGGAGAAACCAGTCCCGAAGGATTGAGCGCCTATTTCTGCTCGGTCAACTGGGGTAAGCGCTCGCTGGCGCTCGACTTCACCAGTGAGCGTCCGCTGCTCGACGGTCTCCTGCAGCAAGCCGACGTGGTTCTGGTGAACTTTCGCCCGGGGAGCGGGCTCGACCCGGCGGCCCTGGCCCTGGAGCACCCGCGGCTGGTGGTGGGGTCGGTAACCGGATACGGCCCGGCCGATCCTCGCCCGGGTTTTGACGCCTTGATTCAGGCCGAGTCCGGTTTTATGGAGCTGACCGGTCCCCCCGGGGGGCCGGCCTGTAAGCTGCCGGTGGCCTTGCTCGACCTTTTGGCCGCTCACCAGCTGAAGGAGGGCTTGCTACTGGCCCTGTTGCAGCGGGAGAAGACCGGAAAGGGCGCCCTGGTGCAGGTTTCACTCTGGGAGACGGCCCTGGCCTCGCTGGCCAATGTCGCCACCAACGTCCTGATGGCGGGCTGGGAGCCCTGTCGCTCGGGGACCGAGCACGTCAATTTGTTCCCCTACGGCACCCTGCTGCCGTGCTCGGATGCGCCGGTGCTTCTGGCGGTGGGGACCGACCGCCAGTTCAGCGCGTTGTGCGTAGCCCTGAAGCGTCCCGACCTGGCTCAGACGTATTCGGTCAATCGTTTGCGGGTCGAGCGGCGCGAGGAGCTGCGGCGCCAGTTGGAGGAGGCCGCCTCCTCGGTTGCCAGCCAGGTTCTCCTGGAGCGACTGCAGGCCGCTCATGTTCCGGCTGGTCGGCTGCAGAGCGTGCGTCAGGCTCTGGCCAGCCAGGCCGCCCAGGCTCTCTTGCTCGAGGATGGGCCTTTGCAAGGCTTGCGCAGTCTCGTCTTCAGCGGAGTCGAGCGGGTCCCATTACTCCCTCCACCGGCCCTCGGTGCCCACAGTCAGGAAGTCCTGGCCCATTGGCTTCAGGGAACCTTTTCCAGCGAAGGCTCGCCGGCAGGCTCGTCGAGCAGCACTTCGCCGGGGGCCAGCCGGTGTCCGCAGAAAGGACAGTAATCCTGAGGTTGGGTGATGTTGCGCCCGCAAGCGGGGCAGTCCAGGGCGCTCGAGTCCGCTTCGGGCTCCTCGGTTTCGTTCACCGTCGGGGCTTGAGCGGCGGCCCCGATCATCGAGAGCAGCACCGAGCCGAGAAAAAGGTACGGCACGCATAAGGCCAGCAGCACCGCCGGGGTCAGTCCCGAGGCAGGCTGGGGTCGCCAGGCTTGAATCTCCACGTCCTTCTTGGTTAGCAGGGTGAGCGCCAGGGCCGGGTCGGGAACTTCCACCCTGACGATGCCTCCGGCGTAGCGTTCCAGGTAGAAGATCTGGCCGTCCACCCAGGCTCGCCTGAAGAGGCTCTCCTGGGCCTGAGTCCAGAACTCATTGTAGCCCAGCCGCTCGGCCTGATTGAAAGGGGTGACCAGTCGGCTCAAGGAGAGGGCCAGAGTGGCCAGCAAGATCAGCCCGATCAGCACCACACCGATGCGAAGAATACGCCGGCTGTTGTTGCGGCGGCGGCGGGCGTGTCGTTTCTCGGTCACGTCTGCTCCTGAAGGGTTACCGGCGCGGGATCCTCGGGGGCCGGAGACTCGGGCTCGGGGGATCTGGTGCTGGCCCGGCTGGTTTCAGCCAGAAGTCGAGCCGACCAGGTGGGAATGCCGGGAGTGAAGGATGGCAGAGTGTCGGGCAGGGGCTCTTCCAGGACCAGAGGTCGCAAATTGACGTCCAGCAAGCGCTGCAACTCGAGCAGCCTGGTCATCAGGGTGTCGAGTTGCTCGTCGCGAGGGGAGGTGGGCAAAAGGTGGAGCGCGGCCACCAGCTCGGAGAGCAACCGACCCTGGAGCTGGAGCTCGGCCAGCAAAATCGCCAGCTGGCTGGCCACCACCTCGGAGGCACCCAGCTCCTTGAGGTGCGCGCACCACAGGTCTTCTTGCCGGGCTCGCTCCTCTTGATGCTGGCCCTGGTGATCGCGGGCTCCCTCGCCGGACTGACGCGAGCCCTTTACGCGCACCTCGACCTGCTGGATCATCGTCTCCAGCGGCTCGAGCGTGCGCAGCACCTGGAAACCAAGCTCCTGACAGGCCTGCCGAAACATCAAGTGCAGGGCCAAGCGGTCGGCCTGGGGACGGCTGCCATCCAGAGCCGACTCGAGCACCCCCAGCGCAAAGTCGCAGCGTTGGGTCAGATGGGAAATCTGGCTGGCGGCGCGGACCGCTCCCAGCAAGCCCAGTCCGGGCAAGCCGAGGCGCTCGGCCAAAGACAGCGCATTTTGCGCGCCGGTTTGCACAGCGTTACCTCCAGACCTTACGAGCGGGCCTCGGCGAAGGGGAAGAGGCGCAACAGCTCGGAGCGAAGGTCTTCCCCACTGGACTGGGCGTCCAGGGCTCTGATCCGCTCCGCCAGACCCGTGTCTTTCAGTTCGTTTTCCACCCAGTTGGAGAAATCCCCCCGCTCCAGGTGGTAGGTCAGAGAGCCAGGCTCGATGTAGAGCAGGGTATCCACGAACTCGCGATAGCTGCGGGCTCGAACTCCCAGGTAACGGCCCGGGGTCCAGAAATGAAAGGCGCGGTCCTCTGGCAGGAGCGAATCGTCCAGGGGAGGCTCCATGGCGAGATCCACCGGAGAGGGACGCTCGTTGGCATCCGCCTCGCCGCTGATGCTCGACTGCAGGCGCACGACCGCCTCGTGGTAGCTGGTCAAGAGCTCCCGGCTCAGCTCGGGAGTCGACCCCTCAGCCCACAGTTGCAGCTGGGGTTGGCTCGGGTCCGGCAAGATCAGCACCCAGGAGTCACCGCGGATGATCTTGACGCCTTCCAGCATCTGCAGCTCGGCTTCCCGATTTTCCTCGATCAACAGCCGCATCACCCGGCCCTTCTGCTGCCAGGTGCATGGAACCGATTCTTCCAGCACATGCACGGCGGGCACCTGGGCGACCACTTCGGAAAGCGGTACCTGCTCACCGGCGAGCAGCTCGAGCAGACGGGCAAAGGCGAACATTGCGTCAAATCCGGGTGAGAAACCGGGAAAGATGAAACCGCCCATGGGTGTGCCGGCCAGCTGAATTCGGCGCTGGCCCACGCTGGCGGTATGCATCAACGAGCGCGTGTCGGTGCGCGTGCGGATCACTCGCCCGTCGTAGTCGCGGGCCAGTTTTTCCAGCACGGAGGTGGCCTGGATGGGAGCTGCCACCAGGCTGCCGGGTGTGTGCCGGAAGACCATCATGGAAAAGGCGGCCAGGAGCTCGCTGCCTGAGAGGATGCGCCCGGTTTCGTCGACCACCACCAGCTTCTCGACGTCCGTGTCCATCAACACACCCAGGTCGGCTCTGAGGGTCATCACGATGTTGGAGAGCGCTTCCAGGGAGCGACGCGGTTGCACCTCGGTGGCCTTCTGGGGGTCGAGGTAGGCATTCAGGCTGACCGTCTCGCAACCGAGTTGACCCAGGATACTCGGCAGAGCCACCGAGGCCTTTCCGTAGCAGTAGTCGATAACCACCCGGAAGCCGGCCTTGCGGACCTGGTCCACGTCCATGCTGGCCGCGAACCCCTCCAGATAGCGTTCCAGGGTGCGGGCCGGAAAATCGATGTGGCCGACTTCATCCATAGTCGTGCGGCGGAAGTCCTCGCGGAAAAAGCGATTTTCGACCCGCCGCTCCATGGCTTTATCGATGTTGATGCCTCGCTCGTCGTAGAACTCGATTTGCAGCGAGCGATTGTCCTCGGGCGAGATGCGGGTATGAATTCCGCCGGCAGCAGTGCTGTTCTTGAGTACGGTTCGGCTGATGGGCGCAGGGGTGATGCGCAGATCGCGCACGTTGCAGCCTACCGAGATCAGGCCGCACATCAGGGCGCGGTTGGTCATACGAGCGGCGGGATGTGAGTCGCGCGAGCTGGTGATGACCGAGCCTTTTTCCAGCGAGGCGCCGAAGGCTGCGCCGAGTTTCAAAGCGAACTCTGGCGTGATCTCGATGTTGCCCAGGCCAGAGATCCCTTCCAGTCCGAAGAGCGAGCCGGGCCACCGCTTGCCCCAGATTAGGCTTAGTGAGACGTTGGCGCCCGCCTCGATGTTCTTGTCCGGCCAGACTTTGACTTTGGGCTGCAGGATGGCCCCGGTCCCCACGAAGACGGCATCGCCCAGAACCACCCCATCGCCCACCGAGACATTGTTCTTCAAGGTTGTGTGACGTCCCACGATGCTGCCGGCCAGGCGGGTGTTCTTGCCCACGTAGACATCGCTCCAGAGCACGTCGCGCTGGAGTTGAGCGCCCTCTTCCACGACGCAGTCGTCTCCTATGACGGTAAAACGTGACAGGCGGGAATTCTCGCGAATGCGACAGTTCTTGCCTATCACCACCGGGCCCTCAATGTAGGCGGAAGGATGAATCTGGCAGCCCTGACCCATCCAGATCTTCTCCGAGACGAACTCACCCGGTGGCTGGTGCTGAACACGGTTTTCGAGCAGGTCGAGCTGAGCCTGGCGATACTGTTGCAGGTTGCCCACGTCGCACCAGTATCCATCGACGACACAGCCGTAGATCGCTTTGCCCCGGTCCATGGCGGCCGGGAACAGGTCCTGGGAAAAGTCGTAGGGCCGGTCCGTCTCCATCTGATCGAGCAACTCCGGCTCGAGCACATAGATGCCCGTGTTGACGGTATCGGAGAAAACTTCTGACCAGGTTGGCTTCTCCAGAAAGCGTTCAACGCGGCCGGAGTCATCGGTGATGACGACCCCGAACTCAAGCGGACTCTCTACTCGCGCCAGGGCGATCGTGGCCAGTCCTTGCCTGGCACGGTGGAATTCGATGACTCGGGTCAGATCAATGTCTGTAAGGGCGTCTCCGCTCAGCACCAGAAAGGTTGAGTCGAGATGGGGCTGCACTTTCTTGATGCTGCCCGCGGTGCCAAGGGGGTCGGCTTCGATCGAGTAGGTGATCTGCACGCCCCAGTCCGTGCCGTCACCGAAGTAGGTCATCACCTCATCGGCCAGGTAATGCAGGGTCACGATCAGGTTGGTTACCCCGTGTCGCTTGAGCAGGTCGACCACATACTCCATCATGGGCCGGTTGCAGATGGGAACCAGTGGCTTGGGCCGATTGCACGTCAGAGGCCGCAGCCGGGCCCCCTGGCCGCCCGCCATCACCACCGCCTTCACGTCACCCGTCCTCCGTCCCGTCTGATCGGCGTGATCTGAGGCTGCAAGCCCGTTCGCCGAGGTTCAGGCCAGGGTGTTCCACGGTTTCGAGGGGACTCCTGTCAGGGGCTCCGGGTCAGCCCTTCTCTCTTGAGTGTCCGGGACAGGCAGCCAGGTTTCGGGGGGAAGGAGGTTCTCGCACAAGCGAGAAAACCCTGAACCATTGCTCCCGAGGGCCTCTTTGTCGCAATTCAATGGGCCTTTGGAGACCTAAAAAGGCGGTCGTCCTCTAACGATGCTCAAGATTCTTCAACGCCGACTTCCGGTGCAGCTGCGTCCTGAGGAGGCCTATCAGGTTCAACAGAGCCTGCAGGCCCGCTTCAACAGCCTGTTGGCCGGTGTTCGGCTGGAGTATCTGCGTCGATTGGGACTGTCTTCTGAGCCCGCCGGGATGGTGGGCCCGCCCGAGGGGTCGAGCCTGGCTGCAGGCGAGCTGTTCATGCCCGAGCCCGGTACTATCTTCTATGTGAAGTATCCCCGCCAGGGCGAAGGTTTTGAAGCTGGGGCCATCTCTCGCCAGCGTGACGCCGATTTCGGCCACTTCTTCAGTGAGGTCAAAGAGGCGGTGCTGGAAGTGCACGGTTCGGCCGGCGAGTGGCAGGCAGTCGGCGGAACCGGTGATCTGCAGGTCGAAGAAGCCCGCCCGGCTGACATCAACGTCTCGCAAAAGGAGATGGAAGCCTCGCGCGAGATCATGAACGAGCGCTCCAAAGCCCTTCTCGAGCTTTTGGCCCGGGGCGAGTCGATGCTGTTCAAGCAGTTGGAGGAGAGCAATCGCAAGGATGCGGCTGCTTTGCTCAGCACCCTGGAGGAGCTGGATCTCGTTCGCAAGGACTACGCCGTGCTCGACCCTGAGAGCGGTCAGCAGATTCTTCGGGTGGCCAGCCGCGAAACCATCGAGGAATACTCCCAGAAGGGCTTCAACTGGTTTGTCAGCGGCAAGTCCGTCTCGGATATGGAAGTGGACGAGGTGCTCAGCTGCACGCCCTTTTGCCGCGGCTTACTTGAGAACGATCAGTGGTTGCTGGTGATCTTGCTGGGTGCTCTCAAGAGCCTGGGTTTCAGCAATGAAGATGTGCAGGTCTGCCAGCAGCCCAACGCCCCGATACAGCTGTTCCTGAGCCTCAATCAGCAGAACTTCCTGGTGGTGTTGACGAACAACAAGCTGACGCTGGATGACTCGTATCTGATCAGCGCCCAGGTGGCCGCCTATGGACTGACCCACGTGCTGGTCATCTCCAACCAGAAGATCTCCCGCCTGATGAAGCACCATCTGAGTCAGACCAACGCGGATGTCTCGTTCAACTTCATCGACTCTCTCAACGAGTTGGAGGAAACCGTCCAGGTAGTGTTCCTTGAGAAACAACGCTCTTACCTCAAGGACGTTCTGGCGCCCATCTCCGAGATGACTCCGGTCAAGATTGAAGAGTTGGTGATCGAAAAGATGGCTCCTCGAGCTGCTATCCTCACGCCTGCCGAGGAGGTCGTTCCGCCCCCTTCCAGCTTCCGAGCCAACATGTTCGATACCGCGGAGCCCGAGCCGACCACCCGCAGCACCCCGCCCGCTCCGGCCGTTCAACCCGCTCAGGAGTTCATGGAGGACTTCTCGCCCGAGGCCGTGCCCGAGATTCCCGGCTTTAATGAGGGTCAAGGAGACGTTGAGCCGGTCGGAGAGGATTTCGAGGTGGCCACCTTTTTCGAGGACCTGATGCAGCCAAGCGAGGACGCCGCCGGGGAAGAGGCTGGTTATGAGGAGCCTTACGACGAGCAGGAAGCCGCCGGGGATGAGGGGCAAATGGAAGCAGTACCCAGTCGACTGGCCATGGGCCAGGCTCCCATCCCTCGTAGTCTTCCTAATCCGGCTGGCGCCAGTCCGGTGCGCCCCCCCGGTGCTGCCCCCGGGATGCGCCCCCCCGGTGCTCCGCCTCCCGCGGGCGGGGTCCCGCCCGGAATGTCGGGAATACCGGGAATACCCCCGCGCCGTCCGTCCTGACGCGTGCTATAGTATAGTCTATGCTGCGCCTGATTCGGCGGGACCCGCTTGCCCTGCCCAGTCCTGGAGGACGGGTCATCTTGCGCCCGCTCTTGCCCGCCCACATCGCCCTGATTCGGCAATGGCTCAACGAGCCCGAGGTGACTCGCCTGGCTTTCGGCACACAGGCGACCGGCGAGGTGCTCGACAAGCTGGTTCGGGAGTACTGTCGCGAAATCAAACTCGGTCGGAAGAACAGCCTCGCTATAGAGGTTTCTCCCGGCGGGGTGGTGGGTTTCGTGCGTTTCAGCTTGCGTAATGCCGCTCGCGGCCGGACGGCCCGCGTAGGTATTCTCATAGGCAACCGTCGCTACTGGAATCAGGGCCTGGGGACAGAGGCCATGACCGCACTGTTGCACCACCTGTTCGACTCAGGCATGGATGTCATCGAGTTGGACACAGCCGATTTCAATGAGCGGGCTCAGCGTTGCTTCGAGAAGAGCGGATTCGTGCGGTGTGGTGAGCAGGGGCAACTTGACCCGGAAGGCGGCCCGGGTTGCCGCAAGATCTGGATGGAGATCACTCGCCAACGCTGGATCCACCTGCAGCGTCAGTAACTCTCCGGCTGCTCCGAATCCCAGGCGATGCCGTCGTTCTCGGCTTCCGGGTCCAGATCCCCGGCCGTCAGCGTTGGTGGCTCGGGCGAGTTGTCGCTCTGACTCGGGCTCAGCTCGGCCACCAGCCAGAGGCCGTCTTGGCTCGGTCCCGCTGCCCAGCGCAGCGATTGTAGACGCTGACCGCGTCGCAGTTTCAGCCATCCGGCGGCGCCCGGTTGACCGGGAAGCTGACCGGGCAAGAGCTCTTCTCCGACCTCGCGCCCCTCGCCGGGCAACTCGGTTCCCAGCGCGAGATCCAATCGCCCACCCTGTAGGCGGGCCTGACCCATTTTTTGCAGACATACCCGGCGGTGCAGCACTGGCGAGCCTGCCACGAAGTCATGGCCGGCTTGCTCATCGAGCAGAATACTTGCCAGAAGGGTGGCCCGCCCGCTCCCGAGCAGGTTCCAGGCCGCGGGTCCATCCAGGAGCCAGTCTGAGCTCATCGCCAGCGCCCCCTGGTTTAGCCGGCCCAGAGCCTCTCCAAGGTGGCCCTCCTCGGCTCGGCTAAGGCCGGTGAGGCGTAAGTCCCGCGGCAGCTCGATCAAGCCGGGTTGAATGGCCAACGCGCAGTTTGCCCTGGCGTTGACACGACCCAGGGCTTCCAGGACGGCTTCTCGAGAGGGCTCCGGCAGTCGATGGGGCTGCTTCGGGCTCAGCTCGAGCTCCAGACGGTCCGACAGGCAGGTTCCTTCCAGGGAGGCGTAAGGCCACTGCTGCAGGGCCGGACCCTCAAGATGAAAACGGAGGGCCTGGGTCTTACACGCTTCTTGCCAGACTGCGGCCAGCAGCTCTTGATGCTGCGAGCGGGTTTCAGGGTCCAGGCCCCGTACTTCTGGATCGGCCCCCCCCCCGACCAGCACGGCGGTGCGGCAGGTGGCCCCCTGGAGCCCTTCCAGCGAGTTGTAGCGAAGTCCGCCCGAGCAATGAAGCTCGAAGTCTTCGCCCAGACAACGGTAGGTGAGGCGGCAGCCACTATCGGGTCGGGCCGGCAGGGTTTCGGGATAGGCCCCGCTTTCGGCCACCTGCTGCTCAATGGTATCCACCGCTGCCTCTAACTGGGCTCGGCACGAGTCAGTGCCATTCCACGGAGTGCCGGGGAGGAGAACCACCGCCACACGCGCATCCGGGGGGATGTCAACCAGGGCTTTTCGGGCCCAGGCCACCAACTCGGGGTTGAATGGCTCGAGCAGGCCCAGGGCCGGCCACGAAGTCAGGGGACCGCAGAGAGCCACCGGGGGCCCCTGAACGAAACCCGCCCGGGCCTCAGGTCGGGCCTCTTCTCCTCGAAAACCAGCTGCGCAGGCCCCGATCAGGGCCAGGAAGACGAGGACGCGTCCCGGGCGCAGCCAGCCAGACATTGTGAAAGGCGTTCAATGCATCGGGCCTTGACTCCTGCTCAGGAATGATGCCGGGTAAGGCTTCCAGGTGCTCTGACCCCAGCAGATTGTGTCCTGGTCGAGGGAGGACAACAAGATGTTGTGGAAAATTCAGCGACGGCAGAAGCGGTCATTGGGTCAGCGAAGTCGGAGCGGCATTCGGTCTGCTACGGTCTGAAGGGTCAGCTCGCAAAGAGCTGGGTGAGGTAGTCGAACATCAGCGGGTCCTTGTTGCGCAGCAGGTCGCGGGCGCTCGCTTCGAAAAAGGCCTCCACGGATTCGGCGAACCACTCCTGGGGATTGACCTCGGCATACTGGCTGACTTTCCCTGAGCGTTCCTTCGCAAAGCGGTTGTAAAGCTGGACCGACAGGGGATGGGTGCGCGACTCCTTGTCCTGGACGTAGTGGTCGTAGGCGTGGGCGAACTCGTGCCGGGCAGCCGAGCGCCCCTGGTTGCCGAGCAACTCCTCCCCCACCACCAGAAGCCTGCGACTCTGGTCGTACAGGCCTCGGACCACGCTCCAGGGACGGCCGTCGAAGGTACGCTCACCCGGAGCCACCACTTTCATTCCCTTGATGGTCAGGTCAGTGAGGGCCATGCTCTTCTCAAGCACGATCACGTTCAGGCCCCATTGTTTCATCTTCTGCACGATGGTCAGGCCCATGGGCTCGAGCTCGCGGACGATTTTGCTGCGCGCCTCGCCCGAGGGAGCGTGCCGAATCATTTTCTGAATGACCTCGGCGGTCGGGCTGGAGCTCGAGCCCGACTCCGATCCGACTGTGGTGGGCGCTCCCGGCTGGCGGGGGACGTAGCTCGAGAGCTGGATGATGGAGGGGAAGACGGGCTCGGACGGCAGCTCTTCCTGCCCTTCGTGCTCATCGCGCTGAAGATCCTCGCGGTAGCTCTCAAGACCCGACAGGAGAGCCTCGAAGTCTTGCTTGCTCGAGTAGGCAAAGCCCTTGCTTTTGCCCTCGTCGCGCATCCGTTTGCGCAGTTTGTAGAGATACTCGCGGGCGTCGGGAGAGAGGTCGAGGGTATCGGTTGTGAGCAGATAGTGCAGCTTCTGCTCGTCGTCGAGTGTCTCGAGCTGCCGCAGGACGTTGGGTTTGACGCTCCGGGCCAGCTCACGCTGGACGGCCCCAATGTGGGCGGCATCGTAACCCTGGAAGTTTGGGCCTCGAATCTCCATGGGATATGGCATGATTAGACACGGCGAAACAAACACCTTGTCTTGAATGTTATACTGATGTGGCTGTGAAACGATTATTTTTGATTCTGGCTGTAGCCTGGCTCTGGCTCCCTGCGCGGGCCGCCGGGGCCGGCGATGCGGCTCCGGCCATCAGTTTGCCTTCGCTGGGGCACGGCCAGGTTCAGTTGCACGCTTTGCTCGCCGGTGGGCCGGTGCTGCTCTGGTTCCCGGCGGTGACCTCCGATGACCTGGCTCAGGCAGGAGCTTTGCACCAACTGGCCTCGCAGCACGGGGCGCAACTGGTGATCGTCCCTGTGGTCGGAGCCGACCAGGCACGTGCTCAGCAGATTGCCGGCCAGGTCCCGGGTGTCATCGTGCTGCTCGACCCGGATGGGCGGGTAGTCCTGGGCTACGCCGGGGAGTACATCGCGGGGGTCTGCCCTAATCCCAATCTGTTCGTGGTCACCCAGACGGGGACCATCGCTGCCGCCCGCCAGTACCCGGGCATTCCCCCCTCGGCCTTGAGCGAGGTGCTGTCCCAGTCTCGCTAGAGCCTAGGCCAGCGCGTCGATGCCGCACGAGCTTGAGAAAGCATAGGTGCGGACCGGGTACTCGGGCTCGGGGCTCACCAACATGGCCAAGTAGTCCAGCGGCTCGAGGGGCGTTTCTCCGGGCGTGACGCGCGACTGAAGGGAGATGTTACGGTTGCCGATGTATCCGCTCAGCATGTGGCCATCGCGCTGGTTCCACTGGGTGAGAACCACCCGGTCGTAACCGATACGCCCCTCAATCTTGACGGTGGTCCCCCAGGTTCGCGAGCTCAACTCGAGAGAGCGCGACCCGACCCAGCCTTCGGCCTGACGCCCTCCAGTTACCGGCTCGCTGGTCACGTCGTAGGAGCCGCTGAGGCCCACCCCGGTGCAGTGACGCACTGCGTTGGTTTCCTCCACCCGGCCCTCGAGCATCTGGTTGCCCACGGACCCGGTCAGGTTGCGCGCTCCCCTGCTGCCCTTGACGACCTCCAGGCTGAACTCTTCCCCTGAGATGCGGCCGGCCACCACGCCGGCGGGGCGAATCCCGCGTGGTGCAGCCATCAAGAGCTGAGTCAGGCGGGGCTCGATAGGGAATGGCAGTCGGGCAGCGTCCATCGGGGGTCATCCTAGCATTGACGAGCCGGTCCTCTCTTTGCCAGGTTGTTAACCGGCCACGCCCGAAGGCTGCTCGATGAGCCAGGCCATTCGTCACGCCATTCGACTTCTGAGCGAGGCTCGCCCTCTGAGCGCCGAAGAGTCAAGCGCGGCGGTGCTGGACATGATCGAGGGTCGCGCCAGCGAGGCCTTGATGGCGGCCTTCCTCATGGGCTTGCGGGTCAAGGGCGAGAGCGAGGAAGAGTTGCTCGGTTGCGTTCAGGCCATGCGCTCGGCGGGTCGCGCCATCACACCCTCCCGGCGCCCCCTGCTGGATACCTGCGGCACCGGGGGAGACGGTAGCTCAACCTTTAACATCTCGACCACGGTGGCCATGGTTGCGGCTGGAGCCGGCGCTACCGTAGCCAAACACGGAAATCGCTCGGTCTCCTCGCAGTCGGGGAGCGCCGACGTGCTCGAGGCGCTGGGGGTTCCCTTGCTGCAAGAGCCCGAGCTGGTGCGTCGTTGCATCGAAGAGGTGGGTCTGGGCTTCCTCTTCGCGCCCTATTTCCACCCTGCCATCGGCTCGGTCGCTCCCGTGCGTCGCCAACTTGGGGTGCGCACCGTGTTCAACCTGCTCGGTCCGCTGTCTAACCCGGCTCGGGCCGAGTCGCAGCTGATCGGGGTCTATGCCGAGTGCTGGTGTGTGCCCTTCGCGCGCGTGGCGGCCGAGCTGGGGGTCACCAGCTGCCTGGTTGTGCATGGCCCCGGCGGGCTAGACGAGCTGGGCCTGGAGGGTTCTTCCCTGCTGGTGCGACAGTTGGAGGGAAAGGTCGAAAGCCTGCGCCTGGATCCGGCCGAGCTGGGGTTGTCGGCGGCAGCCCCCGAAGCCCTGCAGGGCGGCTCTCCCGAAGAGAACGCGGCCATCACGAAGGCCATCCTGGAGGGCGAGCGCGGGCCACGTCGCGACGTGGTGCTCCTCAACACGGCCGCCGCCCTGTGGGCGGGTCGGCTGGTGGAGGACATGCGCGAGGGATTGGTGCGAGCCGGCCAGGCGATTGAGACGGGGGCGGCCAGTGGAAGGCTCGAGGAGCTGCGGGCCTTCAGCCGTAGAGCTCTCGCTTGAGGGCGGCGAGATCGGTCTTGGAAGCGTGGCGCGGGTCGCGCGGGATGTGCTCGACCACGTGCAGCTCATCCACCGGCAGCGGGTGGAGGGCAGAGCGCACGCGTCGGGTCAGGTCTTCCGACCAGGGGCGGGGCGCCTCCACGCACAGCACGGCTCGATTACCCAGCAGCGGATCGGGCACGCCGAAGTAGGCCGCGTGCCGCACTGGCTCGACGCGCAGGGCGCGAATCTGGGCCGGCAGGCTCCACTCCACCTTCTCTTCGCGCTGCACTCGCTCTGAGACCCGTCCCATGAGCCAGAGCCGGCCCTGGCGGTCTTTTCTGGCCGCGTCCCCGGTGCGGTGCCAGACTCGGTCCCCCTGGCGGATCTTGCCCCGACGGTCGCTCTCGGGGTCGTCGAGGTAGCCGGTCAGGACGTGCCGGCCTGTGACCGCCACCTCGCCGACTTCGCCGTGGCCGGCCTCCCAGTAGTCCAGGCCGCGATAGTCGAGCTCGATGGGGCCGTCCCAGGGGCGCAGCAGCTTGAGCTCGAGCTGGGGCACCGGCATCCCCACGCACAGCCCCTCCTTGCCTGAAACGGAGGCCTCCAGCAGTTCCTCGGAGTCCAACCCGGCGATGGGCTCGGCCTCGGTGGAGCCGTAGACGACGTGCACCTTGCCCTCGATGCTCTCCTGCAACTCGCGGGTCTGGGGGGGCAAGACTGGCGCGCCGCCGGTGAAGACGGCCCGCAGCGGAAGGCGCAGGCCTCGCTCGCGGCACCAACCGCACAGCTTGCTGTAGAAGGCAGGCGAGCCGCTGGAGGTGGTCACGCGCTCGCTCAGGATCTGGCGGTAGACCCGCTCGGGGTCGATGTCAGCCGGGCGGCGCGGGTCGAAGTCGGGCAGCACACTGGTGATGCCGCTGGCCAGGTTGTTGAGCACGAAAATGGGCAGGGTAGGCAGATCCACGTCCACGTCGCGCAGCTTCATGTGGGCTGTCAGGGCCCGGTGCTGGGCCCAGAGAAAGCCGTGGGTGCGGAGGGCCGCTTTGGGCCGGCCGGTGGTGCCGGTGGTGAACGTGACCAGGGCGGGTGCCTCCACCCCCATCGGCTCCACGGGTCGGCTGGGACCGGCTTGCTCCCACTTGCCGAAGGGGCCGCCCACCATGAGCTGGACCGGGCAGCCGCGCAGGCGGGGACTGAAAAAGCGCAGCAGGTGAGCCTTGGGAATGCCCAGGAAGGCGTCCGGCATGGCCATCTCCAGGGCCGCCTCGAGGCGTGCTTTATCAGCCCAGGCGTCCACGAAAACGGCGGTGCAGCCCAGGTGGCAGGTGGCCAGCAGGGCCGCGTACAGGTCGATGGACATCGGCACGAAGATCAGCACCCGTTGCCCCGGCCGCACCCCTTTCTTCTCCAGGCTGCCGGCCATGCGAGCCACCCGCTCGGCCAGCTCGCCGAAGGTGACCCGCCGGCTGCGCTTCTCGACCAGGGCCGGCCAGTCGCCCTGCTCGCGGGCCCGGTCTTGCAGGCGGGCGGCGATGTTGGGGTTGAGTCCCTCCAGGCTGGAGCTGCCGGGGGGGGCGAACTCGCGTCCTTCGACCCTCATGCCGCCTCCCGGGCGTAGAGGGCGTAGCGGCGCCAGAGAGTGGCTCCGCCTGCAGAGGCGCGCTGGGAGACATGCTGGGAGGGATTCTGGCTGTGCATCAGGGCATGGATCACCTGCTTGAAACCGTGCTCGCGGGCGAGCTGGTGGATGCGCGCCGTGAGCACGGTTCCCAGCCCCAACCCGCGTCGGTCGGGGGCGGTGGCCAGGGTCTTGAGCACCAGCCGCCCGGGCAAGCGATCGGGGTAGCTGAGCACGAAGCCAACCGGACGTGGTCCCTCTTCGGCGATCAAGATCAGCTCGTTCTGCAGCAGCCCGGCCAGGGGGCGATACAGGGCCGTGAACTCGGCCAGGCTGATGGGCGTGAAGTAGGCATTGTGAGCGAAGGCCTCCAGCGAGAGGCGATGCAGACTCGCGAGCTCGGACTCGAAGTCTCGCAGGGGACGGATCTCGATGCGTCCGGCCAGGCGCCGCTCGAGCCGTTCGAGCTCGGGATAGACGTGCTCGAGCCTTGAGGTCAGGGTGCTGGTGTAGTGCTGATCGGGGACAAAACCGGCGGCCTCAAACCAGGCCGGATACTCGGGCGGGTTGGTGGGCTCGCCCAGGAAGCTGTCCTGGGGCCCGTCGAGGGCGAGTCGGTAGCGTTCCCAGGTGGTGCCGTCCATGGGGGCCAGAACCTTGCGGGCGCCCTGCTGGAGGAGTGAGCTGGTGGCCTGCTCGAGCACCGCCACGGCGGCATCCCGGTCGCGGGCCCCGAAGTGGCCGACCCTGGCCAACCCGGGGAGGGGGAGCAAGCCCGAGCTGGCCCCGGCCCGCTCGGGGATCAACCAGCACTCGGTCTGGCTGCCTGGCTCGCGCAGAGCCAACTCCCCCCAGCGCGCCGTGAAGGGTTCCTCCCCGTACAAAAACCGCGTCACCTGCACGGCGGATGATTCGCCTGCGGGGTGAGGCTTCCTATAAAACGGTTGTTCGAGGTTTCTTCAGGGTTTGCGGATCTTGAGCGTGGGCGGGGCGAGCCGAAGGAAGTGAGACTCGTTCAGTGTGATCAGTTCCTCCGCCTTGCCGAGAATTGCTGCTCGGACGATCAGGGCGTCATAGACGGTTCCGCCTGCTATGCCTGAGTCGCAACAATCGTCCAGGACAGACCAGTAGTCCCTGGCTCTCAGATCGACGATCTGCTTGTCCTTGAGATTCTCACGGACCAGTTGGTGAGCTGTTGCAGGGGAGAGCCTGTGGGGGGGCGGCAGTCGGGTGAGCACAGAGTAGACCTCCACCAGGGAGTGCGCCGCTGCCAGGATCGCGCTGCCTGACTCCAGACGATCCTGCCAGGCATCACGACATGGCTGATGAGACTCGTGCCACGAGCAAGAGGCCGCGATCAGTGTGCTGGTGTCGAAGAGCGTCCGGGTCAAAGGGAACGGCTTCGCACGGCATCCAGAGTTCGGTCGACGATGGCGGCTCGGAGGACTCCCGGATTGGCTTTGGGGGAGGCGATCAAGAGTCCCTGGGATTCCTGCAGCTCGACCTCCAGGGGAGCCGGCTCCAGAATGATGGCTCCTCCACGCAGGGAGATCTCGAGTTTACTTCCTGCTCGCAGATGGGCCTCCTCGCGAAGGGCCTTGGGAATGACAATTCGTCCGGCAGAATCGATGGTGATTTGCATGCCAAAAAAATACCATTTCGACACTCTTCCGTCAAACGAAGCTCCCTGCGATGAAACTGTAGCATCGAGGAAACAACCTGCGGGGTCTGGGGCGGTTAGTCTGGGGCCCGTGAGCCTCCTTGCGGTGCAGGCCGCCCATACGCGTTGGATGTTGCCCGGACTGACCCGGCCGGCGACTGCATCGAGCACTCCTGAGCCCGCCGACACCTTCGCGCCCGGCTCGGTCTCGATGCGTGAGGCAGGCGGCGTGCTGTTTGGCGAGGAGAAGATCGACCGCCATAAGCTGTGGGCCTATCCCACTCAGGCGGCCCTGTTCTCGAGCCCGCTGCTGGGCAAGGATGGAGTCCTCTACGTGGGCAGCCACGATCAGAGGATCTACGCCATCGACGCCCGCACCTCCAAGCTCAAGTGGGCCTGTCCGGTGGACAAGGAGATCTGGGGCTCGCCACGCCTGAGCCCGGATGGGCAGATGCTCTACGTCGCCTCGTTGGACGGGATCTTGCACGCGGTGGATACCAGGAACGGTCAGGAGCGTTGGGGGCGCAACGTGGGCTGGCGCGTGGAAAGCACGCCCGCAGTGAAGAGCGACGGCACAGTGTTCGTGGGCTCGGCCTTCGGCACCATCCAGGCCCTGGACGGCAAGACCGGCGCCGAGCGTTGGAAGTTCACCATCGACGATACCGACCGCTCGGCTGACGCCTCGCCCACCCTGTCGAGCGACGAGAAAACTTTGTTCATCGGCTCGGGAGTGGGCATGGAAGGGGCCAGGCTGTATGCTCTCGATACCGAGACCGGCAAAGAGCGCTGGCACTTTGATACGAAGGGAAGCGTGCACGGTGCTCCGGTGCTCTCCCCCGATGGCACCACCCTGTATGTACCCAGCGAGGATGGCAAGTTGTATGCCCTCGATAGCCGCAACGGCCAGGAGTTGTGGCACTTCAAGACCGAGCGCGGCATCCGGAGCGCGCCCACGCTCGCTGCCGACGGCACCGTCTACCTCGGCAGCGCCGATGGCAAGCTCTACGCCATCGATCCCGTGACTCACGAAGAGAAGTGGAGCTTCAAGACGGGAGGCTCCATCTTCGGCTCGCCAGCCGTGGGCCCCAACGGGTCGGTCTATGTGGGCAGCCACGACCACCACGTCTACGCCATCGACGGCCAGAGCGGCGAGCTGCGCTGGAGCTTCGAGTCGGGCAAGTACGTCAATGGCTCGCCCACGGTGGGGCCGGATGGCACCGTCTACGTGGGCAGCTACGACGGGCGGCTGTACGCCCTGGTGGACGATGCTGACCGAAAGCGCGTGGAAGAGCTGCGCAAGCAACGCGAAGACGACCAGCAGATGGTGCTGCGCGAGGAGGATCAGTATCTGATCGTGGGCTCGATTAAAGTCAAGAAGCGCCGATGAAGAAGGTGGTCCTGACGGGCGTCTCGCGCGGCCTGGGGCGGGCCATGGCCCGCAAGATCGCCGCCCTGGGGCACCTGGTGCTGGGCTGCTCGCGCACCGAGTGCCACCTCTTGAAAGCCCCCCATGAGATAGTGGTGTTGGACGTGGCCGATGGGGCGGCGGTGCAGCGCTGGGCGGCTAACCTGGTGGCCCGCCACGGGCCTCCTGACCTTGTGCTCAACAACGCCGCCCTGATCAATCGCAACGCCCCCCTGTGGGAGATACCCCACGACGAGTTCACCGCCGTGGTGGATGTAAACATCAAGGGAGTCTATTACGTGGTCCACGCCTTCTTGCCGTCCATGATCGAGGCTGGCAGAGGCGTTTTCGTGAACTTCTCCAGCGGCTGGGGCCGCAGCGCCTCGCCCGAAGTTGCGCCTTACTGCGCCACCAAGTGGGCCATCGAGGGGCTGACAAAGGCCCTGGCCCACGAGCTGCCCGAGGGTCTGGCCGCTGTCAGCCTCAATCCGGGCATCATCAACACCGAGATGTTGCAGAGCTGTTTCGGGGAGAGCGCCCACGGCTACGGCACGCCCGATCAGTGGGCCGAGCAGGCGGTGCCCTATCTCCTGGAGCTTGGCCCAATGGATAACGGCAAAGCGCTCACGGCGCCAAACTAGGCTTGCGTGGCCAGTAGGCGCGCACGCCCAGGTAGGCGCCGACCATGATCAGCAGGCTGCCTACCATGTAGACCTCGCTCCAGAAGGGGGTCACGGGCGGGCTGAGCAGCTTGAGAACCGGGGCATGCCTGGGCCAGAGGCAACCCGTGAAAGAGAGGACGCAGGCCACGGACCAGCCGATTTCGGCAAACTGACCGCGGCAGCGGTGTGGTAGCAGCCGGATCGGCAGTCCCAGGCTCAACGCGCCGCCCACCAGACCGGCCAGCAGACCGAGCCCCACCGCCACCTCGCCTCGACTCTGACGCACCAGGTTTCCGACCAGCACCATGGCATTCCAGCCCCAGGTCAGCGAGAGGGCGCCGCAGACCACCGCCCACAAAGGGACGAGCAACGAGTTTTCTAGTATTTTTAAGGGCTCGGGAGTACCTTCCACCGAAATGTCCTGGGAGGGTTCCATGCAGGTCCTCGCTTCCCCATCCGTCAGCAATCCCTCGCTCAGTTCGCCCACACGGACCCAGTTCACTGCCTCCGAGGGCGATGCGGTCCGCCTGGGCGAGCGCCCCGAGGCCGGGCCCAAACCCCCCTGGATCAAGAGCAAGGCCGAGATCACCGGCGAGCAGGCGCGACCCATGTCCAGTTGGGCGCGGGGCATCTCGCTGGTGCTCGTGGGTGCCATCGGGGCCGGCGCGCTGGCTGGTTGCTCCAAGCCGCCCGAGCCGCCGCCCGTCAGCGAGACCCAGACCCAGGCCCAGCAAGCGCTGGATAAAGCCTTCGACGAGGCCGACCAGCTGCTGCAGCAGAACAAGGACGACGACGCCAAGGAGCAGGCGACCCGTCGGGTCATGAGCGCGGTGGGCGAGTATGCCCGCCAGACCGGGCGCAGCGCCCAGCAGGTGGCCAGCGATTTGCGCGGTTACATGGTCGAGCACCCCGTGCTGACCCTGAGCGTGGCCTACGCGGTGGGCGTGGGAGCGGGCATTGGCCTGGAGAAGCTGGGACTGAGCGACTCGGTCTCCACCAGCGTCGAGTCCATCAAGCAGGCCATCAAGGACCACCCCATCCTGACCGGAGTGGTGGTGGTGGCTGCGGCCGCGGCCGTGGGTTACGTGATCTACGAGGCGGTGCAGACCGAGGCCACCCCGGTGCCGCCGCCCCCCTCCACGCCCGAGGCCGAAAAGCTGCGCAGCGAGTTCGAGGCGCTCGAGCAGCAGGCTGCTCAAAGCACCGGCAACACCCGCGAGGACGCAGCCCGCATCGACCGCAGCCTGAAAGAGAAGATCGCCGACTACGCCCGCTCGACCGGTCGCAGCGTGGAGCAGGTCGGGAGCGAGATCCAGCAGTTCTACATCGACAACCCGGGCGTCTCGGCAGCCGTGGTGCTGGCCGCGGGAGTGGGCACGGGAGTGGTGCTGGAGCGGGCCGGCGTGCCCGCCACCGTGGCCCGGGCCGCCTCGGTTGCCCTGAACAGCTCCAAGGACGGTCTGGCCGGGGTAGGTGAGGCTATCAAGGAGCACCCGGTGCTGGCCACCGCCGTGGGCATCGGGGTGGCCGCGGGGGCAGGCTATCTCATCCACCAGGCGGTTACGAAGTAAGCTGCAGGGCGGCCGCCACGGCGGTCGGGAGCAGTGTGGCCAGAGCCTGGCGGCGCACCATGGGATAGCCCTCGGGCAGCCCGTAGCGTCGTTGCAGACCGTGATAGATCCAGGGAGCGAGCAGCACCGCCGGCAGGCAGGTCCAGGCCGCTCCGCTGGCCTCGGGGTGCAGCCAGAGCGAGAGCGGCAGCACTGCCAGAGCCCCCAGCATGGTGGCCTGCACGGGCTTATCAGGCATCTCCAGGTAGATCAGGATGGCCAGCTGAGCCGCCACCGCCCCCACAAAGGGAAAAAAGAGCGGATCGCCCGCCCACTTGAGCCCCGTGGTCAGGGCGTTGTTGCCCAGGAGCATCAGCGTGGGCACCAGGCAAACGTAGAAGACGGCCAGGATCTGGTGGCGGTCGGGGAATCTTCTTCGCAGCAAGAGATAGGCCACCAGGGCGGTGAAGGGGGGAACGGCCCACAGCGGGCCGCCCAGGCTGAAGGAGCCGAACAGTACCAGGCTCGCCCCGACCGCTCCCGCCAGCGAGAAAGTCCGCAGCTTCCAGGCCAAAAGCAAGGTCACCGCCAGGCAGCCGAGCAGGGCTGCGAGCTGCACCGTCAGGTGGGCCACCGACTTGTCGGTCATCTTCACCAGCATGAAGTAGCTGGCCAGGGGCACGATCAGGTTGTCGTTGCCCTCCAGGCTGATGGCCTCGAAGGCCGTCAGGAGGAGTGCCATGATCAGCGCCACCAGCACGATCAGCCGACGGTCCAGGTCGGTCATGAGCAAGAGCGGCAGGTGCACGCCCAGGAAAGTGGTCAAAAAGAAGACCGCCGAGCCCTCCAGGCTGCGGGTATCCTGCTCGACGGCGTAGGGATGGCGCCCGTAGGCGGTGCCCACCAGGGCGGCCAGGGTATCCGAGAGCACCAGCGCGATGGCCGAAACCAGGTAGAAGGCGCGCTGGTCGGCCGACAGCCAGAAGAGCAGAAAAACGGCCAGCGGATAGTAGAGCCCGCCCTGCGAGCGCCGGGCCACGCCGTGCACGCTGGAGAGCAGGCCCAGTCGGCGCGAGATCCAGAGGATTCCTCCAAACGCGCACGAGAGCGCCAGGACGGTCCATGGCGAGGAGAGCAGCCAGGGAAAGGCGGCCACCACCAGGCCGCCGGCAAAGTGCACGAACTTGCGGGTCAGCTCGGGGGGCGGGTGGAAGGCCCGCTTGAGCAGCTCGGCCAGGGCGAAGATTGCCAGAAAGAGCCCCGCCACCCCCAGGGCCCGCAGCCCTTCAGTCACGCCTGTCCACCTGCAGGGCCTGGTAGAACCAGGCCCGGTCTTGCCGGTGCAGAGCCCGCGCCTCGTCGCGCAGGCGGGTGACCGGCAGGCCCGGCACCGCGCCTCGTGAGGCCAGAAGGTTCCAGTAGACCAGCCGGGCCCCGGGACGGGCCTGGGCGATCAACTCGGAGTAAACCTGGCGGTGCTCTTGCGGCGAGAAGTACTCGAACAGGTCGGACAGGTTGAAGCCGTCAAACGGCCCCCGCCCGGTGGCCTGGATGGGCCCGTGGAACGGCTCGATCCGGTCCAGGCGGTCCCGGATGAGCTCGAAGTGCTCGGGTCTGAGATAGCGTGGCAGTGCGTGCGAAGAGTAGTTGCCGGTCATTATGTAAGTCAGATAGGGATTGTCCCAGGTGGGCACGCGGGCCAGGCCGTGGCGCGCCCGGGCCAGGAGGCGCCGTCCTACGTGCACGCGCACGTGGCGCAGCAGGGCCGGGTCGCGGCCGGCCAGGCCCAGCACCTGACGGCTGAAGAAGGCCAGGAAGAGGCAGCGCCAGGCTTTCTTGTCCCAGCGCTGGTCGTAGAAGCGTCGTTGCTCCTGAGGGCTCTTCTCTCGCAGCAGCGCCCGGCGGGTTTCGGCCGAGTAGAGCAAGGGGAGTACCCTGAGGCCGAAGAACCGCAGGTAGCGCTCGAACTTTCCAGCGTGGATCACGCCCCGCTCGATCCAGCGCATGCGCTCGTCCCAGAAGGCACGTAGCTGGCTCGGAAGGGATAGGGCTCGGTAGTAGTGTCGACGGGCTGCCGAGGGGGTGACCCCCAGGAAGGCCAGCAGCTCGGGGTGCTCCAGGCGGGCGAAGGCGGCCCGACGCAGCTCCAGGCAGGCCAGCTGGGCCCCCGAGAGGTCGCAGGCCACCACCCGGGCGGGGTCGAGCGTGAGCAGGGCCAGGGCGTTGTCGCCCCCGGAGGCGATGGAGAGCAGGTTGCCCTGGCGGGCCACCGGCTCGAGCGCGGCGCAGAGCACGTCGGCATCCTCCCAGACGCTGGCGTAGCGGATGGTGGAATCGTTGAAGACCCTCACACGACCAGCCCGGTGGTGCCGTCCATCTCGACCACCTGACCGTCCTGCAACCGCTCGAGCAGGCCCGGGATACCCACCACGCAGGGGATGCCCAGCTCGCGGGCCACGATGGCCGAGTGGCTCAGCAGGCTGCCGCGCTGCACCAGCAGGCCCTCGACCACGGGAAAGAGCAGGGCCCAGCCGGGGTCGGTGCGCTCGGCCACCATGATGTGCCCGCGCAGCTCGCCCGGCTGGGAAGGGTCGCGCACGATGCGCACCGGGGCGCGCACCCGGCCGGGGCAGCAGCCCTGGCCGCGCAGCTCACCCTCGACGGCAGCTTCGGGCGCAAAGCGGGCCAGGAACGGGGGACCGACGGTCTGGAAGCGATCCGGGGGCGCCGGCTCGGAGGCGTAGCCGGCAAACTCGGCTCGGCGCTGCTTCACCACCTCCTCCAGTCGGTTACTGGCGGCGGTGCCGCCAAAGAAGCCGAAGATCTCCTCGCGGGTGAGGTAGAACACATCTCGTTCGTGCTTCAGCGCTCCTAGCCGGGCCAGGTGCGACCCCAGCGCCAGAAAGAGCCGCCGGATCAGCCCGAACACCCGGGTGCGCTCGAAGCGCAGGTTCTCCCGGTCGCGCACCCTCTCGCGCGCCTGCCGCAGCACGGCCAGGAAGATGCGCTGCTTCCAGCCTTTGAGCTTGCCCCGCACCACCAGCTCGGCTGCCTCGCGGGCTGCCCGCCCGCCCTGCTCGCGCGGGGGATGGTCGAGGTAGGCCCGGATCAGGGCCACCAGGGCGGTGGGCTTCTCGCGCAGGGTCTCGGTCTCGAGCTTCAGCTCTCCCACCGATCGGTCGCCGTAGCGCTCCAGGTAGTCCTGCAGGAAGCCCGGCTCAAGCCGCTCGAGCACCCCGCCGTCATCGTGGCTTTCGAACAGCTGGCGGGGCGCGCGGCGGGCCAGCTCCATCACAGCCTCGGCCGGGCGGGTGGAGATGATCCCCCCCTCGCCGCACAACAGGTCGTTTTGCAGGGTGGGGGGCAGGCCGGGCAACCACTTTTCCACCAGCCGGCCCAGCAAACCGTGGAAGATCATGGCGAAGAAATCGTTCACCAGCGGGGCCTTCCACTCGCACAGAAGCTCTTTCTCGAGCTGCCGATAGAGGGCGATCAGCTGCTCGGGGGTCAGCTTCTTGAGGTCACCGCCGCGATGGCGGGCCAGCACGCTCTCCACCCTCTGGTGAAAGGCCGCCACCTCCCGATCCAGGCGGGACTGCTCGGTTCGCATGGTCCAGACCATGCGAACCAGCCGGGCCAGGTCGCGCCAGCGTCCGTGGGAAGGAGGCGTCACGGGAGGATTGGGCAGCTTCTGGCGCACCCCCATCATGCGCTCCATGAAGTCGCGGTTGAAGCTGAACCCCGGCAGGAGGGCCAGAGTGCGATACCAGTTGAGCAGGTTGTAATAGATGCGCCCGTGGATCAGGCCCAGCATGTTCTCGAAGACCGGTCGGCTGGCTTCCAGCACGCTCTCCTCCACGCCCATCACCCGGCAGAACTGGGGGTAGACGTGGGCGTAGACGCTGCGCGCGAAGCTGAAGGTGAGGGGAGTGGTCACCCCCGAGTAGCTTTCGATGATGTTGGAGTTGTCCCACAGCACCGGCTCATCCGTGAGAGTGGTGATGGGGCGGCTTTGCAGCAGGATCAGCCGCCCGCCCACCAGGGCCCACTCCACGTCCTGGGGGCCGTCCAACTCGCGAGCCAGGCGCTGCCCCAGCTCGGCCAGGCGCAGCGCCTGCTCGGTGCTCAGGCAGGGGCCGGTTCGGGTCAGCTGCCGGCGCACGACTTCCCCCTGCTCTAAAACCAGCTGCTCGGACTGGTCGCCCGGGAGCGATTCCAGTACTCTGCCCTGGTGGACCCGGTAGGTATCCCCGGTCACCTCGCCGCTGACAAGCATCTCGCCCAGACCTCGCACGGCGCTGATTACGGCCAGGTCGCGCTGGCCGCTGACCGGGTCGGCGGTGAACAGCACTCCCGAGCAGTCTGGTGCCACCATTTCCTGGAGGATCACCGCCATGGCGGACAGGGCCTCGTCTCCATAGGCGTGCTGCTGGTGCAGCGAGGCGCGAACCTGCTCCACGGCGCTCAGAGCCCCGGTGGCTTGCACCCCCAGCAAGGTGCGAAACTGGCCCGCGAACGAGCGCTGGCGGGAGTCTTCCCCCACGGCCGAGGAACGCACCGCCAGGGAAACCGTGTCCAGGCCGCCCTGGCGCAGGACCGCCTGAAGGGCCTGGGAAGTGGGCAGGGGGGCGCTGGATTTGAGCACCACAAAGCGGGGAACTTCGTGTCCCAGGGCGGCCAGCCGCGCCAGCTGAGAGCCTTTGCCCCCCAGCTCGCGAGGCTCGACCGGATCACCGTGGCGGTAGAATGAGTTCACAGGGGTCGGTTCGGGGAGCTTGCCCAGGAGATCCTATCGCTACAGTCATTGCTGAATAAAAGCCCGCCGGAGCGGGCTTTCAAGTCTCAGCCGGCGTGCGCCATCGCGGGCGTGCCGTGCTTCTTGACCGCCCGCTCGATGGCAGGGCCTGCTTTCATCAGGTCGTCGAGCACCATCGCCGGGTGCATCTCCACCGTGGCGTTGAAGGCCAGGAAGAACGGCTCGGCCAGGGCCGGGATGCAGGACTCGTCCATGAGATCGGCCACGATCATGCCCGTGCGTTTGCCGTGCTCTTCAATGAAGTAGACGGCTTCCGGTTTCATGTCATCCAGGATCGCCTTCAACTTCATCGGTAGACTCCCGTCCATGATAGCGGCATTGCCTGCCTCCATCGGGATCGAGACCTTCATCAAAACACGCATAGTCACCAGATCCTTTCCAACGATCTGGAGAAGGGAACCCCCCCTCCGGTGCGCGCCACCTTCCTCGACAAGGGCTCAAAGTCCTCGCCACGACAAGGCGCCGCGCGTTGAATGAAAACATGAGCGCGGCGCCGTTCAACAGATCGTCTGAAGTTTCGCGCGTTCTGATTCTGAGCAAGTCAACGCGGGGGATTTCAGGAGGGTTGAAAGGCCAGCCAGGGGGCCAGGCCGAGCAGGAAATACATGCCGATGGTCCAGAGCCCGGAAGCCACTTCCACCGCCCGTGCCCGGTGCGTGCTCGGCTCGGCGCGGAAACGAAGCCCGGCCCGGCTGGCCAGCAGCCACATTCCCACCAGCACGCCGAAGGAGGCCGACCCGGCTCGCACCACGTGCAGCGCACCACCCGCCGTCAGGGCCGTCAGGGCCAGCAGCGATAGCCAGACGGTCGGGGCCAGCTTGAGTCCCCAGGCGCGGGTGTAGGTATCCACCCCCACCCGCTCGTCCTCGGGGGCGCGCAGCTTTCGGCCCACTTCGATTACGGTGCCGTTGAGGAAGGTGACGATCAAGAACAGCTCCAACCCGTGAGGAATCCCTCTCCCAGCCTCGATCCAGTCCAGGCCGGTGGTGTAGAAGTCGATCATCGGCATAATCAGCATGTGGCTGACCAGGTACCAGGTGACGTGGGCGCGCAGCCAGTTGCGCACGAAGAACTCTTTGGTCATCAGGGCGGCCCACCCGGCCACCGCGAGACAGGGCCAGAGCAGACGGGGGTCGATCCAGGCGTTGAGGCCCAAGGCCAGTCCCAGGAGCGTCAGCCCGGTCCAGCGCAGCTCGCGCAGGCTGATCAGGCCCCGGGGGACAGGCAGCTCGGGACGGAACTGGCGGTCGGTGTCGGCGTCCTTGTGCTCGTCGAGCACCCGCAGCCAGAAAAAGAAGACCAGCGAGGTGAAGCAGCCCACCGCGAAGGTCGGCCAGGGCACGAAGCCCGGCACTCCCCGGGCCACGCGCGAGTAAGCCGCGGCCGAGAAAGTAAAGACCGTGATCATCGGCACATAAGCCGCCAGGGGAAAGCGTTCGCGGGTATAGGCCAGCAGTCGAGCTGGAAAGCTCAACGCTTGTGAGGACGACCCAGGCGCTCGTGGGCGCCTGCGAACTGGTGGCTGCACATGGCTGCGCAGATGGAGATCTCACCCGCCAGGGCCACCCCGGCGCAGATCTCGGCCAGCTTCTGGGCCGTTCCGTCGCCGGTGCAGTCGAGCAGAGCCAGGCACTCGCGCGCCGTGGGCAGACGCGTTCCGCCGCCCACGGTACCCACGATCAGGTTGGGCAAAGTGACCGAGCAGTACAGGTCGCCCCCCCGGTTCTCCATTCGGGTCACGCCGACCGAGGCTTCGCTGATGGTGGCGACATCCTGGCCGCAGGCCAGGAAGAGAGCCGCGATCCCGTTGGCCACGTGGCCCGAGACTCCGATCGAGCCGGTTTGCACTCCCCCGACGAAGTTCATCAGCCAGCACTGCTGGATGCGCTCGGCGGTGGTATGCAGGCCGCGCTCGACCAGACGGCGGGGGATCAGCGTTTCAGCGATGACCCGCCGACCGCGGGTCAACAGGAAGCTCTGAGCGGTGGCCTTCTTGTCGCCTGACATGTTGGCCTCGAGGAACCAGAAGCGAGGCTGCACGGGCGTGCGCTCCAGGATATCCTGGCAGATCTCGGCCGTGCACAGAGTGACCATGTTCTGGCCCGAGGCGTCGCCCGTATAGAACTGGAAGATCAGGTAGACGTGGTTGGCCTCGATGTGGGTCACCAGGTTGAGCAACCGACCGTGGGAGGTGCGGCCGGCGGTCACTTCCTGGAAGCGCTCGAGCTGACCGTGAATCCAGGTGGTGAAGAGAGCCGCTTCGCGCAGCGTCTCGAAGGCGAAGCCCGGCGCCCGCTGCACCTGCTCGGCGGTCACCGCGGCGCTGGCCCCACCCGAGCGGGTGATCACGCGCGCGCCGCGGTCGTAGCTGGAGATCAGGGCTCCCTCGGAGGTGGCCAGCGGCACATAGAAGTCGCCGCTGGCGAACATTCCCCGGATGCGCAGCGGGCCGATCACCCCGGTGGGAATCCGGGTATAGCCCAGAAACTGCTCGATGTTGCCCTGCAACTCGGCCGGGTCGGGCTCGGGAACCGAGCCGGTGAGGTGCTCGAGCTTCTTTCCTCGCTGCTCGAAGAAAGCCACCCGCTGCTGGCGCGCCTCCTCGCTCCAATCCCAGGAACGAGGGACAGGCGGCGGCGGAGGGCTGAAGTCGGGCTTCAGTCCATCGAGTCGCGATTCGGGGTTTTCTCCCTGCGAAATGCGAGACATGATCTCACGGGCGCGTTCCACAGACAGGGTCATGGCGGGCGACCCTTCGCCTTCTACGCCCCGAGCCCTCCGTCCAGTTCAATTTCAAGTGCGCATGACTCGACCCGGCCCAGTCGCAGGGCCAGGTCGACCAATTTTTTTTGCAGGCCGTAGCGTCGGGAGAGCTCTCGATTCACCTCGAGCAGCTCCTCCGGGCCCATGATGCGGGCCCGACCCGGGCGGGCCTCGGCCAGCAGGTGGCCCGGCCGCAAAGCCGGAGCTACCTGCACCTGGGATTCGTTCTGTAACCGCTTGATCTTGCCCGAGCGCGCCCCTGTGCGCACATAGAGCTTTCCCTCTCGCTCCACGAACCAGACCGGTGTGGTGACCCCCTGGCCGTTCTTGCGAAAGGTGGTGAGGGCCAGAAAGCGAGCCTCCCGAAAGCCGCTCAACCTTCCACGTAGGGGTCAGCCAGGCCCAGGGCGTCGTCGATGATGGCCAGCCCTTCCTTGACCTGCTCGGGTGTGATGCACAGCGGGGGCACGCAGAAGACCCAGTCCCAGCGCACGAAGGTGAACATCCCCAACTCGCGGAGGCGGGCTGCCACCTTCTTCATTGGCTCGGTGAGGGGCTTGTTCCAGCCCTGCATCGGCTCTCTGGTCTGGCGGTTCTTCACCAGCTCGAAGAGCCAGAACAGCCCGACCCCGCGCACGTCTCCCACGCAGGGGTGCTTCTCGGCCAGCTCGCGCATGCCCGCCTCCAGCACCTTGCCCATGGCGGCAGCATTCTCGACCAGCTTCTCTTCCTGATAGACCTTGATGGTGGCCACCGCCGCCCCGCAGGCCAGCGGATGGGAGCTGTAGGTCAGGCCGCACCACAGCATGCTCTTTTCGAAGTGGTCCGCGATAGCCTCGCTGGCCACCACCGCACCCAGTGGTACGTAGCCCGAGGTCAGTCCCTTGGCCATGACCATCAGGTCAGGCACCACGCCGTAGAGGTCAACCCCGAACCACTTGCCGGTGCGTCCGAAGCCGCTCATCACCTCGTCGGCGATCAGCAGGATGCCGTGTTTGTCGCACAGCTCGCGGATGCGGTGCCAGTAGCGGGCCGTGGAGGGGGCGATCAGGCCGCTGGAGCCGTTGTAGCCCTCGAGCAGGATGCCCGCGATGGTCTGGGGCCCCTCCATCTCGATGATGTCCTCCATCATGTCCACCACCGCCATGTCCCCTTCCTCGGGGGTGCAGTTGCGATAGAGGGGACTGCGGTAGGCGTAGGGCTCGGGAACCCTGACGATCCAGGGCATGCCGGGGTCGAAGGCCAGCCGGCGCGGGTCGCCTCCGGCCGAGGCGGCCGCGAACGTCCCCCCGTGGAAGCTGCGAAAACGGGTGATGATCTTCTGGCGCCCGGTCACCAGGCGAGCCATTTTCATGGCATTTTCGATGGCGTCGGCCCCGCCCAGGGTGAAGAAGCTCTTCTTCAACGTGCCCGGGGTGATCGAGGCGATCAGTTCGGCTGCCTCGCCGCGCGAGCGGGTGGCCATACCGGGATAGGCAAAGACCAGCTCCTCGGCCTGTTTCTTGATAGCCTCGATCACTTTGGGATGGCCGTGCCCGATGTTGACATTCATCAGCTGCGAGGAGAAGTCGATGTAACGCTTTCCGGCCGCGTCCCAGAAGTAGACCCCCTTGGCCCGGGCCATCGGGATGGGGTTGACATCCTGCTGGACCGACCAGGAAAAGAGCGAGTATTCCTTGTTCTTGCGGATGATCTCCGCGGCGTCCGCGGCCGAGCCGCTTTCGATGAGCGTCATGACTCCTCCAGTTGTTCAGGTTCCACAGACTTCAAGACTTCCCGAGCGCAGGGCTCCCCGGTCCACTTTCCCCAGATGAGTGCGGGGGAGGCTGGCCACGAACAGTACCCGGCGGGGGTGCTTGTAGGGTTCTAGCGCGGCCAGAACGTGGTCTTTGAGGCTCTGCTCGAGCTCGGGGCCCGTTGGACCTTCGGCCACCACGTAGGCGTGGGGTCGGATCAGTCCGTCCTCGCAGACAATGCCGACCACGGCGCACTCTTTCACGGCCGGGTGGGTCAACAGGCAGCTCTCGACCTCCTGGGGCGCGAGCCAGCGCCCGGCCACCTTGAGCAGCTCGTCGCCGCGACCGCAGTAGCGATAGTAGCCGTCCTCATCCTGGCTGACCAGATCGCTGGAAACGAACCACGGGCCCCGCAGGGCTTCCTGGCTCTTTTCGGACTCTTGCCAGTAACACAGCGCTCGCGAGTCGCCGCGCACCCAGAGTCGGCCAACTTCGCCGACCGGAACCTCGCGCCCCTCGTCATCGGCCGCTTTGACCGTAAAACCGGGCACCGGGCGACCCAGGGTCCCAGCCCGGGCTGCTCCGGGCGGGTTGCTCAGAAAGATGTGCCACATCTCGGCCGTGCCCAGACCGTCGAGCAGGTCCACCCCGAAGGTCTCGTGCCAGCGGTGGAAGAGGGCCTCGGGCAGGGCCTCGCCGGCCGACGTGGCCAGGCGCAGGCAGCTGAGATCCTGGCTGGGGGCCTCGGAATGGCCGACCATGTGGTTCACCATGGTGGGCACATTCACCAGGATGGTGGGCCGGTGACGCGCGATCTGTTGGAACAGGACGTCCGCCGAGCACTTTTCGGGGAAGAGCACGGCGGATGCCCCTACCGAAAACGGAAAAATGAGGTTGGAGCCGGTGGCGTAGCCGAAGAATAGCTTGGGCACCGAGAGCGTGCGGTCCTGACGCTGGTAGCCCAGGAAGCGTTTGGCGTAGAGCTCGGTGGTGTTGTAGAAGGAGCGGTGGCTCTGCAGAACCGCTTTGGGTCGTCCGGTCGTGCCGCCCGAGAAGAGCCAGATGGCCACGTCGTCTCGGTGGGTGCGGTACTCGGGCCGGAAATCGAGGGGGTGCCTGTTGGCCTGTTCCGGGGTCACCAGGGGAAGCCGTCCCCCGAAGCTCTCCTGTCGCTCGGGTTCCACGATCACCAGCCGAGCCCGGGCATAGTCGACCATGGCCTGGTTTTCTTCGGGGGTGAAGCCCGGATTGAGCATGACCACCGCCGCCCCTAGCTTGAGGGCACCGAACAAGGCGGCCACGTAGTCGAGCCCGTCGCTCAGGCTGAGTAAAAGGCGCTGCTCGACCTGCAAACCCTGGCTTTTGAAGAGATTGGCCATCTGGTTGGTGCGCTCGGACACCTGACGATAGCTGTAGCAGCGATCTCCTACATAGAGGGCTGGCTGATCGCCGAATCCTTCGCTCAGCCGGGCATCCAGGCAGTATTCGGCCAGGTTGAAGGTCTCAGGAGGTGGATCAATTAGGCTTTCTAAGGACATCCTCGTCCTCCGTCATGGGCGGAGGAGGCACGAACCCGGCATGCTGAGCCGGGGCGGAAACCTCGTCCTTGACCGCGGGCGAGGGGGGCCCGGGGTCGGCACGCTCCACCGACTGATGAGCGGTGGGGGGCGCAGGCTCGGCGGCCTCGCGACCGATCTGGATTCCGGCCTTGCGCATCTCGAAGAGCCGCTGCTCGAGGGCCTGACCGAACTCTTCGGCCACTTTCAGGTGCTTGTCCGTGAAAGCCCCCGCCTTGATGCGGTTGTCGGCATAGAGCAGGCCGACCACCAACCGGGAGGGGTGACGCAGGGGCAAGCACAGGATGGAGCGCAGGTTGCTCAGCACCACGCTGGTCCGATTGCCGAAGCGGGGGTCGGCGCCGGCGTCGAGCAAGATGATCGGTTTGCCCTCGCGGCGCACCGACCGGAGCAACTCCTGGCTGATCTCGGCCGTGGTAAAGACGGTTTCGGGCTCGATGCCGTGGGCGGCTTCCACAACCAGCTCTTCGGCCTCACGTTCTTGATAGAGGAACAAACACCGCTCCGCCGACAGATCGTCGCGCAGGAAGGCCAAAACCTGCTGGCACAGAGCCTCGAAGGAGTCAATGTGTGAGAGGTCCCACATGCTTTGGTGCGATTCGGCGGGGTCGGGGGAGCCACCTTTCGGGAGGGGAAGGCGAGTTTGCACAGAATAGCCGGCTTCGCCCTCGCCGGTATCCGGCACAATCTGTTGGGCGGTCCGACGCGGAGGAAGAAATGTCGTTGAAAGACGTGGGCAAGACCACACCAATCGTGGAAGTCATCCGCCGGGTGCTCGAGAAGCAGCAAAAGCCGATGTCCCTGGAAGAGCTGACGATGCATGTGATGGAGTCGTGGGGGCGCGATTTCCCGAACAATCCTTATGAGGACGTGAGCCTGATTTACAAGCTGGCCACGCGCGTCCTGCGCTGTCAGGTGTTCTTCGACGAGACGGGGGGCGAGCCGCCCACCGTCCAGGCCGAGGATGCCCGACCCGAGCCGATGAATCAGGTTCCCTTCCTGACCTCGACCCAGCTGAACGTAATTCTGGATCAGCTGCGTCACGTCAAGCTTTCGTTGGCCGAAGCCCCGGCTGCGACGGGCAACGGCAAGAAGAAGTAGTTTTCAGCGACGACAGGAGCGGTCGTACATTTCTCGAGCGCATTCTCCGGAAATTGGAGGGGCGTCCACTGGTGGATGCCCTGGCCCAGTTGCCGGCCAGCGATTTCGACTCGTTGATGCTGGCCGTCTTCGAGCACCGTGCTCGCGACGGCCAGCCGGTTGATCTGCTGCGCCGATTCGAAGGCAAGCGGGCCAGTCGGGTTCTGGGCCAGGATGCCCGCCGCTTGCACGCCGCTGAAGGGGCCTTGCTGGAGGCGGCTGAGGCCTTCGAAGCGCTATCTCTTGGGCCGGCCCTGCCCTTCGGAGCGACCCGCGCTCTGGGAGGCATTCATCAGAATAACGTTCTGAGTGCCGCTCGTGGTCTTGAGGTGGCAGGCGATCCCAGCCTGGCTCTGGCGCTCGAGGCGGCCAGGCGCCGACGTCGCTCGCGCTCCGAGCCCCTGAGGCTTTGTGCCAGCCAGCGCGTGATCCGCATGCAGCCGCTGCCCGACCCTTCTTTGCTGCCTCATTTCCAGCTTTTCTCCGCAGTCACGGCTACCCGGAGCGGCGATCCTCTGGGCGCTTTGCGCGAGCATGCCTCCATTTATCTGCGAGTGCTCTGTCCGCGGGCCGAACGGGTAGTGCTGGAGGTCAGCGATACCCGTTGTGTGGTGCGTTTGCTGGCCGAGCAGGGCGTGGAGTTGCGGGGGCAGTTCAAAGCTCACGACCTGGCGGCCTCGGCCGCTTACCTCGCGGAACGCGGGGTTCACCTGCCTCGCGGTCGGGGCCTGGAATTGCGGCTCGAGTCGGAGGTTCTGGAGCCCCTGGAGAAGGAGTTTCCTGCCCTCGAGCTCGCCGTCGATCTTGGGCGCAGCGAGGGCCTGGCCTATTATTCGGGCCCGGTGCTGCGCATTCTGGCGGCTCCGCTCGGTGGTCCCCTGTTGCCCATGGTGGATGGGGGTCAATTGGACTGGACAGGGCGACTTCTGGCGGACCGGTCCGAGTGGATGATGGCCAGCGGTATTGGCGTCGATCGGTTGGCGCAGTTTTTCTGAAGGAGTTCCGTGAAGTGGATTACGGAACAAACCCGGCGAACCTGCTACCTTGAGGTCATCACGGTCCATTTTAGAAGGCGCCGGCCCCCAGGGGGGAACCGGCGCCTTCTCTCCTTCAGGCGTTGCGCACTTCAGGAATTGGCGCGGCGCTCAACAGATTATCGACTCTCCCGCGCGCTCAAATTTCAACAGGTCAACGCGCGGGAGTGTAGCAAGGAAAACTTCGCTTGTTTGTACGATGTTCGGGAGGATCCCCGAGAGCCAGAACGAAATTCAACTTCGAACCCGGTTTGACGGGCGCAAAGAAGGTGTTGCAACGCGAGTCAACAGCGTTTGTTCGTTGCCGTCGAGCTGGCTTCGGCGGTTTCTCGTCAGGTGGAAGAGATTCAATCTCTTCTCCGTACGGTGGCTGTCGATGTCAGCTGGGTTCGGCCTGAGAATTTCCATCTCACCCTGAAGTTTCTGGGGGGCACCCCCACTGAACGCATTGACTCGATCCAGCGGGCTCTCACCCGGGCCGTGAGCGGGATGGAGCCGTTCGAGGTCGAGTTGAGCCGGGTCGGCGCGTTTCCTTCGCCTGCCCGGGCCCGCGTGGTGTGGGTCGGTCTGTCTCCCGAGCGTCGGCTGGCACAACTGGCCGGGCGTATCGAGGATGAGCTGGAAGGGCTGGGGGTGGCTCGCGAGGAGCGGTCGTTCGCAGCCCACATCACGCTGGGAAGGCGACGCACTCCGCATCGCGACGAGGCGTTGCAGAAGAAGCTGGGTGAGCTGACCGTGGTCGGTGGCGCCCGGTCTGGGGTCGCAGAGGTGGTTCTGATGCAGAGCCAGCTGCGACCGGGCGGACCGATCTATACGCCGATGGCCAGGTTCCCTTTCAAAGGTTGATCCGTCGCACGGAGCGCGCAAAGTGTCAGGGTCGCGCGCGCTGGGAAAGCCCGGTCGCACCGGGACAACAGATGAGGTGCAACTGTAATGGATAAAGCAAAAGCTCTGGAAATGGCCCTGTCGCAGATCGAGCGGCAATTCGGTAAAGGTTCCATCATGAAGCTGGGTGACGCCTCGGCGCGCTACGAGGTACCCGCCATTCCCACCGGCTCGCTGGCTATCGACGTGGCCCTCGGCATCGGAGGCATTCCGCGCGGCAGGGTAACCGAGATTTTCGGGCCCGAGTCGTCCGGCAAAACCACCCTGGCCCTGCAGGTAGTGGGTGAAGCCCAAAAATTGGGTGGAGTGGCCGCCTTCATCGACGTCGAGCACGCGCTCGACCCGCATTATGCCCGCAATCTTGGGGTCGATCTCGACAATCTCTATGTGGCTCAGCCGGATACCGGCGAGCAGGGCCTGGAGATCGTCGAAACTCTGGTGCGCTCCAATGCGGTGGATGTGGTGGTGGTCGATTCGGTGGCGGCTATGGTGCCCAAGGCAGAGATCGAGGGCGAGATGGGCGACTCCCACGTGGGCCTGCAGGCCCGTTTGATGTCGCAGGCTCTGCGCAAGCTCACGGGGACCATCTCCAAGACCAAGACGGCGGTCATCTTCATTAACCAGATCCGTGAAAAAATCGGCGTCATGTTTGGCAGCCCCGAGACCACTCCGGGCGGCCGGGCACTCAAATTCTACTCTTCCGTGCGCATCGACGTGCGCCGTATGGATACAATCAAGCAGAACGGCGAGATGACCGGCAATCGGGCCAAAATTAAGGTGGTCAAGAACAAACTGGCTCCACCGTTTCGTTCGGCCGAATTTGACATTCTGTTTGGCAAGGGCATCTCGCGCGAGTCGAGCCTCATCGACGTGGGCCTCGAGGCCGGCGTGCTCTCCAAATCGGGCACCTGGTACTCGTACGGCGAGGTGCGTCTCGGGCAGGGCAAGGAGAACTCGCGCGCCTTCCTGGAAGAGCACGCCCAGGTGGCCGACGAGATCGAACGCACCGTGCGCGGGATGCAGACCTTCAACTACCGCACCAACGGCGAAGCCGTGGAAGTCGAGGTTTAGTTGAACGGCCGCAGAGCCTCCGCGTGGGCCCGATCGGCCCACTCGGAGGCGGCGGCCTCTTCAGAGGCTGAGCTCAGGTCTCTGCGCGAGCGCGCTTATGCCATCCTGGCCCAGCGGGACCATTCGCGTGCCGAGTTGGCCCGCAAGCTCCGCCTTGAGCTCGACGCTCCCCTGCTCGACGAGCTTCAGCGTGCTGGCTATCTGGACGAGCGGCGATTTGCCGAATCGTTCGCTCGTTCGCGCCGGCAACGCGGCTTGGGTCGTGAACGTATTCTGGCCGAGCTACGCCAGCGGGGGGTGGAGCGAGAGCTGGCCCATCAGGCCGCCGAGGAAGACGATTTCGACCAGGCCTGCGAGCTGGCTCGGGGTCGTCTGGCTCGCGGCAAGAGCTCCGACCAGGTCATGCGGTTTCTCTTGCAGCGTGGCTTTGGGGTCTCCCTGGCTAGACGAGCCACCACACGGGCGGCTCACCTCCTGGAGAACCCTGACTGAGATTCGGGCCGGGGTCAGCTGGTCCGCGCCTGGCTTAACACCATCGCGGTGGCCAGGTTGAAGGCCAGCACCCCGGCCAGGATCAGGCCGAAGCTGAAGAGCAGGGGGCGGATGCGCAGCCAGAGTGGTCGATAGGATGAATACTGCAAGACCAGGTCGGGCAGATAGGCCGTGGAGTAGCACAGGTTGGCCAGCACCGCCAGCAAGACCAGGGGGAGCAGTTGGTAACGCAGCAGCGCCCCGCGCGTGGGCGAGAGCAGGTCCACCCCCAGCACGATGGCGGTCAGCACCAGGTTATAGGCCAGGCGACGGAGCTCCCAGTAGGCAAGGCTGTTGTCCAGTACGGACCGAAATCCGGGGTGGCTGGAGCCAGCCCGTTCGAGGAGGCCCCGCTGGCGAGCCGAATCAGCCGAGATGAACTCGTTTTGCCTCACGCTTTCGTTGTAGCAGGCTTAAGGGTAGTTTTCCAGCTGCGTGCTGGCAGGATCGGGGTCGGTTCGGACCACGCGTCGCAACACCACCCCTCCGATGGCCACGGACTGATCGGTTTCCTTCACCCCCGAGAAATGCTCCGGTGGACGGACTAGCTGGCGCACGCTCAAGGCTCCCTGCTCCATCTCCTCGCGCAGGACGCCAGCCCTCCGCTCGAGATCGGGGAACAGGCGCCAGGAGTCGCGAAAGAGGAAACTGTTGAGTTGAGGGCTTGTAGCGCAGCGCATGGCCATCCACAAGCCGCTGAAGAAGCCCTGCTCTTGGACGCGCTGGCGCAAAGGGGTCTTATCGGGTCCGATCTGCAGGCGCGTGCCGTCGAAACTGGCCTGCATGGGCAAGACCGAGCCTCCCTGTACTAGGGAGCCCTTCACTTCGCCCGCCGGGCTGGCTTCGGCCCGGTAGATCTTCCCCCCGCTTGCGCACTGGAAGAGCCAGCTCCCGTCGGCGCGAAAGCCCTCGCGGTGCGTTCCCAGTTGGACCCCGTAATCCAGGCTCTCCGGGTGGAAGACGACTTCGGCCCGACTGCCTGATTGGAGCGCGATGGCGACGCTGCCATCTTCCTCGCGCCGGCAAGGGAAGACAAAGTTCTTGTCCAGGGGGGCTTGCAGGTGAGCCGTCAGGCCCTGCTCGGTCTGCTCCACCACCACGGGCTCGGGCAGATAGGTGCCGGCAGGCAGGATCGCCAGCCAGTTCTGGCCCCCACCTTCGAACCGCACGCCGCTGGGAGTTATCATGACCTGTCCATGCCATCATGATCCCCTGAAAATTCCCTGCAGGGTGGGTTGGGTAAGAGACGAACCGGCCGCTCATGGAGATTCAACTCGATCGCAGCTGCCAGGTTTTGCGCCTGGAGGTCCCTGTCGCTGTCAGCTCCTGGGAGGAAGAGGTCGAGATTCTTCCCGGTTTGAGCGAGCTCGCCGAGAGCGGCCGGATGGTTTCGGCCGCGGTACTGGCCGCCAAGGCCAAGGTCTTCGACGACGGCTTGATGGCAGCCGTCGAGCTGGCAGCCGACCGGGGCGCAGGGCGTCTGATGGGCAAGAACGAGCTGCTGGCCGGTTGGCTGGAGCGTTCGATGGCCACCCCCGAGGCCGCCTCTCATCTGTGGGTGGGACTGCGACTGCGCGGCCTGGAGCCCCCCGTCCCTCCTGCCGTCGAGCAGGTCGGTCTGCCGGCTATGGCCGAGTTCCTGGGCGCTCGCGAGCGGTCGCATCCGCTGGCTTTCTACTCCTGGAGCCCGGAGCTGGTCGGTATTTTTCGTCGCGATCGCTTTTTGCAGTCCCCCCTGGATGCCGGGCGAGCTCAGTCATTGCTCGACAGCCTGGGGCCGGCTCGGGAGACCTACGAGGCTCACTTGCGACTGGTCGCCCGTCTGACCAATCCTCTGGTCGAAGAGCCAGCCGCCCTGGGTCGACCTGGGGACCACCGGGCCGTATTCCCTCCCTCGCGGGCGCTGGAGACTGATCTTGCCAGGCAGCTGCTCGGTCAGAACCCGATCCCGTCGGGTTTCGACCTTATCGGCGAGCTGATGCGGCAAGTGGAGCAGGGTCAGCTGAGCTTGCGTCCCGGCCCTGAAGCCGGCTGGTATGCCCATCAGCAATGGTGCCTGGAGCCATTGTTGAGGCCCGACCAGGCGCTGGAGGCACCGAAGGTGGAGCGAGGGGTCGGCTACCAGGCATGCCTGCGCGAGTTCTGTCGGGCGGTTCTGGCACTGACTCGTGAGACCCACGTCAAGCAGCTCGAGTCACCGCGTCTGGGTTGCGCGGCCTGGCGCGAGAAGTTGGAGGTGCGACCCTCGCTGAGCCTGGAGCCTCAGGTGACCTATTACCAGCGCCGGGCCGAGAGCTATGCCTTCGCTCGCCAGGTGCTGGAAGAGGCGTTCGGCCGCCAGGCGCTCTCAGGGCTCATGGTTCGTCAAACCTGGCAGGGCCCGGCCGCGCTGCCCCTGGGCCAGGAGCTCGCCTCCATGGAGGCCTTGTTTCGCGGCTGCGCGTCTCAGTCGGCCTCCGAGCTGGGGCTCCCATGGCCCGTGGTCGATCGGAAGGTGGCCAGGGGTTGGCTGAAAGATCTCTCCGCTGACCCGGACGTGGGCCAGGATGTGCGCTGCCTGGTGCCCCTCTACTTCGACGAGCAGCGCCGCTGCCTCAAGATGCTGGCCGTACTGGGCTATGCCTGTCGCCCTCTGGACGTTTCCTATGTTCGACCCCCGGCCGTCCCTCAGGGTGTTGAGGTCGAGTTCACGAAGGATCGCGAGCCCCTGTATTACCCGGTCGCGGTCGAGGTCCACTGCCGGCGACTGCTCGATCGGGACGAGTTTCGCAGCCTCTGCGATCGATACCCTCCCACGGTTTCCTCGTTGCGGTCCGCGCTCGAATCTCTTTGAGAGGAAGGAACTCATGCTGGCAGGCCGAAGGGCGCGGCGCCAATTCGGAGGTTGCCCATGCTTAACAAATCCCTTCCCTGGCCTGAACAGGAGTTGCTGCTGGAGAAGCGGTCCGCCCCCCGGCGCCCGGCTGAGCGTCAACTGACCGTCCGGGCCGGAGAGAAGACTTACTCCGCCCGCTGCCTGGACGTGTCTCCCGGCGGCCTGCGCTATGAGTGCGCCTCCGAGAACCCTGTCGAAGTCGGTGAGTTACTCGAGATCGTCTCCCTGGAGCCCGATTTGAGCTTCGAGGGCCAGGTGGCCTGGACCGCTTCCGGCCCGGAAGGCCGTCAGCACGTGGGTGTTGAGCGCCTGGAGGCGATCCTCTTTTCGCTCGAGCGCCGCCGTTACGTGCGGGTCTCAGCGCCTGACCTGACCGCCAGCTGCTGCCTGCAGAGCCTGAAGGTGATCGATGTCAGCCTGCGAGGGCTACGGGTGGAGGCGCCTCTGCCGCTTCGGGCCAGCGACGAGCCCATCGGGGTTGATCTGCACCTGCCCGACCAGACTCTCACTTTCTCGGCGGTGGTTCTGGAGTCGCGCGGCTCTATCGCCCGCCTGGTCATCCCCGAGCTCGACCCGAAAGCCCACCAGCAGCTCGGCCTCTACCTGGCCGCTGCTTTGCGCTCATCGAGCCGCAATTAAAGTCTTGAGCGTTACGCGCTGAAGCTTTGCGTGTCCTTCGGGGCGCCTCATACAAGTTAGCAAGATCGGGTTTTCTCCTTCAGGCTCCCCGGGCCAGGTAGTCGCGATAGGCGGCCACGAAGGCCGGGTCGCGCCGTGCCAGGCTATCGTCGTCCACTCGCGAGCTGCGCGTCATGGCCTCATAGGCGAACGGAAGGGGCTCGAGATGCATCAGCTGGCGGGCGTTCTCGAACCAGTGTCGGCTCAGCTCGGAGACGGCCTGGTACTCCTCCACCTGGGGTCGTCGTGCGGCTTCAAAGGCGGGCAGCGCGTCCTCCACCCGCGGATGGGCGTTGAAAGCCTTCCATAGCGCGATCGAGTCCTCCAGGGCCAGCTTCGTGCCAGAGCCGATGGAAAAGTGCGCCGTTCGGAGGGCGTCCCCAAGAAGAACCACGTTGCGGTGGAACCAGTGCCGATTCCTGACCACGGTGAAGCGGACCCAGCGCGAGAAATTGCTCAGCAGGGGATGGCCTCCCAGGTCGTCGGCAAAGACCTGCTGCAGCAGGCTGCGCGAGGCCGGCTCCTCCAGGTGCTCGATGTTGCGCCAGGTGGGTTCGTCCACCTCCACGATGAAGGTGCTGAGATCCTGGCTGTACTTGTAGCTGTGGGCCATGAACAGTCCTTCCTGGGCGGGTCGGAAGGTCAATGTCAGGCCCCCGAAGGGCTGGGCCGTACCGTACCAGATGTAGCGATTGTTGCCCAAATCGAGGGAGGGCTGAAAGTGCTCAGCCAGTCGGGCGCGCACCAGGCTGTTGACCCCATCGGCCCCCACGACCAGATCGGCCTGAAGCTCCAGCGGGTCGGCCACCTCGCGCTCGAAGTGTAGCTCCACCCCCAGCTCGGCGGCGCGTCTTTGCAGAGCCTCCAGAAGCGCGATGCGGGCGATGCCCGAGAAGCGATTGCCAGCCACCGAGATCAGCTGACCGCGATGAACGATGTCCACATTCTCCCAGGTGCGCAGATGCTCGAGCAGGAGGCGGTGGGTCTCGGGATCGGGATCAGCCAGGTAGCGCATGGTCCGGTCGCTGAACACCACCCCCCAGCCGAAGGTGGCATCGCGGGCATTGCGCTCGAAGACGACCACCTCGTGCCCGAGTCCGCGCATCAGGATGGCGAAGTAGAGCCCGGCCGGCCCCCCTCCGATGACGGCGATCTTCATGGCGTCCACCTCGGAGCCGTCAGGCGGCGCTTGCCGTCCTGGGCCAGTTTCAGGCCTGGCTCGTCCAGGCCCAGGCGGTCCCACAGCTGGCAGGTGACCTGCTTGTGCTTCTGGTCCAGCCCCTCGCAGTAGTTAGTGTACTTGCAACGGCGCACTTCCTCGCCTCGTCCGAGCTGCATTTTGCGGAACCAGTCGGGGTCGGCCAGGCTCTGGCGGGCGGCGCCCACGATGTCGGCGCTGCCACCATTGAGCAGCCCCTCGGCCTGGGAGAAACTGCAGATGCCCCCGGTGACCACGACCGGGGTGGTCAGGCCCAGGTCGCGCAGCGCCCTGCGGATGGGCAGGGCGCTCTCCACGTTGCGTCCGAAGGGCCCTTTCTGGTCGGAAAGGACGGTGGGCATGCACTCATAGCCGCTCGGTCCAGTGTACGGGTAGACAGACCAGCCCACGGGGGGTTGCCTGGCATCCTCGAACTTTCCCCCGCGAGAGAGCGAGAGAAAGTCCATGCCGGCGCGCGCCAGCTCCAGGCCGTAGAAAGCGGCATCCTCGAGCGAGTAGCCGCCCTGGATGCCCTCGTGGGCCAGATAGCGGCAGCCCACCACCACGCCCTCTCCCACCGCCTGGCGCACCGCCCGGTAGACCTCCAGGGGCAGACGGATGCGGCCCTCGCGGGTCTGGCCGTAACCATCCGGGCGGTCATTTCGGCCCGAGAGAAAGCTGGCCATGGTGTAGGCGTGAGCGTAGTGCAGCTCAATGCCGTCAAATCCAGCTTCCCGCGCCCGCAGGGCGGCCTGGGCGAAGATGCCGGGCAGCACCCGGGGCAGCTCCAGGATATGCTCCTTGTCCAGGTCGGTGATGCGCTCGCGCCAGCCGTAGCGCAGCGACTCCAGCTCACGCTCGTCGAGATAGCGGCTGAGCTCGGGGTCGGGAAGACCGGCCAGATGCTCGCGAATGGCCTCGTCGGTCAGGCCGGGGAAGTGGGCCCTGTGCCGCTCGGTCAGCTCCAGGAAGCGAGCGAAGTATTTGGCGGGCTCGGGGCGGCGACGGATGGACAGAAAGTCGATCAGCTGGATGAAGAGCCTGGTGTGGCCCTGACTCGCTTCGCGCACTGCCTGGACCAGCTCTTTCAGACCCTCCACGAAGCGGTCGTGGCCGATGCGCAGCAAGGGTCCGCTGGGGATGTCGCGCACGCCCGTCGCCTCCACCACCAGGGCACCCGGTCGTCCGGCTGCAAAACGGGCATACCAGTCGATCACGTCGGGGGTGACGAAGCCCTCCTCGGTTGCCCGCCAGGGCACCATGGCGGGTACCCAGGTGCGTTGCTCCAGCTGGATCGGACCCACCTTGATGGGCGAGAACAGCCGGGCCGAGGCGGCTGTCGGGGCGTCCGGCCAGCCTCCCTCCGGTTTCTCGTGCTTGATGCGCTCAGGCGGGGTCCACATCTTTGCAGAGCTCCCGGGCAAGAATGAGGTGCTGGATTTCGGTGGTGCCCTCGTAGATTCGCAGGCTGCGCACGGCGCGGTAGAGCCGCTCGACGGGATGGTCGCTGAGCATGGCTACCCCCCCGCACACCTGCATGGCGGCGTCGATCACCTGCTGGGCGGTCTCGGTGGCAAACGCCTTGGCCATGGCGACCTCGCTGGTCACCCGCCCGCGCCCCTGGTCCTGGAGCCAGGCGGCCCGGTAGGTGAGCAGGCGCGAGGCGTCCAGGCCGATGGCCATCTGGGCCAGCTTCTGCTGGATCAGCTGAAACTCGGCCAGCGGCTTGCCGAACTGCTGGCGCTTGAGAGCGTGCCGGCGCGCCTCGTGTAAAGCCCGGGCGGCCATGCCGCAGGCGGCCGCGGCAACCGACACGCGCAGCGCGTCCAGCGTGCGCATCCCCAGCTTGAAGCCCTCGCGGGCGATCAGCTCGGACCGGCACTCTTCCAGGCCGATGTTGCCCAGCGGGTGGGGAGCGCTCATCACCTGAGCGCCCAGAAAACGCAGGCCAGGATTGTCTTTTTCCACCAGAAAGGCCCCGATGCCACGGCTGCCCAGGGCCGGGTCGGTCTGAGCGAATACAACGTAGAAGTCGGCGATGCCGGCGTTGGAGATGAAGGTCTTCTGGCCATTGAGCACCCATGACTCTCCCTCGGCACGAGCGCTGGTGCGCATAGAGGCGACATCCGAGCCGGCCTCGGCCTCGGTCATGGCAAAGGCGGCCATGGCCTCGCCCCGGGCCACGGCCGGGAGCCAGCGCTCTTGCTGGGCCGGGCTGCCGGCCAGGGCCAGCGGGGTCGAGCCCAGCCCTTGGAGGGCAAAGACGGCATCGGCCAGGGGCGAGCTGTAGCCCAGGCTTTCGCGCACCAGGCAGAGCCCGCGCGCGTCCTGAGGCATCCGGGCCGAGGCGAAGCGGGGCGGCACAGCGGTGGCCAGCCACCCCTGGCCCAGCTTGCCCAGCAACTTTCGGGCCGTCTCGCGCGCCTGAGCGTCGGTTTCGGGGGATACCTGGTCAAGCTCTTGCCGACAGAAATCGCCCAGGCAGTCGACCGCCTGGCGGTGCTCGGCGGTGAGAAAGACCTCGATGGCGCCGGTATCGATCACCGGAAGGCCGGGCTCCGTTTGGAGGTAAAGGCTTCGTAGGCCTCGCGGAAGTCGGGGTGCAGCATGCAGGCGGCCTGGATCTCGGTCTCGGCGGCCATGGCCGAGCGCAGGTCCATGTGGGCCTCGCGGTAGAGCAGCTTCTTGGTAATCTCAAGACCGAAGGCCGGTCCGGCCGCCAGCCTGCGAGCCAGGGCGGTGGCCGATGCCAGAGTATCCTCGGGTTTCACCACCTGGTGGTAGAGTCCCATGGCCAGAGCCTCCTGGGCGGTGGTGAAGTCCCCTGTCATGAGCATGGCGTTGGCCCGTCCCAGCCCTACCAGTCGAGGGAGCAGCCAGGTGGCGCCCATGTCGGCTCCCGAGAGGCCAACTTTGGTGAACAGGAATGCGATCTTGGCCGTCTCGGAAGCCACCCGGAAGTCGCAGGCCGTGGCCATGACAGCCCCGGCCCCGGCTACCGTGCCGTTGAGGGCGCCCACGATGGGACGCCGGCACTCGATCATGGCCAGGATCAGATCCCCGGTGGCCCGGGTGAAGTCGAGCAGGCCCTCGAAGTCGCGCGCGAACAGGGCTCCGATGATGTCCTCCACGTCACCGCCCGAGCAGAAGGCTCTCCCCGCTCCGGTGAGCACGATGGACCGGACTCCCGGCTCGGTATCGAGAGCCAGGAAGACCTCCTTGAGCTCGCGGTAGATGTCGAAGGTGAGGGCGTTGAGCCGGTCGGGTCGGTTCAGGGTGACGGTGGCGACGCCATCTTCGAGCTGATAGAGGAAGTGTTGGGGCGCGATCATAGTATAGCCGTCCCTTCGATCTCCACCCGGGCCTCGTTCTCGAGCAGGCCTTGCACCTCGAGTAGAGCCATGGTGGGGTAGTGGCGCCCCATTCGGGCGCGGTAATACTCGCCCACCCTTCTGGTGGCGGCGTTGTACTCGGCCTTGTCGAGCACGTAGAGGGTCAGCCGGGCCAGGTTCTCCGGGCCGCCTCCGGCCGCTCTGACCACCTCCAGCACGTTCGCGAGAGCCTTGTCGAACTGCTCGGCGAAGTCGCGGCTGACGAACCGGCCTTCGGCGTCCCAGCCGACCTGGCCGGCGATGAAGAGCAGACGGGTGCCGGCCGGGGCCAGCAGACCGTTGGAGTAGCCGCGCGGTTTGGCCAGCGTATCGGGGTTGACGGGGGTGAGCATGGGCCTGCGCCTTTAGCGCTCGATAGGCGGGTTCCTTCAGGCCTGTTCATCTTTCGTTCACAGGGCGGCAAGGAAGATTTCAAGACACCGCAACGCCTGGCAATGCGTCTGGAGTCAGGCTTTCGTATCCTGAAGGTGGTTGCTATAATACACTCAGGAGGTTGCCGATCATGGAGTATCGATTCGAGCTGGTGGACCGGCGCATCGAGGAGATCCGCCAGGCCCAGGCCCAGGACTTTGGCCTGATCATGGGAGCTCTGGCGGATCAGCGTGACTTGCTGCGCGAGCTGGTGGTCAAAATGCTGAGAATGGAGCAATCTCATCACGAGCTGACCAGGGGCCTTGAGAGCTACCAGCAACGCTCCCTCGAGATGACCGACTTTCTGCGCGGCTTGATTGGGGCTGAATCGGCCCGTCGAGAGTGCGAGATCGAGGCCATTCACCGTCGGCTCGAGCGTCTCGAGAACCCGCCAGCCGCTTAGCCCGCTTATCGAAACTGGCGGCTCCAGCTCAGGGCCGGCCGTTCGAACACCCGATAGAACAGGTAGGCGCAAGGTAGAACCAGCAGGCAACTGAGCGGCAGCGCCAGGGCCTGGGGAATGAGCGTCAGGAGCGCTGGTTGAAGCAGATCCAGCACCGGCACGTGGACCAGATAAAGACTGTAGCTGTAGAGCCCCACCCGAGCTGCGGCGTGCCAGAAGGGGTGAGCGCTCAGTTGCTCGGGCTTTCTTGTCAGGGTCCAGACGCACACACCCAGATAGAAGAGCCCCCAGCAGGGATCGGTGAGCACCCACCCCGGTCGTGACCACTGACCGGCCAGGGCCGCGGCCAGGGCCAGCAGGCTCAGCAGGCCGGTCAGTCTGGTAAAGCGCAGGCGGCCCTGAAAGTAGCGCTCGGCCAGGGCCGCTCCCAGTACCCATTCGAACCAGCGGGCAGGTCCCAGCGTGAGCCAGGCCACGCCACCCTGCTCGGGAAGGGCACCCAGGAACTCCACCGGCGTGGACCACATCGGGGTGCGAGCCTGCTGCCAGAAGACTGCCAGAGCTCGGAATAACAGGGTGATTCCCAGAGCGATGGTCAGCACTCCCTTCAGAGAGAGGCGCTTGCGCAACCAGAGGAAGGGCGAGTAAAGAAGGTAGAGCTGCTCTTCCAGGGCCAGGGTCCAGAACACGATGTTGCCCGAATTCCAGCCCGATACTGGGAAGAAAGGGAACAAGAAGGTGGCGTGAACAGCCAGGGCAACCCCGAGCTCGCTTTTCCCCGGGCCGTTCAGAACCAGAAAGCTGAGGACCACGGCGGCCAGGTAGGGAGGGTAGAGTCGGGTCAGCCGGCGTCGCCAGAAGTCGAGAAAGGGGCGAGCCTCGCCGATGCTGGCCGCGCGGGCGTGGATGCAGAATCCCGAAAGGAGCAAGAACAGGTGTACCCCGGTAAAGCCCTGCCAGGTGGGATAGGCGAGCCAGAAGAAATCCGGACGGATCTGGGTGATCAGCGGCCCGAACCAGCCGTGATAGAGCAGCACCATGAGGGCGGCGACGCCGCGCAGGGCGTCCACCGCGATCAGGCGGGAAACGCCCAAAGCCTACTTGATGGAGATCTGCAGGGTGTACTCGGCTCCGCCTCGAGTTGCCCCGACCACCACGCGATAGTCCCCGTCACGCTGCAACTGTCCCTGCCAGCGGGTGGCGTCGTCGCCAGGCTCGGCTCCGGTCAGTGGCTTGCCGGAGGAGCCGATGATGTGGAAGACGGCGTTGGCTTCGACCGAAGTGATGCTGACGCTCATCGTTTGCCCGCCGTAGGCCCCCAGAATGTAAGTATTTTCCTCGCCGCGGGCCACGGCGCCCTGGAGCTTGGCACCGCTGGTGCCTTCCTGGAAGCGAACCCGCGTCGTCAGGCCCTTAGCCAGCACCACGCAGGTGAGCAGCAGACAGAGGATCGCTGTGGCTCTTTTCATGCAGGAGACTTCAGGCCATCATTCCGGTCTTCCTGTTTCAAGCAGGGCCAGCAGCTCTTCGGTCAGGATGCCGGCCAGAGTCTCGATGCTCTCTCGTCCTTCCGCCGCGTCCGCGCCGCGGGGTGTACCAAAATAGGCTTGCGATCCGCCCGCTTGCTCAAAGCTGGTCTGGCCGGCCTGGATGGCCTCGACGAGCGAGCGGGGATTGTCCGGGAGGCGACGGGCCGTTTCCAGCTCCACCAGCTCGGGCCGGGCGGCCAACACGATGGAGCCCTCGTATTGACCGGCGTGGCAGGCTCCGCTCTGGAATTCGGCGGTCAGGCGGGAGGCGTGGCGGCGCCTGGTCAGGTCGGGGAAAGCCACCGGCAGGGGGGCGCCCTGAAGCCCGGAGCGCAGGCACTGAAGGTGGAGCGGGTCGAGGTGAGCGTTGGCCACCCCCAGGGCCGCCAGGCCCCAGCGGGAGAGCTCGGCAGTCAGATCATGCAAAAAGTAGCTCACGGTCTCGGGCCGAAAGCTGAAGGTACCTGGAAAATTGCGAGCAAACCCGGCCACCGTGAAATCAAGACCGGGTAGCACCAGTGCCGTGTAGCCCTCCTGCGCCAGCAGCTCGGTGGCTCGCCCGGCCATGGCCTCGGCGATCACGCCGTCGGTGCCGAGGGGGAGGTGGGGCCCGTGGGCCTCGATGGCTCCGACCGGCAAGAGGGCCACGCAACGAGAGCGATCGAGAGCCTCAAAGCGGGTGTAGGTCAACTCGGCCAGACGCACGGCGGCTGCCTTCGGCAGGAGGGCTCGCCGGCCTGCCAGAATGCCGGCGCCACCATGGACTTCAAACCGTCTTCCGAACAAAAAATGATCCGCGACGCCGCGCGCAGCTTCGCGCGCGACAAGATTTTGCCCCACGCTCGCCGCTGGGACATCGAGGAGGCCTACCCCCGCGAGTTGCTCAACGAGATGGGCAGGCTCGGCTTTCTGGGCGTGCCGGTGCCCGAGCAGTACGGCGGGGCAGGCCTGGACTATATCAGCGAGGCCATGGTCTTCGAGGAGATCGGCTACGCCGACTCCTCGGTGCGCACGACGCTGTCGGTGCAGATGTCGCTGGTGGAGCTGACCATCCTGGCCTGGGGCACCGAAGAGCAGAAGAAAACCTACCTCCCCCGCCTCTGCTCGGCCGAGTGGATCGGCTGCTTTGGTCTGACCGAGCCTGGAGCGGGCTCGGATGCGGGCAACCTGACCACTCGGGCCGTGCGTCAGGGGTCGGACTGGATCTTGAACGGTCAGAAGGTCTGGATCTCGAACGGCACCTGGGCTGATCTGGCCCTGATTTTCGCCCAGACCGAGCCTGGCTCCAAGCATCGGGGGATGGTGGCTTTCCTGGTGGAGACAAAGTCGCCGGGCTACCACACCCAGAAGATGAAGGGCAAGCTGGGTCTGAAAGCATCCGACACAGGAGAGCTCTTTCTCGAGAACGTGCGAGTGCCCGATTCGGCTCGTCTGGGCGAAGTGGGCCAGGGCTTCAAGATCGCCATGAGCGCTCTGGACAACGGACGCTACGGCGTGGCCAGCGGCTGCGTGGGCATTGCTCAGCACGCTCTCGATTGCAGTGTGGCCTACGCCAAGGAGCGGCAGGCTTTTGGCAAGCCGATCGCTGGCTTTCAATTGGTGCAGGAGATGCTGGCCGACCTTTACGTTGAGACCCAGGCCGCCCGGTTGCTGGTCTACCAGGCCGGTATGGCAAAGAATGAGGGCCGCAAGAGCACCATCGAGGTCTCGGTCTGCAAATACTACGCCAGCGAGGTCGCCAAGCGGGCCGCCGACAAGGCGATCCAGATCCACGGCGGCTACGGTTACTCAAACGAGTATGCCCCCGAGCGGCTCTGGCGCGATGCTCGGGTGGCCAGTCTTTATGAAGGCACCAGCCAGATTCAGCAGCTGATCCTGGGTCGCCATCTCACCGGGATTCAAGCTTACGAGGACGAGGTTCGACGCGAGACCGCTCAGGTCAGTTGAATCTTCTTCCTGCGCCTGGGGGCCCTGGCGGGGGGCCTCCGGGCAGGGAGGACTTCCTCTTGAGAAGGGGAATTGCCAAAGAATTTCAAACTCGGGTTCAGTAGGATGCTCGGTCCGATCGCCGGTCGGACCGACTTATCAGTGACTGGGGAGGCACCGTGCCGGAGAAGATCCTGGTGGTCGAAGACGACCCCTTGATGCTTGCAGCCTTGGAGATTCTGCTCACAGACGAGGGTTACGATGTAACCACAGCGTCTTCGGGGCTGGAGGCCATTCAGAAGGCGAAGGAGACATCCTACGACCTGGTGGTTTGTGACGTCCGCATGGCCGAGATGGACGGCTTGGAGACCATCTCCAATCTCAAGCGCGATCAGCCTGACACGCGCTCCATCGTGATTACAGGCTATGCCAGCCCCGACGTGCCCATCCGCGCCATCAAGATGGGTGTGGACGACTACCTGATGAAGCCCTTCGACGACAAGCAGTTCGTGCAGAGCGTCAAGCGCAGCCTGGAGTCGTATCGGCTGCAAAAAAGCTTTTCGCAGGGCCTCGAGCAGCAGTGGCGGGACTTTGCCGCCATCGTCAAGCTGCTGGCCGAGGGCGTCGAGGAGCGCGACGAGCACTTCAGCGGCCACTCGCGCCGAGTGGCCGAAAGCTCCCTCAAGATCGGAAGGACTGCCGGGCTCTCCCGCAACCGGCTCGAGGTGCTCGAGCTGGCCGCCTTTCTGCACGACGTCGGCAACATCGGGCAGAAGAAGGCGTTCCTGGACAAAACCGAAGAAATGCTCGACGAAGGGGAGAAGCAGCAGCTGCAGGAGGCCTCCAGTCAGCAGTCGCAGACGCTGTTCAGCAGCCTGGGCAGCCTGCGGGAGGTCTTCCGAATCGTGCTTCACCACCACGAGTGGTTCGATGGCTCGGGTCATCCGCAGGGCCTGAAGGGCACCCAGATCCCTCTGGAGTCGCGCATTCTTTGCGTGGCCGAGGCTTACGACGCCATGATCAGCGCTCGCCCTCACCGCGAGCCATTGAGCCACCACGATGCTCGCCAGATTCTCGAGAAAGAGGCCGGCACCCATTTCGACCCCGACCTGGTCGGTCAGTTTCTCAAGATGCTGGCTTCCGAAGAGGAAGCCACCGAGGAGACCGGTGAGGACGACGAGGAAGTCCGCGAGGAGGCACTCTCGAAGGAGCGCCAGGTCGAGCTGATGCTGGGTCTGGCGGGAACCTACCTGTCGGCTGGCGACCTTGAGATTTCCGGGAAGGCCTACTCGGGGGCTCTGGAGCTATTGCCGGAAACGGCTGGAGGACTGCGCTCCGAGGCCCTGGTCGGCCTGGCCCTTTCGCACCTGCACCGCGGTCGCGTCGATGACGCTCGCGGCTACGCCGATCAGGCCGTTGAGGCTGCGGTCGGTCAGAGCCAGCTTCGCACCGGCAAAGCCCAGGCTGTTCGCGGTTTGGTGCGAGGCGTTCAGGGTGAGGTTGCGCCCGCGCTGGAAGACCTGGACAAGGCTCGCGAGATCTTCACCGTCTGGGAGCACCAGCCCGAGTTGGCCTCGACGGCCCTTTATCGCGGCAAGGTGCTGCATAAGAGCAACCAGGCGGCCGAGGCCAAGGCGCAGGTCGATCTGGCCGCGGAGACCATCGAAAAGTACGGGCTCCAGCACTCGCTGCGTCAGCAGCGCCACCTGGCCATTCCGCTGCTGCTTGAGTTTGCCGCCCAGGAGTCGCCTGCCGTCGACCGTATGCTGCAGTCGCTCGGCTTTGAGGCGGTCCAGCCGTTCCTGGCCGACGTCCAGGCGACCACCCGCGAACGGGTGATGGAGCTGCTCTCTCCCAAGGAAGGTGTGGCCGGTGCCGCGCAAGCTCCGCCTCTTTCCCTCTATGGCTTTGGCAAGTTTCGCGTCTTCGCGGGAGGCCAGGAGGTGGGCGACAAGCTCTGGAAGACCCGCAAGTCGAAGTATCTCTTCGCCTATCTGGCGGTGCACTCGGGCCGAGACATCCCCGACGAGAAGATCATGGACCTGTTCTGGCCTGATCACCCCCCTGAGAAAGCCCGGCAATCGCTCTATGCCGCTCTTTCGCACATGCGCAAGGCGCTGGAAGCGGTCTTTACGGGTGAGTCGGATCGGGTTGTGCTGGCTCGCAAGGGCTTCTATCGCTTCAATGTGGACCGCTCCTGGTTCTTCGACGTAGCGGAGTTCGAGCGTCAGTACGAGCTGGGTCAGGCCCGCGAGCGTGAAGGGCGCGATGACGAGTCTATCATCGCCTTCCAGAAGGCCGAGGGCCTTTACCAGGGCGAGTTCATGGAGGGCTACTACGCCGACTGGTCCATCTTGCTGCGCGAAGAGCTCGAGATGAAGTACACCGAGGTGCTCGAGAGCCTGATGACGTACTTCTTCGAAAAGGAGCGCTACGAAGTCAGCAACGACTACGCTCAGCGCCTGCTCAAGATCGACAACTGTCACCAGGAGGCGCACCTGTGCCTGATGCGGGCCTTTGTCGAGCAGGGCAAGCCTGAGCAGGCCGCCCGGCAATACCAGAGCTGCGCCCAGATCATGAAGAACGAGCTGAACATCTCGCCCTCGGCGGAGATGAGCGAGCTCTTCCTGACCATCCAGCGATGAAGAAGGCTGCCCTCGAGTTTCTCCAGCAGCTGGTCGAGTCACACGGCACTCCCGGTTACGAGCAGGCTGTCCAGAAGGTTTTCCGCTCCCGCCTGGAGGGCCAGGTAGGCGAGATGCGCACCGACCTGATGGGCTCGGTGATCGCGGTGGCCAACCCCAAGGGCAGTCCCCGCATTATGCTTGATGGCCACTCCGACGAGATCGGCTTTCTGGTCAAATACATCGACGATAAGGGCTATCTCTTCGTGGTTGCCTCGGGTGGCTGGGACGCCGAGGTCGTGGTAGCCCAGCGTGCCCTGGTGCACACGGCTTCGGGCCCCATCTCCGGCGTCTTCGGCAAGCGCGCCATCCACCTCATGGATGAGGAAGAGCGCAAGAAGAAGTCTGAGCTGCACAAGATGTGGGTGGACATCGGCGCCACCTCGGGGGACGAGGCCCGCGAGCTGGTCAAGCTGGGCGACCCGGTCACCATGGATGCCACCTTGACGATGTTGCGCAACGGTCGAGCCACCTCCAAAGCCTTCGACAATCGATGTGGGCTTTATGTCGTGGCGGAGACCCTGCGCTCGCTCAAGGGCAAGAAGCTGGCCGCCTCGGTGCACGGGGTATCGGCGGTACAGGAAGAGATCGGCCTGCGCGGGGCTCAGACGGCTGCCTACGGTATCAACCCGACCATCGGCATTGCCATCGACGTCTGTCACGCCACCGATTTGCCCGATTCGGACAAGAAACGCCACGGGGATATCCAGATGGGCAAGGGCCCGGTCATTGCCCGGGGCCCGAATGTCAATCCGCACGTTTTTCAACGTCTGGTCGGGGTGGCCGAGGCGGGCAAGATTCCTTATCAGGTCGAGGCCAGCCCGCGGGGCACCGGAACCGACGCCAACGTGATTCAGCTTTCCAGGGCGGGCGTGGCGGCCGGCCTGATTTCGATTCCTCTGCGCTACATGCACAATCCGTGCGAGATGCTCGAGCTCGACGACCTCGATAACTGCGTGCGGCTACTGGCCGCCTTTTGCCAGTCGGTCAAGAAGCAAGACGACTGGGTTCCGTGACCGATTTCCGCAGTGTGGAACCCGGCCAGCTATGACCAGCACAGCCAGGTTCAGTTCGGCCTGGCGTTGGAGGTGCTCGAGCAACTCGACCTGACATCCGTGGGCTCAATTCTGGATGTGGGCTGTGGAAGTGGACGGGTGACGGCCGAGTTGGCGGCCCGTTGTCCCGCCGCTCGGGTGGTGGGGGTCGACCTGGCTCCCGAGATGGTCGACTTCGCCACTCGCAACTACGCTCGACCGCGTTTAAGCTTCGAAGTGGCCGACGCGGCCGCTCTTGAGTTCCCTCAGCGCTTTGACCTAGTATGCTCGTTCGCTTGCCTGCACTGGCTCGCCGATCCACCCGCTGCGGTGGCCAGCATGGGCCGTTTGGTCAATGCGGATGGGCTGCTGCGGGTGCAACTAGGTGGTCAGGGGAACATGGCATTCTGGCTCGCGCGGGTGGAGGAGTTACGAAACTCGCAGGCTTGGCGGGATTCGTTCGCAGGCTTCAAGATGCCCTGGAGCTTTCTGGGACTTGAGCCCTTCCAGAGGGCCCTGGCCGACATGAGAGTGGAGCGGCTGGAGTTGATTTGCCGCACGGGACGTTTGGCCTCGCGCCAGGCTTTCAAGAGCTGGTTCGAGGCGGGCTGGCGTCCCTACGTGGAGCGGCTCACGACTGCCGAGCTGGAAGCCTTCATCGACCAACTCCTGGGAACCCACCAGGGCGAGATCGAGATTCCCATGGTGCGAGTCGACCTGGCTGCCCGGCCGGGGTGACGAAGGCCGAGGCCCGGGGACGGCGAATTGTAGCAGAATGCGAGTAGCACCAGCCGGGTCGCGGCGACGCACCCTCACGATTGTGGTTTTCTGCCTTCTCTTCCCCATCGCTCTGGCGATGAGCCTGAGGGCTCAGGCCCAATGGCGCGATTTCGACCGGGCTCGTACCCTGTTTGCCCAGGCCGAGCACGATGTCCACAGTCAGCGTTATGCTGAAGCAATCAACCACTTGGACCAGGTGATCGGGCTGTGCCCCGACTATCTTGCTGCCTGGGACTTGTTGGCCCACTGCCACGCCTTAAACAAGCAACCGGAGAAGGCGCTGGAGTGCCTCCAAGAAGCCTGCCGGGTTCACCCGGAGATCAGCCAGTTTCGCACCGCGCTTGGCCAGGTGTACATGCGTCTGGATCAGCCTGGAAAGGCCTCCGAGCAGTTCGACCTGGCGATGAAGCTCGATCCGCTCGACCCTCTGCCGGCGCGTCTCAAGCGGGGCCTCTCAGAGCCGGCCCAGAGCACCGTACAGGGGTCCGAAGGTAGCCAGCATGGTCAGCCCGACCAGAAAGCCGAGCAGACCCAATAGCAGTGGCTCCAGGGCCGTAACAGCGGCCTCCAGGAACTGGGTGACCTGGAGGTCGGCATACTCGGCTACCTTGGAGAGCATTGGCCCCAGCCTGCCGGCAGTCTCGCCGGCGGCTGTCATCTGGATTACCTCGCGAGGGAAGTAACCGCTGGCTGACAGCGCGGCGGCCAGTCCCTCCCCCGCAGCAAGTTGGCGTCGAGCTGCCTCCAGCGCTTCGCGCGCCAACGGGCTGCCGGTTGTACCGGCAGTCAGAGCCAGGCTGCGGTCGACCCGTAGCCCGCTGGAAGCCAGCACGGCCAGGATGCGGCAGATGCGGGCCGACTCGGCTCGGCGCAGCATGGGTCCTACCAGGGCCAAGCGAAGCAGGACGCGCTCTATTCTGGCTCGGGTGGGCCCTCTCTTCCAGCCCCACCAGGCCAGCCCACCCAGCCCCAGCGGGCCCAACAGCATGAGAGCGGGTAGCCAGGGCTGCTGGATCAACCTGAGAAATGGGCTGGCCTCGGCCAGGGTTCCCATGGAGGCGACGACCCGACCCATCAGGATGGTCAGAAGCGAGGCGGCCACCACCATGGCCGCGGCCACCCCGACCGGATAACTCAGCCGGGCCTTCACCTGTTGCTGGAAAGCGAGCTCCATCTCTTCGAGCTGGGCCAGTCGCTCGAGCAACACATTGAGCATGCCCGACTCTTCTCCCGCCTTCACCACCCCTACTTCGAGCTGCGAGAACAGCCCCGATCGGGCCATGGCCTGGCTCAGCGAGGAGCCCTCGGTAAGGCGACTGGCCAGGAGCTCCAGCGCTTGACGCTGGCGAGGCCGCTCGGCTTGCTGGGCCAGGCAGCTCACCGCTCGGTAGAGCGAGAGGCCAGCCTGGAACATGACCGCCAGCTGCCGAAACAGAATCGCTGCATCCATGGCGGAGAGCCGGGTGGCGAGTCGAGGCGGCAGCGCGGCAACCGCCTGAGGCGGTGCCTGAGTCGCCAGCGTGGGCTGGCGCGCAACGACGTGCTCCTCTCTCAGCTCCAGCACCATCAGACCTCGCTGGATGAGGGAGCGCGATGCATCTTGCTTGCTGGTGGCTTCTACCAGCCCTTCCTTCAAAGCCCCACCGGCTCCCGAGGCTCGATAGCGGAAGGTGGCCATCAATCCAGTCGCCTCAGCACGGCTCTGGCCGACTCGGGCCGCTCCTCGGGGCGGGCTCGCAGGAGCTCCATGACCAGCTCGCTTAGCCGGCGAGAAATCATGGGGTTGAGCTGATTGGGGGCAGGGGGCGGGGAACTGCTCTTGGTCAGGAACAGCTTGACGGCGTCACGCTCTTGCCAGGGAAGTCGTCCTGTCAACATTTGATAGAGCAACACTCCCACCGCGAAGAGGTCGGCGCGGGCGTCGACCGAGTGGCTGTCGATTTGCTCGGGGGCTGCATAGGCCGGGGTGCCCAGGGTCTGGTCGGGTGCAGTCAGGGTGACCTGCAGGTCCTGGCGGGCCAGGCCGAAATCGAGAAGGCGCACCCCTTGAGCGGTCAGCAGGACGTTGCCGGCCGAGATGTCGCGATGCACCACCCCGGCCTGGTGAGCATACTCCAGCGCCAGCAAGAGCTCACGCGCGATGCGCACGGCCTCTTCGGGAGCCATGGGGCGCTCGAGGCGCTCGAGCAGGCTCTCGCCCTGGACGTGCTCGAGCACCATGTAGGCCGGCTCGTCCCGGCTTCCGGTCGAGTAGCCGTGCAGTCGCACGATGCCCGGGTGGCGCAGCTCTCGGAGAATCTGGCATTCGCGCTCGAAGCGCGGCGAGGGTTGGCTGGGAATCTTCAGCGCGAAGCGGTCGCCATATTCGTCCTCGACCAGGTAGACGACCGCGTGGCCTCCCTGGCCGAGCCGCTCCAGAATGCGGTAGGAGCCCAGTCGAATCGGGTCGCCACCGGTACGCGATTCGGCTCGTCGGGCCCGTTCCTCGGCTTGGTTGCGCTCGACCTCCAGCTCCAGGGCGTGACTTTCCCGGCGACGCAGACGACGGGAAAGAGTGAGCCAGATCGCCCCCGCAAGACCGGTCAGGCTGACCAATCCCAGGGCCAGGATGCGGGTCCAGTCGAGCTCGACCACGCTGACCAGGGAGACGTGCGACTCTGGCTGCACGCGGCCCTGGGTAGCCCGGAACAGCTGGAAGGGACCGATGCGGCCGCGGACCTCGAGATCCACGAGGTGGCCCTCGGGAATACGAATTCGAGTGGGCGCGCTCATGCCGCTGGGGCGATAGGGGCCATCGGAGGGGGCATTGTGTCGGTAAAGCCGGAACCAGAGCTGGCCTCCCCGGTCGGAAGCGACGTAGGCCGATTCGCTGAGCGGGGTGTCAGCAGTCATCTCCAGGGCCCTGTCCAAGGGGGGAGGGCCGCAAGCCTGCAAGGCGGTCAAAGCCAGCACCATCAAGCCGCCTTTCAAGTCAAGTGAGGACGTTTTTGCCTGCGTCGACCCTGTATGGAGCATTCACACGGCCCACAGGGAAACCGGATTGGACTTGCCAGCCAGAAGCTCTGTCCCCAGGTCGGTTCCTCCTGTCAGGCCGCTGGCGCGGTAAGTCTCCTCATCCACCAGCACAGCGACCCCCTTGCTCTTGGTGAGTTTTTCGAGCCGGGCGGCGGTGTTCACCGGATCGCCCACGACGGTATAGTCTCTTCTCCGGGAGCCTCCCAGATCGCCAACGACCGCCTCGCCGGTGGCCATTCCGACGCCAAACTTCAGCCCCTGTCTGATTTCGCCCCATTGAATCAGATTCCTGGCGCACTGAATGGCCTTCAACTCCTGCTGCTCCATGGCCAGCGGAGCCCCGAAGACAGCCAGCAGTCCGTCGCCCAGGAAGGACAAAATGGTGCCCCGGTGGGCGAACAAAACTTCCAGCATGCCCTCGTAATATTCGTTGAGGACCTCTAGCAGCGCGGCCGGGGGGAGTTGCTCGGAAAGGGCCGAGAAGCCGCGTAAATCAACAAACATCACCGTGAGCCGGCGGCGCTGGGCGCTGAGCGCGTCGTGAGGTCGGGCGAGCAACTCCTCCACCACCTCGGGACTGACATACCGGCTGAAGAGCTGGGCCAGGCGATTTCGTTCCCGGGTCAGGCGGGTCCGGTGGATGCTGGCTCCAGCCTGGTCGGCGAAGGTCTTCATGAACTCGAGGTCCTCCTCCTCGAAGGCCCCCAGCCGCAGGCGATTGTCCACGTAGAGCACTCCGATGGCCTCGTCCTGCACCACCACCGGGACGCACATGACCGCTCGCAGGCCCAACTCCTGAACGCTGATTGCGCCCTGGAAGCGCTCGTCGTCCTGGGCATTGGAGGTCAGCACGGCCTCGCGACTGCGAAAGGTCTCGAAGATGATGCTGCGGCTGACCTGGAACTCGGACTCGAACAGGCTTTCCTTGGAGAAGTTGCGGGCGGTGCAAAACTCAAGCGCGCCGCTCTCAGGGTCGACCAGCATCAAGAACCCGCGCTCTGCTCCCACAAGCTCGAGGAGGTGGTCCATCAGGATTTCCTGCAGGGCCTCCAGGTCGCTCAAGTGCGAGGTGATGTGGATCATCCGGGCCAGGATCCTCAGGCGATCGGCCGGATGAGGGACGCGCTCGGGGATCAAGCTCAGCGGCGGCGCCGCCCCCGTCGCCGGCCGCTGGCGGCGCCCTGCATGGCCTGCTCAACCGGATCAAGCTCCTCGGGTCGCACGGTTACTTCTCGCTTCTTGCGCTCGCCCGCCTTCTGCTCGGCCAGCTCGCGCCGCATTGCCAGCCGTTCTTTTTCCTTGCGGGTGGCGTAGTGGTCGATCTCGATCAGCAGGGGCGAGGCCAGGCAGATGGATGAGTAGGCTCCAGCGAAGATGCCCACCAGCAGAGCGAAGGCGAAGTTCTGCAGAGTGGAGCCCCCGAAAAAGTAGATGGCCAGCAGGGTCAGAATGGGGGTCAGAGTGGTGTTGATGGAGCGGGTCATGGTCTGGTTGACCGAAAGGTTGACCACCTCGTCGAAGGTGGCGTTCTTGGTCACCCGGAGATTCTCGCGAATGCGATCGAAGATGACCACCGAGTCCATGACCGAATAGCCGGTCACCGTCAGGAGGGCGGCGATGAACGGGGAGTCGACCTGGCGACCGGCCAGGGAGTAGATACCCAGCATGATCACGACATCGTGGATCAGCGCGATGTCGGCGGCCAGGCCGAAACGCATCTGGCCGCCGAAGCGGAAATAGATGTAGATGAGCTGCAAGCCCAGCGTAATCACCAGGGCCATGATGGCGTTCATCTGAAGCTCGCCCGTGATGGTGGAGCCGATGCGCTCCTCGCGCAGCAAGGTTGTCTGGAGTTTCTCTCCCAGCACCGTCACGACCATCTGGGTCTGATCGGCGCTCAGGGCCGGCTCTTCGTTGCCCTGCCGCTTCATGCGCAAGATAATCTTCTGGGCCGGTTGGCCATCCTTGCCCAGCCCGGGGATCAAACCGGCCGAAACCTGCACCTGAAGGTCGGCGATGGGGACGCTGCCCTGGCTCTGGCCGTCCACCCGGGGGTCGGCCATGGCCTCGCGCACCTGAGTGACGGTGAGCATCTGGGGCGAGGAGAGCTCGATCAGGGTGCCTCCCGTGAAGTCGAGACCGAGCTGCACACCCCGGACCAGGATGCCCCCCAGGCAAATGACGACCAGGACGGCACTGATATAGTAGAAATAACGGCGTTTGCCCATCAGGTCGCGGGTCTTCCTGCGGAACGACTGGCCCCAGATGACGATGGCCGTCAAAATGATGACCCACAGGGTGACTTCGATCATCTTGGTGGTGTCCATGTTTAGCTCCTAAGCTCCGTAAAGCCAGCGATTCTTGACGTTAGCGACGTAAATAAAGAACTCGAGCAGAACGCGGGTGATGTAGACGGCGGTGACCAGGCTCCACACCGTTCCGACCATGAGCGTGGCGCCAAAGCCTTTGACCGTCGCGGTGCCAAAGGCATACAGAATGAAGGCGCCGATGAAGGTGGTGACGTGGCCGTCCAGGATGGATGACCAGGCCCTGGCAAAACCCACGTCGGTGGCCGTTCCCACGGACTTGTCGTGCCACAGCTCCTCTTTGAGACGTTCGAACTGCAGCACGTTGGCGTCCACTGCGATGCCAATGGACAGGATGAAGCCGGCGATGCCGGGCAGGGTGAGCACAAATTCCATGCCGGGTATGTTCATGGAGGCAAGCACGATGAGCGCGTAGGCCACCAGCGCGATACTGGCACAAAAACCGGGTAGGCGGTAGTAGAAAATCATGTAGAGCACAATGATGCCCAGGCCGCCGGCAAAAGCCATGACGCTCGAGTCGAGGGACTCTTTGCCGAGGGTGGGGCTGACCGTAAAGGAGCTGAGCACCTTCACGTTCACCGGCAAAGTCCCCGAGTTGAGGTAGGTGGCCAGCTCCTGGGCTTCCTCGACAGTGAAGCTGCCGCTGATCTGGCCGCGACCGCCGCGAATGGCCTCCTGCACGATGGGCTGACGCTCGAGCTTTTCGGCTTCGTTGGCCCCGCGGCCAACCGGTTGGTTGTCGAAGAAAATCCCTAGCGGCTGTCCTACCATCTCGGCGGTGATGTTGCCGAAGATGTCGGCTCCCTTGTCGGTCAACTCGAAGGCCACCACCCAGCCGCCGCCCATGTTGCTCTCGGGCACGGCTCGCTTGATGTACTTGCCGTCCATGACAGTCTTCCACTCGACGATGCCCTTGGCGATGTTGGGCACCCGGCGCCGGAACTCGAGCTTGGCCACTTTCTGCACCATTTGCTCGGCTTTCTGGCTGTCGGTCATCTCAGGAATCTCGATGATCAGCCGGTCCATGCCCTCGGGAGTGATCAAGATTTCCAGCGTCCCGTCCGGATTGAGACGCCGCTCGAACACCTGGATGGTCTGCTGGCGCACCAATTCGTTGACGGGAATGATGTTCCCCTGGTCATCAGGGGTGGGGATGAGCTGCACGGCGATATGCGAGCCTGAGCGCAGATCGAGGCCGAGCTTCAGGCGCATCCGGTGGTTGGGTGCATCGTAGAGCCACCAGAAGCAAATAGCGCAGACAGCAGCGATCAGAGTTAGCTGGATGAGGACATTCCAGGTTTTCAACGTACTATTCTCCTTGAGACATACAAAAAAGGGCGAAAAAATCTGGCACGAGTTCTTTTCAACCCGGGCTTCTCCTGCCGGATGACACCTGTGCTATAATGGAGAGCGGGTCAGGGCCACCTGTCCCGCGAAAGCTCTTCCGAGGGGAAGGTATGACGAGGGACGACCTTCAGTGGCGGGATCTGATCCCGATGGAGGCGGAGCGCCGCCGGGAAATCGCAGAAGACCTCACTCCGGAGGCGAAGACCCAGCTCTTAGAGCAAGCGCTGGCTCATGTGGACGTTCTGATGGCTCAGGGCCATCGAACGGCCGCCCGCCGCTGGCTGATGCTGGCCGAAGAGGTCGTCTCCGAGATGCCCGAGCTGCTTTATCGTTTAGAACGAAAGCGTGTTCGCTGGTTGGAGGCCGAGGGGCTTCAGGAGGAAGCCATCCTTGCCATGCGCAGATTGTTCGAGCAGTATCGCCGCAGTCGTCTCAAGCCCTTGCGAGCCGCCGAGTTGTGCATGGAGCTTGGTATCCTGCTCGATCGGCAGGGACAGAAGGTCGAGGCTTTGCGCCTCTTTCGCAACGCCGCCTCACGTTACGAGAAGCTGGAGCACTCCTACAATCGAGCTGCAGCGCTCTTCAATACGGCCAGTGTGCTCTACGACCTGGGAAGGGTAGCCGACTCCATCCGCACCTGCCAGATGGCCCTCGACGAAGGGGGGCGCGGCCATCTCGAGCTGGAGACCCACGTCACGCTGCAACTGGCCAACTCGTATGAGACCCGGCACGCCAACGAGCAAGCGCGCGAGTGGTATCGCTACGCCTCCGAGGGCTACCGGCGGATGAACAACCGCAAGCAAGAATCGGACATTCTCTATCGCCTGGGTTGGATGGCTCTGAGGCGGGCTCAAGAAAGCGAGCTGGACGAGTTCGATGGGCCCAGCATAGAGACGCGCAGCGCTCTGTTCGACGAAGCCTCGGCTTTCCTCGAGAGAGCTCTGCGGCTCAAGCGTGAGCATGACTACGGACTGGGTCTGGCTCGTTACCATCTGCACCAGGCTGAGACCTCCCGCTCGCTGGGTCCGGAGCTGAGCACGGCCGCCCGTCAGCACTATCTTTCCGGTCTGGGCCTGGCCCTGGCGCTGGGGGAGGACGGTCTGGCCACTCGGGCCCGCATGGGGCTGTATCTTCTGGCCAGGCAGCCAGACCGCTCGCTACCTGCCTTTTTGCGCCTCTCCCCCGAGCGCGACGAGCGGGTCGAGGCTTCCATCGAGCGCGGGCGCAATGGAGTTTATTCCGAGCAGACCGGGGAGGGACCCCGCACGACCCTGTGGCGACAGTCGGGGGGCAGCGACACGCCTCAGGTCGATCGCACCTTCCTGGCCCGGCTGCTCGACGATCTTTCCCGGGTATGGCGTCGCAGTGACACCGAGGGCTATGAGCAGCTCCGGCGGCAGGGGCGGGAAGTCATGCAATGGCAGAGCCGCTCCAAGAAGCGATAGGAATCGCTCTCAAGTCCAAGAACTAAGCTCGGCGCGTGGGCCGGAGATGCGGGCCGCGCGACAAGTTCAACCGGTTTAGAGTTTTCGACCGCTCCTGTCGTCGCTGAATTTGAAACCGGCGGTTCTTCAACTGGGAGGGTTCTTTATGGTCAAGCATTTCTTGCTCGGCGCGGCGATCATTCTTATGCTGGGCGCCGGTTCCATCGGGGCCGAGATCAGCAAGACACCAGTCGTGCATATGCCCCGGGAGGCTTTTGAAAATGCGGTGTGGGATTACAACCGCGTAAAGATGGGAAAGGGCGACGAGAGCGTGGCTGGCTCCATCCAGGGTCTCGGTGGGGCTCACGATTCCGTCATGACGTATAAGCTTGACGGGAAGTTTGATGCCTTCGAAGCCAGGGTCGGCTACATCACAGGTACGCCTGAGGGCAGGGGGGCAGTCTTCGAGGTGTGGGCGGACGGTCAGTGCCTGTACACCAGTGACACCATCCGATCGGGAGAAACGCCCGAGCTGGTGCGAGTGCCCGTGACCAAGATGCAGTTGTTGCAGCTGCGCATCCGGCCCGATCGCTACGAGGGCACTCACGGAGCTGCCTGGGGAGAACCCTATCTCTATACCGGCGTCGGCCCGGACTTTCTCAATACGATGGTGATCAACAATAACGGCAAGATCCAGCGCTTGACCACCGGAAGCCGGCCCAACAAGGTCGAGGTCACGGTGCCCCTCAAGCCCGGGACCCACGAGTACACCGTTAAGGTGCAATATGACGAGAAAGCCAACCGGGTAGACATCGAGACGGTGCCGATCGAGCCCGCTCCCTGACCCCCGGAAATGTCCGATCGCATCAACGTGGGTCTGACGGCCGTGATCTTGGCGGTCACGGGTGAGCAGCCTCGCGTGTTGACCGTGCAAGAGCCGGAGGAGCTCGAGGCACTTCCTTTCGGCCCTCTCGATCCGAGCGGGGACAACACCCTGGAACGGGCCTTGCGTCGCTGGGTGCGGGCCCGAACTGGCCTGGAGGTGGGCTATGTCGAGCAACTGTATACGTTCGCGGATCGCTTTCGCGATCCGCGAGAGCTCGAAACCGGGGAGCGTTCGCTGGCGGTGGGCTATCTGGCTCTGGTCCGCGAGATGGCTGTGGCACCGGCCTTCTCTGCTCACTGGGCAGGCGTTTACGGGTTCCTACCCTGGGAGGATTGGCGCCAGGGTCGCCCCCAGATCCTCCAGGTCATTGAAGCTTTACTGAGAGAATGGTCCCGGGGCAAGTCGGCCCGTTGCGAGCGGGCCTCCATCGCCTTCGGGCTGGGAGCGGCCTGGGATGAGGAGCGCGTCTTGGAGCGCTTTGAGCTCTTGTACGAGGCCCAACTGGTAGGCGAGGCGCCCGAGCCGCTTCAGCGGTTGGGCCAGGCCATGGCCGTGGATCACCGGCGCATGCTGGCGACCGCGCTGGGTCGCATGCGTGGCAAGATCAAGTATCGTCCGGTGATTTTCGAGCTCTTGCCCGAGAGCTTCACCCTGCTGCATCTCCAGAGCGCCGTTGAGGCCCTGGCGGGGGTTCGCCTGCACAAGCAGAACTTCCGTCGTCTGGTTGAGAATGCCGGACTGGTGGAGGGGACAGGCACCATGACTCGGACCCGGGGTCGCCCGGCCGAGTTGTTTCGATTCCGCCGCGAGGTTCTCACCGAGCGGCCGGCTCCCGGGGTGGCTCGACTCACCCCGAAGGGGGGATAGCTCCACCTGATATGCATGGGAGTATCGTGATGAGGATTTTCCTTCCCGTTTTGATCTGTATGACGCTCTTAGCTCCCGGCCGGGCCGACGAGGGCATGTGGCTGCTCAACGCTCCCCCCAGGGAACGGGTCAAACGTGACTACGGTTTTGAGTTGACCGACCCCTGGTTGCAGCGGGTCATGCGGGCGGCTGTGCGCTTCAACAATGGCGGATCGGGAGCGTTTGTGAGTTCGGAAGGACTGGTTGTCACCAATCATCACATCGGCGCCGACGCGCTGCAGAAGCTCAGCACTCCTGAGCGCGACCTGGTTCAGCAGGGCTATCTGGCCCGGACGCGGGCCGAAGAAATCTCCTGTGTCGACCTCGAGCTCAATGTCCTGCTGGAGATAGAGGACGTGACCGACCGGGTGGAAGCCGCCGTCAAGCCGGGCATGCCTCCCGAGCAGGCCGTCACCGCGCGCAGCGCGGCAATGAGTACCCTGGAAAGAGAGTCACTGGACCGAACCGGCCTGCGCAGCGACATCATCACCCTCTATCAAGGCGGAGCCTATCATCTCTACCGCTTCAAGAAGTACACCGACGTTCGTCTGGTCATGGCTCCCGAGCACGACATCGCTTTCTTCGGTGGAGACGCTCACAATTTCGAATACCCGCGGTACAACCTTGACGTATGTTTCTTTCGGGTCTACGAGGATGGTAAGCCGGCTGTGACCCGCGATTTTCTGCCCTGGAATGGAGCCGGCCCCCAGGCTGGCGAGCTGGTCTTCGTGGTGGGTAATCCTGGCCGCACGAACCGTCTGGACACCGTGGAGCGGCTCGAGCACCTGCGCGACCTGACCCTGCCCTACCGCCTCTCCCGCGTCCGTCACGCCGAGGCCAACCTGCTTCAATATGCCCAACTTGGGCCTGAGCAGGCCCGCCAGGCCCAGGGAGAGGTCTACAGCGTGGCCAACGCCCGCAAAGCCTATGCTGGTCAGTTCCAGGGACTCCTCAACAACAACATCATGGCTACCAAGCGAGCGGCCCAGAAGAGCTTGGAGGAGCGCTTCGCCTCCCGGTTACCGGATGCCGCCTCCGCATTCCAGGAGATCGCTCGCAGCCAGAAGAGCTTGAGCGCCTTCGAGCGAGAGTATTTCCTTTTCGAGCAGGCCCACGCGTTCGATTCAGAGCTTTTCACCATTGCGCGCCACCTCGTGCGTCTCGCCGCCGAGCGCCCCCTTCCCAGTGACCGGCGGCTGCGCGAGTACCGGGATACGGCCCTGGAGTCACTCGAATTGACCCTGTTTTCTCCCGCCCCGATCGAGGCCGAGCTGGAGAAAGTGCGTCTGGCTGACTCGCTGACCTTCGCCGCCGAGGTGCTGGGAGGCGAAGAGCCCACCCTGCGCCAGGCTCTGGGCCCCCTCTCGCCCGAGCTGCGGGCCGCCGAGGTGGTGGCCGGAACGGGCCTTTTCGAGGTGGCCGAGCGCAAGCGTCTGGCCGGGTTGGACGCGGCTTCTCTGTCCCGGGAAAAGGATGCCATGATTCAGTTGGCCCTGGCCGTTGAAGCTCGCTCACGCTCGCTGCGCAAACGGATGGAAAGCGAGGTCGAGGAGCCTGAGCGGCGAGCCTATGCCCTGATCGCTCGGGGGATGTTTGCTCTGGAAGGGCCTACCATGGCTCCTGACGCGACCTTCTCCTTGCGCCTGGCCTACGGTCGCGTGGGCGGATACGAGGTGGGAGGCAAGCAAATTCCCTGGTTTACAACCTTCGGCGAGGCTTTCGAGCTGGCTGCCGAGCACCACAACGCAGCTCCCTTCCGGCTGCCCCGGCGATGGCTCGACGGCAAGGCCCGCCTCAACCTGGAGACTCCCTTCGACTTCGTCTCCACAGCCGACACTATCGGTGGGAATTCGGGCAGCCCGGTCATCAATCGCTCTGGCGAACTGGTGGGCATCAACTTCGACCGCAACCGCTACGGGCTGGTACGCAATTTCGTCTATACCGACCACCAGGCCCGCCACATTGCCGTGCACTCTCGGGCCGTTCTGGAAGCGCTGGACAAGCTCTACGGGGCCAACGAGCTGCTGGCCGAGCTGCGTCGGTAGCAATAAGTTCACTCCTCGTACACAGCTGTTACATGAAGTTCATCTCTGCGGACTGCCCGTTCTGGCGGGAACTGGCTAATCTGAGTTCAGGAGGATGAACGATGGACGCAATTTCCGCACTCAATCCCCTTGCCCAGAATCTTGGTCTTCCCGGCACCGGTTCGTTTGGCAATCTCGGCTTGGCTAGCGCTCGTGCCCTGGGGACGGCCAGTCTGCTCAGCGCCAGTTATGAGATGATGGCCATGCAGTCGAGTATGCTGCAATTACTGGCTCAATTGATGGTGGGCCAGTCCAATCAGCAAATGGCTAAGCTGGCTCAAACCCTGGCCAGCGCCGGTGGCAGCTCGCCAGTGGGCTCTCCCGGTGGCAGCACCGGCAGTAGCGGTAGTAGCGGCACGAGCGGCAGCTCAGGGGCCAGCGGCGGCTCGGGGGCCAGTAGCGCGAGCATGCCCAACGCCTCCTCTCAGCCCAAAGATCAGGGAGAGATCGATAGCTTCATCCAGGGCGCCGCCTCGGCATATGGGGCAGACCCCAAGGTGCTCAAAGAGATCGCGCGCCGTGAGTCCAACTTCAAGGCTGACGCGGTCAACAACTGGGACTCCAACGCCAAGAAGGGAACCCCTTCCAAGGGAATGTTCCAGTTCATCGAGCCCACCTTCAAGAGCATGGCCCCCAAGGCGAAAGCCGCCAATCCGAAAGCCTGGGAAGGTCTGGGCGAGCTGAACTGGATGGACTGGCGCCAGCAGGCCCTGGTGTGTGCCTGGGCGATCGCCAACGGCCAGGGCAGCCACTGGGCTACGTATAACGCGGCCAAGAAGACCGCGTCCGCATAGCGTATGTAGTGCTCTGGCTAAAGTCGTAAGCCACGCGGCACGACAAACCGCTCCAACAGGTCGAAGCCTCCCTGCACCGCCAGGGCCAGCACGGCGGCAGGAATGGCACCCTGCAAGATCATGGGCGTATCGATCAAGGCGATGCCCTGCAGGATCGGCTGACCCAATCCTCCCGCTCCGACCAGCGCCGCCAGGGTGGCAGTTCCCACATTGATCACGGCGCTGGTCTTGATGCCGGCCAGAATCGCCGGCGAGGCCATGGGCAGACGAACCACCAGGAGCTGGGCCAGGGGCGTCAACCCGATGGCTTCGGCGGCTTCGGCCAGGTTCCCCGGGATGGTGGTCAGGCCGGTATAGGTGTTGCGCACGATGGGGAGAAGGCTGTAGAGGAACAGGGCCATCAGGGCGGCCCACAGGCCCACGCCCATGACCGGCACCAGGAAAGCCAGCAAGGCCAGCGAGGGGATGGTTTGCAGGAGGCCGGTGCCGGTCAGGGTCACGGAGGCCAGCAGTGCTGAGCGAGAGGCAAGCACTCCCAGGGGGATCCCTACGGCGATGGCCACCGCCAGACTGGCGGCCACCAGGTAGAGGTGCTGTATCGTATTGGCCCCGATGGATCGCCAGTCCCAGCCCCGGACGGCGTTCAGGGGCGCGCTCTCCTGGCCCAGGCATTCCTTGAGCAAGATGCGGGCCGACTCTTGAGATGTCTGGTTCTCCAGCACCACCCGGGCGTTCGCGGCGATCATCTGCTCTTCGCTGATCTGGCCGACCAGGCGCAGCATGGCTCCCCACGCATCAGGGGCTCTGCGGGGAAGATCGGCACGATAGAGCAGCACTGCATCGTAGCGGGGAAAAAACTGTTTGTCGTCCTTCAGCACCACCAGGTTGAGGCGAGCGATCTGGGCATCGGTCGTGTAGACGTCCACGGCGTCCACCTTGCCGGCTGAGAGGGCTTGATATCCCAGCTCGTGCTGCATTTGCTTGAGCTGCTGAGGCTTGAGAGCGTATGCCGTCTGGAGCGGTGCCCAGCCGTCCTTGCGGCCTACGAACTCGGGCGTGAGGCCCAGGACCAACTCGGGATGGCGGGCCAGATCGCTCAGGGTGATCACCCCCAGCTTGTCGTGCACTTCGCGCCGCACGGCGATTCCGTAAGAATCGTTGAATCCAAGTGGGTAGCTCATCCCGATGCGGTCCCGGGCCAGCGCGTCGAGCATGACCCCGGTGGTGGGGTGGGGCAGGTTCTTGAGGAACACTTCCGAGATGGTGCCGGTATACTCCGGATAGACGTCAATCTTTCCCTGGCGCAGGGCTTCGTAAACGATCTGGGTGGCTCCCATGTTGTCCTGATGCATCACGTCAGCCCCCGCTTCACGGGCCAAAATCGTCAGCGCATCGCCCAGGATCCAGGATTCCGGAAAGGCCTTCGAGCCGATGCGGATTTTGACCGGCGGGTCGGCCCAGGCAGGCAGGCTGAGCAGGGCGATCAGCAGCCAGAGCCAGTGTCTCATTGCACTCTCTGGGCCTTGAGAAAATCGCTGACAAAGGGTTCGGCAGGACGCTGCCTCAGGTCATTCAGTGGACCAATCTGGATGATCGCTCCATCTCGCATGAGGGCGATCTCGTCACCGAGGTAGGCGGCCTCGCCCATGTCGTGAGTCACCATCAGGACCGTCTTCTTGAGCTCCTGGAAGATGCGCTTGAGATCCTCCTGAAGGTGGCTGCGCACGATGGGGTCGAGAGCTCCCATCGGCTCGTCCAGCAAAATCACCTTTGGATCGAGCATCAGTGCACGCATGATGCCTACTCGCTGGCGTTGACCCCCGCTCAACTGGGCCGGGTAGCGTGTAAGGAGATCTCGGGGCAACTGCACCAGCTGGGCCAGATTGGTCAGTCGCTCGCTCATGCGACCCTTCTCCCAACGCAACTGGCGGGCCATCAGGGTAACGTTCTGGGCCACAGTCAGATGGGGGAAGAGTCCACCGTCCTGAATGACATAGCCCATCCGCAGGCGCAACTCCCGAGAGGTAGCCGGGGTCATGGTGACGCCATCGACAGTGATCTGGCCGCCGTCGGGGTGAATCAGACCGACCACCAGGCGCATGAGCGTGCTTTTGCCGCAACCGCTGGGCCCGATCAGGGCCAGGCTGCGCTCGGCCGGGACCGTGAGGGTGATAGGGCGCAGCGCCTCGCGTCCTTGATAGGACTTGCTTGCGCGCTCGATATCGATCACCGGTCGGCCTTCGCCTCTGGACAGAACACGACCTCTGTGGTAGGAATTTAGGTGAACCTAAGGAGAAGGATTTTCTAACCTAACCCAACTGATGTCACAAATGATCCTAGAAGGAAGCATCCTCGGCTTCTGTCCCCCATTGAACGAGGAAGAGCCTGCCAGTTTCTGGCTCAAGACCATGACGGTCGTAGAACGCATCCAACTCCCGCCGGGCCTCGACCCGTCTTTCGAGTCGGGCCTGATCAAAGGGCGGCGGGTCCGCATCTTTGTCGACGATACCGAGGGCCAGCTCGTGGCTCGCCTGGCTATCCCACTGGTCGAGGGTGCTTCGGCCCCTCCGGAGTGTGGACGCATCGGGAAGATTCAGATCTGCATGCACAAGAACTGCTGCCAGGGTGGAGCGCGTGAGCTGAAATGCGCCCTCCAGGATGCGCTCTCACGGCATCCCCAGGGAGAGCAGATCGTCATCGAGCCGGTAGGCTGCATGGACCATTGCAAGCGGGGACCCAATGTACGGATTCTGCCTGCCAACCGGGTCTACCATCGAATGACTCCCATCGGGGTGGTGGCCCTGCTGCACCGCTCGTTCCCGCAGCGGACGCCTGTTACTGATTGGCTTTCCTGGTCAGCTTCTTGAGCTCGGACCAGCTCTTCTTGTCAAGCACGAAGCTACGCTCGAGCTTGTCTTCGTGAACCACCAGGACACGCCAGGGGGATGAGTTGCCCACGCGGACACGGGCAAAGTCAATCCGGGAATTGCCTGACTTCATGGTGGAGACGACCTGGACGGCCCCACTCTTGAGAGGAGTGCGGTCCTCGAGCAGGGCTTCGCACTGCTTCTCGAAAGGAACCAGTTGGGCGGGCTCGAGGCCGAAATTGACCTCGCCCTCCTTGCCGGCTTCCTTGACTTTGAGCACAACGAGCTCCTTGCCTTCGACCTTGGCCCGCCAGACCTCGGCTGTCGCGGTGGGAGTGCCAGTGGCGCCAACCAGCTCGTAGATGGGTCCGGCCGAGGCGGCGGTGATCAAAATGAGCCAGAGCAGAAGACGCTTCATGCCACAGCCTCTTTCAGGGCCAGGGACTGGATGGCGGTGATGACGCCCACGTCCACCAGGTCTTGTACGGAGCATCCTCGCGAGACGTCGTTCACGGGCAGACGCAGACCCTGCAGAATCGGTCCGACCGCCGCCGCCCCTCCCAGTCGCTCGGTGATCTTGTAGCCCAGATTACCTGCATCCAGGTCGGGGAAAATGAACACGTTGGCCTGGCCCGCCACCGGGCTACCGGGGCATTTTCGCGCGGCCACCTCGGGCAGGATGGCGGCGTCGAACTGCATCTCTCCATCGGCGAGCAGGTCCGGCTCGGCCTCACGGCACAATCGCACAGCCTGCTTGACGTGGTCGACCATAGGGTGCCGGGCGCTGTCTCGAGTCGAAAAAGAGAGGAAAGCCACTCTGGGCTCCACGCCAAAGGCCCGTGCGGTCGCGGCCGTGGCTCGGGCGATATCGGCCAGGGTGGCCGGGTCGGGATCGATATTCACGGAGCAATCAGCGTAAAACCATGTCTTCTCGGGCCAGACCATCAGGAATACGGAAGAGGCGCGCTGGTACCCGGGGGCCAGCTTGATCACCTCGAAGGCCGGCAAGAACGGCTTGGTAGCGGAGTTGAGTCCGGACACCATTCCATCTGCCTGCCCATTGGCGACCATGAGGGCGGCGTAGTAGTGGGGTAGGCGGGCCCGCTCGGCGGCCTGCTCCGGCGTGATCCCCTTGTGGCGGCGGAGCTCATAGTAGCTGACCTCGAACTGTCCGTCTGGGACGCGTAGCTCAACTCCCGCCACCGGCTCCGGAGAGCCCAGCAGAATGGGCTGAGCCAGACCTTCTGCCGCCAGCAGTGCAGCCGCCTGGCGGGCCCTCGCCTCGGTTCCCTCCGGATAGACGATGCGTAGTCCTTGCCCGCGCACACGGGTGCGGCACTGTTCCAGAAAGCTCATCGGGTCTCCAGTTGCTCGCGCAGATAAGTTTCGGGGAAGTCGAGGGCCGACGAGGGGAGTCGCTCCACCTTAAGCAGCGGGCGCTTGCCCTGATAACGTGCAGGCAGCTTTTCATCCGGCCCCAGCACCTCGGCCTCGCCGCAGGTGTAGAGCTTGTTCGCTTTCAGATTGGCCACCACCTTAAACTGGGGGCCAGCAGAATTCCGAGCGCCATCGGCGCCGTAAGCCCAGGTGTAGTCCACCAGCAAGAGATTGGCAACCCCCCCCACGTTGTAGATTACCCAGGCCGGGCTGGTGTTGGGCAGGTAGATGGATTCCACCGACCCCCCCCCACTGAGCACCTCGAGCGACTCTCCGCTGACATGGAAGACCCTCATCTTGCCTGACTCCCCGGGCTCGAGCGGCAGGCGCTCGAGGTTGAGTTGCAGGGTCAGGCGACCCTTGGTATCATTTATCGCCAACACGTCCGCAATCAACTTGCGCTGGAACTGCAGGTAGAAGAGGGTGGCTGCCAGTCCCAGAGCCACCAGCGGGATCCACAGATCGCCCAGCGTGGTGGAGCGCTTCTTGCGCTTGAACTCACGCATTGGAACAGCAGTTGTGCGAGGGTCTTGCCTTCGTGGCGGCTCGTTCTCAGGCGGCGGAGGCGTTGGCTCCATTGGGATTTACATCCCCAGCACGTGCCAGCCGGCATCGACATACAGGACGTCGCCCGTGATGCCGCTGGCATAATCAGAAAGCAGGAAGGCGCCGGCCTTGCCCACCTCTTCGATGGAAACGTTTCGTCCCAGAGGGTTGCGCTCGGCTGAAGTCTTCAGCATCTCGTTGAAGTTGCGGATCCCCTTGGCGGAAAGTGTCTTGATGGCCCCGGCCGAGACGGCGTTTACGCGAATACCCTGGGACCCGAGGTCGGCCGCAAGGTAGCGCACGCTGGCCTCCAGGGCAGCCTTGGCTACCCCCATCACGTTGTAATTGGCCACCACTTTCTGGGAGCCGTAATAGGTCAGAGTGAGCAGGCTACCGCCTTCCTTCATCAGCGAAGCAGCCCGGCGAGCCATGGCCACCAGTGAGTAGGCAGAGGTATCCAGAGCTACGCGGAACCCCTCCCGCGAAGTATCGACGAAACGTCCGTCCAGATCCTCGCGCTGGGCGAAGGCGATGGAGTGCAGGAGGAAGTCGAGCCCACCCCACTTGTTGGCTACCTCGGCGAAGACAGCATCGAGGTCCTCGTCTTTGTTGGCATCGCACGGAAGAACCAGGCGCGCGTCCAGGCTCTCGGCCAGCGGCCGTATGCGCTTCTCGAGCGCTTCGTTGAGGTAGGTAAAGCCGAGCTCGGCACCCTGTCGATGGGCTTCTTGAGCGATAGCCCAGGCGATCGACAGATTGTTGGCCACGCCGAAAATCAGACCCCGCTTGTTTTCCAAGAGCTTCATGGGAACGTCCTCCTGAGAGATGGGCACGTTCCTTCGGGGGAGGGGGAATTAGTCCTCGAAGTCCTCGGGATCGGCAAAGAGCAGGCAACTGCCAGCGGAGAGCACCTCGAGGCACTCTTCCAGTTCGGGAATTCGGGCTCGGTCAAGCGGCAGCATGACCGTTCCTCCGCAGGGCGACTCCATTTCAACCTGGTACTGTCCCTCGGGAACCCGCAACAGCCCCTGAATGCGGCTCGGAGCCACCGCGCACTGGCCTGAAATCCGCACAAAAACGCCGATACGGGTGGCCCTATCGAGCGCTTCCTCGAAACTACGGCTGTCCAAATCGGGCAGAAGACCGCGCACGGTGGCCCAATGAATTACATCGCCGCGTCCGTCGAGATAAAGTATCTCCTCGGCCTCCACGCGGGTCCAATAGTCGGGAGCGGTGCGTAGAAGCGTCGGCTTCATCTTGACCCGCCCGTGGAGTTTCAAACCATCCACGGTGTCATCCAGGGCTCCGAACCAGATCTTGCGACCGGGGTAGCGGTCAGTCTGTGTAACTTGGACCACGGTTCACCCTCCCGATATTTTCAGCGTCGCGACATTACTGTAAAACCATCCCGGGATCCTGCTTTTCTTGCGAGAAATTTTAACAAACTGATCCGAAGGACCGGGCCGGCCTCCGGGAGAACGGCTGGAGACTATGTCTGACGCCATTTCCGCTTATCTGGATCAGCATCGGGAGTCGTTTTTGGAGGGCCTGAAGGAGCTTCTGGCCATTCCTTCGGTCTCGACTCAATCCGAGCGCAAGAGCGACTTGCTGCGCTGCGCGCGCTGGGTGGAGAGGCGCTTGTCCGAGCTGGGTCTCGACTCTCGGCTGGAGGAGACTCCCGGGCATCCGGCCGTGGTGGCTCACGGTCCAACTGCAGAGGGCAAGCCACGGGTACTTGTGTACGGACACTACGATGTTCAGCCGGCCGACGAGATTGAGTTGTGGACCACCCCACCCTTTCAGCCTCGGGTCGAGAATGATCGGATTTACGCTCGGGGTGCGTGCGACAATAAAGGGCAGTTCTTTGCGCACATCTGCGCTGTGGAGGCGCTGTTAAGGGCGACCGGAGCCTTGCCGGTCAACTTGACTTTTCTGATCGAGGGAGAGGAAGAGATCGGCAGCCCCCACCTGGTCGGGCTGCTAGAGCGATTGAAGGGAGAGCTTGCCCCCGAGTTGGCGGTGGTCTCCGATACCAGTACTTCCATCAAGGGAATTCCCACCATCCACTACAGTTTGCGGGGGATCGTTGTGTTCGAGGTGCATCTTCGGGTTGCCCACCGCGATGTGCACTCGGGCGTTTACGGAGGGACCCTGCCCAACGCCATTCACACACTGGCGGCGATGATCGCTGCTCTGCACGACGAGTGCAATCGGGTGACTGTCCCGGGTTTCTACGACGGCGTGCTGGAGGCCGAGGAATGGGAGCGCGAATCACTGTTCAATCTTCCCTTTGACGAAGATGCTTATCAGAGCTGGTTGGGGGCTCACATGCACGGTGAGCACGGCTTCTCCACGAACGAGCGGCGCTGGTTTCGTCCCACTCTGGAATGCAATGGCATCACGGGCGGCTACCAGGGGGAGGGCAGCAAGACCATCGTGCCCGCAAATGCCAGTGCAAAGTTCAGTGCTCGGCTGGTGGCTGACCAGGATCCAGCCCACCTTATGGAAGTTCTGCGCCAGTGGTTCGTGGATCGTTGTCCGACCTGGGCCGAGGTCGAGTTTGTTCCCGGCGACACAGGATCGCCGTATCTCTTGCGTCGAGATGGTAGGGACGAGTTGTTGTTCGAGGCCGCTCGCCAGGCGGTTCGGGCCGGTTTTGGGGTGGAGCCTCTCTTTAGTCGCCACGGCGGGGCGATTCCTATCGTGTCCGATTTTCGTCGGGTTCTGGGTGTGGATACCCTTCTGTTGGGGCTGGGTAACCCGGATGACGGCATTCACTCACCGGACGAAAAGTTTGAGCTGCGGCATTTCTTCGGGGGAATTCGGGCGGCCATCGAGCTCTACCGCCTGCTGGGCACGAAGGGCTGAGCTCAGGGCGGGCTGACCGCTTGCAGAACTCCATCCGAGAATCCCAGCAGGACGACCTGGCCCCAGGGCAGGGGGCCGGCGGTGGGGATGCCACGCAGGGACATCCCGCCCAGCATCTGGCCGCTGGAGAGGGCCAGCGATACCAGCTCTCCCTGACCCGTGACCAGTTGCACGCGGTCTTTCACCAGGGTCAGCGGGGCGGCGATTCCGGATTCCACCTCTTTCTTCCAGAGAATTCCGCCGGTTCGTCGGTCCAGGCAATATGCGGCGCTGCGGCTCGCGACCAGCACGCGATCCTCCAGGACCAGTGGCACGACGGGAGACCGTCCGGTGCCGCCGGTGCGGGCCCGGCTCCCCAGGGAGAGTTTCCAGAGTCTTACCGTTCGCTCGGGGTCGGCTCGAAAGGCGTAGAGTGATCCGTTGACGGTCGAGACATAAAGCCGGTCATCGCGAGCGATCAGATCGGCTCGGATGTCCTCGTCCAACTCGATGGTCTCCTTGCATCGCAACGTCTCGCTGGCCAGGCGGTAGAGTCGGCCTCGGATGGATCCGACGAAGACCGAGTCGCCGGCCAGGGCGGGCCGACTCCAGAACTGGTCCGTTTGATGCGCGCCCTGGAGCTCCACCTGGCTCAGCGGCTTCCCCGTCAAGTCCAACTTGCAGAGCGTTCCGTTGAGTGAGACCAGCCAGAGCCGGTTGGGACCTACGGCGGGCGGGGCTTTGTTCTGCCAGGGTGGGCGGTCTCCCGAGGGAAAGCGAGGTCCGAGCCAGAACAGTGCTTCGCCGGTCTCGATTCGGAGCGCAATCAGGGCCGCCGCGTTAGGGACCAGATAGGCGGTTTCCTGGGTCACTACTGCCGGGCTCCAGATCGACCCGGCCAGATCGCGCTTCCAGAGAAAGGTTCCGGGCACCACGTCGACGGCGTGCAGGTAGTTGCCAAAGTCCGAGCCGACCAGGGCCACGCCCCGCTCGCTCACGGCCAGGCTCCGGACGGGGAAAGGCAGCTTGTAGCTCCAGCGCACCGAGCCACCAGGCTCTTGGGCCTGGGCGCTCCAGGTCAGCATGAGTAGAATGGCCCCAAACCGTCTCATTGGAGCCCTTTCGCACCCGATCTGGAGAGCCCCTCCGCGGATCTCCGAGGAAGTGTCCTGTCAGGAGGGAGTTTGAAGCTGGGTAAAGAATTAAATTCAACTTCCCAAGAGGGCGAACAGAGAATTGGGGTTGCGCCCCGAACAGGTCGTGCATACAATGAGCCAACTGTGAAAGGTTTCAAGCTGGTAGAAGGGCAGGACACCTTTGGCAGTCGTCGAAAGGGCCGCCGACTTTTGCGAAGTGACGGGCTTTTCCGCCGATCTTTGGAGTGGAACCGATGAAGAAGAAAATTAGTCTCGCCCTGGTGGTTGTCATGCTCTTGATGAGCTTGCCTGTTGGGGTGTTGGCTCAGGAGTTGCCAGGCGGAGGAGCATCCAAGTCCGGGACTGTTGCCGCTGAGGAAGAAGCGAGTCCCGCTCAGCCCGCTGCCGAGGAAGGGGAGGAGGGGGCGGCTCCGGACGTTTCCCCTCAGGGAGGCGAAGGCGCCGTCTCCCCTCAGCCAGCAGAAGGTGAGGGCGCCGCCCCGGCGAGCGAAGGAGCGGTTGGCGAGAGCCTGCCAGAAGGTACCTATCGTTTCAGTGGTCAAGTCCTGGTTTTGGAGGGCGAGAAGCTCAGCGTGCGCGGCAAAGCTGCCGACGGTAGCGAGCGGGATATGATTTTTCTGGTTTCTCCTGATAGCCAGATGGCCGATGGCTTGAAGGCGGGGGATACCGTCTCGGTGGTCTTTACACTGGGAGCAAATCGCGAGATGATCGTCTCTTCGGCTCGCTACGCCCAGTCGCCGCTCGCCCGGGATATTCTGCCGGTGGATACCGCTGCGGTGGCTCCGGGCACGGAGGAGGGTCCGCCGGGGGGAGAGGAGCAGCCGCCCGAGTCCGCCGCCCCCCGCGTGGTTAACATCGAGATCGAGGGCAATGCCCAGGTCCCCACGGAAGAGGTGCTGCAGGTGGTTTCGACCCGGATCGGTGACCCGGTGCTCGAGCCTCGTCTCCGTCGCGACATGCAGGCAATCTTCGACCTCGGCTACTTCACGGATGTTCGCCTGGACACGCGTGGCGCTCCGGGGGGAGTTCGACTGATCTTCCGGGTGCTCGAGAACCCGATGGTCAACCAGGTGGTGATCAGCGGCAATCAGGTTGTTCCTACTGAGAAGATCGCCGAGTTGATGGAAACCAGGGCGGGCAAGATTCTCAACACCCGAACCCTACATGCCGATATTCAGAACATCAACAAGTATTATAATGAGGATCTGGGCTACCTGCTCACCCCGACCCACGTGGTGGACCTGAAGTGGGCCGAGGGCACCCTGGCTCTCACCATCAAGGACGGGATGCTGGTGCAGTCCGTGACCATCGAGGGTGTGACCGTCTTTCCCGAGGAGCAGGTCCGGGCGCTGGTGCAGACCCGGGTCGGTGAGCTCTTCAATCAAAAGACCATCAAAGAGGACAGCGCTCGCGTCGCCGAGCTGTATGAGAAGAACGATTACATCCTGGACACCATTCGTCCGCGCCTCGATCCCGATCAGGGTGCGGTGACGCTCAAAGTGCTCGAGGCCGTGGTCGAGGAGATCCGCGTCGAGGGTAACACCAAGACTGAGACCGATACCATCACTCGCAACCTGCGCACCAAGCCCGGAGAGGTTTTGCAGCGGCGCAAAATTCAAAAGGACCTCGAGCGCCTTAATAATCTGGGTTACTTCAAGAAAGTCAACATCGAGCCCGAGCCCGGCACCGAGCCGGGCAGAGTGGTGCTCGTTCTGGCGGTGGAAGAGCAAAAGACGGGTCTGGCCACCATTGGCGTGGGTTACGCCGGTGGCGGCTCCGGCGCCGTTCGGCCCGGCATCACCGGCGCCATCTCTTTCTCTGATCGGAATCTCTTTGGTCAGGGTAAGTCGGTCAGCGTTCAGTGGCAGCGCGGCGCCAATATTAGCGCTCTAGGATTGAGCTACTTCGATCCGGCCATCAACGACAACCAGGACTCCATCGGCGTGTCTCTCTTTCTCAACGAGGTTTCCGGGTTGCGCCAACCGGTCATCGGCGGCAATCCGGACCAGTTCGCGCTGTATGACGATCGTCGCTATGGCGGCACGATCACCTACGGTCATCCTTTTACCGACGACTTCCGCGGCTTCTTGACCTTCCGCCGCGAGACCATCGAGATCAGCCAGGACCCGGAATCACTCTTCGTGCCCGTGGGCATAGGTAAGGGTGATCTGAACAGCCTGGCCGTCTCGGCTCTCTACGACACCCGTGACGACGTCTTCAATCCAACCGTCGGCAACTTTGCCAACGGCTCGGTCGCATTGGCCGGCTTGGGCGGGGATTTCAGTTACACCAAACTGGTCGCCGAAGGCCGTTCCTACATTCCGTTTGGTAGCAACTCCACCCTGGCCATGCGCGCCTGGGCCGGAATGCTGAATGGTAACGCCCCGGTTTCGGAGTTTTTCTTCGCGGGCGGCACCGACACGCTGCGAGGCTATCGCGAGAACGCCTTCTTCGGAACCCGCTTCGTGGTTCTGAACGCCGAGTATCGGTTTGGTATCGGACGTATCAAGTTCCTGCGCGGGGCCGTCTTCGCCGACGCCGGTAATGCCTGGACCCCCGGGGTGAGTTCGGGTGGTCTCAAGGCCGACGTGGGCGCCGGTCTTCGCATCGTGTTCCCCAGCCTCGGGCTGGGCGTGATTCGTATCGACTACGCGTTCGGAGAAGATGGAGGCCGGGCCAGCCTCGGTATCGGTCAGTCGTTCTGAGCAAGCATAACGATCGCTCCTGTCGTCCGCTCAATTTTGGGGGCGAGGTGGGAACTTTTTCAAGCTGTTCTGCGTCAGTTGCTGTAAGCTTGCCTGATTGTTCCGGGTCTGACTGTTGACAGCCGGGCGGAAAAGGTTAGACTACCGATAACTTCAAAGCTCACCCGCGTGTGAGACATTGTTCTGGTGGGCGGCGGCGCAAAAAACCCCGGCCCTTGAGGAGGTCCATTCGCATGCAAGACGGAGAAAACACGATGACTTCCACCTCTGCTGGTGGAGGCTCCAGTAAGACCCCTTTGATCGCAGGCTTCGTCCTGCTGCTGGTGGCCATCGCCGCCGGCTGGTTCGTGCTTAGAAGCGGCGGCGTCGGCTCGCCCGTTAAGAAGGTGGCTTCGCTCGACTCGGATGCGATCTACCAGCTCGAGGAGTTCACCAAAGCTCGCGGGCACCTGGACAAGAAGAACGCTGAGTATACGAAGAAGCTGGAAGAGTTCGCCGCCACCCAGCCGCGCAATGAGGAAGGCGCCCGCAAGGTGCGGGAGAAGGCCTCTGAGTTCGAAATGGAGATCCAGCAAGAGCGCAATAAGACCTTGCAGCCGCTGCAGACCCGGGCCGAGGCGGCCATCGCCATCGTGGCTCGCAATAAGAACTACAAGGTCGTCCTCGACAAGCGCATCGTGGTCTACGGTGTCGAGGACATCACCGAGGAAGTGAAATCTCAGTTCACGTCCAAGGCCGAGCTCAAGTTGCCGGCCGAGGATGATACCAAGGATTCGCCTATCGCCTACTTCGACCAGGACGTGGTCCGCAACCTGAAAGCTTTCCAGGAGGTGGATCTAAAGCTGGCCGCTCTCAAGAATGAATTGGGCGAGGAGTTCCGCAAGAAGGCTCAGGGCCGCTCTCCGCAAGAAGTGGAGAATCTTCAGAAGGAGCTGATGATGCGCATGGAAGCGCGACAGGAATCGGAGGTCGCCCCCCTGGTTCAGGCCGTCAACCAGTCCGTTTCCGAAGCAGCCGAGGCCAACAACGTCTCGCTGGTGCTCGACAAGGTGCATGTCATGTATGGCGGGCGAAACCTCACCAACGAAGTGGTGGACGCTTTTCTGAAGAAGACCGGCAGTAAGGGCACCCCTCCGGCCGGCAGCACCAAGGCACCCGCCAATCCCTGAGGAGGGCAAGGTCTTGCAGAACACTTTACGATCCGCATGGTTGCGCTGGAGCGGGCTGGCTCTGGTTTCGGTTCTGGCTGCGGGAGCTTTCTGGGCCCCCCCGGTGGGGGCCCAAGACCAGCCGGCTTCTGTCCGAGAGGCATTGGGGGGTACGCTTGGGGTGGTCGACTACTCAAACCTGCTCAAGGCTCACCCCGACTATGAGCGATTGACCCAGCTCGACCAGCAGTTAGCCGCGCTCAAGCAAGAGATCGAGTTTGCCCCCATGCAAGATCGCGACGACGTTCTTCGAGCGGCCCAGGAAAAGTATAAGAAGGAGTTGATGCGGGCTCAATCTGAGATGGAGGCTGAGCAGGCGGCCATCGCAGCGGAAATGGCTGGACTCTCCGATCAGATGAAGGCGCGTCTTGACGCCGAGGCGGCCAAAGGCTCGGCTGAGATGCAAAAAGAGCTCGAGGACTATATCAAGAAGAACGCTCCCGAGGCGGCCGCGCCGACCGAGCCGGTCAACATGCCGGCGCCCCTCAGCGAGCAGCGAAAGAATCTCTTGCTCTTGCGCGAGCGCAAGGTTCAAGCCATCAAGCTCGAGGTCGAGAAGGTGCACCGCGAGCAGCGTGAAGCTGAGCGAGCTCGGATCGACTCGGAGATCGCCGCTTATGAAGATCAGATCATGAAGACCCATCAGCAAGAGAAGCTGAATCTCCAACTGAAAGTCCAGGTAGCCAAGGATGAGGCTGAGCAGGCCGATCTTCAGGCCCAGCTCGAGGCAATTTCAGACGAGGAAGAGCGTCTCAAGGATGCCAAGAGAGCAGAGCTTGAAGGCAGCTTCAAAACCTTCCGGTCGGATTCAGAGGCTCGCCAGGCAGCCGAGACCAAAGCTGCCATCGACAAGGTCAATCGGGAGGTCGAGGGCCAGATCGGCGCCCTGCCAGCGAGTGCTGGCGCTCCGCCCCCGCCTCCTCGCCCCAAGCAGCCTACCTTGACGCCGGAGATCAAGGCCATGATCGCCAAGAAGCAGGACGAATTGCGCGCCAAGATGGAGGCAGAAGCGGCCGCTGCTCGCCAGAAGATGGAGGCCGAGCAGGGCGTGGCCGTGGCCCGGCTAAAGAGGAAATCGGAAGAGCTGAAAGCACGCATCGAGAAGCAGCAGGCCGATTTGCAGAGAGTGGTCCAGGCGAATGCCCGCGAGGGCCTGTCGGCGGCGACCAAGGAGAAGATCAAGGTGCTCGAAGAGCAGCGCGACAAGCTCCAGGCCCAGCGGACGGAGCTGTTCGACAAGATGGTGGCTGACCTGAAAGGCGACATAGGCGAAGTGGCCCGCAAGCAGAAGGTCGACATTGTGATCGGTACATATGTGGAGAATCGCAACTGTGTCGATCTGACCGATTATGCGATGGTCGCTATCAAGACCAAGGCCAGGCCCGAAACGCCCTAGGAGGATGTTATGAAACGCACAGCATGGTTGGGGATGGCGCTTGGATTGTCAATGATGGCTCTGGTTGGCTGCGGTCCGACGGGCAAGTTAACCACAGGAACGGTGAATACCGTAGCGCTGGTGCAGAGCGACCCGGATTACCAGAAGATGGCCAGCGACTATGCCAAAGCCCGCGTCGAGTTGCAGAAGAAGATCAATGCCACCATTCGCGAGGCGGGTGGACCGAGCAATCTGAGCCAGACTGACCTCAATAAGTTCCGCCAGATGAACGCCGAGCTTGACAAGAAGTGGTTCTCTAAGACCCAGGAATTCCTCAAAGCCCGCTTCGCCCATATCAGCGAGGCGGCCGAGGCGGTCAGCAAGGACAAGCGCATCGATCTCGTGCTCGTAGATACCCCGGGCTATCCCACCGTAGAGTATGGCGCAGTGAACATCACTCAGGACCTGGAATTGAAGCTCCAGCAAACTCCCGCGAAGGTGACCGAGAAGAAGAAATGAGCTTGGCCAGAGCGATCCTCTTGAGTCTAGTGCTGCTGGTTGCCGGCTGTGGTCAGAGCGAGCCGCGCAAATTGAAAGTTGGCGTCGTGAATACCGAACGCGTGGTCAGCGAGATGCCCGAGTTTCGGGACATGAACCTGAGCTGGGCGGCAGAGACGGGGAGTTTCCTCTCCAGCATTCCCAAGTCCAGGGAAGAGTATGACAAGCAGAAATTGAAGGACCTCAATGACCGCATCCAGCGAGCTTCCAAGTCCTGGCAGGCACGCTCGAGCAAGTTCTACGAGGATGCTTATCGACGCATCACGGAAGCTTCCAAGCAGGTGGCCAGCGAGCGAGGGTTGGACGTGGTGGTTATCGATACCCTGCACCTGCCCGCCGTCCAGTACACCAGTGGTGAGAACGTCACCACTGATATTCTCATCAAACTGAGCCAGAAGTAGTCGACCTGGTCGTGCGAGGACGTAGCCTTTGCTGAGCGGTCCACCCTGGCGCCTGGACGATCTGGCCCGAGTTTTCGGCGCTACGACCGACCGGCCAGACCTCACTATCACCCGCCTGGGAGCCCGCCCGGGAGGGTTGGGCCCTCCCGGCAGCACGGGGGGCAAGGCCACGGTGGGAGTGGAGCTACGGGGCGATGGAGAGCTGTATCAGCGGCTCAAGGACCGCCTGACCCTGGTCCCGGGCGCAGCGGTTTCGGCGGAGGCCTGGCTCGGCCAGGGCGTCACCGTAGGAGCGGGGGCCGTGGTCGAGTCGGGGGCCCGCCTGGGTGATCGATCATTGGTAGGGCCTTGCTGTTTCGTGGCCTCCGGGGTGGAGGTCGGTGAGGAATGTTTGCTCGAGCCTGGGGCCGTTCTATTGCAGGGAGTGCGCCTGGGTCGTCGGGTTCGAGTGGCCTCGGGTGCCATACTGGGGAGTGACGGCTATGGCTACGTGGTGGACCAGGGCCAGCACCTCAAGATACCCCAGGTGGGTCTGGTGGAAGTCGGTGACGATTCGGTCATCGAGTCGGGCGTCTGCATCGACCGGGCGACCACGACCAGCACTCGGATTGGACGTGAGGTGCGGATTGGCAGCCTCACACAGATCGGTCACAACGTGCAGGTCGGTGACCGGACCGTCATCGGTGAGCAGGTCGGCTTGCCGGGCTCGGTCCATGTTGGCCAGGATTGCCGTCTGGGCTGGCAGAGCGGAACTCTGGGCCACGTCGAGCTTGGTGACGGGGTCGAGCTTTTGCCCCGCTGCGGCTCGATGCGCAAGAAGGTTCCTCCGGGCGCGGTCCTGGCGGGTTATCCGGCGCGCGACAGGCAAGAGGCGGTCGAGGTGCATGCGGCTCTGCACCGCTTGCCCCAAGCTCTCAAGGACCTGGAGCGTCTCTTGGGAGAGCAACATTGACCGCCAGAACATTGATTTTGCTGTGTTTTCTGGCTCTGACTCTACCTGCTTTGGCCCAGGAAGTCACTCTGGGCAATCAGGTTGTCATGCGACTGGAGAGCTCCGAGCAGGCCCAGGCTGTGACCAGGCGCATCGAAGCGCAACTTGAGCGCGGCGCCGACCCGGAGGGGATCAAGGTCGTCAAGAGCAAGAACGGCGCCTCCATCCTCTGGGGCGGGATTCTGATCGTCGAGGTTACAAAGACCATGGCCGCGGCCAATCAGAGCGAACCTCTGAAGCTGGCCCTGCGCTGGGCCAACAACTTGCACGAACTCGTCGCCGATGGGCTGGTACGGCTGGCTCCCGGCCGGGTGGTCATGCCCATCGGCGACCAGCGGACGATAGAGGTGACTGGCCTGGCCGAAGGGCCTATCGAGGTGGGGGACACGGACGGATTGGTGCAGGCAACGGTCGATGAATCCGGACGCTTGACCCTGACCGGGGCGCGGGTTGGCAAGGCCCGCCTGAAAATACGTCGGGGCCAGGGCCAGGCTTATCTCTTCGTGCACGTGAAAGACTGGGCCGGCACTCTGCCAGAGGTGGTCAATGTGCAGGTGGTGGGCAATCCGGCCCCCGGCCCGGTTGTGGCTGAGGGGGTCTTGCGAGAGGCCTACGTGCAGGCCAGGGTACGCCCTGGCTGCGTGATGAGCGTAGGCGACGATCTGGGCAATCTGCCCTCGGTGCCGCGCGGTCAGATGATGCGCCTGACCGTCCCGATCAAGATCGAGGGCGGTGAAGACTACTATCCGGTCGCCAGGAATCTGCCCGTGGTGGTCAGCAGCCTCAATATCGAGCCCGTCGAATCCAATCTGCTGCTGGTTTCCAATCGACCAGAGCTCGTCGATGTGGACGGGGTGCTGCTGCAATACAGGTTCAGCCAGAAAGAGCCAAGCCGGCTGATGTACAGTCACAAGAACATCTCCAAGGGCAAACGTAACCTTTGGGTCAATCTCGAGAATCCCAATAACCAGGCGGTCAAGGTCCTGGTCAACACGCTCTATGCTGGCCCAAGCCGCAACGAAGTCCTGGTTGGGCATACTTCCGCTACGCGTTTTCTCGAGCAGGAGGGGGATGGGGCTGGCTACGTGCTCACCATGCCGGCGCGCTCGAAGTTAGAGCTTGCCGCTCACGAGGTCGGCACCCAGGCCCTGGTGACCGGCTTTGCCAACCTGCGCATTCTGGAAGGCGAGTCGCTGGAGCTTGAGGTGCGCACAGAGTTGGCCCCCAGCTCCAATGATGGTAAAAAGTTACCCCACTTGGGCGCCCCCTTCAATCCTTTCAAGATTCATCCCCACGGCGTTTTTGCCCAGCCGTACTTCGAGGAAGAGATCGAATTTCGCGTCGGTGGAGCGCCTGTCGGGGTTCGGTTCGGTGAAGACCCCTGGCTGATCGACTTTGAGACGGGGCTACCCAATACTGGAAACTTCGGGGTGTTCTATCGGCTCGAGACCACCCTGATCAATCCGCGTCCCTTTCCGGTTCGGGTGGGACTTTACTTTCTTCCCCTGAACGGACCAGCGGCTGGCTCTTTCCTGATCGACGGCAAGGTCTATGAAACCCCATTTCGCAAGCCGCAAGGAGCCCCCCCCAGCCTGGTTCGCTACTTCGATCTGGGGCCGGGCGAGAAGAAGGTGGTGCGTCTGCTGACCTTCCCCGAGGCCTCCTCGAGCTACCCGGCCGAGCTTCAATGGCACGATGTAACTGGGCGGGGCGAGCCCAGCAGCTCGGGCCCACTCCAAGTTCCAGGAGGGACCGACTGGAAGTGACCAGGCCCCAGCAAACACTGGCCTCCCCGGTGTGTTTCGAGGGGGTGGGAATTCACCTGGGCCAACCCGCCCGGGTCGAGGTTCTGCCGGCTCCTGTTGATTCCGGTCGCGTATTCGTGTGCCAGGGTCAGGAGATCCCCGCTATCTACGCCCGGGTCAGCTCGGTGGAGCGCTGCACCGCAATTTCAGCCGGGGGGGTGGCGGTCAGCACCGTCGAGCACCTCCTGGGTGCCTGTGCGGGCCTGCAACTCGACAACCTGCGCATTGTGATCGACGGCCCTGAGGTGCCTATCCTGGACGGCTCGGCATTGCCGTTCGTGGAGGCTTTCATGGCTGCTGGCATCGTTTCCCAGGAGCGGTCCGCCCGTCAGCACGTGCTGACGCGGCCACTCTGGGTGGGCGACGAGAACGCCCTGGTGCTGGCCTTGCCATCCGCTCAGGCGCGGTTGGAGTATTGTCTGCATTACCAGCACCCGATGATTACCTCCCAACAGGTCCGGCACACGCCCAACCCGGAGAATTTCGTCTCCGAGCTGGCGCCAGCTCGGACCTATGGATTTATGGAGGAGATCGAGGCTCTGCTCGAGAGGGGGCTGGCTCTTGGTGGTGACCTGTCCAATGCCCTGGTGATCTGCTCCGACGGCTACACTTCGCCGCTTCGTTTCCCTGACGAGCCAGTGCGTCACAAGTGCCTCGACCTGGTGGGGGATTTGGCGCTGCTGGGCTGCGACTTGCTGGCCAGGGTTGTGGCGGTCAAGGCTGGCCACCGTCTGCACGTCGAGCTGGTGGGCAAAGTACTCAAGGAGGACCCAACTGATGCTGGAGATGAACGAGATCTGGAGGAAGCTACCCCATCGTTATCCATGTCTGCTCTTGGACCGGGTCCTGGAGCTTGACGAAAAACGAGCCACCGGCTATAAAAACGTCACCATCAACGAGCCTTTTTTTCGCGGCCATTTCCCGAGCTTTCCCGTTATGCCAGGGGTCTTGCAGATTGAAAGCCTGCTGCAATTGGCCTGGATATTTTTGGGCCGTGGCTTCCGGGTCGTACGGATCGAACGATTAAAATTTCGGCGCCAGGTCGTTCCCGGTGATCGTCTCGATTTGCAGGTCGAATTGCTCGAGCAGGTGGGAGACCGCTTTCGGCTGCGGTGCCAGGCCCTGGTGGAAGAAAGGACCGCCATGCAGGGCGACTTTACATTGGAAACGCATTCAAATTTTCAAACCACACTGGAGACTGCAGGAGTAGGGCTTGCTGCAGGCGCCTTCGATGGCGGTACGGTCACAAAATCGTGAAGGATTTTAACAGGATCTCCCTGGTCTCCGGCGAAGGTTTGGGAAATACTCGACCAGCAGATCTTGCGGGATGCTCCCGTAAGTGGCAAGGGATTCGCCGTTGAGGAGCGGGGCCTCAGGAAGAGGGAGGCGCAAAGTCTTGGAACCGGTCAAAGTGGGAGTTGTGGGCATCGGGAACATGGGCGTGCACCATGCCCGGGTCTATTCCGAGCTTCCCCAGACCGAACTGGTTGGTGTTGTCGATGTCAATGAGGCCCGTGGTCGTATCTGCTCTGACCGCTATCACACTCAGTTTTTTAGTAGCTACCGCGATCTCTTCGAGCGGGTCGAGGCCGTCAACATCGTCGCGCCGACCATCTTCCATTACGAGCTGGCCATGGAGTTCCTGGCTCGCGACATTCACGTTCTGGTTGAAAAGCCGATCACCGTGGATTTGATTCAGGCCAAGCGTCTGGTCGACTACGCCAAGAAGCGTAATCTGGTTCTTCAGGTGGGCCATCTGGAGCGCTTCAATCCAGCCGTTGGCAAGCTGCGCGAGGTGTTGGGACGGCCCATCCACCTCGAATCGCACCGCCTCTCTTACCCTACCAACCGGAATCTCGACGTTGGGGTGGTTTGGGATCTGATGATTCATGATTTGGATATTCTTATCAATCTGGTAAATTCGCCAGTTGTCGAAATCAATGCTGTGGGGGTTTCCGTTTACTCCGATTTTGAGGACATCGCTCAGGTCCATTTGCTCTTCAAGAACGGCACCGCCGCCAGCCTGATGGCCAGTCGGGTCAGTGGAGAGCGATTGCGTCAGCTCAAAATCACTGAAGACACGGGGCGAACTTTGTGTCTGGACTTCATCAACCAGAACCTGTCCATTTTGCGCCCACCTTCCAACGGGTACCCGATGGCTCCCGAGTTTGTCCAGCTTGAGAAGAAAGAGCCGCTTCGCCTCGAATTGAGCCACTTTGCCGACTGCGTGGCCACCCATAAGACACCGCTGGTGACCGGCGAGGATGGTAAACGAGCCCTTGAGCTTGCGATGCAGGTTCTGGCCCGGATGAAAATCGTCAAGTCCAAGGCTCCGCTGCCGAACGACTTGATCGCGTTAGCGGGTTAGCGAGAGGAGTGGCGCCGCTCTGACTAGAGTGCATCCCTCGGCAATTGTCGATCAGGGGGCCCAACTTGGCGAAGACGTCGAGGTGGGTCCGTTCTCCATTGTCTCCGCTAATGTCCGGATTGGCCGCGGGACCCGTATTCACTCCTCGGTTGTGATCGGCGAATGGACTGAGATTGGCCAGGATAATGAGATCTGGCCCGGGGCTGTGATTGGGGTCGCCCCTCAGGACCTTCGCTATGGCGGCGACCGGGCCTATACCCGCCTGGGCCACCGCAACATTATTCGCGAGTATGTCACGATTCACCGTGCCTATGAGCCCGAGGGCGTCACCTCAATCGGCGACGATAACTTGATTATGGCCTATACCCACGTTGCCCATAATTGCACTCTGGGCAACCAGATCGTCATCGCCAATTCGGTGGGACTGGCTGGCCACGTCGATGTGGAAGATCAAGCTGTGCTCGGGGGGATGAGCGGTTTCCATCAGTTCGTTCGCATCGGCCGACTGGCCATGGTGGGCGGTCTGGCAAAGGTTATCCAGGACGTTCCCCCGTTTTCGCTGGTGGACGGGCAGCCAGCTCGCATTTACGGAATGAACATCCGCGGCATGCAGCGGCGGGGAATTCCTCGCGAGGTGCGGCACGATCTCAAGCGCTGCTATCAGTTGATGCTTCGTTCTGGCCTGAACCTTTCTCAGGCTGTCGATGCCATGCGCCGCACCATTCCTGCGAACAACGAAACCGAGCACCTGATCCGGTTCCTCGAAAATCCTTCCCGCCAGGGGGTCTGCATTCGTCGCGAGGGCCAGGGGATCAACGGTCGCACTCTGGCGGCCGAAGCCGCCGGGGTCTAGTCTTCGTCCTGTTCTCTCATCAGTGAGCACGCTGGTCATCAGCACTGCCGAGCCTTCAGGCGATCTTCAGGCGGCCGCCCTGGCCGGTGAATTGAAGCGCCGCTATCCCGAGATGCGCATCTTGGGGGCCGGAGGGCACGCTATGCGAGCAGCCGGAGTTGAGGTCTTCATCGATAGCACCAGCTGGGGCGTGATCGGTCCCAGCGCCGCCATCGGGTTGATTCCCACCCTGCTCCTGGCTTACCGGAAGATGCGCAAGCTGCTGCTCGAAGTGCGGCCCGACCTCTTGATCGTGATCGATAGCCCGGCCGCCAACTACCGACTCGCCGGGTTTGCTCAGCGTCATGGCATCAAGACCATGTATTACTTCCCGCCCTCTCAATGGACGCGCAATCCCAAAAGACTGCGTCAGATCCACCAGCGGGTGACCAGCGTGGTGACGGCTTTTCGCTTCAATGCCGAGCAATACCGTAGGAACGGCCTGGAGGTCGGTTTTTTCGGCCACCCTCTGGTGGACATCATCGGACCTCCTCGACCGCTGGAGCAGGCCCAGCAAGCCCTCAGTCTGAAGCCCGGGCGCTACATAGCGCTTCTTCCCGGAAGCCGCACCCAGGAGTTGCGCTATTTGACCCCGATCCTGCTTCAGGCGGCCGGCCTCTTGCGCCAGAGCTACCCCGATGTAGAGTTTCTTATTCCCTGCGCTACTCCCCGGCTGGCGCCGTTTCTTGCCCAGCAGCTGGGTACGCCACCACCATTCGTGCACGTCTTGCAGGGCCACGCGCGGGAGGTTCTGGCCGCTTCGCGGGTGGCTTTGATCGCCAGTGGAACGGCCAGCCTGGAAGCTGCTCTGTTGCGCATTCCCCATGTGGTTTTCTACAAAGGCAGCTCCTTCGATTGGACCCTCTATTGTCTGTTGCGCCGGCTCAAGCTGATACGCGTGGATCGGTTCGGTCTAGTCAATCTGGTGCTCGACGAGGATGTCATGCCTGAGTTCCTTCAAACCACGGCTACCCCCGAGAATCTTGTCGTGGAGGCTATGCGGCTCTTCGAGGAGGGTCCTGAGCGCGACCGCACGCTCGGCTGCCTTGATCGGGTCCGAGCCTGCGTGGGCGAGCCCGGCGTGGTGGGTCGGGTAGCCGACCACGTCGAGGAGCTCCTGCAAGGCAGCTCTAGCCTCGCGCGTTGACCTGTTCAGGTTGAGGACGCTTGAATCTGTTGAACGGCGAGTCCTCAAACTTGAACCGTTCAAGCGCGTCGCCATCGTCCCGCCGGGGCGGACTGTCGACAAGCGGCCCCAAGTACACTACAGTGCCGGGGTAAGCGATGCCAGACATCATCATGACCTCAAATTCGCCAGGTGAGCTCTCCTCGTGGGTGCGCGTCACCAGTCGGGCTCTGCTGGCTCGCCAGAGCGCGCTGCGCCTCCATGTAGCCCTGGTCCCCTGCCCGTTTGCCAGTGGACGTGAGCTGGACTACGCTCGCCAGATCCCCGGCTTGACCAGTGTTCTTGCCCCCGGCGAGACGCTGCGTCTCCTGTTAGGAAGGCCTGGTTTTCGACCTTCCAGGCAGGCCGTTGTTGTCTTTCTCGGGGGGGAGCTATGGCAGGCCAGTCGTCTGGCCCACCTCTGGGGCATACCCGGTCTGGCCTACGCCGTTCGACCGAGTCGCCAGGCCCGTGCTTTCGAGCGAGTAGCCGTGCCCAATCCGGATTTGGTGCCCGCTATGATCGCTCGTGGGGTGGCACCCCGCCGTGTCGTCTGCGTGGGAGATTTGATGGTAGACGGCGTGGCTCTGCCGAAGAGCCGCGCGAGTGCCCGAGAGGCACTGGGGTTGGCGCTTGATCGGCCCGTGCTGGGCCTCTTCCCGGGCTCTCGCTCTCCCCATCTGCGGGCCGCCTTGCCTCCCTTCCTGCGCGTCGCCGAGCGGCTGTCATCAAGTCACCCCGAGCTTCAGTTCTTGCTGGTTCTCTCTCCCTTCGTCAGTTTGGCAGAGGCCCAGCAGGCCCTGGACCAGCCCATCGATATCGGGGTGGAGCGAAGTTGGGGTCAGTTCGGTCGCCACCGCCTGAAGACGCGAGCCGGCCTGGAGGTTGTTTTCACCCAGGGCCGGCCTCACCAGTCGATGGGTGCGCTCGACCTGGCCATGACCATTCCTGGCACCAACACTGCCGAGCTCGCCTGCGCAGGATGCCCGATGGTGCTGGTCTTGTCGACTCGCGCTCCGCTCCCTCGCGGGGGGGTGGGAGGACTCCTCGACCTGATGCCTCTCGGAGCCTGGAAGGAACAGCTCCGGCTGAAGGAGTATTTGAGGTTTCCCCACGGTGTGGCGCAACCAAACCTCAGGGCCCGGCGCAAACTGGTTCCTGAGGTCATCTTGCAGGATTCTCTCGACCCGCTGATAAGCGTTCTCGGAGAGTTGGCTCGAGATTCCGAGCGCCGCGCGCAAGTTTCCCGCGAGTTGCGCGCTTTGATGGGAGCTTCGGGCGCGGGGGAAAGGCTGGCAGACCAGATTCTCGAGACCCTCGGTCTGCCCCTGGCAAAGCAGTATGCGTGAATTTGTCTTTCGTTGGAGAGGAGCTCTGGCCGGCGTTACCGGCGTGCTGGTGCTCTATTACAGTCGCCCCACTGCGACCGGCCTGATGCTGGGCGCCAGCCTGGCACTCGCGGGCGAGCTTCTTCGGCTGTGGGCCCTGGGTTACACCGGACTCCCCACTCGTCGCCAGTATCTCGACGCTCCCCGCCTGATCACGGCCGGTCCCTATGCTCACCTGCGCAACCCCCTTTATCTGGGCAACCTGCTCAATGGGGCTGGAGTGGCCCTGGCGGCCACGGCAGGCATGGGCTCGGTGGGCCCCTGGGTTTTTCTGGTCGCGGTGGGAATCCACACCGCTATCTATACGACCATCATCCCCCTGGAGGAGGGCTTTTTGCGCAAACAGTTCGGCGAGCTGTTCGAGCAGTATTGCCGGACCGTGCCGGCTCTGCTGCCGCGTCTGACTGGCCGTCCGGGCGGGGAGGGAACCTTCTGCCTGAGAACGGCTCTGCGCTTTGAGTGGTCTACTTTCGCATACTTGACCATCGCCTGGAGCATCTTGCTCTGGAAGCTGCGCTTGAACGAGGCCTGGCTATGAGCAAGAAGAAGCGCAAACGCAAGGAATTAGAGGCCCAACTGGCCCAGGAGGGCCAGGACCAGGAGGACGCCCCCATTGGGGCCGTCCAGGAGCGGCCAGCGGGCTCGCCGGGCATCACCCCCGGTCAGCGCTTGTTGTCCATCGTGGGCTTTGGTTTGTGCGGCTTTCTGGCCGCCTTCCTGACTGGCGCGAACCTGAATCCGTCCGCTCCCCCCGCGTTGACGGGGCTGGCTCTTGCCTCCTGGGAGGGGGCCGTGCTGGGGAGTCGCATGTTGAACCTGGGCGCAGGTGCCCTGTCGGGGCTGGGAGGAGGTCTACTGGGAGGGGCGCTGGGCTTCTCCATCTTTCTTTCCCCTCTGGCCTTCGTCTTGAACTGGGCCGGCGGGGCGGTCGGTTGCTGGGCTCTGTTCCAGGTTACGGGCTCATTTCTTGGCGCCTCATTGGGCTGGTTGCTCGGGTCCTCTCTCCCCCTGGTGATGGGGAAGCTCTCCCGGGGTTGAAGTGGCAGATCTGAGGCTGCTTTATACCCACGACATGCATGGCCGGACGGCCAGTCTGGATCTGCTCGCTCGCCAGCCTCGCGACGCACGCACTCTTCTTCTGGACGGGGGCGATGCCCTGTGCGGGTCGAACACGGTGTACCGGCGTCACGAGCCCGTTCTCGATCAGATGCGCGAGCTTGGTTTTGCAGCCATGGCAATGGGTAATCGCGAGTTGCACTACCTGCGGCGGGTCATGGGCTGGCGCCGGGACCAGCGTTGTTTCCCCCTGCTGGCGGCCAACCTGGTCGACCTGCGCCACCCTCAGCACGATCTCTGGCAGTCGGTGTTGGAGCTTCAGGTTGAAGACCTGAAAGTGGGTCTGGTCGGGGCCACGGTGGTGCAGTATCCCCACGGATCTGTGTGGGAGCGCCTTTTTGGACTGCGTTTCGTTCAGCCGGAAGACTGCCTCCCCCAACTTGTGGAGGAGATGCGTGAGCGCTGCGATCTCGTTTTGCTGCTCTCTCATCTGGGGTTCGAGGTGGACTGCCGGATCGCGCCCCGGCTGCCCCGAGTGGATCTGATTCTGGGTGCCCACAGCCACACCGTGCTGCAAGAGCCTCACCGGGTGGCGGGCGTGCCCATCGTGCAGGCAGGCAGTCACAGCCGATACCTGGCCGAACTGCGTTTGGGGTCGGGTAAGGTCGAGTATCAGCTTCATTCACCTGCTCTGGTCGCCTGATGCCTCGGGTGCTCTTCATCTCCAACGGGTCGGGGGAGGATTCCATCGCCAGCCTGATCGGCTCGCGTCTTACCCGGGTCGAAGCCGAGGCTATGCCAACTGTGGGTCAGGGAGCCGCCTACCGGGGCGTGTTGCCGCTGGTTGGCCCGCGCCAGGCTCCCATGCCGAGCGGCGGGCTGGTCAATGATGCTCTCATCAGCCACATTACCCGTGATCTCCGTAGTGGCCTTCTGGCCCTGCTCTTGCGTCAGTTCCGCTTCTTGCGCCAGGTGCGCCGTCAGTACCAGCTCTTCGTGGTGGTCGGAGATGTCTTTGTCCTGCTGAACGCATTTGCTGGTTTGCGCCCTTTGCTCTTTATCGGAACCGCCAAGTCGGTGCTGCACCATCGCTACTCCTGGCCCGAGCGACTGGCCTTGCGCCATCTGGCCGATCAGGTTTTCACCCGCGACGAGCCGACTGCGGCCGATCTGCGGCGCTCGGGCGTTCGGGCAGCCTGGGTGGGAAATCCGATGATGGACGCTCTCGAGCCTGCTGGCATCACGCTGACGCTCAACAGTGAGATGCCCTGGATGGCTCTGTTCCCCGGCAGCCGGGCGGAGGCCTACGGGGAGCTGGCAAAGATGCTGGATGTCTACACGCGCTTATGGCGGGGGGGAGACCGGGTGCGGGCCGTGGTGGTAGTGGCCGACAGCTTGCAGTTGGAGCGGCTGGCTCCCCCTGGTTGGCACCTGGTCGCTCATTCAGCCGAGCGCGGCCTGGTGGGCGAGCTGCTGAGGGAGGGCCTGCCCCCCGTGCTGCTGGTGCGTCGTGCTCTGGGGGACGTGCTGACCCGTTGCCAGCTGGTCCTCGGCCAGGCCGGCACGGCCAACGAGCAGGCTGCCGGCCTGGGCCTGCCTGTCCTGGCCTATGGCCCGGGCGGAGAGAGGAGGATGAGCTGGTACCGATTCCGCCAGAAGGGCCTGCTGGGGGAGGCGGTGGAGGTGGTGGAGGATCGCCCCGAAGTCATCGTTGCCGCTCTGGCCAGGCTGCTGCGCGACCCCGAGGAACGTCGCCGGCGCGGCGCGGTGGGACGCGAACGCATGGGACCGCCTGGAGGCGCAGCGCGGATGGCCGCCTGGATCGAGTCGCTGGCCCACGGCCAGCCACCTCCGTGAAGCGGATTGGCGCCTTCCTGGGCCTGCTGACTCTGGGTTGGGTCGCGGCCTGGCTCATTCCCGGCCTGATTCTCGGCCAGCCCACCATTTTACTCAGTCGCCATGGGCCGCGGGCGTGGAAAGACGGCTACTTGATCGCCCTCTACTGCTGGCTGCTCTTGAGCACTTGCTACAGCTGGCGGCGCTGGGGCCCGCGTCCGGGTTCGGCCTCGTTGGCTCTCCGCCCGGGTTGGGTCCGTCTGTTCACCACCGGCCTGCTGCTGGGTACCGGGATGATCGTCGGCTCGCGGCTCATCTTGACCCTTTTCGGACGCTGGACTCCACCCCCAGACCCGCCGCTTTTAGCCGCGCTGATCGCCGCCCCGCTCATGGCCATCGCTGAAGAGGTGGTGTTTCGCGGCTACTTGTTTCAGGTGGCCCGGGAGGAGTGGGGCCGACCGGCCGCCTATCTGGGCGTGAACCTGTTCTTCGCGATTGTGCACTTGTTTCGACCCGGTACAGCAGAGTGGAAGCTGGCTTTCGGGGTTTCCCTTGTTCTGGCCGGCATTTTCCTCGCTCTCCTGGTGGAGCGAACCGGCTCGCTCTGGATGGCAATCGGGGTTCACACGACCTGGGTCTTCATCCAGATCGTCGACCCGCCCGGACGGTTGGACAGCTCCTGGTTCTGGGGACTGTCGGGTGACCCGCTCTCGGGGATTCTGGGCTGGATCTTGCTGGCCCTTACCTGCGCGCCCTTTTTAAGCCCTGCCAGAGCTCCACGGCCTTCCCCTGAAGGGCCTTGAAGACCAATTCCTGGCGGTGAGGCCTGGCCGGGTCGCCCGAATAAGTGCCCGCTTTGGGCAGGTCCTGGTCGGCAAAGGAACGAGCCGCCAACTGCACCTGAGCTCCCAGCTTCACGCCGGGCAGGACCACCGACTGAGCGGCCACGACGCTGTAGTCACCCAATTCGCAGCCGGTCAACACCATGCTGTGCCCCACCATCAGGACGTGGCGGCCCAATTTCGAGCTGGCTCCTACCAGCACCAGGTTATCCAGCTTGCAGCCTTCTCCGATGCTGACGTCGGGTCCAATGATGACCCGGGCGCCGGTCTCCACCCGGGACCCCAGAACGGTCCTCTCTCCCACCACGGAGTGGGGCAGCAAGGCGCAATCGGGGCCAAGACGCGCGCCGCGCTTGATCACAACCCCGGCTTGCAGCCAGACCCCCTGCTCGAGCACGACCTCGTCTTCCAGGGTCACTCGAGCCACGAGCTCAACCCTCTCTCCCACCTCGGTCCGTGCTCCCACGCAGCAAAAGGGACCGATGCGGGCCGTCGTTGCCACGCGTGCTTCGGGATGGACGAAGGCTGTTGGGTGCACGAGCGGGTGCACCGGGGGGCGGGGATGGAACAGCCCCAGCAGGCGAGCGAAAACGACGCGTGGACGCGGCGTCTGCAGTACTGCCAGGCGGCTGGAGCTGACCTCAGGCGGGGCGATGACGGCAATCGCCTGGCTGGCTTCAGCTTCAACCAGACGGGCGGATTCCTCGATGAAAGTCAATCCGCCCGCCCTGACGCCTTCTAGACCGCTCACCGAGGTGATTGTCAGCTCGCCGTCGCCCACGATGGCCGCATCTACGCGTCGGGCCAGTTCTTTGAGCAAAAAGCTCGTCATGGCGGGCGAGTTCGGACCCCCGACGGAGTTTCCCGCTTTGAGCCTGATTCAATAGCTGGAGGTTCCAAGCCTGTTTTAAAGCCATTTTGATGGGCAGGATCCGGCATGAGCAATTGAGAACATTCCACTGGTATGAAAGAGCTACTCCCTGGCCAGGAGCTCGCGGAAGGCCGCTACGTGGTCGTCAAGACCCTCACCTTCGGCGAGAAGGGCGGCGTCTATGTAGCCAAGCGCGCCTCCGACGATCAGAAGTTCGCCCTCAAGGAGATGATCCCGCATCCTTCGTTGAGTGAAGAGCAGGTGACGCAGCGCACCCAGCAGTTGCAGGAGGCCATGGAGGTGCTGCGCGAGTTCGACCATCCGGGGTTGACCAGGCTGATCGACCACTTCTCCGAGGGGCGCCGTCAGTATGTGGTGCTCGAGCGGGTCGATGGGATCACCATGAAGACCCTGCTTGAGATGAGCGTGAAGGGCCAGCCCGAGCCCCAGGTGCTGGAATGGGGCATCGCTTTGTGCGATGCGCTGCACTATCTGCATAACCGCCCCAAGCCCTTTATCTTCGACGCCCTCGACCCGTCCAACATCATGGTCGACTCCGAAGGCAAGCTCAAGTTGATCAACTTCGGCCTCGATCGCTTCCTGGGCGACGAGGACGCGCCCGAGTTCTCCGCCCAGGCCTCGGTGATCGCAAGTGACATCCGCAAGTTCGGAGAGACGGTGTTCTTCTTTCTGGCTCGTAAGGAGCCAGGCCCCTTTGGCTGCTCGCAGTCCGACCCGGTCAGTCCAGAGTTGGCCAAGGTCATCAACCGTTGTCTGTCAGCCGAGGATAAGGGGCTCTACTTCTCCTTTGAGGAGCTCAAGAAGAACCTTAACGACGTCCTCCACCCTCCTGTCCAAGAGAAGGTGGAGGTCCGCAAGATCAACTTCGGTCTGGCCCGCTTTGCTCGCTGGAGCTACAGCTATACGCGCGCCTGGCAGAATCTGCTCTGGGGTTTTCTCAAGCAGCCGGTTTACCTGGTGGCCCTGGAAGTGGTGGGGCTGATCGCACTGTTGTGGTACAGCAACCAGCTACTCAATCCCCCTATCCTGGCCCGGCAGGGGGCCGCCGCTTACGTTGCATGCGGCAATGCCATCTATGTGGTCAATCGGGCCGACAAGACCGTCTTGACGCGCATTCCTATCGAGCAGGACAGGTTTCTGGCGGTGGCTGCAAGCCCGGATGGGAAGAAGCTCTTTGCATCCACGGAGAACGGCTTCCTCAAACTGATCAATACCCGCAGCAATCGCATCGTGGGCGAGTTGAAGATCGATCCCGGTTGCCGGCGTCTGCTGGTTGACCCCTCGGGCCTGCTGCTCTACCTGCTGAACTCCGAGATGGGCCAGGTCTCCGTCGTCTCGCTCGACCCCAAGCCTCTTCCCGAGCAGAAGGACGGGCCGCTCAAGCGCAAAGACGCCATGGTCGGCCTGGTGCCGCTGGGCCGGGATGCCCAGGGGATGGCCCTGGACGCTCCCGTGCCCGACCCGGGCGCCTCCCCCGCCCCGGAGGGCGGTCCCGATCTCAGCGGCCGCAAGCTCTACCTCTCCAGCCTCACGGGTAACGAGTTGGTGTGCGTGGAGCCCTATCCGGTGGTCAAGGAGCTGCTCAAAGTACCCCTGGCTGGTGCCGGCGCCGTGGCGCTGTCGGCCAACAAGTCCGCCCTGCTGGTAGCTCTACCCGTGGATGGTCACATCCAGAGCTATCGTCTGCCCAATTGCTCCGAGGCGCTCAGGACCGGCCGGGATACGGGCGGAACCCGCCCGTTCGCCATTCTCGTTCCTCCCGATGGCCAGAAGATCTGGGTGGTCAACGAGAGCGGTACGCTCGGGCCACTTTCGCCGGTCGAGCTGAGCCTGTCCAAAGCGGTTACGGTTGGGGGCAAGCTGACGGCGGCCACCCTGCAGGGAGACGAGATCTGGGCCGTTACCGAGCAAGGCGAGGTGGTGGTCGTCAGCGCCACCCGCGAGACGGTGGACCGCCGGATCCCGCTGGGACCCGGCGCGACTTCGATCACAATGGTGGAGTAAAGCATGGCACAATCACATTGTCTCAAGCACCAGGAGCGACCGACCGATACCAAGTGTAAGTCCTGCCTCAAGCCGATCTGTGAGGAGTGCACCTACACCACGCCCGAGGGCAAATTCTGCAGCGATCAGTGCCACCAGAACAGCATCACCTCGGCCGAGAAGATGACCAAGCTGCGGGCCGACGAGGCGGCTCTGGCAGCCGAGCGCCAGCGGGCTGCCCTGATCAAGACAGTGATCTTGATCCTCTTGCTGGTGGGTGGGTACTTCGCCTGGCCCCACGTGCCCGACTCGGTCAAAAAGCCTGTCAACAAGATTATCAAAAGCGTCACCGGCGGGAAGTGAGTCAGACTCCGGTGTTGGCCCTGCGGGGCTTGACCACCTGTTTTGCCACCGAGCAAGGAAAGCTGACCGCGGTCGACGGGGTCAGCTTTGAGCTTTTTCCTGGCCAAACCCTGGCCGTGGTGGGCGAGTCCGGCTCGGGCAAGAGTGTTTGCGCTATGTCCATCCTGGGGCTGATCGCCCCTCCCGGCAAGGTGGAGGCAGGTCGCATCGAGTTCGAGGGGCGCAATCTGCTCGAGCTCCCCCTGTCCGAACTCCGCCGTCTGCGCGGCAACCGGCTGGGAATGATTTTTCAGGACCCCCTCACGGCTCTCAATCCGGTGCTGACGGTCGGCCGCCAGGTGGCCGAGCCGCTGGCGGTGCACCGGGGCTTGCGGGGAGGTGCCCTGCGCCAGGCGGCCATCGAGCTGCTGGCCCGGGTCCAGATCCCCGAGCCTGGCCTCCGAGTGGACGACTATCCTCACCAGTTCTCGGGCGGAATGCGCCAGAGAGTGGTGATCGCCATGGCTCTGGCCTGCGAGCCGGCGGTCTTGATCGCCGACGAGCCGACCACGGCTCTGGACGTCACGATACAGGCTCAGATCCTGGCCCTGCTGCGAGACATTCGACGGCAGTCGGACTCGGCCGTGCTCCTGATCACGCACGATATGGGGGTGGTGGCCCAGGAGTCCGATGAGACGGCCGTCATGTATGCTGGCCAGATCGTTGAGCGGGCTGCCACCGCGCGCCTTTTCAGCCGACCCCGGCACCCCTACACCGCGGGCCTGATCGCTTCGGTGCCCCGTCTCGACCGGCCGCCCGGCCGCCTGCCGGCCATTCCAGGCCAGCCCCCCGATCTGCGCAGCCTTCCTGGCGGCTGCCCGTTCGCTCCTCGCTGTCGCCTGGCTCAGGACCGCTGCCAGAGTGAGCGACCGCCTCTGACCGAGCTGGAGCCCGGTCATTTCAGCGCTTGCTTCTTTGCCGATCGCGTGGCATGAGCAGCCCCCTGCTGGAAGCTCGCGAGCTGAGCCGAACCTTCGCCTCCGGGGGCGGAATGTTCGGAGGCGGCGGCTCTCTGGTTCGAGCGGTCGACGGAGTGAGCTTTGCGGTCCATCCGGGCGAGACGCTGGCGCTGGTGGGCGAATCGGGCTCAGGCAAGAGCACCACCGCCCGGATGGCCCTGCGTTTGCTGGAGCCGACCTCGGGCGAGCTCTATTTCCAGGGCGAGGACCTGCTGGCCCGGCGTGACCTTCTCAGCTTCCGGCGCAAGGCTCAGTTCATCTTCCAGGACCCGTTCAGTAGTTTGAATCCCCGCCACTCGATCCAGACGATTCTGGCCGAGCCCATTGTGCTGCATGGCCTGGCTCCGCGGGCCGAGATTCCAGAGCGAGTTCGGGCGCTTCTGGAGAGAGTCGGGCTGCGCGCCGAGCACGCCCAGCGCTACCCTCACCAGTTCTCGGGTGGCCAGCGCCAGCGCATCGGCATCGCTCGCGCCCTGGCCGTGGAACCCGAGCTGATCGTCGCCGACGAGCCTGTCTCGGCCCTGGATGTCTCGGTGCAGGCCCAGGTGCTCAACCTGCTGCTCGACCTCAAGGAGGAGCGCCGCCTTTCCATGCTGTTCATCGCCCACGATCTGGCCGTGGTGCGCATGGTGAGCCAGCGGGTCGCCGTGCTCTACCGAGGAAGGCTGGTCGAGCAGGGCCCGGCCGAAACGGTCTGCTCGGCGCCCCTGCACCCCTATACCCGGGCCCTGATGGCGGCTGCGCCCATCCCTGACCCGAGTCAGCGTGCGGGCGAGTCGGTGCAGCTGTTGACCGGGGCAAGCTCCGGCCAGGGCTGTGCCTACGCCGGACGGTGCCCGCTGGCCAGCGCGGTTTGCAAAGAAGAGATTCCGGCCCTGGTGGAGAAGGCCAGTGGACATCAGGTCGCCTGTCACCACGCGGGCCCCGAGTGAGCAAAGAACAGGGCCACCGACCAGCGTAGAGGAACGGTTTTCAAGAATGCTTAGAGGACGAGTCTGGTTACTGGGGGCACTGCTCCTTTCCGTCGGTCTTCACGGCTCGGTTCAGGGCCAGCCAGGGCGGACGTTGCTTCGCAAGGACAGCCGTTTCGTCAACTCCCCCGGAACTCAGCAATTCCCCGAGGCCGGAGCCATCATTCTTTATGACGACATAGGTTTCGAGCTGAGGAGCGACGCGTCCACGGCCTACAGCGAGTATGACATCGTGAAGATTCTTACCAGCGAAGGGATCGAGCCCCATCAGTCGCTGGTTCGCGTTTACCGCCAGGGCCACGGAGAGGTCAAGCTGCACGAGGCTCGGGTCATCGGGCCTGACCAGGTGGTCCACGATCTCGCGCCCGGCGCCGTGGTGGACGCCCCTCTGCTTCCCAAGTCCAAGGTTTATGGAGACTACCGCCGTTTCGAGTTTGAGTTCCCCAGGCTGGTGCCCGGGTCGGTGCTGGAATACCGGCTCACCACAACCCGCAAGCCGCACTATCGCAACGCCTGGTGGGCTACGTCCTACGTCCAGAATCCCGAGCCGCTGCTAGTTTCTATCTTTACCGTCAAGGCTCCGCTGGGAACGGACGTTCATTGGGCCGCTCCCGGCCTGGTTCCTTCGCGGCCCGCCCGTTCCGAGGCCGACGGCAACCAGGTGCTGCGCTGGCAGGTCAGTGAGCAGGCCGCCCTGCGCACTGAGCCGGCTATGCCCGAGGCAGAATCGCTGCTCAGGCGAGTGGACCTGTCCAGTTTTAAGTCCTGGAATGATCTGGGAGAGTGGTTTTATTCCAGTTGGCGCGAGAACGTGGCCGGTGGGCCCCGTTTGGGAATGATCACCTCGGGGCTGATCCCTACGGCGGCCATGCCCGCGGCCCGGGTCCAGGCCATCCTTGACTGGGTGGTGGCCTCCAAGAAGCAGGTCGATCTGTCCTACGAGCAGTTTCTGCCCAACAGGGTGAGCGAGCTGATCGATGAGCCGGTGCTCTCGTACATGGATACCTCGATCCTGGTCTCGGCCATGCTTGATTTCGCAGGGTTCCGGTCCGAGCCCGTGCTGGCCTTCACCGAGCCTGCAGAAGAGGTGGCCCGGCTGCTGCCCCAGCCCACCCAGGTGGGCCGCGTGCTACTCTATCTGCCCGACGTGGGTGGCAAGCCCTTCTGGTTCGACCCGGCTCACCCGGGTCAACTTCTCCCGGGACCGCCGGGAGGCTTCCAGGGCCGGGCGGCCCTCTTCCTCGGTCCCGAGGGGCCTCGGCTGGCTGACGCCAGCGTCGACGCCTTTGACGCCAACCGCGACGAGACACGTATCGAGGCTCGAGTTGATGAGCAGGGGAGCGCTGAGCTGGCTATCTCCAAAGAGCAGTTTGGGGAGTCGGCCACCTTCCTGCGCGAAGCCGTGCGCGCCCTGGCGAGCTCTGAGAGGAGTCGGCGGGATACCATTCTGCGCTCACTGTTTGCGGCTATCGCCCAGAGTTATTCTCCTCTGGCCCAGGTTCACGAGCGTTACTTCCCGGATAAAGAGCCGGCCGGCCCGGGTTTCCCGCTGGGGATGACTCTCATCGTGCCGGACTACGTTGCGGTCGAAGGCAACAAGCGCCAGGTGAGCATCCCCATCCAACTCGATCAGCGCATCGCTTCGCTGGTGAACAGCCCGGCTGACCGCGAGCATCCGCTGCAGTTCGACCACCCTTTCCGGGATGACAGCCAGGTACATCTGATGCTGCCCGAGGGCAGCAAGATCCTGTCCATGCCGAGCTCGGTGCAGGTGGACAACAATTACGTCTCCTTTCTTCTCACCACCCGCCAGGAAGGGCGAGAAGCCTGGTTTTACAGTCGGCTGGTGGTGAAAAAGCCCTGGATTCCAGTGGAGGACTACGCCCAGGTGCTCGCTGTTGCTCGCGAAGTCTCCCAGGTTGCCAACACGCCATTGGTCTACGAGACCCTCCTCGCTGACAAGCCAGAGGATGCAGAGGACAAGTAGCCTGGCCGTCTTGACCATCAGTGCCCCGGCTAAGGTGAACCTGGCCCTGGAGGTGCTCGGCCTGCTGCCGGGTGGCTATCACCAGTTAGACACAGTTTTTGCATGGCTGGACTGGTGCGATGAGATCGAGCTGGCTCCGGGCTCGGGCCTGGAGGTCGTCAGCGAGGTGGAGGGGGGCCTCTCGCTGGGCCCCGCCGAGAAGAATCTGGCCGTGCAGGCCCTCAACCGACTGGGGGTTGAGCTAAGCGTGCGCCTCACCAAGCGGATCCCGGCCGGTGCCGGTCTGGGGGGCGGAAGCGCCGATGCTGCTGCCGTTCTGGTGGGGGCTAACGAGCTTCTGTCTTTGGGATATTCTCCCGCCGAGCTTGAGCGCATCGGAGCCGAGCTGGGGGCGGACGTGGCCTTTGGCATTCGGGGAGGGGCCGCCCGCGGCCTGGGTCGGGGCGATCTGCTCCAATCGGTGGCCAGGCCGCCGGCCTGCGAGGTGGTGGTTTTGCAGCCACCGTTTGCCCTGGCCACCGGGCTTGTCTATCGAGCTTGGGACGAGCAGCCAGTCCGTGTGGCACCCGGAGCCTCCGAGCGCGTGGTGGGGGCGCTCGAGCAGGGCGACTTCGGGGCCCTGGTCGCCGGATTGGCCAACGATCTCGAGCCTCCGGCCAGTCGCCTGGAGCCGCGGCTGGTCGATCTGCGCGGGGCTATGCTGGAGGCTGGCTGCCAGGGAGTGCTGCTCTCGGGCAGCGGTTCTTGCCTCTTTGGTCTTGTGTCCTCCGGGGCGGCAGCTGTGGCCGCCCGACTCAACGGTGTGGGGCGAGTGACCTGCACTCGATTCCGAGGCCAGCGGTGAGCTTTCCCGCTCGCGTGGACGCCCAGATTCTGGCGGGTGGCCGATTTGGCCATCTTCCCGCTGGCGAGGTCGAGCCGGCTGGTAAGGGCCTGGTGCCTATTGGCGATGCTCCCATGGCAGCGCACCCTCTTCAGGCAGTCAAGGCCTCGGTGCGGGTCGACCGGGTTGTCCTGGTCAGTCCCGTCCCCGCCGCAGAGCTCGACCCCGCCCACTTTGGTGCAGCTGACGCCGTGGTCCCTGCTGGAGCCAACATCCTCGAGTCCTTTGGCAACGGGCTGCGCCAAGCGCGTTTTCCCGAGCACCCCGTTCTCTCGGTGACCGGCGATTTGCCCTTTTTGACTCCCGAAGCGGTGACCGACTTTGTTGACCGCTGTCGGCGTCGACCCGATGCGGACCTTTGCTATGGATTTTTGCGACGTGAGCACTCCGAGCGCGCTTACCCGGGCCTTCGCCATACCTGGGCCCGACTGGCCGAGGGAACCTTTTGCGGAACGGGTCTCTTCCTCATTCGCCCCTGCGTCCTCGAGCGCGTCCAGACGGCACTGGTGGCCATCACGCGCCAGCGTAAGAATCCCCTGGCGCTCTCCCGTATCATGGGCCTGGGGTCGGTGCTGGCTTTTGTTCTCGGGCGGCTCACCATCGGGCGGGCTGAGCAAGCAGGGCGTCGGGTGCTCGGCGGGGTGGCCTGCGCTGGCATCGAGACCCCCTTCCCCGAAAGCGCCTTCAACGTGGATGACTTGCCCACTCTTTTGGAAGCTCGCCGCCTGGCGCGCTTGCATCGCAAACCGATAGGAGGACCGATCTCTTCATGATCCGCAGCGCCGTTTCAACTCAACATGCCCCGGCCGCAATCGGCCCCTACTCGCAAGGCGTGCTAGCCGGAAATCTGCTCTTTTGCTCGGGCCAGATCCCTCTCGACCCGGCCACGGGTCAGCTTGTGGAGGGCGACCTCGAGGCCCAGACCCGCAGGGTTATGGAGAATTTGAAGGCCGTGCTCCAGGCGGCAGGCACCTCCTTGGAACGAGTGGTCAAGACGGTGATCTTCCTGGTCACCATGGACGACTTTGCGGAGGTCAACCGGGTTTACGGAGAGTACCTGCCTGACCCGCCCCCGGCTCGCTCGACAGTGGCCGTGGCCGGTTTGCCCCGGGGTGCCCGCCTGGAGGTAGAAGTCGTGGCTCTGGTTGATTGAGGTCGCACAAAGTTTCTCCCTGCAGGGCTGTTGTGAAGGAATTCCCTGCCGAGCGCTGGAATTGTCGGTGGCTCAGCGGCGCCAAAACTGGCTTGCGAGCCAGGTGACGCGGATTTTCGCGCCCCAACGTTCTCACACGCACTTGCCTAGCTGAGGGAGGGACTCAGAGTGAAGAAGTATTCCACGGACCAGATTCGCAACGTCGGGCTCTATGGTCACCAGGCTTCGGGAAAGACCACGCTGGCCGACTCCATACTCTACCTCACGGGTGGGGCCGATCGCCTTCACAAGGTCGATGACGGCAACAGCTTGCTCGACTTCGACCCTGAGGAAGTCAACCGGCGGATGACCATCTATGCTGCGCTCGCCCCGGTGGAGTGGGAGGGCCACAAGATCAACGTTCTCGACCTGCCGGGTTTTTTTGACTTTCAGTACGAGATCACCGCCTCTCTGCGTGTGGTCGAAGGACTGGTGTTGCTAGCCTCGGCCGTGGCTGGCGTGGAGGTCGGCCTGGAGAAAGTTTGGGGCCAGGCCGAGTTGCTGGGAATGCCCCGCATCATGTTCTTCAATAAGATGGACAAGGAGAACGCCGACTTCTACCGCTGTCTCGACGATTGCAGCGAGAAGCTCTCGGGCAGCCGTCTGGTGCCCATCGAGCTACCTATCGGCACGGCCGATACTTTCTCCGGGGTGGTAAACCTCGTCACCCAGAAAGCCTACAAGTTTGATGAGAAGGGCAAGCCGCAGGAGATTCCTATCCCGGGCGATCTGAACGAACGCATCCAGACCTACCGCGAGAAACTGGCCGAAGAAGCGGCCGAAGCGACGGAAGAGCTGATGGAGAAGTATCTCGAAACGATGGAGCTGACCGACGAGGAGATGCGCGACGGTCTGTTGCGGCGCATCCAGTCGGGTCAGATCGTTCCCGTGCTGTGTGGCTCGGCCCTTCACATCAAGGGAGTAGCCCCTCTGCTCAATGCCATCCTGCGTTACATTCCAAACCCGCTCGAGGGCAAGGCCGATCCCAAGATTGACCCCGCGGGCCCTTTCTCGGGCCTGGTCTTCAAGACCACCTCCGATCAATATCTCGGCAAGCTGAGCTACATGAAGGTCTTCTCGGGTACGCTGAAGCCCAACCAGGAGTATTACAACTCCACCAAAGAGCGCTCCGAGAAAGTGGCTAACATATTCACATTGCGCGGGAAGAAGCAAGAGCCCCTGGAAGAGGCCGCCGCTGGGGACATTTGCCTGGTGGCCAAGCTGGAAGGGACCAGGACCGGCGACACCCTCTGCACCAAGGAGAAGAAGACGGTCATCCCTACCATCAAGTTCGCGACGCCGTACTTCGTGCAGGCCATACATCCCAAGTCCAAGGCCGACGAGGATAAGCTCTCCAGTAAACTCGCCGATATCCTGGCAGAGGACCCAACGCTGCAAGTTGAGCGCGATGATTCGATTCGCCAGACTCTCCTCAAAGGCGTGGGCGACGTTCAGATCGACATCTGCGTCAACCGTCTCAAACGGGCGGGCGTGGATGTTGAGCTCGAGCATCCCAAGGTCTCGTACAAGGAAACCATTCGTGGCACGGTCAAGATTCAGGGACGTCACAAGAAGCAGACCGGCGGACGCGGTCAGTTCGCGGACGTCTGGCTCGAGCTCGCGCCGAAGGCCCGCGGCGAGGGTTACGAGTTCATCGACAAGATTGTGGGTGGCGTGATTCCCGGCAATTTCCGCCCATCGGTCGACAAGGGCATTCAGAATGCCATGAAGGACGGCTTCCTGGCCGGCTATCCTGTGGTGGACATGAGCGTCACCCTCTATGACGGCAGCTACCACGACGTGGACTCCTCGGACATGGCCTTCCAGATCGCCGGGGCCAAGGCGTTCAAGGAAGGGGCCCTGAAGGCGAACCCGGTGCTGCTCGAGCCGATCACGGAAGTGGAAGTCATCATTCCCGAGAGCTTTATGGGTGACATCATGGGCGATCTGAACTCCAAACGGGGGCGCATCCTCGGCATGGAGCCCATCGGTCGGGGATTGCAGATGGTCCGAGCCAATGTTCCCGCTTCGGAGATGTTGCGTTACTCCATCGACCTGCGCTCGATGACGCAGGGTCGCGGCGAATTCAACATGAAATTCAGTCACTACGAAGAGGCTCCGCCAACTGTCGCCGAAGGCGTCATCGCTCAGGCCAAAGCGGCTGCCGCTGCGGCCGAATAATCGCTCCGCTGCGAAGGAAGAATTTTCTTCTCGACGGCGAACAGAGGAAAGTCTAATGGGGGAGCAAACCTTCCCAGCCCGACCTGTCTGCCTTGTCAGGTCAGGGCCTGTTTTTTGGAGAGGAGCAAGAGCGTGAGGAGACTACGTGAGAGCCTGGCCGCATTGGTCGTGCTCTGCTTGATGGCCGGCATGCTGGTGGTGGGATGTACCAGTGCCAACCAGGTCGGCGACAATCTGACCAATCCCATTCCGGACCCCCTTCCCCCGCCAGCAACCAATGGTGGACCGGGTGGACCGGGTGGACCGGGTGGACCGGGTGGACCGGGTGGACCGGGTGGACCGGGTGGACCGGGTGGACCGGGTGGACCGGGTGGACCAGGTGGACCAGGCGCCCAGGGCACCTTCGTCCCCGTGAATATCCTGACCGGCCTGAACAACCCGACCCGACTCACCAATTTTGCCGGCTTCGTTTTCGGTCTGGTGGGATTCAACTCGGGCCAGAACAACGGGCGGCTGATCCGTTTTGCGCTCGACACAGAGGCAAACAACTCGGCCACCGATGGAGCTCAACCCAAGACTGCGGTGGCTGCGGGAGGCTCTCCCCTTCAGGCAACCTTTACTAACCCGTTCGACGTCGTTTCGACCGGAATTGGCGGGCTGATGTTCGTTACTGACGGGTTCAACGTGAACAACGGCGGTCGGGTGCTGGCGGTGGTTCCCACAGCCAACGAGCTGGAGTTCACCATTACGAACCTGACGGCCAACGCTGTCACCCCTCAGAACCCGGCCTTCCTGCTGCCGGTCGCCCCTTCGTTCCTCTTCGTCTCAGAGTTTGGAGGCAACAACGTGGGTCAGGTGCGCCGCATCAACCTGGCCGATCCGGCCAACCCGGTGGTGGAGGTCTTTGCCAACAACCTGACCTTTCCGGCCGACCTGGTGACCGACGGCGAGTTTCTGTTCATCGCCGAGGCGGGCAACAATGCGGTCGTGCGCATTCGGCTGGACGCGGGCAACCTTCCCGTCAATGCCGGAGTCCCCAGCGCCAACGTGACTCGCATTCAAAATGACCCGGCCGCTCAGATTATGCGCCAGCCGTTTGAGTTGGCCGTCAATGACCTGGGTGATGTCTATGTCGAAGAGGGCATGGGTTTGGCTCTGGGTGGATTGCCCCCGCTGGGAACCGCCAACGGCCAGATTCAGATCATCAGGGCTGGCACGGACGTGGCCGTGGATGTGGGGGTGGGCGCAACCCGCCTGACCGGTATCACCAACCCCTCCGGGTTGGACCTGGTCACTATCGACGGTGGACAGGACGTGCTGCTCTTCACCGAGTCGGTCAATACGCCCAACGGTCTGGTTCGGGCTGTGGTCGTGAATCAGGCGGATCTGACGGTGGCTCGCAACACCCAGCTCGATACCGGTTTGAACCAGCCCTTCGACGTCATCACTGGCCTGCCTCAGGACGTGACGCGGATCTTCTACACGGTCAACTTCGAGGGCGGACCGCCCAACGGTCTCGTCCGCGGCGGCGGCTTCGAGTAAGCTTCCGGTCGGACAGTCGAGGTTCTCTGAGAAGCCCCACCTGCAAAACAGGTGGGGCTTCTTCCTTTGTGCGACCGGACTGGCGCACCAACGCCCGTCGGTTACTCTGCATGACTTCGACTCTGGCTCGTGTGACGATCTCGCGTCTACTTGACTTGCGCCGCCCCAATCAGAGCCTTCAGTTTGGCGTTCGGGAAGAGGCCCTGATTGATGACTGGGAACCCGTGGTCGAGCTAAAGTGAAGTGCTGGAGGTTTTGCAGTAACTGGCGCCGACAGACTTGTATGGAGGCGCCCCCAAAGGACAGGCAAAACCTTCAGCTCGTAACGCTTACACATTAAGGCGCCGCGCGTTGAACGCTTCAGGAATTAGCGCGGCGCCGTTCAACAGATTGTCTACACTCCCGCGCGTTCTAATTCTGAACTGGTCAACGCGCG
>JAANMU010000090.1_pt1 | contig 107606 bp, 89 predicted proteins | sample 7279701 | NCBI WGS metagenome assembly JAANMU01 (sample SAMN14094539, study PRJNA606508) | bioreactor metagenome | isolation source: A lab-scale SPAN reactor treating ammonium-rich wastewater day 57 | place: Ireland: Galway | collected 2017-03-13 | reverse complement strand
GTACACCGCCATGATCTCGCTCAGGTCCAACTGCTTGACCACATCCAATACAAACAGCGCCAGGTGCCCTTCGGGTAACCATTGACGCAGATCGGGTGGCAACAACAGTTGCTGATCCGGATTGTATGCCCGAAACACCTTCCCCATCCACATCACCCCCACTCCATCGCCACTTTTATAGGACTCCCTCAGCTTGACCAATAGCCCACACCTTGGTTTTTCTCCGACAGACTCCTAGAGAGACCGACCAGACCCTTGCGGTCGTTCTTTTCCTTCAAATGCTGTGGCAACCCGAATCAGCCAGGCGCCTGTTCAGGGACGGCGCGCCGCGCCTTGTCTCTTTGAGCACCGCTCTCATCCTACACGCGATTCTGCTTGCCGTGGCTGCTTCGTCACGTACCCCCCAACCGAGGGTCACCGAATTCATTCGTGTCAGTCTCCTTCCTGAACGGGCAACAGGACCCGAGGGCGGCGGTCCCACCGCCCTTCCACCGGGACCCGCCCCGGCCCCGGCACCGCCGGAACCTGTCGTGGAACCAGTGCCGGAACCTGTCCCGGTTGCACCACCCAGGCCAGCTCCACGCCGTGTGCGCCCAGCACCACGCCGCCCGATCGCTGCGCGGCCAGCAGAGCGTCCAGCAGCAGTCGAACCGGCACCGCTGGACGGACCATCCGGTCCACCGGTTGACGCCGTCACCAGTGAGGCGGAGCCCGGACAACCAGGCGGAGGCGGAGGAGGTTCCGGCACGGGCAGCGGTCCCGGTCATGGCGGTGGTGGTCGTGGTACGGGAGCGGGAGGCGCCGATCAGCGCGGTTATTGCCTTCACTGTCCCGAGCCGGTTTACCCGATGATTGCCCGGCGCCGTGGCTGGGCAGGAGTTGTAGACATTGGCCTGGTCCTGCTCGCAGACGGTCGTGTCGAGAGCGCCAATGTGCGGCGATCGAGTGGTTATGAGGTGCTCGATCAGGCAGCTCTGGATGTTGCACGACGCAGTCGTTTCATGCTGCCCGATCCAACCGCCGCACCCGTCCACGGCAGGATCGAGTATCGGTTCGAGTTGATGCCGTAGGAGTGTCCGACTTCCCGGCAGTCCACGCGAGTCCGGCGCAGCCGCCAATCTTCTGTTGTTTGCGCCATGTGATACACCCCCGCCCATGAATCGCCGCGTGGTGGTCAACCTGATCCTCAGCCTTGCTCTGGCTGGCTTCTTTTTGTTCCTGGCCTTCCGCAACGTGCCTCTGACCGAGTTGCAGGCGGCTTTTGCTCATTTCGATGCGCTCTACCTCGTACCAGCGGCCCTGATCAGCATCACCCTGATGCTGTTTCGCGCCTGGCGCTGGCAACTCGAACTGCGCCCCCTCGAACTCCTGCCTCTATCTCGCCTCTGGGTGATCACCGCCGTCGCTTACATGGCGATCAACCTCCTCCCTGCACGACTCGGCGAGGCCGTCCGGCCATGGCTGTTGTCGCGCCGCACCAGCGTGCGGATCTCGAATGTCGTGGGCAATCTGGTGGTCGAGAAACTGATGGACTCGTTCTGTATCGTCTTCTACATCCTCCTCGGCCTACTCACCGCGGTGGACCTCCCCGCCTGGGTGCGGCACGGAGCAATCTTTCCGGCCATCGGCGCGGCCGTGTTCGCCTGCCTCGTGGCACTGGTCTGGTTCAAAGGGGAATCGTTCATCGACGGGCCGATGCAGCGGCGTCTTCCGGGCCGGATCGCTGACCCTATCGCGCGGGTCCTGCGTGCCATCCTGGACGGCATGCGCATTCTGCCAGATGGACGACTCCTCCTCTTCGTCTTCGGCCTGTCCCTCGCAATGTGGTTCCTGCCGATTCTGTCGAGCTGGGTCATGATTCGCGCTTTTGACTTCCCCGTACCCTTCAATGCCGCATTGATCGTCTTCATTTTCATCGGTTTTGGCACCGCTCTACCCAACGCGCCGGGCATGATCGGAGCCTTCCAGTACGCCTGTATCCTGGCACTCGGTCTGTTCGGAGTGAGTCGCCCTGATGCACTCGCTTACGGGCTCGTTTTGAACGCGCTGCAGGTTCTGACGATCGTCTTGCAGGGCGTCATTGCCCTTCCCTTCGCTGGTGTTGGAATCGGAGACTTCCGCCGTGCACGCACCGAAGTGGCAGAGCTGTAACGCAAAGAGCCCTGTTCTTATCCGTCCCCAACTCGACAGGAAACCAGGCGCCAGGAAAAAACCCGGCGTTCTTCCTTCATCCTCGATTTGAATCTCTGGGAATTATCCCGCTCGACAGTCGCGCTATCACCGCGGCGAACGAGTAGATGGGCACGAGACAGAACAACAGGAAGAGGAACCTGTGCGGCAGGAGGTCGATACCGGCGCTCCGGTTACACACCATGACACCGGTGAGAACGTAATTCGAAACGCCACCGATGTGTCCGATCCGGCTGGCAAGAGGGACCGTCCCATTTCCCGGATTCCGCCAATGTGAGTCGGCAGCATAAAAAGCAAAAGCGATCGCAATCGAGGCAGGCACCCACCACGGCATCACGTGAAGCCAGACGTAGACGCCAAGCGCAGGGAGCAGGAAAGCGATGTCGGCCAGGTGATCGAGCCAGCGGCCCCGTGTACTGGCATGTCCCGACCGGCGGGCGATGCGTCCATCGCAAACATCACTCGCCGCCACGATGGCATAGACGAGAACGGCAACGAGGCCCCAATGGCGGTCCTGTTCCGCCGCCACCACGAGGATGACAAAGACAGGCATCAGGACGATCCGACCGGCGGTCAGAACGTCTGCCGCATAGGGCATGGGGCGCGCCTGCATGCAACGCATCGTAACGAGGGCCGCCAGTACGGGGAAGAGACGGTGAGCCGCCAGCGGCTAGCGCAGAGAGGGAAAAAGCGGAAAGGGCAGAACGCCGGGGAATTTCGTTCCACCGTTCGATCTGCCATAATTGCCCACCATGACCGGCCTCTTGATCCGTTGGCTCACGACGGCGTGTGCTCTCTGGCTGACCAGCCAGATCGTTTCGGGCATCCGCACCGAAGGTTTCCTGCCACTGTTTTTCGCTGCCATCGTGCTGGGCATCTTCAATGCCCTGCTACGGCCGTTCGTGTTGCTCGTGACACTACCGATCAACATCGTCACGCTCGGCCTGTTCACCTTCGTGATCAACGGCTTCATGCTGAAGCTCACAGGGACCGTGGTGCGCGGCTTCGAAGTGAGTGGATTCTGGTCGGCCGTCTTCGGCGCCCTGCTCCTGAGTTTCTTCAGCTTTTTGATCAACCTGTTTATCAGCGACCAGGGACGGATCGAATACCTCTACGTCGAACGGATCGGCTGAAACGGCAGATTTCCGGCCCGGCAGGACCAGCGCCTGCGTTCCTTCCGTCAGGGGAAAACGCTCTCCCAATCGCCACCACGGAACTGGGCACTGAGAAAATCAGCGATGCCCGGTGTGGCAGAAAGGGCATCGACATTCAGTGCACCGTGCCGGTCTCCCCTGTAGAAAAACACGCGATGGAGACTCGGCGCAACGGCTGGCGCCCAGGTGTTCCCCCAATCCACCACGTCGATCAGACCCTGCCAGAGTTGGCTGGCCTCCATGACGTCCTCGTTCAACACACCGTAGAGCAGGCGAACCACCGCATCGGCATCGTCACAGATGAGCGAACTGCGCAGTCCCGGGTGGAGCTGTGCATTGACGCGATAGAGTTCGTGGAATCCTTCGCTGAGACAGCTCGGGCAGAACGTGCCAATCGTACCGTCGAGCCCCCAGGTCTCTCGGAGCGTTTCCTGCGCAGCCCGTTTCAGGAAAGGCGGGCGCAGAAAGGGTCCTGCGTCGATGACGAGAAAAGGAGGTTTCTGGCCGACAGACTCAAACGCGGTCGCCAGTTGGTGGTAATTGGCGGTAATCCCCACTCCACCAGCGCTAAAGCCCGAGAGGACAACACGCCGGGCCTTCCGGAAGGTGGGTACGACACGTTCGAGAACGCGTGTAATGTTCGTGTAACCAACGTGATGGTACGTCTTACCACCGTAGGTCGAGATCCGGTCACCCGTGTGGTGGTCACCCGTGCAATGAGGCACCACGACGAAGTTGCTGTTCCGGAACGGATTGGTGGGATCACTGCGATCGAACACTCCTCGGTTTTCCCGGATGGGGGCATTGAGGGCCGTCCGAAGAGGGTCTGAACCGACGGAAGAGGCAGCGCCGCCGACGGCACACGTAAACGCGTTGTAGCAGATGCCGCCGCCCTGCAGGTACAGAAGAAGCTCGCTCCTGTCGGAGACGAAGTTCACCGCAACACCGGCAGGCGAACCATCCGAGCACTGCATTTCTGGGATATCGACCCACACCCACTGGCCAAAATCCTCACGTGCGACTTCGATTGGTTCTCCCAGATCGACGTTGCCATCGGAGGATCCGGAACCGCAGCCGGAGACCACGAACAGACCCAGAAGCAGTAGGATTCGGAATGTGCGCATGAGGTTCGTCTATACGGCACGACAAATCGGATCAAGATTTGGGCAACACCTGAAACACCCGAATCCAACGGAGGAAAATTGCGGTTCGCTCACGGGCAGCGTGTATTGTCCTGCCTGCCTGTCAGGATATACATGCGGCAGGAATCTCTCTCTGGGGGTGAGATGGAAATTTTCCCGTACGAGAATCACTCGATCCGGTACGTACGCTCGGGATCAGGGCTCCCGGTAATTTTCCTCCACAACGGGGGAACTTCGCATGCCATCTGGAGCGACATCCTGCCACTTCTCCCCGAGTATGAGACGTTTGCCTTCGATCTTCTCGGATTCGGTGCCTCCTCGAAGCCCGAAAGAGGCTACGAACTCGACACCTACGTGGCGATCCTCGGCGCCTTCATCGAAACGAACAACCTGGCGCCCGTCTTCCTCGTGGGCAACTGCATGGGCAGCGCAATCTCCCTCTCGTTCGCCATGCAACACCCCGGCTCCGTTCGCGCGATGGTCCTCATCAATACGCTGACGAACGCAACCTTTGCCAAAGGCCTTTATGGACCCATGCTGGGCTTACCGCACAAGGTCCCCTGGTTCATTTCGGTTCTGTCGAAGATCGCCCTTGGCAAGCATCTCGGAAAATTCGGTGTCCGTTCACAACTCGGCCGCTACGGGATCGAAAGACGGGTCCATGACCGGCAGGATCTTTGTGCCTGCTACTCGGGCGCGTCGCAGTCTCGGGCGTTACTCGGCGTTCTCGCCGATATCCCGAACTACGCGAGGCTCGATCGTTTCACACCACCAGCAGATTTCCCGCCGATCTGTACGATCTGGGGCCTCGAAAATCGCATTCTGCGCGCCAAGGAAGGAAGAACGCTTGTCGGCAATCTCCATCCCGCACGACAGGAATGGCTCGAAGGATGTGGACATCTCCCGATGCTCGAACGGCCTGAGCAGGTTGCTGCAATCATCCGCGAATTCTTCAGTGACGTACAGCACAAGGAGATAGAACCCGCTTGATCTTCGCTGACGACATCTATGACCTTGCGACGGTGGTGCGCGAGACGGCCCGTGCGGATCCGGATCGCCTCGCCATCGTTGAACCAATAGGTCGAGGAAATGACGGTAAGCGGCGGTACGAACGCTACACCTATCGCCAGCTATCAGAGGATGTAGAGTCGATCGCAGTCGGACTCCGCGAAATGGGCATCGCGGAGCGTACCCGTACGGTGTTCATGGCACCACCGGGCTATGAAGCCTGCGCTGTGTACGTCGCACTGACCCGTGTTGGTGCCACGATCATCATGATCGACCCGTCGGTGGGCTACCGGAACGTTGGTGAACGCCTGCGCCGCATCCATCCCGAGGCGTTCGTCGGGATTTCCCTCGCACATCTGGCACGCATCATCTTCGGGTGGGGGCCGCGGTTTCTCCGCAAAGCGATCGTCGTCGGCAAAGGCAGCTTTTTTCCGGGAGCGCGATCTTTTGCCTCCCTCCGGCGACAGGCCCCCATTGAACCGCAAAAGGCAGCAGTGGAGCCGAACGATCCGGCAACCGTACTGTACACCACCGGCAGCACAGGGCCGGCAAAGCCTGCCCTCTACACGCACCGGAACTTCTGCGGTGTGTTCCGCATCGTCCACGAAAGCTGGGCATTCGACCCTACCGGCGGGGTAGCCGTAGACATGGCCGTCTTCCCTGCCTTTTTCATTGTCGGCCTGAGCGCTGGAGGCACCGTCGTCGTGCCACCGATCCACTTCGTCCGTGAGACCCCCGCAACGGCGAATCCCGCGGCACTGTTGGAGGTCATCCGGGACTGTGGTGTGCGCTCATTATTCGGGTCTCCTGTGCTTCTCGAAAACCTTGCCCGCTACGCCAACGAACAAGGTCTGACCGCACCCAGCCTCGAACGGGTGATTGGCGGCGGTGCACCGATCACGGGTCCTGCCATGCAGGCGCTCACCCAGATGATGCCAGCGGGCAAGGTCTTCTCGAACTACGGTGCAACGGAGGCTCTTCCGACGACCGCGCATGGCGCACCCGAAACACTCGAAGACACCTGGGCCGGGACCGTAGCCGGCCAGGGAATCTGCGTCGGGCGCCCATTTCGCGGTGTCGAGTTGCGAATTGCGAAGATCCAGGACGGCGCAGCGGACGACTTCGAACGACTTCCAGCGGGTGAAATCGGCGAGATCCTCGTGAAGAGTCCGCATCTCAGCGAGACGTATCTCGACGATCCCGACAGCACGAGAAAGAACAAGATCGGCGCATGGCATCGCATCGGGGATGCCGGATATCTCGATCCGCAAGATCGGCTTTGGGTCGTCGGCCGTGTGAGCCAGCGTGTGCGTGGCGCCCATAGTCCCCTCTTCTCACTTCTGTGTGAGCCCGTCTTCGACGCGCACCCACAGGTCAGGCGCAGCGGTCTGGTCGGGATTCCCGGTGGTGAGCACGAAAAGGCCGTCCTCTGTGTCGAGCCCATGCCTGGAATCGATCGTTCTTCACTCCGTGCGGAACTCCTCGAACTCGCCACACATCACGAGAGTACGAAGGAAATCACCGAGGTGCTTTTCATCGATCGTCTGCCCGTCGATCCGAGACACAATTCGAAGATCGAGCGCCCGAAACTCGCCCGTTGGGCCGCATCACAACTGCGGGGCAAGGGCGGATCGAAATGACAGGAGAATCAGCGGACCACATCGTAGGGTAGGAAATCAACCCCTGTCGAATTCCTCGCAAACTGCCGGGTGGTTATTCCGGAGTCAGGTGGTACTCGCGGGTTTTCCGATCTGAGTTCCCAACAACTCTCCCTTGCACTTCAGCCGCTCATCCTGCACCGGCAACTGAACTACCCGAGAGGAGCAGGAGACTGATCGCCATGACCATCATACCGGCAACCAGGCCACCGATGACGACGTGGTCTTCTCCGTATTCCCGCGCAGCCGGAAGCAATTCGTCGAGCGAGATGTACACCATGATTCCCGCCACACCAGCAAACAGAACACCCAGGACCGGACCCGTGAAAAGCAGGGTCAAGAGCGCATAGCCCACGACAGCGCCGACAGGCTCTGCAACCCCCGACAACAGGGCATACCAGAACGCCCGGCTCTTGCTCTCTGTGGCGTAGAAAATAGGGACCGCCACAGCGATTCCTTCCGGAATATTGTGGATCGCGATGGCCAGGGCAATCGCGATTCCCAGCCGTGGATCATCCAACGCCGAAGCAAAGGTGGCCAGGCCTTCCGGAAAATTGTGGATGGCTATGGCAACTGCCGCCATGAGACCCATACGGGCCAGACTGCGTTCTTCCGGTGGTGGCCGTTTGGAATGCTCGATGTCTTCCGGGCAGGGAATCGTGTGATGAGGATTCGCTTCCTCAGGAATGAGGAAATCAATGATGCCAATGAGAAGCATCCCCCCGAAGAAGGCAGCCGCCGTGAACCAGGCTCCGCTCGGTTGCCCCATAGCGAGGGTCAGCGACTCCTGCCCTTTCGGAAGAATCTCCACGAAAGAGACGTAGATCATGACTCCCGCGGAAAACCCCAGTGCCCCGGCCAGAAACTGCGTGTTGGTTTTCTTCCCCAGGAGCGCAATGAGACCGCCGATCCCCGTAGAGAGTCCCGCAAACAGAGTCAGCAGAAACGCAAAGCCCACGTCACCGGTCAAAAACAGCTCCTCCTCCCATCCCAGGCAGTTTGGAATATTCTGACCACCAGCACTGTTCGATGTACACCCGATTGTCGAGCGATTCGACGTCCGGTTGGTTCCCTTTTGCCGGCTACCGCGTTGGAAGACAGGCGGTGGACACCGCTCAGGGTGCTCCCGGTTACACCGGGGAGACGGCACACAGGCGCAGTTGCCGGCCTTTCCGAGGAGTGTGCAATCGGAAAAGAACCAGTGGTCCTGGCCGGCAGGGTTCAGGCGGGCTTGCTGAGGATCACCTGGGCGTCGCCAATGTGACGTACGGCGAATGCCGCCTCACAACTCGCCAGATAGAACTCCCACATCCGGATGAATCGATCATCGAACCCGAGTTGCCGTACTTCCGGCAGCCGCTCGAAAAACCGCTGGCGCCAGCAGGCCAGCGTTTCCGCATAGTGGACCCCGATGTCACGCAACCAATCGATGCGCAGATCCGTCTTGTGTTTGAGCGTCGTTGCAATGCGATGCACCGAGGCCAGCATGCCCCCGGGAAAGATGTACTTCTTGATCCAGTCGAAATCGCGCCGGTAACGATCGAACCGCTGATCCGGAATGGTGATGGTCTGCAAAAACATCCGACCGCCCGGTTTGAGCGCTCGTGCCACCGCCGCGAAGTACGCGGCGTAATACTCGAATCCGACCGCCTCGAACATCTCGATTGAAACGACACGATCGAACACACCGGAGACCTTGCGGTAATCGCAGAATTGGAACTCCACGAGATCCTGCAACCCAGCCTCTGCGATGCGCTGGCGGGCCAGTTCGAGTTGCTCGCGGGAAAGCGTGATCCCCGTGACACGGCAGCCGTAGTGCCGTGCCGCATGGAGAGCGAAACCACCCCAACCACACCCGATCTCGAGTACATGCATGCCGGGCGCCAACTCCAGACGGCGGCAGATCTCGTCGAGCTTGGATCGCTGCGCCGTTTCAAGAGAACTCTCCGGTTTGTCGAAGACAGCGCAACTGTACATCATCGTGTCATCGAGGAAGAGCCGGTAGAGATCGTTACTCAGATCGTAGTGGTGTGCGATGTTGCGCCGGCTTCCCCGAAGAGTGTTCGCTTGAGCGCGCCACAGCCAGATGTTGCGCAAACGCGTATAGAGGGTCCACAGACTTCGTGATTCGAGGAGCGACTGATCGCGAAGAAAGATACGACACAAGGCAACCAGATCACTGCAGGCCCAGTCATCATCCATATACGACTCGCCCACACCGATGTCGTTCCGTGTCAGGGCGCGCCAGAAGAAACGCCACCGTTTGACCGTCAACTGTACCTGCTCCGGCGCGTCGGTCTTCCCGAGATTCAATTCCCGGCCATCCGGCAAACGGACCAGGAACGCACCGCTTCGACACTCGGCCAGCCCTCGAAGAAGCAACCGGGCAGCGAACCGGTCGCGCCAGCGGATCGTCTCGGACACTTGCGACGCTACGCCAAGGGTATCCATGAGGCTTCCTCCCTGATCAGGTGGGCTGCATCCGCGAATGATCTTGCTCCGGAAACGGCACGCAACGCAAGTGATTCCGTTGCAGGGCGCAACTTGGTTGCGCAACAGGGGTCATTCTTGTTACCGACACATTCCTCTGTGAGGTTGAGTTTTTCCCTATGAGCGAGCTGCCGAAGACGTACGATCCCGCCGCGGTCGAAGACAAATGGTACAAGGAATGGGAGGCAAAGGGCTACTTCTTTGCCGACGAGAACAAGGACGGTCCGTCGTTCTGCATCGTCATTCCACCGCCCAATGTGACCGGGGTCCTCACGATGGGGCACGTTCTGAACAACAGCCTCCAGGACTCACTGGTGCGCTTCAAGCGCATGGATGGTTTCAACACATTGTGGCTGCCCGGCACCGATCACGCCGGCATCGCCACGCAGAATGTCGTCGAAAAACAACTGGCCCGGGAAGGTACCAGCCGGCACGATCTTGGCCGGGAAGAGTTCGAGCGTCGCGTCTGGGCTTGGAAGGAGAAGTACGGCTCGACCATCCTGCGCCAACTGAAGAAGCTCGGCTCGTCGTGTGACTGGCGACGAGAGCGCTTCACCATGGATCCGGGCCTGTCACAGGCCGTCCGCGAAGTCTTCGTGCGACTGTACGAGAAAGGCCTGATCTATCGCGGCCTGCGCATCATTCACTGGTGCGTCCGCTGTCACACGGCACTGTCGGATGAGGAAGCGATCACCGTCGAGGGTGGAGAGAATGGCAGCCTCTGGCACATCCGATACCCGGCAGAAGATGGGGGTGGAGGAGTCATCGTCGCGACGACACGCCCCGAAACCATGCTCGGCGATACCGGCGTCGCCGTACATCCGCACGACAAACGTTATGCCGCGCTGATCGGAAGAAATCTCATTCTGCCACTCATGGATCGGCGAATTCCGGTCGTCGGCGACGAATCGGTCGATCCCAGCTTCGGCACCGGTGCCGTGAAGGTCACGCCGGCACACGATGCCACCGACTTTGAGACCGGTCAGCGTCACAACCTCACGCCGATCGTCATCATGGGTAGCGATGGCCGCATCAATGAGAACGGTGGTGCCTACGCCGGACTCGATCGTTTCGAGGCGCGCAAGCGGGTCGTCGCCGATCTCGAAGCACAAGGTCTGCTGGTGAAGACGGAGCCATACCGGGTCCCCGTTCGGCGCTGCGAGCGATGCAACACCGTCATCGAGCCGTACATGTCGAAGCAATGGTTCGTGCGGATGTCACCCCTGGCCGAGCCGGCTGCCGCAGCCGTCCGCAACGGCACGCTCGAACTTTATCCGGAACGCTGGGTCGGCGTCTACCAGCACTGGATGGAGAACATCCGCGACTGGTGCATCAGCCGCCAGTTGTGGTGGGGACACCGCATTCCCGTCTGGTACTGCAACGACTGTGGCAAGGAAACGGTGGCACGCACCGATCCCACGTGCTGTGTCCACTGCAACAGCGGCAACATTGAACAGGACTCCGATGTACTCGACACCTGGTTCAGCTCCTGGCTGTGGCCCTTCTCCACCATGGGCTGGCCCGAGGATACACCGACATTGCGGCGCTTCTATCCTACGGACACACTCATCACCGGCGCAGACATCATTTTCTTCTGGGTCGCTCGCATGGTGATGGCCGGCTACGAGTTCATGGGCGAACAGCCATTCCGTCGCGTCTGTTTCAACAGCATCGTGCGTGACCTACAGGGCCGGAAGATGTCGAAGTCCCTCGGAAATTCGCCAGATCCCATCGAGGTCATCGACAAATACGGCGCCGACGCCCTGCGTTTCACCGTCGTCTCCCTCGCACCGCCGGGCGAGGATGTCCGCTATGCAGCGGAAAAGACCGACCTCGGCCGGCACTTTGCCAACAAGATCTGGAACGCAGCGCGTTTCGTTCTCATGAATCTCGCTGGGGACGGTTCGAAGACCCTGCCACCACCGGCAGCGCTGCCACGTGAGACACTGTCCCTGGCTGACCGTTGGATCCTCTCGCGTCTGCAAGCCGTCACAGACGAGGTTCGCACTGCCTTCGATTCGTTCCGTTTCAACGACGCTGCACTCGTGATCTATCAGTTCGTCTGGCGCGAGTACTGCGACTGGTACGTGGAAATCAGCAAGATTGCGCTGAACAGCGGTGTCACAACTCAGATCGATGCGGCGCAAAGCGTTCTGGCTCATATTCTGGAACAATCCCTGCGATTGCTTCACCCCATCATGCCGTTCATCACCGAGGAAATCTGGCAGCACCTCCCGGTAGAAAAGCCGGTGCAGAGCATCATGATCGCCCCGTACCCGAAAGCTGATGACACCCTGCGCGACGAGGCAGCCGAGGGCATCATGCAAAGCCTCACCGAAGCGGTACGCCACATCCGCAACATTCGCTCTGATCTCGGTATCGCTCCCACCACCGAACTGGCCGTGCGTGTCGCACCCGACGAAACAGCGGGAGATCTGCTGGAGCGGCTGCAAGCCTATATTAAGACCCTATCACGTGTCAGCAGCGTGGAGCGACTTGCCGCGGGAGACCATCCGAGTGGCGAGCCATCTGCCGTAGTTCCAGGCATCGGAGAGATCTTCGTCCCACTCCGGGGCATCGTCGATTCCGCCGAATTGAAGCAACGGCTGCGCCGCGACCTGGCAAAGGTCGAGAAGGAACTCGGCACGGCGGAGGCAAAGCTCCGGCGTCCTGATTTCGTGGACAAGGCACCCGCCGACATCGTCGAAAAAGAACGCGAAAAGGCAAAAACGATGCAGGAGCGCGCGGCAACACTGCAGCGCCATCTCACGACACTCGGTGCATGAACGGCATGGCATCCCAAATGGTCACAGGGCACAATGGGCGACAATGACTGTTTTTGACCTTCCCATCGTTTCGGATCTGCTGCGGGCGGCGCTGGCCGAAGATCTCGGTGCGGGCGATCTCACCACCAGCCTGACCATTCCGCCAGACCGTCGTGGACGAGCGGAATTGCGCGCCAAACAAGAGGCCCTGATCGCGGGAATGCCACTCATCCACCGCATCGCACAGCTTGCCGGTGGAAACATCGAAGTCGACCTGCTCGTGCAGGACGGCGCCACGGTGTCGAAAGGCGATGTTCTGGCCCGCCTGCGTGGACCTGCCGCGGCGTTGCTCTCGATCGAGCGGCTGACACTCAACCTGTTGCAGCAACTCTCGGGTGTGGCGACGTTGACATCCCGGTACGTCCATGCCGTCCGTGACACGAACGCCCGCATCATCGATACCCGCAAGACGGTCCCGGGAATGCGTGTCCTGCAGAAATACGCCGTACGCGTGGGAGGTGGCTACAACCACCGGCTCGGTCTGGCAGATGGTATCCTCATCAAGAACAACCACATCGTCGCAGCGGGTGGAATCAAAGCGGCTGTGCACGCTGCCCGTGCCCTGGCACCGCATGTCTACCGGATCGAGATCGAATGCCGCACGGACACCGAAGTCGACGAAGCGCTGTCGGCCGGTGTGGATGCGATTCTGCTCGACAACATGGAACCGGAGCAGTTGCGGGAGGCCGTGCAACGCATCGCGGGACGCGCCATCACCGAAGCGTCCGGTGGCGTCAATCTCGACACCGTTCGTGCCGTGGCGGAGAGCGGCGTCGAACTCATTTCGGTCGGAGCGCTGACGCACTCCGCTCCGGCCGTCGACCTCCACATGCTCCTCTTTCTCGAATGAACCAAGCTGCCAAAACGCCTCTCGATGTCCAACGGATCCGCGCCCTGTGTACAGGCCGTCGCTTCGGTACCGAGATCGTTTATCGCGAACAAACGGAATCGACCAACTCCGATGCGCAGCACCTGGCACGTGAGGGTGCTCCTGAAGGTACGGTGGTCGTGGCGGAAAGCCAGAGCCGTGGCCGCGGCCGGTTGGGAAGAGACTGGATCTCCCCGGCCTGGCGTAATCTCTACCTGTCACTCATTCTGCGCCCGCCGATCTCACCGGCACAGGCCCCGCAATTGGGTCTAGTCGCTGGCGCTGCGGCCGCTGCGGCGATCCAGGAGTTGTGTCCCCGGGCTGCTTTGAAATGGCCCAACGACGTACTCATCGACCTGCGTAAGGTTTGTGGCACCCTCACCGAGATGGAAGCGTCCGACGATGCAGTCGCCTATGTGATCATTGGTATCGGCGTGAATCTCAACATGCAGGACGACGAGTTTCCACCCGACTTGCGGGATAAAGCCACCAGTCTCGCAGCGGTGCTCGGGCGTGAGGTGGACCGGACCGATTTCGCGGCACTTCTGCTGCAGCAACTGGAACTCTTCTACGATCGGTATCTGCATCAGGGGTTTGCAGCGATCCGCGAGGACTGGAAACGGTTGTCGCCGTTCTTCGGCCAGACACTGGAGATCGACGACGGACAGCGGCGCTACCGGGGGACAGCGCTCGGACTCGCCGATGACGGGACGCTCATCATGCGCACCGAGGCGGGAGAAGAAATGCGTGTGGTCGCGGGCGATGTCACCGTGGTCGACGGGTATGCTTCTCGCGGTTGACGTCGGCAACACTCACACGGTGTTCGGATCGTACGTTGGGGAGACGCTGCAGCGTCACTGGCGGGTACGGACAAACCTCGGTCGCACGACAGACGAGTACGGTGTCATCCTGGAATCTCTGTTCGCAGCGGAGAAAGGTGTCGAGGGTGTTTCGAGCACGCGGCCGACCGGTGTGGTGATTTCTTCTGTGGTTCCTCCGGTAACCCAGACCCTGGCCGAACTCAGCAAAAGGTATCTGGATCTGACGGCCCTGGTGATCGGCCCAGGCGTGCCGACCGGCATGCCGATCCTGTACGACGATCCGCGTCAGGCCGGGAGCGATCGGGTCGTCAATGCCGTGGCAGCATTCGCGCGCACGGGTACAGCCACCATCGTGGTCGATTGTGGTACGGCAACGAAGTTCGATTTCATTTCCGCAGGAGGAGAATACCACGGCGGAGCCATCGCGCCCGGACTGGGAATTGCGGAAGATGCTTTGTTCGAACGGACGACGCGGCTTTTCCGTGTCGAATTGACGGCACCCAGACAAGTAGTAGGCCGCAACACCACAAACGCCATCCAGGCAGGTCTGATCTACGGGTATGTTGCCATGATCGATGGCATGGTCACACGGATTCGCAAGGAAACAGGAACGCACGCAAAGACGATTGCCACCGGTGGCTTTGCCGGGCTCCTCACTCCCTACTGCAACACGATCGATCTGGTCGACCCACTCTTGACGTTGGAAGGGATGCGTTTGATCTACGAGCGAAACGTGGAAGTATCATGAGAACGAGATACCAACGAATCAGATGAAGACGAACCAGCCCCTGCCCATGCCGCGTGTACTCTCCACATCTTCCGTCCAAAGCCGGAAAGCAAAGGAAGGGTATCCGAACGCGTCCGGGCACGTAGAGAGGGTAGGACCGGAGATGAGGTCATAATGAGCGCTGGTTGCCTTCTTGCCATCGACGTCAGTAACACACAGACCGCGCTCGGCCTGTATGAAGGCAAGAAGCTGCAGCATCACTGGAAGTTGCAGACAGACAGGGCGCGAACAGCCGATGAATACGGAGTGATCCTCCGCAGCCTGCTGGGACGTGCCGGAAATCCGGCAATTGCCGGTGTGGCCGTAGCCTCCTCCGTACCGCCCATGACCGCCGTGATCGACGACCTTTGCCGCCATGTCCTTGGGACCCCGCCACTCGTCGTCGGACCGGGTGTGCGGACAGGAATGCCAATCCTCTACGAGAGGCCACAGGAGGTGAGCGCCGACCGGATTGTCAACGCCATTGCGGCGTTTGAGCGGACACGTACGACCAGCATCGTAGTCGATCTGAGTACGGCAACGATCTTCGACTTCATCTCCGAGCGAGGCGAATACGTTGGCGGCGTCATTGCACCGGGACTGGGAATTGCGAGTGACGCCCTTTTCGAGCGAGCGGCAAAACTCTACCGCGTCGAACTCGTCAGACCGAAGCACGTCGTCGGCCGGAACACAGTACACGCGATCCAATCCGGCCTGATTTACGGCTATGTGTCGCTGGTGGACGGACTCGTACAACGGATCCAGAAGGAAAACCGCGTCAAAGCGCGAGTCATCGCCACCGGGAATTTTGCGCCACTGATCGCTCCCGAGTCGGAGACGATCGAGGAAGTTGATGAATTCCTCACACTCGAAGGGTTACGCCTGATTTACGAGCGCAACATGGAGGGATGAGACATCCACGATTCGGAACGGCTGGTGTGGGACGATCGTTTTTTCGCGATTTTCCCATGACACGGCCGACTCACTGAAGTAGTCACAGTCGGAACAGGAGGTGCCATGGCAGACGATGTCAAAGGGGTCCGAAGCATTGGGATGATCGGGCAAGGCGGAGTGGGCAAGACTTCTGTAGCGGACGCTATGCTGTTCAGCGCGGGTGTTGCCACGCGTATCGGCCATGTGGACGACGGCAGCTCCAACTTCGACTTCGAGCCGGAGGAGATCCGGCGCAAGACGACACTATCCACCTCCGCGTACACGTTTCCGTGGAAGAAACACACGGTGACGTTGCTCGACATGCCGGGCTACTCGGCATTTCTCAACGACACCTTGAACTGCATGCGGGCCTGCACGGGGCTGATCTTCGTGGCAGCGCCGGCCGAGCACGAACTCCGTGTCGAGGCGGAGCAGATGTGGGAGCGCGCGGAAGAACTGGGATTGCCCATCGTGGCCTTCATGACACGCATGGACCGCGAACGCACCGATTACCAGGCAGCACTGGAAGACATCCGCAAGATCCTGCGCGCCAAGCTGGTGCCCGTGCAGCTCCCGATCGGCGAAGCAGAGAACTTCCGGGGTGTGGTCGATCTCGTGACGATGAAGGCAAGATTGGCGCAGCCGGACGGCAGCACGAAGGAGGAAGCCATCCCAGCCGACCTGGCCGAACGCGCCACCGCAGCTCGCGAGCAGATGATCGAGTTGGCTGCGGAAGCCAACGACGACTTCACGGAGCGGTATCTCGAAAACGGCACACTGACAGACGAGGAACTCACCACGGCGCTTCGTGAAGGGACCATCGCCCGCCGTTTCGTGCCGGTCCTGTTCGGCGCAGGTCCCCCGGCCAACGGCACACACGCGTTGCTGGACGCGGTGATCCAATACCTTGCGTCAGCGGCCGATCTCGGTCCGATCGAAGGCAAGGACCCCAAAGTCAAAGAAGCGATCGACCGGCAGCCCCATGCGGAAGAGCCGTTCTCAGGCATCGTTTTCAAGACACTGGTCGACCCATTTGCCGGCAAGCTCTCCCTCTTCCGTGTCCTGTCGGGACGGATCACATCGGACACGCAGGTGGCCAATACGACCCGGGACACCAAGGAGAGGCTCGGCCACCTCCTGCAACTGACGGGAAAGAAACAGGTGCAGGTGAATCAGGCGGTCGCGGGTGAAATTGTTGCTGTCGCAAAGCTCAAGGAAACGGCAACGGGCGACACCCTGGCAGACGAGAAAGCGCCCATCGTTTATCCGGGTTTCCAGACACCGCCACCGGCGATCTCGTTTGCCATCGAGCCGAAAAGCAAGGGAGACGACGAAAAGGCATCGCTGGCTCTGGCCCGCATGATGGAAGAGGACACATCCCTCGAAATGCACAGGGATCCACAAACACACGAACTCATCCTCTCCGGTGTAGGGCAGCTCCACATCGAAGTCGTCATCGAGCGATTGAAGCGCAAGTTCGGCGCAGAGGTCGAGTTGAAGGCGCCGAAGGTACCCTACAAAGAGACGATCAAAGGTCACGCCGAAGCGCAGGGCAAGCTCAAGAAACAGACCGGCGGCCGTGGCCAGTACGGTGACACGTGGCTCAAGGTCGAGCCGCTGCCACGCGGGACAGGATTCGAATTCGTCGATGCCATCAAAGGCGGGGTCGTGCCACGACAATACATTCCGGCAGTGGAAAAAGGCGTACGCGAGGCCATGACGGAGGGGGTTCTCGCACACTACCCGATGGTGGATGTGAAGGTGACCCTCTACGACGGCTCATACCACGACGTCGATTCGTCCGAGATGGCATTCAAGATTGCCGCATCGCTGGGCTTCAAGAACGCGGTCAACAACGCCAGGCCAATCCTGCTGGAACCAGTGATGACCATGGAAGTAACGGTCCCCGACGATTGCATGGGGGATGTCATTGGCGACCTGAACAGCCGCCGCGGCAAGGTGTTGGGGGTCGATGCGAAGCCGAATGGCCAGGCCATCAAGGCACAGGTGCCGATGTCGGAAGTCTTGAAGTACTCGCCTGACCTGCGCTCTCTGACCAGCGGACGCGGCTCATTCACCATCGCCTTTTCACACTACGAGGAGTTGCCGGCGTTCTTGACGGACAAGGTCGTGAAGGAGGCCGAGGCAGCCCGGGCGCAGAAGCAGGAATGAGGAGGTATGGCTCCGGCGCTGGCGGAAGAAGAAGGGAAATCACTGCCTCTTTCCGAACTGGATCGCTTGCGGTGAGCCCACTGAACTGAACGATCATGCAAACGGATCAATTTCCGAGCGCGGATCTCCAACAACTCGAATCGATTGCGGAAACGATCGAGAAAGGGACGGATGACTACGAGGTTCCGGAAGAACTGCTGCTCGAACCGGACAGTCCGGAACAGGTGAACAAGAGCCTTTATTTCAAGATCGGCCAGATGAAGGTGGGCGAGAAGATCAAGCTTGCCATGATGGGAAACCGTGAGGCGCGCACCCTCCTGATTCGCGATACGAATCGCCTGATATCACGCTTCGTGCTCCGTAACCCGCGAATCACGGAAGATGAAATCATCGGTGTTGCGCGTAACCGAAATATCGACAGCGACATCCTGCGTCTGATCGGAGATCAGAAGAACTGGGCGCGCAACTACCAGGTTCGACTCGGACTCGTCATGAATCCCAAAACACCGCTGACCACGGCGCTCCACTTCGTGCGCCGGCTGAACGAACGCGACCTGCGTTTCATCGCCAAGAGCAAAAACATTTCCGCCACCGTAGTGGTCCAGGCCCGCCGGATCCTGGCACAGCAAGGCAAAATCTGACGCGCCGGGGTCCAGGAATACGGGCGTTTTCACTCCAGTCGAGATCCACCGCTCGGCAACGATTCACCGTGTAGAATACCCGATGAGCGGAACTGGTCTTGCCCAATTTGTGGACAACTCCGTCAAGCCGCTGAGGCAGCCAAGTTGCAGCGCAGCATGCTTCCGTTCGTTGCTGGAATGAAGGTTGCTCCCTCACCCCATCCCTCGCCCCCGTGAAATGGGTGGCGAGGGGATATTATCGCCTTTGCTCTACGCACCGGCGTTATGCAGCATTTGTAGCGGCGGTGACACACCCCGGCAGTGAAGCACCGGACGCCGGGGCGTTGTCCTGCAACGCTCCCCGCCACATCGAGCAGCCTTCGCGATCCAATCCGGTAAGCGCTTCAGGTCAGTCGGCCGTGCGCATGAGGTTCATTGCCGCGCCGGCCTTGAACCATTCGAGTTGCTCGGCGCTGAAACTATGCCGGCAGGAGATCGTGTCTTTCGTTCCATCGGAATGCGTGAGAATCACCTGTACCGGCTGGCCGGGTGCAAGGTTTGCCAGACCAATGATACTGACACGGTCGTCCTCCCGGACCTTCTCGTAGTCCGCCGGATCCGCAAAGGTCAGGGGCAGCATCCCCTGCTTCTTCAGGTTCGTTTCATGGATCCGCGCAAAACTCCGTGCGATCACGGCGCGAGCACCAAGGAAGCGCGGTTCCATCGCCGCATGCTCACGGCTCGATCCCTCCCCGTAGTTCTCATCACCAATTGCCACCCAGCCAATTCCCTCGGCCTTGTAATGGCGCGCAATCTGCGGGAACGGCAGACCGGTTTCTCCCGACAGGACATCACGTCCCGTTCCTCTCTCACCCGTGAAGAAATTCACCGCACCCGTGAACATGTTGTCGCTGATCCGGTCGATATGGCCACGGAACCTCAGCCACGGACCCGCCGGCGAGATCTGATCCGTGGTGCATTTCCCTTTCGCCTTCAGCAGAATCAACAGGTTTTCGAAATCTCTGCCATCCCACGCAGGAAATGGTTCCAGAAGGTGAAGGCGTTCGCTGTCCGGCTTGACGATTACCTCGACTGGTGTTCCGGGCGGCGGTGGTGCGATGAAACCGGCGTGACCCGGGGCGAACCCCTTTGCCGGCAGTTCTGGAGCTTCCGGTGCCGTGAGCCGAATGGCTTCACCCTTGTCGTTGGTCAGTGTGTCGGTCAACGGGTTGAAATCGAGCCGGCCCGAAAGAGCCATCGCGGTGACGATTTCCGGACTCCCCATGAAGGCCAGGGTCTCTGGATTCGAGTCGTTCCGGGCGGGAAAGTTGCGGTTGAACGACGTCACGATCGTGTTGCGTTCCCCTTTCTTGATGTCTTCCCGCTGCCACTGTCCAATGCACGGACCACAGGCATTCGCCAGGACCGTACCACCGACCTTCTCGAGCACTTCAAGTTGTCCATCACGTTGAATGGTATTGTGGATCTGGTCCGACCCGGGTGTGATGAGAAATGGAGTGCGCGCCTTGAGACCATGTGCCAAAGCCTGCCGTGCAATATGGGTGGCACGTCCGATATCTTCGTAGGATGAATTCGTACAACTTCCGATGAGGGAAACGCGTATATCCATCGGATAACCGTTCTTCTCGGCATCCTCTCCCATTTGCGAGATCGGCCGAGACAGATCGGGAGTGTGCGGCCCAACGAGATGCGGCTCGAGTGTGGACAGATCGATCTCGATGATTTCGTCGTAGAATTTTTCCGGACTCCTGGCGATCGCCGGATCCGCTGTCAGATCGGCCCGATACTGGTCCGCCAGATCGGCAATCTCCGCTCGCCGTGTGGCTCGGAGATAGGTGGCCATGCGTTCATCGTACGGGAACACGGAGGTCGTCGCTCCGAGCTCAGCGCCCATGTTGGTGATCGTCCCCTTACCGGTGCAACTGATCGAGTGTGTTCCTTCACCGAAATACTCGATGATTTTACCGGTCCCGCCCTTCACGGTCATGATCCCCGCAAGCTTCAGGATGACATCCTTCGGAGCCGTCCAACCGGACAACTTGCCTTTCAGGTGGACACCGACGACCTTCGGCATGCGGACGGTCCATGCCAGTCCCGCCATAACCTCGGCCGCGTCTGCGCCTCCCACACCGATGGCCAGCATGCCGAGCCCTCCGGCATTCGGAGTGTGAGAGTCGGTGCCGAGCATCAACGCTCCGGGAAAGGCATAATTTTCGAGAACGACCTGGTGGATGATCCCCGAACCGGGATTCCAGAAACCAATGCCGTATTTCTGGGCTGCAGAACGCAGGAACTGGTACACTTCATCGTTCTCCGTCAGAGCGACCGGCATGTCCTTCTCGGCGCCGAAACGCGCACGAATGAGGTGATCGCAATGAATCGTGCTCGGTACCGCCACCTGTTTACGGCCCGCCTGCATGAACTGGAGCAACGCCATCTGTGCGGTGGCGTCCTGCATGGCAACCCGATCGGGACGCAGTTGGATCCAGCCGACGCCACGCGTCACATCGCTCGTCTCGGGCTTGTCGAGGTGGGTGAACAAAATCTTTTCCGTCAGGGTGAGATCATGCCCAAGGCGGCGGCGCATCGGCTCCAGTCGGCCGGCGTACGATGCATACAGCTTTCGAACGGCTTCGATCATTGGTTACTCCTTTGCAAAGCGGAAAAGGCCGCGAGTTCAAACTCTCTGACCGATGGATCGTCAGACCTGTCCTCAACAGACAGGTCTGGCAGGAAAGAACAGACGATTCAGGCCGCTCGCTGCAGGGCGGCGGGCAACGTCTCATCCCGCTCCCACGGGCCATCTTTCGATTTCCGGATCATCGACCCGACGTAATCGTAACGGCGCCAATAGATGATACGTTCCCACGCACCGGCGGGGTCTTTCGATGGACGCTTGAAAAGCCACTTCTCGTTGAATTCAAAGCCTTCTTCGCTGCGCTCACGCGGCTCGTTCACCGAACCCTCAGCCACATCGGGGGTTCCGAAGGCTTTGACGATCAGATTACGGCTGACGGTACCAGGCATGGTTTCCTCAGATAACTCCGGCCGGCCTCAATCCGGACGCAGGTCAGACAACGTCAGAAATGGCTTTTACCAACTGGGCCTTCGGTACAGCGCCGACGATCTGGTTCTGCACCTGGCCACCCTTGAACAGGATCAGGTTGGGGATTCCACGGACACCGTAGCGAGCTGGCGTGTTCGGATTATCATCCACGTTCATCTTCACTACCTTGAGTTTACCCGCGTATTCTTGCGAGAGTTCCTCGACGACCGGCGCAATGGCGCGGCAAGGCCCACACCAGGGCGCCCAGAAATCAATGAGAACAGGCACACTGGCCTGGAGCACTTCCTGGTCAAACGTTGCATCGGTTACGGCAGTCAATTCGGCCACAGCGTTTCCTCCTTCGTAAAGGCGGACCATAAGACCCGCTCTGAAGTCATTCAAGCCGGTCGGAGTATCACGGGATTCATGGATTCTTCTGGCCAGACGCAAACTCGGCGCCCGTCTGCGAACCAATCCACACCTGCCCTCCCTCGAAGTGTTCCTTTTTCCAGATGGGCACGACTTCCTTCAGGCGATCGATTGCAAAACGGCAGGCCTCGAAGGCCACGGCACGATGGGCAGACGATACCGCAATGACGACACTTGCCTCACCAATCGGTACGGATCCAATACGATGCACGATGGCAACACCAAGAACCGGCCAGCGCCGGCGGACCTCGTCGCCAATCTTGCGGATCTCGGACAGAGCCATCTCGGTATACGCCTCGTACTCGAGTCCCGTCACCTGGCGACCGTCGTTGTGGTCCCGGGTCGTGCCGACGAAACTGACCGTCGCGCCACCGGCAGGATCCGCCACAGCAGTCTGCACTCGGTCGATATCGATGTGTTCGGTAACGATTTCAAACATGGTTGGATTATGGCGCGGTTGGCGCTGTGGGCAACACCACTGTAATCTCAGACGGTGAGTTTTCGATATTTGATCCGATGCGGCTGATCCGCATCGGCACCCATACGCCGCCTGCGATCCGTCTCGTAGTCCTGATAATTCCCCTCGAACCAGACGACTTTACTGTCTCCTTCGAAGGCCAGCATGTGTGTGGCGACACGATCGAGAAACCACCGATCGTGGCTGATGATGACAGCACAACCGGCGAATTCGACCAGAGCTTCTTCGAGGGCACGCAGGGTGTCGACATCCAGGTCGTTCGTCGGCTCGTCGAGGAGCAGAAGGTTGCCGCCGCTGCGCAATAATTTCGACAGATGCAACCGGTTCCGTTCACCACCCGATAGATCCTTCACCTTCTTCTGCTGATCGGCACCACGAAAGTTGAACGAGGCCGCATAGGCCCGCGAGTTCACCTCCCGCCTGCCGACGAAGATGCTTTCCTTGCCCCCGTCCGAGATTTCCTGCCACACGGTATTCTCCGGGTTGAGATTCTCGCGGCTCTGGTCAACGTACGACAACACAACCGTATCGCCGATGCACAGTGTTCCCGCATCGGGCTTTTCCTCTCCCACGATCATGCGGAACAACGTCGTCTTGCCTGCTCCATTTGGCCCGATCACGCCAACGATACCGCCGCGCGGCAGCATGAAATCGACACCATCCATGAGGAGGCGATCGCCGTACGCCTTGCGCAGGCCCTTCGCCTCGATCACGAGATCGCCCAATCGCGGACCCGCCGGGATGGTGATCTCGGCGACACCCTGGCGCTTTTCGACTGCCTGGTCCTCAGCCAGCAGTTCTTCGTAATGAGACAGTCGCGCTTTGCTCTTGGCGTGACGGGCACGCGGCGCCATACGCACCCACTCGAGTTCCCGTTGCAGGCTCCGCTGGCGTGCCGAGGCTTCCTTTTCTTCCTGCGCCAGACGCTTCTGTTTCTGATCGAGCCAGGACGAGTAATTCCCCTCCCACGGGATACCGGCACCCCGGTCGAGTTCCAGGATCCAACCGGCAACGTTATCGAGGAAATACCGGTCGTGCGTCACGGCAACGACCGTCCCCTGATATTCCTGCAGAAAACGTTCGAGCCATGCCACCGATTCGGCGTCCAGGTGGTTCGTCGGCTCGTCCAGCAACAACACGTCGGGCTGCTGTAGAAGAATACGGCACAAAGCGACGCGGCGGCGCTCACCACCGGACAGAGTCGTTACATCGGCATCACCAGGCGGCAGGCGCAGCGCGTCCATGGCAATCTCGACATGCCGGTCGAGTTCCCACACATTGCCCGCATCGATCGCATCCTGCAGGCGGCCCTGCTCGGCGAGCAGCTTTTCCATCTCCTCGTCCGACATGGGTTCTGCCAGACGCATGGAGATCTCTTCGAATTTCGTCAGCAGGGCGCGTTTATCGGCAACGGCTTCCTCAACGTGCTGCAAGACGTTCTTCTGGGGATCCAACACCGGCTCTTGCGGCAGAAAGCCAATCGAAGTCCCCGCAGCGGGGAAAGCCTCTCCGGCAAAATCCTTGTCCACCCCAGCCATGATGCGCAGGAGAGTACTCTTACCGGCGCCGTTTCCGCCGAGGACACCGATCTTGGCTCCGGCATAAAAGGATAGCCAGATTCCGCGCAGGATCTCCTTTCCCTGAGGGGTGACCTTGCGCAGGTCCTTCATGGTGAAAATGAACTGGGGCATACGCGTCAGCCTTTCCTGAGACAAAGGGGTTCTCCTAGAGCGCGGGGACCGGGGCGGCAACACCGGGGCACGGAATCTGCCGGGTCTACAAGTGTCGCGGAACCACGGTGTTCCCCCGGGAGCACACAGCAGCCGGTATCCAGACACTGTGCAGTTCGTTTCCGCAGCTCTTGAGTCTGACCGCCCGTCACACGATGATCGGCACCATGAAACGAATCCTCGTCCTTGTGGCGGCTGGCGTCGTGGTGCTGGCCGGAATCATTGTGTCACGTGCCGTGTTGTTGCAATCGCGCCAGATCGATGTAGCGCCGGCTGCCAGGGAAACGATCGACGATGCAGCGGCGGTACGCCGATTTGCGGATGCCCTGAAGATCCGCACCATCTCCTACTCCATCGATGTCCCACCCGAGGCGGAGGCCATGCGCGAATTTCACCGGTACATCGAAGAGCATTTCCCTCTCGTGCACCAACGTCTCCAGCGAGAGACGGTGAACGATCATTCCCTCCTGTACACGTGGCGCGGCCGAGATCCACAGCGCAAGCCGATCATTTTCATGGGCCACATCGATGTGGTTCCCGTCGAGCCTACGACGGAGGGTCAGTGGTCACACCCACCATTCGAGGGGCGCGTTGCAGAGGGTTTCATCTGGGGGCGTGGTGCGCTCGACGACAAGTTCGGTGTGATGGGAATCCTGGAAGCCGTCGAGTACCTGCTGGCGAAAGGCTTCCAACCCGAACCGACGATTTACCTCGCCTTTGGCCATGACGAGGAGTTGGGCGGACCGCGCGGAGCACAGGAAACGGCGCGTTTGCTCGCTTCACGCGGCGTACAGGCCGAGATGGTACTCGACGAAGGCGGTTCTCTCGTGCGGGGTGGCATCCCCGGCATCGAGGAGCCGGTGGCCTGCATCGGCATTGCCGAGAAAGGTTACCTCAGTATCGAGTTGACGGCGCGCGTGACAGGCGGTCATTCCTCCTCGCCACCCAAACACACGGCCATCGGAATTCTCAGCGCCGCCATAGAAAAACTCGAGAACAACCAGATGAAGCCGAGCCTGCGAGGCCCGGTGAAGGAGTTCATCGAACACATCGGTCCCGAGATGCCTTTTGGCTACCGCCTGCTGCTCGCCAACCTGTGGTTGTTGCAACCCGTGCTGAACTCCACATTCCCGTCGAATCCGGCGCTCAACGCCTCGATCCGCACGACCACCGCCGTCACCATCGTCCAGGGCGGCGTCAAAGAGAATGTCCTGCCGTCGTCGGCCGTGGCCATCGTGAACTTCCGCCTTCTTCCCGGCAACACGATTGCCGACGTCGTCGAACACGTACGCCGCGAGACGGCCGACCCACATATCGAAGTACGCGTCCTGGAAGAGGCACGCGAGGCGACCGCCAGTTCACCCACCGATGCACGTGCATTCGACCTGTTGCAGCACAGCATTCGGGCCGTCTTTCCCGGTGCGGTCGTGGCACCCTACCTGACGATCGGAGGTACCGATTCACGTTATTTCGAAGGGGTCAGCCAGAATATCTATCGCTTCACTCCCATGGTCGGCGACACGAGCGATCTGGCCCGGTTGCACGGTATCGATGAACGGGTGTCCGTGCAGAATTATGAGAAGGCGATTCGCTTCTTCGTAGATCTCGTACGGCGTCTGTGACGGGACGAATCCGCAAAAGTGCGCGTTGTAGACGCAGGGCGATCGGAAACCGACCGTTCCCACACCTACCAGCAGGCCATCGTCACGTTGGCGCCCTCCTGGCGGCAACTCTCGACAAACCGCACGGATTTCCCCTCATCGTCGTACTGCTGCAATGGGTCCTGAGCTGCAGTCGTCGAGGGCGCACTCCCGTAGACGAGTTTGGTGAGTCCGAAAAGGAAAAAGACGTAGGCGACGAAACCGGCAACCCCAAGGACCACAGCCTTGCCAGTATCGGCATACACGACACGTGGACGCGCCACCGACACGCCAAACAATCCGACGATCACGCCAATGGCGATGAATTTTCTGAATTTGCCCATTCGAGACAGCTCCTTCCCTGCGCCGTGACCTTTTACAGCACTTTTTGTGCAATGAAAACCAACGACCCAAACGTGGCCGTTGGCGCTCCTCGAAACTCGCAGGGGGCGCCGTAGCAAGATGGGCAGCCCGCCCAAGGGTCGTAAGGACACTTCCAAATTCCCCATTTACTCCTCGTTTGCTTCTCGCCAAAAGCATTGGTATCGACGTCAGGTTTTAAATTCCCAGGGGGTGACTATGAGACGGTGGTTTTTCGGCCTCTGTGCCGTGCTGACAGGTCTGGCACCGGCACAGCGGTCGCACGGAGCAGAGCAACAAGGTCCCACATACCGCCCGTTGGCCCATTATGCCGACGAGAATGTGAGCATCGAGCTTCCGGCATCAGCGCGCATGCGCCTCGAAGGTGTGAGCACCTTCCCACTCGACCGATACGGCACGACACTCGACAAGAATCTGTTCGTTCTCCCCAATGCACGTGTCGGAGTGCATGCGGAAACGCGGAGAAATGACTGGCCAGCACAATTTTTCTTCGACTACGAACACGATCTGGTCACTGGCACCGAGGTGGGCGTTCCCGAGCAAGCGATCGGTGAGAGGCTACCGAATGGCGTGAAAAGCCGCGCCGAGTTACGCCGCCTCTCACTGCGTGCGGCCCTGCCTCGAATCGGCCTGACGGTCAGTGGCGGTTACACGATGAGCCACTGGGGTCTGGGAATGATGGCAAACGATGGCGCGCACGGATGGACTCCGGGCAGTGCACGATTCAGCGATCCCCGCAGCGGCGACCGGGTCATTCGAGCCACCATCGGAAGCCTTCCGCTGACCGACTATAAAATCTCCGTACGGGCAGCATACGACAAAGTCGTCGGCGACGATGTCCTACTGGATCACGACACTGCCTATCAGGTGATTGGCAGCATCATGGTCGGACAGGGCCTGCCACACAACGGCGGCCTGTATGTCGTCTACCGCCACCAGAATTCCCCCTTCCAGCGTGGCTTCAATGTCACCGCCTTCGATCTGACCGGTTCGACGATGTGGGATGTCGACTCCATCGGCAGGCTCACGTTGAGCGCCGAAGCCGCTGTGGTAGCTGGATCAACGGCGCTGTCGCCGTCTGTCGATTTCCCCAAGCATGACATCCTGCAGATCGGCACCGCGTGGCGCGCCGAACTGAACCGCGGCAATCATGGTCTGGTCTTCGACCTGGCCTTCGCCACGGGCGACGAAAACTTCGACGACCGCACCCAACACTCGTTTAAGATGGATCCGAATTACGAGATGGGTCTGCTGTTGTTCCGCCAGGTCATGGCCGCACAGAGCGGTCGCACGACCGTCACCGCGGCAGATCCGGCACTGATCGGCCGCCCCGTCCCGGACCTGAACCGCGTCCCGACAGGCGGCAGTCCGACGAACACCATCAGTATCTTCCCCCGTGCATGGTGGCGATCCGAACAGAACCTCGAATTGTACGGCGGACCGTTGTTCGCCTTCACGGATGTCGCCTATGCCGATCCTTTCAATACGCGCATCGGAGGCGGCGATCCCCACAATGCGCTGGGCGGCTCTCCTGGGCGCTTCTACGGTACCGAACTGGACCTGGGCGCCCGTTACCATGCCTTCGTGAGCACGGCTGAGGTCATTCTCGGCCTCGAAGGTGGTGTGCTGTTCCCGGGTAATGCCTTCCGCAAGCTCGGCGGCGGAACCATGAGCGAAGTCTTCGGCGGCCGATTCATGATCGACTGTCGCCTGTAGTGGAGGAATCAATGCTTTCAGAGTCGCAACGCAAACGACCCTTTTTCGTCCGTGCCAGCCTGTCGGTCTGCGCCGGTCTGGCAGCCAGTTCGCTCCTGGCTGGCTGTTTGTCCAAAGCGGATGGCATCGCCGAGTCCCGGCCCGCGGCCACAACCGTGAAGATGGACTTCTTTCATAAGCCGCTGCCGGACATCCCGCTACCCAACGACGTCGCCACCGTCGTTGACTCGACCTCGGCCACCGGCCGGCGCGTCAACGCCTCCATGGTGGCTCCTACGGTGTTCGAAGCACGGACCCGGGAACTCGCCGACAAGCTCGATGGTTGGGGCGTCTTCCAACCGATTACCATCCCGTTCACGGGGCCACTCGACATCGAATCCATCCTCGCCGGTCACCGCGATGAGTACTATCAGACCGATAACGACGTGGTGTACGTCATCGACATCGATCCCCGTTCTCCCGACTACGGCAAGCTCCAGTACGTCGACATCGGCAATGGCAATTATCCCGTCGTTCTCGATAAACGAAATAATTACTGGGACAACGATGTGCGTAGCGACAATATGTCGATCCTCTTCGAAGAGGTCGATGAAGACGTGAACCACAACGGTATTCTCGATCCGGGTGAAGATACGGATGCCGACGGAGTTCTGGACAAACCGAACTACCTGCCCGGCGCCCATCCCGCCAAAGATGACCTGGGAGGCCGCGCCGATGCTCTGATGACCTTTTACGAGAGCGAGACAAACACACTGATCGTCCGGCTACTCAAACCCCTGCGCGAACGCACGACCTATGCCGTCGTCGTCACGCGCCGCATCAAGGACATCCATGGGGAGCCCGTCGGGTCGCCTTTTTCGACCATCAATCACTCGAGTCAGACGAACGACCTGAAAGCTCTGCGCCAGGTCCTACCGCCCGGCCTGAAGATGGAGGATATCGCTTTCGCCTTCACCTACACGACGCAATCGATCGCCAGCCATTGGCGGGCCGTGCGAGACGGACTCTACGGGTACGGCGTACAAAGGCATCTGTCTCGTGAGTACCCGGCGGTGTTCGACCGATTGCTGCCGCTCCGTGATCCGGGAGACAAATTCCCCGGCATGCGGCGCCCGTTCCTGATGTGGGGTGAGAACTGGCTGAATCTGGCGAAGCCACTGGTCACCAGTCTGCTCGATATGAGCGCCGGCTCCGCTCAGTACCGGGAAATCACCCAGTCCTTCGAATACGTCGATTATTTCGTCATTGCGGAATATCAATCCCCGCAACTCTTTCCGCGCACCGACGCAAACGGGAAACTTTTACCTCTGAACGATCAGTCCTGGCCACCCGATCTCGACCTTGTTCCAGCAAAGGCACGCCCTGAGTCTGTGTTCGTAACCATCGCGGTACCACGCAAGGAGGTATCGGCTCGCGGTCAGGGCAAGCCAGCCCCTACCGTCATCGTCAGCCACGGCTACGGCAGCAACCGCTTCGAGGGTATCGCCTTTGCCGGCTATCTGGCACGACACGGTCTGGCGTCGGTGGTCATCGACGGCCCATCCCATGGCATCAGCCTGAAAGATAGTGATCTGAACACGGCACAGGCGCTCTTTTCCGCCCTCGGCTACGAGGGTCTCGGCCGAGCACTTCTCTCTGACCGTGCTTTCGATCAGGACAACGACGGCCGCAAGGACTCCGGTGCGGACTTCTGGACTTCCTACCTGTTCCACACGAGAGACGTCGTACGTCAATTCATGCTCGACTACACGCAACTCATCCGCATCATGCGTTCGTGGGACGGCAAACAGACCTGGCCGTTCGATCTTGAAGAAGATGGTCAGCCAGACATCGCCGGTGATTTCGATGGCGACGGCCTGGTCGATATCGGTGGTGAGGCACCCATCCACATGGTCGGTGGATCGCTCGGCGGCATCATGTCGATGGTCATGGGCGGCGCTGAACCGGCAATCAACACGATCGTCCCGATCGCTGGTGGCGGCGGGTACTGCGACATGGGCATGCGCACGGTCCAGGGTGGAGCAATCGAGGGATTCGTACTGCGCCTGATGGGTCCTCTCTTTGTTGGGGATCTCGACACGGCCAGCGGAAACATGAACATGCGAATCGTGGCGACCGACCTGAACAGCACGGTCCGCCAGCACCTCGGCGCGATTGCCGGTGTCCAACCGGGAGACACGATGGTGGTGGAGAATCTCACCAACGGTGCCCACGGCTGCGGTCAGGTCACTCCGGAAGGTAAGGTGCGTGCTTCACTGCAGAGCGACAAGTACGATTACGTCAAGGTGAAGTTCTACGCCGGACCCGTTCTCGAACCGGGCACCGAGTGCCAGGTCAAAGCGGGTGCCCAGTTGCGTGGTGTCCTTGAAAACTTTGCCGTGGATTTCAAATACCACGGTGAGGATTTCTATGCGGGACGTCCCTTGCAGGCAATCGAGGACGGACTCGGCCGCGCGCGCAGCACGCCGGAAATCCGCCGCCTGCAGGCTTTCGCCCAGCTCATCATGGATCCAGGTGATCCAGCGGTCTACGGGCCACACCTCCAGGACGAACCGATCGAGTTCAGCACGGGGGAGCGCACGGGAGCGCACGCGCTGGTCATCAGCTCGCAGGGGGACATGGCGGTTCCAACGAGCGCCGGAGCGACGTACTCTCGCACCGCCGGGATCATCGACTTCCTGCACCCCAATCCACGCCTCGGCACTTCGGAACAGAACATGGTCGTCGACACGTACACATCGGAAGCGGTGGATAGCCTCAAGCGTTTCACCGACAGCACAGGCAAAGGCGTGCACCTCGATGTGGAGAATTTCAGCAACGGTGACGACATCTGGGGTCCGAACTACCCGCGTCTCAATACGCCGCTTCGCATCGGATTCGACAAGACCGACAAGCTGGGTGGCAAGTCTGCTGCCATCTTCCCACTGGCAACGGATACGGGGCAGCATGCATTCGACCTGCCGGGTGAGATGACCGACAAGTTCCGGGACAAGTGCAAGAAAGAATGCACACTCACCGAAGGCAGCGATCCCTGTGGATGCCGCACGAAAGTCACCTACGACATTGGGTCCTTCCTGCTGAACATGGCAGGGCATTTCATCGCCACGAACGGGCAGGAACTGAACGCGGATCTGTGCAATTCGCACACAGACTGTTCCTATCTGCCGCCACGCCCACCGGCGCGTGACACGAAAGACCTGCCGTAAGGCGATTCTTGCCTCCTCCCCCGGGATGTACCCCTCGGGGGAGGAGGCCTTCCTCACGCACTCCGGCACGGAGCTTCAGTCGAATACGCCGTGCCGTCCAGCGCCCCCGGCAAAACGCCGGGCACCTTCGAGGGTTTCGCCACTTTGAATCACCTCGATGCCGTGACGAAACTCGTTTTGCAGCGCCTCGGATAACGTCATCGAAAACTGTTCATGTGCCGAAAGACGGTCGGCGCGCATACATTGCGGAGGGAATGCGGCAATGTGACGTGCCAGTTCCTCCGCAGCAGGACGACTCTGGCCGTCATCCACGACACGATTGGCGAGTCCCATCGCCAGCGCTTCTTCCGCTCCCACGGGCCGTCCGGTCAGAATCATGTCGAGGGCTCGACTCAAACCAATGAGACGTGGCAGGCGGATCGTGCCTCCGTCGATCAGGGGAACACCCCAACGGCGGCAGAAGACACCGAATTGAGCCGACCGCTCCACGACACGCAGATCACACCAGAGGGCCAGTTCGAGTCCTCCGGCAACGGCAAAACCAGAAACCGCTGCAATCACCGGCTTCGACAGGAGCATGCGGCTCGGACCCATGGGTCCGTCACCTTCCGGCCGCGCGACATTTCCATGTCCGTCCGATACCGCCTTCAGATCGGCACCAGCGCAGAAAGTCCCTCCTTCTCCCCAGAGGACAGCCACACAGGCTTCTGGATCTGCATCGAATTCCCGGAACGCCTCGGATAGGGCTTCGGCAGTCGAACGATCCACGGCATTCCGCCGCTCCGGACGGGAGAGAATCACCGTCGTGACCGCACCATCTTTTTCTGTCCTCACCATACGTTCCCCCGATCCACGGCAGATCCCGGAATGGCGCGTGTGCACCGGACCTGTCGATGCGGGCTTATTCCGTCTTTTCGAGGGTCAGGGCAATCGAGTTGATGCAGTAGCGGGTGCCGGTGGGTGGCGGACCGTCGGGAAAGACGTGTCCCAGATGGGCATCACAACACCCGCACGTCACTTCGATCCTTCGCATCCCGTGACTCAGGTCAGTCTTCTCGCTCACCGACTCTGGAGACACCGGCTGGTAGAAACTCGGCCAACCACTGCCGGAATCGTACTTCGTATCGGAAATAAACAGCGCGTTGCCGCAGGCCACGCACCGGTACAACCCCTCGTCTTTGCAATGGTAATAGGCGCCTGTGAACGGCCGCTCCGTCTCCCCCCGGCGACAGATGGCATACTGTTCGGGTGTCAGGATCGCCTGCCACTCCTGTTCTGTCTTCACGATTTTGTCTGCCATCGAACCAATCAGCCTCCAACCTCTTTCTTACCAGCGTCGCCAGAGAAGCCAACGCAGGAGTCGAAAATGAAGTTCAGAAGTCGAAGCAGTTGGCGCCATCGCGGAATGACACTCGACCACGGCGTCCGATTGCTTCGTGCTGTTCCAGTTCGGTGAACAGAGAGAGATCCGCAGGGGTGTTGGCAAGAAAGCGCCGCCCATCGTCGAGACGACCGATGACGATACCGCGTACCGGAGTGCCCTCACGGTCGTGCAGCACGGTGTAGGTCTCGATGACAGCAGGACCATCCGCCTCGGCCACGATTTCGGGATGCGGCATGGCATCCACCTCGGCCTGAGCGAGCGCCGGATCCTCCCGGCGGAACGACTGCCTGGGAGCTGTGGCCGTATAGATGCCCACGGAATGTTTGGTCAGATACCAGCCGAGCGCGGTCACAAGGCCGTAGTGGGTCGGTTCGGAGCGAAGCCGCTGAACCATCGTGGCGATCGAGTGCATCACATAATTGTTGCCGGGACCGCCTGCGTACGGCAGACCGCCCGTAACCGTCAGCGGACGGGGATCATCGATGGCAATCCCAAGCATGTCGCGCGCAATCTGTACGGCACTGGGAAAACAACTGTACAGGTCCAGATGGTCGATCTGCTCGATCGTCAGACCTGCCAGATCCAGCGCTCGCCGGCCACAGGTCCGGATTGCGGGTGAACTGAAGTAGTTGACGCGATCCGACACGAACCAGTGATCCGATGCGTCGGCGCCACCGATCCAATACACCCAGCGCGCCGGGTCGATCCCCATTCGGCGGGCTGTTTCCACCGAGGTCATCAAAACCGCGGCCCCCTGATCGACATCCAGAATGGCATTCACCAACTTCGGATAGGGGAAACCGATGATCCGGTTTTGCGCTGTGACCGTCATCAGTTCTTCTGGTGACCGCTTCTGCGGAAACCAGGCATAGGGGTTCTGAGCCGCCACCTCCGTCATACGCGCACAGAGGCGACCGATCTGTCTCCGGTGCTCTTCCAGGGTCCAGCCGTGATGATGGCGCAGGGCGTTCTCGAACAGAGGATAGACCGACGTGGGAAGCGCCAGTCCGTAGTTCATCTCCAGATCATTCACGCCCTGTCGGCGGGTGCCAACGATTTTTGCATCCGGCAACTGAGACTTCCCGGAACTCCAGTTGAGAGGCACCTGAGCACGCCGCGCCTTATTTAATGTAGAGACCGCCTCCGCACCCGTCAGCAGTGCAAAGTTCCGTTCGCCCGTGGCAATCTGTGCCGCAGTCTCATTGACGAGCCATTGCGGTGTATTCCCGCCGACAGTCGTATAATCGAGTTGGACAGGCCGGGCGCCCAGTTTTTCGGCCAAGGCTCCCGGCGCATTTGCATAGGAACACGCCAGCAGATTGACGACTGCGACTTTGTCCAGTTTCTCGAGCGTGGCTGGCGGGAGTCCGGCATCCTCGACCGCACGTACCGCCGATTCGAGCATCAAATCCAAGGGTTCCTTTGCCGTAGCGGGATCTGCGTTACGCTCGGTCACCTGCCCGACACCCACCAGAACCGGCGTGTTCGGATCGATCTCCATCTTACCCCCTTAACGTGGATCCCCGGAATGCATGGACCCTGTCGCCCCATCCCCCAGAGATGACTCTCACTCGTAAATGATGACGCTTCGCGCCACCTCCCCATTTTGCATGGCAGCAAACGCGTCGTTGACTTCGTCGAGTGTGATGCGCCGTGAAATCAATTCATCGAGCTTGAGTTTCCCCTGCAGATACAAATCGAGCAGTTGTGGCATATCCCGGCGCATGTTGCCGGAACCGTACAGGGAGCCGATGAGTGACTTCTCTTCCAGAGGCACGGCAGCGCCCGGAACCGTGATCGATTGATCGAACCCCGGCACACCGACCACAACGGCCTTGCCACCTCGCTTCACCGAACTGAAGGCCTGCAGAATGGCATCGGGGGAGCCGATGGCTTCGAAGGCATAATCGACTCCCACGCCGTCCGTCATCGAACGGATGGCTTCTGCCACGTCGCCCACGTCCTTCACGTTCACTGCATCGGTGGCTCCGAATTCCTTCGCCCACTGAAGTTTCTTCTCGACCAGATCAACGGCAATGATGCGGGAGGCCCCGCACAACGCGGCCCCCTGGAGGACGTTGAGTCCGACACCCCCGCAACCGAACACGGCAACGGTCTGTCCGGGACGAACCTTCACCGTATTGATTGCAGCACCCACGCCGGTCATCACACTGCACCCCACCAGACACGCCTTGTCCAACGGGATCTCCCGGGGAATCTTGACGCACGCCGAGGCACGGACAACGCTCCGTTCGGCAAACGAAGCAACGCCGGCGAGACGAGAAATGGCCACACCGTCCTTCTCGAACACCGACTCCTGGCCGGCCATGATCGCCTTGATGGCAGAGTCGCACAGGTACTCCTGCCCGAGCACACAGTAGTGGCAGACACCACAGGACTGCACCCACGAGAGCACGACGTGATCTCCCGGACGGAGATGCCGGACATCCGCACCGACTTCCTCAACGATGCCGGCACCCTCGTGGCCGAGGATGACCGGCGGCGGTACGGGTAGCTTCGCCTGCTGGACCGAGAGATCCGTATGACACACACCACTGGCCGCCATTTTCACGACGACCTCATCCGCGCGCGGGGGATTCAATTTCACTGTTTCAATCTTCAATGGCTCAAAGAATCCAAACAGTACGGCTGCCCTCGTCATCGAATCCTCCTGAGTCTGGGGGTTTCCCTTGCAGTTCCTCTGTGGCGTGGCGGTGTCGATAGGACGGAGCGCCTGGGTGGTCAATCAGGTTCTGTGGATTCAGGTTCTGTGAATTCACACGGCACGCCGGACCGAGGCACCAAACCGGCATTCGGATGCGGCATCGTTCATGAGAGTGCGAATTCAGAATAAATGGTGAATGAGTGCCAGGAGCACCCCAATCAAGCCGCCCACGAGAGCACCGTTGAGACGGATGAACTGCAGATCATTGCCGACACGTGCTTCAATCTGTGCCACCAGGGCATCGGTCTCCAACGCTTCCAGGTTTTCCCTCACCGTCAATCCGATCAAGTGATGATGACGTTGCAGGAGATCGGTCGCGGTGTTCCGGACCCAGTCATCGAACGTGGCGCGACGATCAGGCGAGTCCAGCAACTCCACGATCCCGTGGCGCAGTTGTTCGTCGATCCATTCCGTCAGTGCGCTATCCGGCTGTGCCAACTCTCCATCGAGTTGCTGCCGCAGGCGGCCGAAAAGATCCCGGACGATCGGTTGTGTATCGAGACTTTCCAACAGCGCCTGCCGCAGGTTTTCCATCTGTTGGAGGGTCTGCTCATCTCCATCCGCGATGCGTTGTGCGACGCGGCGCAGGACTCCGAGAATCGCCTCACGCAAGCGATGATTCGGATCGACGGCTGCAGCCGCAGCCTCTGCGGCAACATAGTCGCAGATTGCTTCCACCAGCTTGTGCTGCACCATCTTGCGTCGCAGCAGCAACGGCACCAGACGCTTCCCCTCGGCATGAAGTTGAAGAGCTGCTCGCTTCATCCAGACCTTTATGGCGCGCGCCGTTTCCGGCTGTCGTGCCAGATTGGCCACCGAACGCGCGGCGCTCTCGAAGGCGGCGCCAGTCGCATCGTTGTCGATCACACGCAACAGCCAGCGACCTGCAGAGCGATCGAGCGGCACAGCCTGCAATTCCCGGCGCAGCGTCCGCTCTACAAAACCAACAACCGTCGGCTCTTCCAGCAGGCGTGCCAGGGATCGCAGGAGATCACGCACCGGGGCACTGATGCGACTCACGTGCCCGGCTGACTCCAACCAATCGAGCAGGAGTTCGCTGGGTGCCACCCGTTGCAACCGTGCCGACAGAACGGCAGGCGACAGCCATTCATCCTGAACCATCGACACGATCCCCTCGATGATCCGGGCACGGCGCTTCGGAATGATGGCGGTGTGGGGGATTGGTAGACCGAGCGGGTGACGGAAGAGCGCGGTGACGGCAAACCAGTCCGCCAGACCTCCGACCATGGCAGCATCGAAGCCGGCCACAGCATAGGGAAGCCACGACGCCGTCACAAAAGGACCATGATGTTGCAGAAAACGAGTGAGTACGGCGCCCGCGGTGGCAATCAGAAGGGATACGGTCCCGATGCGATTCCGCCGCACCGGTTCGGGCTGTGAATGAGGAGATGATCCCTGTCGTTGTTGCACAGCGACTTCGTCGCTCGCTGAATCCGTCGCTCCCATCAAGTCACCGGAGAGACTCTCTCGCGGATCCGGCCGGGAACCATGCTTTCCTGTGCCACGTGACAGAATCGGGTCAGTGGGGATTCAGCCCATGGAACAACCGTTCTGCACCAACCCGTAGATCGGTGAACAAGGTCGCGACGAGGTAGCTGACGAGGAACAGGCACGCGTAAAAGAGTGCCGGGGACTGCTTCTCCCATTTCAAAGGATAACGCGCCAGTGGTTCCCGGAATCGTTCGGATGTACACACGAGAACGGCAACAATCCCGATCGCTGCTCCTGCCAGAATATCGGTTGGATAATGCAGGCCGAGATAGATACGCGGCGAGGCAACAAGGATGAGGGCGTGAGTAAATCCCAGAAGCCCCAGACGCGGTGAAACCCGATACAATCCCATCGCCAGGGCGAAGAATAGTGTCGCATGATCGCTCGGAAACGCACTCCACTGGTCCCAGGTCGGCGCTTGGGCACCACCCGGAACGGGATATTGCAACACGGGTCTGAGTCGAAACGGGAGTGCGAGCGCCAGGACCATTGCGATCGCCAGGGCGCAGGCACTTCCGAAGAGTGACGACACAAGGATCTGCCGGCGATAGGGCGGCCGCTCATCCAGGCTGAACCAGGCGTACCAGAACAAAGACAGCGCCAGAGCACCCTTGGCGAGGTTCGAACTACTCAGGAAATTGACGAATCCATCAAAAGCAGGCCAGCGGTTCGCCAGCGTGACGTAGGCTCGGATAATCGCGTAATCAAACGGATTCATCATCGAATCGACATCGCCTCCATGTCGAGTTTCCGCAGCTCCATCGCCCAATGCGTCGCCGCGTCACGATCGCCCGCCTGCGCCGCAAACTGCACGAGGGCAGAGAGAATCTCGCGATTGCCGGTAAATCGCCGGTGTGCGTCTTCCAGGCACTCGCGCGCCTTATCGCGCTGCCCCACGCTGTCGAGAGCGATGGCGTACACGTACGCATAATGCGCCATCCCGGGTGCCAGTTCCACGGTCTTGCCCAATTCTACCAGCGCCTCTGATAATTTTTTCTGCCGGACCTGAAGGAGACCGAGTGACAAACGGACCTCCGCGGCACCCGGATCCTGAACAAGGGCCTGGCGCAGAATCCGCTCGCCGTCGACGTCCCGGCCCATCTCGCGATACAGGTCGGCCAGATTCACGTAGGCCGGAATGAACCGAGGTTGCATCCGGATGGCGCGTAGATATGCGGTCTCGGCACGTTCCCTCTGTCCCATTCGTGCATCGAGAGAACCCAGGTTCATCCAGGCCTCCGGGCGATCGGCGTTGAATTCCTGCACGGCACGATATTCGGCAAGCGCGGCATCGAACGCTCTGCGCCGTTCGGGAGTCAGAGGGGCTGTGGCGACGACGTCCGCCAGCACATCGACGGCTTCGAGGCGAACACCACGGACAGGATCCGACAACAAGGGCATCGCCACTTCGAGGCGACGTTGCGGCGACCAGCCGGCCAGCGCTTCCAGCGCAGCACGGCGGACGAGCGGATCAGGATCGCTCAATTGTGCCCCCGTAATCGCGGCAAGAGCTTCCCCCGCCTGTCCGGCCAGAGTCAACGCAGTGGCACGTACAATCGCGGGGATCTGCTGGTCACGGATTACCCGGGCAAGCATCGGTACTGCGCCAGCCTGCTGGCGGCGGCCGGCAGCCAGGGCGGGGCCAAAGGCGCCGCCTCGTGCTCGCTGCGGGCCGTACCACCGCACGATCGCTTCTGCTGCCCAGTTTGCCGAGCGGTCCTTGTGACAGTCGGTACAGGTATCGCGACTGCCGAGGGACGTGCTCAGATCCGGTCGCGGCACGCGGAAGCTGTGATCGTGCCGGCGGTGAATCACCATGTAATCCCTCTGGCGCATGTGGCAGTTGATGCAATGCGTTCCCGGACCAGGCGGATGATGGTGGTGACTCACCGTATCGAAGGCCGCCGGGGAGTGACAGCGGCCACACAGAGCATTCCCCTCGGCATGCAGTTTGCCGCTATGAGGGTCATGACAATCGGTGCAGGCCACGGATCGCATGTACATCCGGCTCTGCAAGAAGGACCCGTACTCATACACCTCGTCACGGATCTGCCCGTCGGCATCGTAGAGAGGCGCGTCGAGAAGTGAGACCAGATGTGTCTGAGCCAGATCGCGGCCGAAGGGGCTTTCTTCGCTGATCTGCGCACGTCGTGAATGGCAACGACCACAGGTTTCGATCTGTGCGCGGGTGTCGCGCTCACCGGCCAGTGTGGCCGTCCTTTTCGCCGGATCTGTGCGCCACGTTCCGGGGCCGAGGCCAAGTTGGACGGAGAGGCCCTTCGTCGGGTCGGAAGACACGGAGTCGTTCTTCTGCGCGGCGGCCCACGCCACATGGGCAGACCCCGGGCCATGGCAGGCTTCACAAGAAACGTCGACTTCCGACCACCGTGTCGCAAAGCGATCTGCCTGCGCATCATAGTTTTTGCGCACACCCGTGGAATGGCATTCCGCGCACATGAAGTTCCAGTTCTGCGCGGCACCGGTCCAGTGGAGAAGATCGCGGTGGTCGACCTTCTCGCCGGGATAGAGATGAAACCAACGCTGCCCGCCCTCTTCCCTGGGGCGCGTATCCCAGGCAATGCCGAGTGCCTGCATACGGCCATCCGGAAAGGCAATCAGATATTGCTGCAACGGGGCGATGCCGAGCGTGTAGGAAATACGGAAATCCTCGAGTTCGCCGTTGGATCCATCGGTCCGGACGAAGTACCCGCCATCCTTCTTAAAGAAAACCGATGTCAGGCCGTTGTACTGGTAGGTCGCACCATTGAAATCACCCAGCACCGTATCCGGTCCGGCCGGTTGCATTGCCCGGTCGTGGTGCGAACCGGCATATCGATCCAGGATGGACTTGTGGCAGGGAGCACACGCCTCGCGGCCCACATAGTCAGATGTCTCAGCCGAATTGGCAGCGTACACACCAAAGGGGCACAGCAGCAGCGTCACAAAAAGTAAGCTGCTGGCACATAAGGGGCCAGTACGACTCGATTCATGGCAAAGGATCATGGAGGGCGCCTATCGTAGTCTATGGCGGAGTCCTGCTTTTGCCGCAGGTTTACGGCTCTGCCAATCGAACAATCATCTGAGAGGTTCCACAGAGGGAGTGGCACACCGCAATCCGCGCACAGGACCATCCCGACAGTCGTTCGCCACGACAGAAGTATGCTAGGAGAGGAACCATGTCGACTCCGTTGCGTCGCGTGTACGACAATGTTCGTGCTGGACAGGCCGTTTTACGTGACGTGAATCGCCTGCGGCAGATCGTCACCGTCCTCCTGCGGCACGGATTCGGGGCGCTCGTGCAACACCTCGAATTGCAGGATAACTGGGTTGCCGCCACGCTGCGCGAGTGGCGCACGGGGAGGGAAACGGAAGCCATCCCACTCGAGAGGCGCATCGTCGAAGCGCTACAGGATCTTGGACCGACATTCATCAAGCTCGGGCAGATGTTGTCGACCCGGCCAGATTTGTTCCCGCCCGCTCTGATCCGAGAATTGCAGACGTTGCAGGACAATGTCCCGCCGCTGTCCTTTGAAGATGTCGCCGCCATGATTCAAAGCGAGTTGGATGGAGACATCGACGCACTGTTTCTGGATTTCGATCGTGTACCGCTGGCGACTGCGTCGATCGCACAGGTGCACACGGCGCGCCTGAATGATGACGACAAGACGGAAGTCGTCGTCAAAGTGCAGCGACCGAATCTCGAGCCACAGATCGGGGCCGACCTGGAGATCATGGGGCTGCTGGCGCGCGCTCTCGAAAAGAATTTCCCGGAATCGCGTCTCTTCTCACCCAGCGGCATGGTGGCCGAGTTCGAGAAAGCCATTTTGCGAGAGATCGATTTCCGCCACGAGTTGGACAACCTCGAACGGTTCCGAGCGAACTTCGCACAGCAATCGAACGTGGCGTTCCCCGAACCCTACCGCCGGCTCTCCAGCACTCGTGTGTTGACGATGCAGCGCATGCATGGAGTCAAGATCACCGAAATCGATCCACAGACGGTTGATGTCGCGGTCGTCCTGCGCAAGGCTTTGAATGCCGTGCTCAAGATGATCGCAGAGGATGGCTTTTTTCATGGGGATCTCCATCCGGGGAACGTACTGGTCGCCGGTGACGGCACGATATGCTTTCTCGATGTGGGGCTGGTGGGGCGTCTGACACCACGGCAGCGTGATCTCATCACGGATCTATTGATCGGTGTGGTGCGCCACGACTGGGAAGCGGTCGCACGCCGTTTCTGGGTGATGGCCATTCACGGCAAGGAGTCGACCACCGACTTTGCCGAATTCGAACGCGACGTGATCGAACACACGGAGCGTTGGTTTGCGGGGAAATCGCTTGCGGAGGTCGAGTTCGGGATCGTCATCAAGGATCTCTTCAATCTGTCCCTGACACATCGCCTGCGATTACCGCCGGACTACACGATGACCTTCAAGGCGGTCATGACGATGGAAGGTGTGGGCAAGCAGTTGCAGCCGGATCTCGATCTTCTGCAGGCCGCGCGACCGTTCATGTTACGGGTACTGGCGGAGCGGTATCAACCGCGGCATCTGATCGAAACGGGATACGCAGCGATCCGGGAAATGGCGGATGCCATGGGGACTCTACCCGAGACGCTGCGCGGGATTCTGGAAGACCTGCGGGCCGGGCGCACAACGCTGAACTTCGAAAGTCAGCAACTCGACCGGATCCGTGAGAGCGACGCACGCACCCGGCATCGGATGATGCTCGGGCTATTGGCAGGGGTGTGTGCGCTATGCGGCACGATGGCGTTGGATTATGGAGAAGCCACATTCCTCGGCCTGCCGTTCCTCTCCCTATGTTTCTACGTCCTGGGCGGAACACTCGGACTACGATATCTGAGGCACGGCCTGCGAAACTAGACCGGAGAACTCGAGGGACGGAGCTTGTGGGAGCTTGGAGCTTGTGGGACAGCCACACGGGAGCTTGTGGGACGGAGCTTGTGGGACAGCCACACAACCAACCTCACATAATTCCCTGATATTTTACATACTTACAGCATCGCATCTGGGCATGAGTTGCGTCATGCAGATAGACTGCACCGTCTGGTTGGATGATCAGGCGACCCGCGCCGAGTTACGTCTCTGTACAGATTGCCGTGCCGCTGTTCGATCCAACGGAAGACCACGCGGGTTTGTGAGTTTGATCGTCAGATCTTTCTCACCCCGGTTGGCCGGGAAATCTGGTGCCTGGATTTTTGAAGATGCCCGCCATGTTGCCAGCAAGCGCAGGAATCTGCCTGTTTGCAAGAATACGGTCAGTTGCCTGTTTGTTATGGTTGCCGCGTCTCGCGCTGCCGTTCCAGACGGCGCACCTCATTGTCGTTCCCAACCAGGACCAGATCGGCAATCCCGAGGAACAGCCCGGTGCCGACGACTCCGGGAATCGCACGGATGGCGTCTTCGAGACGCTGGGGTTCCTCGATCGGCTCGATTGCACAATCGAGGACGTAGTTGCCGCTGTCGCTCAGGAAGGGATGGCCGTCGAGTTGGCGTATGCTCGGCCGACATCCGAGTTCGGTGAGTCTACGCCGGCAGAATGCCACGGCAAAGGGGAGCACCTCGACCGGCAGGCGCCCGCGGCTGCCAAGCTGGGGGACCAGTTTGTCACGACCCACCAGAATCACCTCACAACGGGATACGGCAGCAACGATTTTTTCCCGGACGAGCGCACCACCGTATCCCTTGATGAGATCGAGTCGCGGGTCGACCTCGTCAGCGCCATCGATCGTAATGTCGATGGTGTCGACGTCGTTGAGATGGACCAGGGGAATTCCGAGTTGCCCCGCTAATTGTGCTGTGGCCTCCGACGTCGGCACGCCACGCACGCGCAGGCCATCGGCCACCCGTTTTGCAAGCACACGTACAAAGGCACTGGCCGCCCGTCCCGTACCAAGCCCTACCACCGAATTGTCCGCCACGAGGTCGACTGCTGCTTGAGCAATCTTTTCGAGAATCGCATCGCTGCTCATCATTCCCCCAAACCGATCTGTCCCACGACACCGAGGATGAAGGCCCCTTCTTATGTCATGCACGGCAGAGGAGCGAGGGGTCTCCGCTCTCGATATCCGTAAGCTCTTCACGCTGCGACCGGACCGCGCGCGATTCAACCAACGCACAGCAGAGTCTGCGACACAGGCCACCACCCTCCGGTCTGATTGTGCTTTCCGTTGCCGAACTTTAGAATCCAGCCCCCATGACGCGCTGGCCGAAGATCGGGAACGGGCACCGGCCCGCCCTGCCGGCAGACGAGCTGCGGCGGCGGCGTCTGGAAGCATGGATCATCGCCATCACGGGCACCATCTTCCTCGCCTACACGCTGCTCGAAACCCGCCTGGGGCATTTCAGCAGCAGTGGCTCCCCCTCCAGCAACATCATCTTCTTCCTGTTGATCAACCTGAACGTCCTGCTGCTCGTGCTGCTCGTCTTTCTGGTCACGCGCAACATCTTCAAGTTGGCGTTGGAGCGGCGCCGCGGCATTTTCGGATCCCGCCTGCGCACGCGGCTGGTGCTCGCCTTCGTTTCCCTCACGCTGGCACCGAGCATCCTTCTTTTCCTTGTGGCACAAGGCTTTCTCACCACAGCTTTCGATACATGGTTCAACGTCCGCGTCGACGAAGCACTGCGAGGTTCACTCGAAGTTTCGCAGAGCTACTATCAGTTCGCCGCCAACAATGCGCTGCACTTCGCACAGGAGGTGGCCCGCCAGACGCAACCGAAACTGCCGGTATCGCCACAACGGCGGTCCGACCTGCAGGACTACGTTCAGCGCAAGAGGGTCGAGTTTGGTCTGGTTGGATTGGAGATCTTCGGCAAAGATGGCGCCAGCCTGGCCCGCGCTGAGGATCCAAACGTAGCCGGTCTACCCGCACCACCAAACGAAGCGATGCTACGCCTTCGGAATGGGAAAGAATTTGCCGAGACACAACGATTCGGCAAAGCGGACGTCGTTTCGGCCGGGGTGGCGATCCGCGACTCTACCGAAGCCGTGCTGGGGGGTGTCGTCGTGGCGTACCTGGTACCGCGTAGCGTCAGCCAGGAAGCACGCACCATCGCGCGGTCCTACAACGAATACCGCCAGCTCGCAGGCCTCAAACAGCCGATCAAGAATGGCTACGTGCTGACCCTGGCACTGATTACCCTGGTGGTCGTCTTTTCAGCCACCTGGTTCGGAATCCGTCAGGCCAAGAGTATCACCACCCCGTTGCAGCAACTGGCAGAGGGAACGCGAGAGGTAGCCCAGGGCAACTGGGCCCATCGCATCGAGGCTCCTGCAGATGAAGATACGGCGGTCCTGGTCGACTCCTTCAACCAGATGACCGCAGAGCTCGAACAGATCAATTCGGAACTGGTGAAACGCCGCAAATACCTCGAACGAGTCCTGGCCAACATTGCCGCAGGCGTGGTTTCACTCGATGAAACCGGTGGCGTCACCATGCTGAATCGGGCAGCCGAGCGGATGCTGGGACTTCGTCTGGCACAGATCCGCAACGAGAACTGGCGCGATGCCTTCGCCCGGTCCGACCTGCGGAAGGTCAGCGAGGTCATTGCCGAAATCGTCCAGGATCCCGATCGAGAGGTGGAGCGTCAGATCAAATTGACGGGTGGTGAACAGATCGTCACAGCGCTGGTGGCAGCCACCTCATTGACCGACGACAATGGGGTGCAACGTGGCATCATGTTGTTCCTGGAGGATGTAACGCATCTCCTGCGTGTGCAGCGCATGGAAGCATGGCGAGAGGTGGCACGCCGCCTGGCACATGAAATCAAGAATCCCCTCACGCCCATCCAACTCTCTGCCCAGCGATTGCAGAAACGCTACCTCCACCAACTCCCGGCAGCAGAGCGCGATGTGTTCGACGAGTGTACGACCACCATCGTACGCCAGGTGGATGAGGTAAAGAATCTGGTCAACGAATTCTCCAGTTTCGCGCGCCTGCCATCGGCTGCTCTCATGCCGAACGACCTCAACGGCGTGGTGGAGGAGGCACTGCGTCTCTATAGGCAGGCGCATCCCGACATTCATTTCAACTGTGAAATGGCAAAGCAGTTACCCACCATCGAATTCGATCGGGAGGCGATCAAACGCGTCCTGATCAATCTGCTCGACAACGCGGTAGCGGCCTGCCGTTCGATGCCGCAACCAGCAGCAGAAGGGTCGTCCATCGATGTCGAGACGAGCTACCTGGCACCGCGTGGCGTCGTCCGTCTGGAAGTCGCAGACAACGGTCCGGGCATGACCCGTGAGGTCAAACTGCGGCTCTTCGAACCCTACTTCTCGACCAAAAGGGACGGCACGGGCCTTGGGCTCGCCATCGTCTCGTCGATTTTGTCCGACCACCAGGCATACATCCGGGTGCTCGATAATCAGCCGCGTGGGAGTCGCTTCCAGATCGACTTCCCGCTACGGCAAGAGCAACCAGTGCGCACTGCGTCGCGCACCTGAGGAGAACAGGCAATGGCTACTGTATTGGTCGTCGACGACGAGCCGCAGATCCGTTCGTCGCTGCGCGGCATTCTGGCGGAAGAAGGGCTGCGCGTCATCGAAGCACAGGACGGGCGGCAGGCACTCGACCTCGTACAGCGGGAACACCCCGAACTGGTGATTCTCGACATCTGGATGCCAGAGATGGACGGTCTGGAGTTCCTCGAAGCTCTGAACGGCGGAGCCGATGCTCCTGCCGTCATCATGATCTCAGGGCACGGGAACATCGAGACGGCGGTGAAAGCAACAAAGCTCGGCGCCTTCGATTTCATCGAAAAACCGTTCTCCCTGGAAGGACTGTTACGCGTGGTCAATCGCGCGCTCGATCACAAGGCTCGCGGCAAAGAACGCCATCCATCACAGAACGATGACGCCCCGGGTGGGCAGACGTTGGATCTTCAGACGCAAGAGGGCAGCGCCGCCTGCCCGGAACGCACCCTGGCACGTAGCGTCGTTGCCAGCGGGGTAGGCCTCCACAGCGGAGGCAAGACCGGTCTGATCCTTCAGCCCCTACCACCGGGCAGCGGTATCCAGTTCACGAGTCTTTCGGCAGAGGACACCGTTCCGGCACACCTGGATTACGTGGACTCCACGGGCTACGCGACAACGCTGCACCGCAACGGGGTGACGGCCAAGACGGTCGAGCACCTGCTGGCGACACTGCATGCATACCGGATTTCGAATCTACTGGTAAAAGTCCAGGGGGAAGTGCCCATCCTCGACGGGTCGGCACTGGAGTTCTGCCGGTTGATCGAAAGTGCAGGACTCGTCGATCAGGGTGGGATGTTGCACGAAATCGTGCTGCGGGATCGGATTCAAATCGGCCAGCCGGATGGGGAGTGTATCAGCATCGAACCCTTCGATGGCTTCGAGATCAGCTACACCTTGAAGTACCCGTATCCGGTGGGCACCCAGGAATACACCTACACCTATCGCGGCCCGGAGAGTTTCCGCGAGGAGGTGGCTCCCGCCCGCACCTTCGGCTTTCTCAAAGACATGAAGCAACTGGCGACCATGGGTCTGGCCACCGGCGGACGTCTGGACAACTGCATCCTCATCGACGACGAGAAAGTGGTGAACACCACTCTACGTTTTCCCGACGAATTCGCACGACACAAGATCCTCGACATCATGGGTGACACCTACCTGCTCGGACGGCCCTTGCGTGGCAGGATCACGGCGCGCATGACCGGTCATTCCGATAACATCGAGTTGCTTCGATCCATCCGCGAAGGAATGCCCAGGACCGACTGAAGGCGGATACAGCCGCCAGCCTTACGCTGCACCCGGCGTGTCACACCGTGCCGCACCGGCCAACTGTCAGTACTGGGCGACGACGACTGTGGAGAGACCGCGGTGTGTCTTTTTGATCTCGTGTGCCGCTTTCTGAGCGGCGCTCCGATCCGAATAGCGGCCCACGGCTACACGATAGACTGAACCCTTGCGCCCGCGGAATTGCTCGATACGAGCCGAAAAACCGCGGCGCGCGACCGATGAACGCACCTTCGCGGCAGACTGGTAGTTCTGAAACGTCCCGAGACGTACCGAGTAGTTCCCCTCATCGGCATCCGCGACGGACTTCGCCACAGGGCGAATTGCCGGCTTGACGGCAGCCTTTTTCGCAGGCCGGACGCCGTCACCGCCGCCAACCGAAGGTTCCGCCCCACCGGCAGCCATCAACAACTCGTCCGCCTGTGGTTCAGGCCGCTCTCCCTTGTCCAGTCCGAACTCGAGCAACCTCTTGATGTCCCCCCAGAGGTCGGTCGAGCCGAGGATGGCGAAGCTCACCTCACGCCCGTTGTATTCCGCTGCTCCGACGAAGCACTTCTTGGCGGCGCGGGTCCAACCAGTCTTGCCGACCACCCGCATGTGGTAGTTGTCGAGCAACCGGTTGTGATTGTGCAAAGCGATCCGGCGCCGCGCACCGGTGGCCGGGATGATCTCGCCGGTGCGCGTATTGACGGCGCGGGCGAAACCGGGTGTCTGCATGGCGTGGCGGAAGATCGTGGCAAGGTCGTGCGCCGAGGAATAGTGATTGTCGGCAGGAAGACCGTTGGGATTGACGAAGTTCGTATTGCGGGCGCCGAGCAGTCGCGCCATCGCGTTCATCTGGCGGGCAAAGGAGGGAACGGAGCCTGCCAGCCCTTCCGCGATGACCACCGCCGCATCGTTGGCCGAGTTGAGCAGCACCGCGTAGACGAGATCCGACAAACGCAGGGACGAACCGGCTCGTACTGAAATCTTGGACGGAGGCGTGGCAGCCGCCTCCGAGGATACAGGGAACGACTCATCGAGGCGGCCACTTTGCAGAGCCAACAACGCGGTCACCACCTTCGTCGTACTGGCCGGAGGGAGCGCCAGATCGGCGTTGTGCTCCCAGAGCACCTCCCCTGAATCGCTATCCACGACATACGCGGCGCGTGCGGTGATGGACGGGCTGGTTGACCGGGATTTCGCCCACGCGCCACCCGCCGGAACCATCAGACAAGCCACCAGTAGCCAACAACCAGCGCTCCCCTTCACGACGCACATCCTCCTGCCCGCGATTGCCGTATCGTCGGGTAGCACTTTGCTCCAAAACGCCTTGTTTTGTCAAGGCTTCCGCCCCATCCGGACGTATTTTCGAGGGCCCCGTACCAGGGAAAGTCTCAGATCTTTCCCTCGAGGAAATTCGGACCCACGTGAGATCCCTGGACCAGCATGCCGCGGAAAAAGAACGCGCTGATGATCAGCGGCAGCAGATAATACGCCACGCGAAAAACGAGGATGGCCACGATGGCGGTCTCGAAGGGCACCCCGAGACTACGAAAGATCGCTGCCATCGATCCTTCCATGACGCCCAATCCGCCGGGAATGAACGACACCAGGGACAAAACGATGCCCACGGCGAAGCCAACGACGACAAAACTGAAGGGAATTTCGGAATATCCGACCGCAATGAAGGCCGTGTACAAAATGAGCAGGGTCACAAACCAGTCGACGATGATCCACAGAGTCGGGGCGAGCATATTGATCTTGCGTGACAGGATGAACTCCAGCCCGCGATTCAGATTGCGCTGAAACCGCCAGATCCTCACACGACCCGGTTGGTGCCGCGGCAGAAAACGATGCAAGAACCAATGAACGAACTCCGCCAGGTAGAACAACGTGCGCCGCCGCAGTGCCCGGTGCGCCAACAAGAAGACGAACACGATGGTGGCCAGGACCAACAACACCAGCATACCCACCGTGGCGAAAAGCTCGAACCCCTGCAGATCGTGCGCCTGCAGGAGATAGACGACCCCCGTGACGACGAACAACAGCAGGATGAGGTTCGTCAGGAACGTTTGAACGAGCGAGATGGTCACCGCCTTGCCCGAAGGAATCGCCATCTTGATGAAAAAATACATCCGTACGGCAAATCCACTGAGGCCTCCCGTCGTCACCAGATAGTTCACCGCATTGGCCACGAAGGTGATCTTCAACATCTCCCTGAACGGAATCCTGCAACCCGCCGCCGTCGCAACCCCCTGGTAGGACAGCGCCATGAGGGCATAGCTCGCCAACCCGCAGCCCAACGGCAACAAGAGCAAAACCGGATCGAGGGACGATGCAACGCGCCATAGTTCGCGGGCATCGGAAAACACAAACAACAGGACGAAGGCGAACAGACCCACGACCAACAGCCACGACACCAGTTGCGCGCGGCCGCCCAGGGCCGCCTGCGCTCCCGGCTTGTCGTTGTCGTCCATCCCCATCGTGATCCGCCGCACTTAATGGCTGCGCTTCAGAGCGTCAAGGCAAGGCGTGGCGCGCTATGTGCTTGTCGTGCCCGGGCATCCGCGCTACACGAGCCTGCGGCCCGATCCGAACCGATCATGTTCATCGTCTCAAACTTCCTCCAGGCGACCGCCCAGGTACTCGATCTGCTGTTGCACCTCTACACGATCATCCTCATCGTGCGGGTCATCACCACCTGGGTCAATGCCGACCCTTATAATCCAATCGTACGGTTCCTGTACAACGCCACCGAACCTCTCATGTACAGAGTACGCAGGGCCCTACCAGTGATTTATGGAGGCATCGATTTCTCACCGTTGATCGTGCTCCTCGGCGTCTACTTCCTGCAGGCATTCCTGGTGCGCACTCTTCTCGACCTGTCCGTGAGCATGCGCTGATCGGCACCGTGTACCGGCTTACCGTCCAACTCCAACCCCGAGCCTCGCACACCCGCATCGTCGGGTGGCATGGAGATGCCATCAAGATCCAGGTGCAGGCCGCAGCGGTGGACGGCGCCGCCAATGCCGCACTCATCGAGATCCTTGCCAACACATTCCACGTCACACGCCGCTCGGTCCGCCTGGTACAGGGCCGGACAGCACGGCGAAAAACCGTGGAGATCGATGCAGAGGCTCCGGAATGTGCTCGTCGTCTGGCCGAACTCCTGGGCGAGGGCACACGTTGACAAAGAAACAGACGCTGATTAAGGCCGACGACTGTCAAGGTCCATCTTAGGAGGTATCACGGTGCCCATCTACGAATACCGATGCGAGAAGTGTGGTGACTTTGAAGTGACGCAGCGTATCACGGACGAGCCCCTGAAGAAGTGTCCCACTTGTCGTTCGAAGGTGAAGAAGCTCATCTCATCGACCTCCTTCCAACTCAAAGGGAGCGGCTGGTACATCACCGATTATGGCCGCGGCGGCAGCCGGGACTCGACTTCCAAAAAAGACAGCGGTGGCGATTCGAAAAGCGATACGAAGCCGGAAAGCAAGAGCGAATCGAAATCGGAGTCGAAGAGTTCCGGCAGCAAAACGGAGAAGGCTGCCGCTTGAGGCGACCATTCGCGTGGTCGCTTTTTCTTCGTTCGTTTCATCCTCCATGCCATTTCAAAGCGGGAGGTTCCGTTGCGCGGTCACGGCACCGTGGAACAAACACCGGAAACAAGGGCTCACGCCGCTACCGCCACGGACGAGGCACGGGACCATCTGAACGATGGAGCAAGCCAGCCACATCGTCCTGGTGACCGGAGGCGCTGGTTTCATTGGCTCGAACTTCGTCCGCTTTCTCCTGACCCACACCGATCAGCGCATCGTCGTCCTGGATAAACTCACCTACGCCGGAAGTGTGCACAATATTCCGGTCGATCCGCGTGTGCGATTCGTGCAGGGCGACATCGCCGACAGAGCGCTGGTGACGCGTCTCTTTGCAGAGGAGGATTTCAGGTGGGTGGCGAACTTTGCAGCAGAGTCACACGTCGACCGATCGATCGACGCGCCCGAGGCATTCGTGCACACCAACGTGACCGGCACGTTCACACTGCTTGAAGCGGCGCGGCACGAATGGACGAAAGATCCTGGCGCCGCCTCGGATCGCCGATTTCTGCATGTATCGACCGACGAAGTGTACGGGTCTCTGCCAAAGCCGGGGAAGTTCACGGAACGGACACCGTACGACCCACGCTCCCCCTACTCCGCCTCGAAAGCGGCGGCGGACCATTTCGTGTCCGCCTACCATCACACCTACGGAATCCCGGCGCTGATTACGAACTGCTCCAACAACTACGGCCCATACCAGTTCCCCGAGAAACTCATCCCACTGATGCTGCTCAATGCCCTCGAAGCGCGCCCGCTGCCGATCTACGGCGATGGGTTGAACGTACGGGACTGGCTGTATGTCGAAGACCACTGCGCGGGCCTACTGCAGGTTCTCCGACACGGGCGTGTCGGGGAGAAGTACAATCTCGGCGGTGAGAACGAACTGACGAACCTCGCACTCGTCGATACCCTGTGCACCGTGCTGGAGGAACGGATTCCCGCGGCAAGGAATCAGGCGATGCGAACACGCGGGCTCGACCATTATGGGGCACTGAAGACGTTCGTCACGGACCGGCCTGGACATGATCGGCGTTACGCCGTGGATACCACGAAGATCCGTTCGGAGCTCGGATGGTCGCCGGCACACGATTTCGCCCGAGGGCTGCGCTGTACGGTAGATTGGTATCTGGCAAACCGGGAATGGTGCGCTGTCATCGAGAACGAACGATACGACAGACGGCGGTTGGGTCTGGGCATCCCAACAGAAGACGCCTCAGGATGACGGCAAGACGGATGGGCACGGCATGAAGGGCATTTTACTGGCGGCAGGATCGGGAACACGCCTCTATCCTCTGACACGAGCGGTGAGCAAACAACTCGTGCCGGTGTACGACAAGCCGCTCATCTATTACCCGCTGTCGACCCTGATGCTTTCGGGGATTCGCGATATCCTGATCATCACATGCGAGCAGGACGCCGGCAGCTTCCGGCGCCTGCTCGGCACAGGGGCCGATATTGGTTTACGGCTGTCGTACGCAATGCAGCCGGCGCCGAATGGTATCGCCGAGGCATTTCTGATCGGGCGCGACTTCATCGGAAGCGATCGTGTGGCCCTGGCCCTCGGCGACAACATCTTCTACGGTCACGGTCTACCCGAGATCCTGCGAACTGCGGCGGCACGTTCCCCGGGCGCAACGGTCTTTGGCTACTGGGTCCGCGATCCAGAACGCTACGGTGTCATTGGGTTCGACCGCCGCGGCCGCCCTGACAGCATCGAGGAAAAACCGTCACGGCCCCGCTCTCCCTACGCCGTCACCGGCCTGTACTTTTACGACAACAGAGTCACCGGCATCGCTTCGGCGCTGCGTCCCTCGGCACGCGGGGAGTTGGAGATCACCGACGTCAACCGCGCCTATCTCGAGGAAAACGCCCTGCACGTGGAAAAGCTCGGACGTGGCATCGCCTGGCTGGATACCGGCACACACGAAGCGTTATTGCAGGCCGCCAATTTCATCCAGGCGATCGAAGAACGGCAAGGGCTGAAGGTCGCCTGTATCGAAGAAATCGCCTACCGTCTGGGTTACATCACTGCCGAGGACGTCCTCCAGCGGGCCCGGCACATGGAAAAGAGCACCTACGGCCAGTATCTCCTGCGAATGCTGGAACAGCCGTTTCAAGGGTAAGCCACCACGTTGGGTGCCGCCTACCTGTTGCGTCCCCGTATCAACCAATCCGGGGAGGGGGTGGTTTCAATCCGTAGCCGTTCCATCGAGGCGTACGAGTTGGCGCAGCCGAGTCCACCACCAGGGCAACAAACGAGGGAGGCGCACCGGATACATCCGATGGTGGAGTTGCAACAAAGGAATACGCATCGCCGCACGCACGATGGGCCGCGCGACGTGGGGCACCTGGCGCGCACCATGCCTGAACCCCCTGAGGCGGTGCAGCGAGAGGGCGGGAAACACCTGGCCCAGACCGGCTTGCAGGCTCGTTTCGTCCAGGAGGTGATGGCGCATCATCAGGCCAATCGTCCCGGGCGTAAACGTCTGGGACAAGCGACGCATCAGGTCATAGCTGGCATGCAAGGCGCCGTAGCGATGATGCCAGGAGGCGGCATAGCCGTGCAGACCCTGGCCCGAGGACAAGGCATCGGCCAACATGCGTGCAGCGATCATCCCCGATCCGATGCCCGACCCGTGTGCAGGAAAGACCTGACACGCCGCATCACCGACGAAGGCAACACGGCCAGAAAAAAGGGGTGAAAACGGCGAGCACACGGGGATCGCGCGGGCACCACCGAAAGAGCGGGAGCCGATCCAGCGCTGGTCGCGCACGAATTCTTGCAGGAGCAACTGGCCCGACGGCGCACCCGAGGCAGGGATACTTCCTGTGAGAACGCCCAGCGATTCGCCGTGCAGTCGCAGGTTGACCACAGAAAAGCCACCAGCCACTCCCGTGTAACAGAGTGTCTGCCCCGGCCGCGCGCCACGTTCTTCGAAAAATCCCTCCGCCTGTGACATATCGCTCACACGATACGTACCCTGCGCCGCACCACAGAGGTCGGTGGGATCAACCCATGGGCGAGGGAAGATGGCCGCACCAGCAATGCCGCTGGCGTCAACGATCCAATCGGCCTCGAACGTCCCCTGGTTGGTCACGAGTCGATGTTCCCCGCAGGCCTCCACGCCCACCTGCGGCCGAAATTCCGCACCTGCCTCCCGAGCCATCCGTTGCAGGCGATCGACGAGCAGACGCATGTCGACGGAAAGACTGTCCGGCGCCTCGACCTCGACACGCGGGTGCGGACCCCAACCCGCGATCATGTGAGAGAGACCTCCCGACGAGAGCACTTCGGCCCCCTCCGGACGGCAAATTCCCGCCGCATCGAACATCCAGCCCGGAACCTCGTTGACCCAATGCGCACCCGCTTCGTTGAGCGCAGAGCGATCAACACAGCACACCCGCAAACCGTTCCGGGCAAGGAAGTAAGCGGCCGCTGCACCCGAAGTCCCTGCTCCAACAACGAGCGCATCGTATCGACCAGCATCAGCCCCCATTGTTTCCCTCCGTTACGGCAGACATCCAGCGCCCTGTCGTGCCCGCCGGGGTCAGAGCGGCAACTCCATCCACCATCCCTGTCCCTGCGCCATCCCGGCAATGTCGTGCCCGTCCCTACCTGCACAAACATGCGCCCTTCCACAAGTAGGGAGCGAACCGCTTGGTGGGCTGCAACTTCATCGCACCACCTGCCGGCGAAATTCTGGACCGCCGGATCGTTCACTGTGGCACGCTTACCGGCGCGGCCGCAGGCGGCGTCCTCTGGTCTCCGGCGAACGGGCCAGAACCAGCCTGATCCCCTGGTCCCAGCCGTATGTTCTTCGCCTCACGATGGCCGGTGCGATCGCCTCGTTCCCCACCCACACCCTCGCCTTCCCCTTTCCCGGCCACGGCGTTTTCCCACTCTCCCCTGTGGTTTGCCAGAATCTGCCGCGGCGGGCACTTCGAATCACTCCCACCCTGGAGATTTCCTGTCCTCCTGACCAATCGACTGACCAATCGGTTGACACCCCAGAAGGGCAGGTCCTATAAGGCCAGGACTTTCCGCAAAGTGAGCTCGACGCAGTGCCGAAATGGAACGGGGATCGAGGTTGGGCGGCCGCAGCCGTATTGGTCGCGATCTGTACGGCGGGATCCCACGCAGGATCGGCCAAGGCGGATCCGCTACGGATTATCGATCATCTCTACGCCACGACCTTCGTTACCGCTGAGCTGGGCTGGGTCGCCGGCGGCTTCGGTTCAATCTACCAGACCCGGGACGGTGGCCATACGTGGGTGGCGCAAGCTTCCCACAGCGTCGAACAGCTTTTCGGCATCTCCTTTGCCGACGAACGCCATGGCTGGGCCGTCGGCCGCACCGGAGTGATTCTGCACACCGCGAACGGCGGCTCTCGCTGGGAAGTGCAGAAATCGGGCACAGACAAGCATCTTTTTCATGTCGCGGCATTGGGAGAGTCGAGCGCCGTGGCAGTGGGCGATTGGGGCGCCATCGTCATCACCCGAGACGGCGGCGCGCACTGGCAGGATCATTCGCTCGACCGCGACGTCATCCTCTACGCGCAATCCTGGATCGATGCGCAAAACGGCTGGATCGTCGGGGAAACCGGCCTCGTCCTCCGCACAACCGACGGCGGGGCGAGTTGGCAGGACCAGCCCAGTGGGATCGAGAAGACCTTGTTCGGGGTGCATTTCGCGGACCCGCAGCGGGGTTGGGCCTGCGGCCTCGACGGGCTGATCCTGCATACGGCCGATGGCGGCGCCACCTGGCGAGTGCAACGAGGCGAAGGCCGCATCGACACACTCGAGCAGATCGGCGTGGCGGAAGCTCTCGAGAACGCAAGTCTCTATGATATCGGGGTTCTCGGCCAGCGCGGTTATGCCGTCGGCGATATCGGCAGCATCTTCCAGACAGAGGACGGCGGCGAGACCTGGCATCGTAAACCCGTACCTCCGGAGCTGAAGCTTGGCTGGCTGCGTGCGCTGGCTCTGTTGCCGTCCGGCAACGGGCTTGTCGTCGGCGCCCACGGGACGACCATGCGCGTGGCCGGTGACCAGATCCAACGAGTCGGGGCGAATTGAGCATGGTCCCGAAGAATTGGATCGAACGGTATCTCCACTTCCTGCTGCGGCGGCGGCTCGCCGTGGCCTTGGCCATGGCGGCTGGCACGCTCTTCTTCATCTGGTTCACGGCGGCACGGTTGACGATCTTCACCAGCTTTTTCGACCTGATGCCGCCGAACCACCCGTACATCCAACTGTACGCCAAATATCGCAGCATGTTCGGCACGGCGAACGAATTGGTCATGGTGGTGGAAGCAACGAAGGGAACCATCTTCGACGATCCGCGGATCATCGAAAAGATCGATCGAATCACCATCGAGTTGCTCAAGAACGTGCCGGGTGTAAACGGCGAACAGGTGTTGTCGATCACCCACCCCAAGCTGAAGACGACGCTGACGTCCGGCTCGGGAATCAAGGTGGTGCCACTGACCTACCCGCGCCTCCCGCGGGACAAGGAAGACCTCGAGTTCCTGCGCCAGAAAGTCTACACGACCGAGGGCGTTCGGGGTTTCTTCGTCTCGCCGGACGACACCGCCACGCTGATCACTGCCGGGTTCTGGGAGGAATACTTCGACCTGAACGCGATGTGGGACCGCCTGCAGAAGCTCACGGCGGCGGAAGAAGCCGATGGCCTGGTCAAGATCTATGTCGCTGGTCCGCCGGTGCTCTATGCCTACTTCAACCAGGCGCTCAGCAAGATGGGGTATGTTTTCCTGGCCACCGCCATCTCGATCATCGCCTTGTTATGGTTCTATTTCCGCTCCTTGCAGGGCGTTCTCATTCCCATGTTCTCGGGGCTGATGAGTGCAATCTGGGGGCTTGGGTTTGCGGCCCTCTGCGGTTTCACGCTCGATCCATTGGTGTTGGTCGTCTTCGTCCTGATCACGGCGCGGGCTCTGAGCCACTCCGTTCAGTCGATGGAGCGCTACCATGACGAGTACAATCTGACGCACAACAAGCGCGAGGCCATCCTGCGTTCGTACACGGCGCTCTTCCCGCCAGCGATGGTCTCGATCGTGGCAGACGGCGTGGCCATTTTGACGATTGCCGTTGCCAGCATCCCCTTGATGCAGAAGCTCGCCTTTGTCGCGAGTTTCTGGATCATCAGCATCTTCCTCAGCGTCGTCACGCTGCACCCGATCATCCTGACGTACATCCGGCCTCCGAAACCACAGCCGCACACGAATCGAATCTCCGATCGGCTTTACGGCGGAATCAGTCACGGTCTGATCGCGCTCGGGCAGGGAAACCTACGCTATGCAGTGGTTGCTTTGTTCGGCACGGTGATGTTCTTCGGCATCTACTTTGCGCACCATTTGAAGACGGGGGACACCGAACCCGGCGCGGCCCTGCTCTATCCCGATCACCCCTACAATCAGGCATTTCGCAAGTTGAACGAGAAATTCGTCGGCGTTGCCAGCCAGTTGGTGGTGATTGCGGAAGGCAAGAAACCCGGGGCAATCAAGGACGCTACCACACTGAATGAGATCGAGCTTTTTGCCCGCCACATGACGGAAGGGGATGGAGCCAACGGCAACATTACGGCGGCAACGCTGTTGAAGAAGATCTACCGCACCTTCCACGAGGGTGACCCGAAATGGGAGATGCTGCCGGCACGCAACGAACACATCAGCCAGTTGTTTTATCTCCTGACCGCCGGCACGAGCCGGGGCGAGATGGATCGTTTCTTCAGTCCCGATTACACCAACGCGACGATCACGATCCTCTACAAGAACTACAACAATGACATCATCCACCAGGCGATCGACCGGGCCAAAGCGTACATCCAGACGCACAACCAGGCGGGCAGCAGTGTTCGCTACCTGCTCGCCGGGGGACTGCTCGGCATCCTTGCGGCGACGAACGAAGAAGTCGAGCGTTCCTACCGCATCAACGTGCCACTGATTTTCTTCGTCGTGTTCGTGCTGAGCTTCGTGACCTACCGCTCGGTTCTGGGCGCCTTGATCGTGATGATCCCCTCGATCGCGGCGCAACCGCTGTCCGAAGCGGTCATGTACCTGATGAAGATCGACTTCAACATCAACTCTCTGCCTGTAGCAGCGGTTGGCATCGGGATCGGTATCGATTACGGCTACTATGTTCTGAGCCGGATCGTCGAGGAGTACGAGGTCACGTCCGATTTCGACGAAGCGAATCGCCGCACGATCCTGACGACCGGGAAGGCCATCATTTTCACAGGCAGCACCCTGGTGGTCAGCGTGATCTACTGGTTGTTCTTTCCACTCAAGTTCCAGGCGGAGATGGCCTTCGTTCTCATCATGTTGATGGTTTTCCATGCCATCGGTGCGCTGGTGTTCATCCCGGCCCTGGTCTCATTGCTACGACCCCGCTTCGCCGTCGAACGCGGCGAAAGGCGTGCCGCCGCATTGCTGGCGGCACAGGTGGAGGCCGGGGGTTGAGCTTTTTTCGAGGAGATTCAATGAAAATCAACTGGCTCGCGATAGGTCTAACCATAGGGGCTTGCTTCGGAGCGGCAGCGCAACTCGCCCACGCCGAGGACAAGGGAAATGGATCCGGCGTCGAAGAGACACGTACCATGAAGCTGCAGCCGGGCGATGTTCTCGGACAGGACAACGGGCAGGATGCTGAGGGCTTGTTGCCACCCGAAATTCTGCGCCACTACAAGGAGGGCCGTTACTCCAACTCGATCATCGATTGGCCTCAGGGAATTTATCGCTGGGATCCGGAACTGAAAGCAGCCAGCGAGGACAACAACGGGAAATTCACCATCAGCCCCGAGGGCAGCATCGTGGAGAAGAGCACGGCAAAACAGCCACCCTTCATCTTCGGGCTGCCGTTCACCCAGATCGATCCGAAAGATCGGGACGCCGCCATCAAGATCATGTGGAACTACCAGTACCAGTACTGGAGCGAAGGGAGCAACCACAACCAGATTCTCCTGGCCTGGACCAACCCGACCGGTGTGGATCGCGAATCGACGCAGGACGTCCACTTTCTCTTTTATGATGGACAGAACCCCGATTATCGCCTCCCGAATCCCAATAATTTCTCCGGACAGTTCATTGCCGTCTCCACCAGTCCGGCCGATTTGAACGGCACGGCGGCACTCACCTGGCGCTATCGGGACCCGGACAAACGAGATTCGAACTGGACCTATGTTCCGGCATTGCGCCGTATCCGTGCGGTAAGCCCTGCCAATCGTTCGGACGGTTTTCTCGGCTCCGACATGAGCCAGGACGACGGCCCTTTCTTTGACGGCAAGCTGGAAGACTTCACATGGAAACTCGCGGGAGAAGAGGAGATGTACGTCTTCGTCGATGGTGACAGTTTCACCAAGCCGTCAGGACAGTTCTGGTTGCCGGCAGGCGGTTGGCGTTCGGTCTGGGACGATCGGCCCATTGTCGGATTCCAGAAGCCCGAATGGCAGGGTCTGGCATGGGCGCCACTGGCCTCTGCCCTGGCCAAGCGCTCCGTGTGGATCGTCGAGGCCGTACCAAAAGACCGTTACTACCTTTACGGCCGCCTGCAACTCTACGTTGACAAGGAGACCTATCAAGGTGCCTACAGCCGTAAATTCGGCTGGAACGGTGAGCATCTCAATACCCTGGTCGTGATTGCCTACCAGAAAGAGAAATTGCAGCGGCCCGACGGAAAATTCGAATACATGTGGGGATCGAGCCATTCCTATCTCTGTGCGGAAAACCTCAAACTCAACCGGGCCACCATCGGCGGATTGACGCCCAGGGGAAAGGATGTGCCCAACGACCGCCGTGTTCGATACGATCCGAAGTTCTTCGATTTCAATACGTTGAACCGTTTCGGCAAGTGAACGGGGTTCCGCCAAAGCCCGGCACAGAGTATTCGTATGGTGATACGCCGATCTCTCGCGGCCTCCCCGGGAGCATCACAGAGATTCAGAATCCAAGGAACGCCAGGCGAATTTCCTCAGGCCGGCTCCCAGCACATCACGCCGCGGCAAGAGCCCATTCGAGCGCAAACGGCCACGGGCCATACCCCGAATCCGTGTTGATATGTCCGGCACCGGGAACCAGGTGGAACGCCACTCCGATCTTCGCTGCAATCTCTGCAAATTCCTCCGCACTCGTGTAGTCATCGTTGTCGCTGCCGGCGAGGAGGGAGTGCGGCGCAATGGGCGCCCATGCCATACGGCTTTGTGGAGGGGGAAAAAACGTCTCTACGGGCTCGAACAAGAGATAGGGTGTAGGAGGTGCAACGAGCAGCGCGCCGCGGATCTTCGTGGCGCCACGCTGGTGCAACAGATGATCGACCGCCCAGCAACCAAGGGAATGGGCAATGAACGTCACTGGTGTGGGCGATCTGTCGACACATTCGGCAAGCATGTCTACCCAGACGTCCTTTTGCGGCGCCGTCACATCAGGCAACTCGGGAAACAAGAGTGGCACTCCCCTCACCTGCAACTCGGCTTCCAGCCAGCGCTGCCAGTGCTGTGGACCCGAGCCGTCGTACCCGTAAACCATCAACAGCATGAGGCCCTCTCTAGCAAAGCACGGAAGCAACGTCGCTCTTCGAAACGTCCCGAGGCGGCATTCTTTGCGTATCTGCAGACAGGCGCAGCCGGCGAACGGTTTCAACCGCGTTTGTTCCACGAAAAGCAACACCGTATAGCAGGAGAGGTGGAGTCGATTTACGATAGGTCAGCCGCGTTGCAGTCTGACTCGGTATGCCGCAAACGTGAGGGATGAGAGGGGGTCTTCATGCAATTGCCACTGCAAATCACTTTTCGAGGGCTGGAAGCATCGGCAGCGATTGAATCAAGGATTCGCGAACGCGCCGCACGGCTCGACAAGTTTCACAACCACATCATGAGTTGTCGCGTCGTCGTTGAAGTGCCACATCGCCATCACCACCAGGGCAAGCTGTTCCATGTCCGTATCGACATCACGATTCCACAGCATGAAATCGTGGTGAACCGCGAGCCGTCAGAGAAACACGCCTACGAAGACGCGTTCGTTGCGATTCGCGATGCCTTTGATGCGGCCCAACGCCAACTCGAACACCATCTGCAAAAGAGCCAGGGCAAAACCAAGACCCACACAGACACGGAACCCGGCCAAGTGAGCCAGATCCCGCCAGCAAAGGACTCGGCTACCTGACCGCCCGCGAGGGACGCCAGATCTATCTCCAACGGAACAGCGTTTCGGCGCCCGGCTTCGAGGCGTTGCCAATTGGAGCCGCCGTATAGTTCCGGGAAGAGGCGGGGGAGAAAGGTCCACGCGCACCGTCAGCGTAAATGCCCTCTAACCCGATCCTCCACGTTGCGGCCATCTGGTATCGATCCGAACGCCGGTCCCGATCCCTCTCCCACAGTTGCAACCCCGGTTCCTTCAATGCCCGGAACGCACCGCGCCACGCATCGGCACGAAAGCCACGGCACCAAAATACTCCGTGCGAAATGTTCCATCATCGCATTTGAGGCGCCGGACGAGAAACTCGCCGCCTGCCTCTTCGAGGGGCAGCACCATCACACCGCCGTTTTTCAACTGTTGTTCGAGCAGTTCCGGCGGTCGTGGCGTGACCGCAGTTAGAATAACCGCATCGAAAGGCGCCGCTTCCGGCCAACCGAAATAGCCGTCTCCTGTCCGAACGTGTACCTTTTCGAAACCAAGCCGACCGAGGCGGGAGATTGCCGCCTCTGCCAGATGAGCGTCGAATTCGATGGAGTAGACCTCAGCCGCCAGGAGGGAGAGGATCGCGGCCTGGTAACCCGATCCAGTCCCTATCTCGAGCACACGTTCGACACCGGTCAAACCGAGAAGCTGTGTCATCAGACCTACGATCAGCGGCTGTGAGATCGTCTGCCCCGACCCGATCGGCAGGGCCACGTTGTCGTACGCATGACAACGATCCGCAGGCAGGACGAATTCTTCCCGCGGCACGGTGTCCAGGGCTCGCAAGACACCCTCGTCACGAATCCCAGACAGCCTCAGTTCGCCGAGGAGTTCCCTGCGCCGGCGAGCGAGAAACGACGGTGATGGATCCGGCATCATGCCGGAATCCTACGATAGGAACTTTGCTGGAGAAAGACAGGAGATGGACGTTCGAACGGGGCAAACCGTCAGGCTGCACCGTCCATTCCAGGACTTCAGTGGAGATAGTCCTGCAGGCCGTGCTTGGCGCAGATGTTTTTGAGAAGTTTCAGGCCGCGGGCTTCCAACTGACGGATACGTTCACGACTGACACCGAATTGTTCGCCCAACTGCTCCAGGGTTTCCGGTTCATCATCATCCAAGCCAAACCGCTGTCGCAGAATCACCCGTTCGCGCGATGGCAATTGATCGAGCGCAACCTCGAGATGCTGACGCAGGGAGGTATGCTCTGCCTGTTCGGCGGGCTCCGGATCATCCGCCGCCAGGGTGCTTTCCAGGGTCCGATCGTCATCGTCACTGATGGGCGTATCGGTCGAGAGAAACTGGAAATTCTGCGCCATGGCCTCGAATCGTTCGCGGTCCAGCCCATGACTTGCGGCAATTTCCTCGCGCGATACCGGCCCGTCGTTTTCATTGGCCATGTCTCGCGCATCCCGGCTGACCCGGCGCCGGAACTGATTCCAGTGCACAGGCATCCGGATCAACGAACCGTACGTATCGGCAGCCCGGCTGAGTTGCTGCCAGATCCACCAGGTGGCGTAAGTGCTGAACTTGATGTTCCTCTCGGGATCATACTTTTCGATTGCCCGCAGCAGGCCGATCGTCCCTTCCTGAAACAGATCGAGGGAACTCAGAACCGGGTGGCGGTAACGACGGGCAAAAAGGTTGACCAAACGGAGGTTCGCCCGCAGCATTTCGTCCCGGACATCGCGATAATTCTCGAGGGCCAGCGTGAGATCCTTCACGAACACGGCAATGCGCTGCTGGGTCATCCTGGTGGTCGCAGCCAGCCGGGGATTCCGTACCGCACGCTTCGCAAAATAGAGAATCGTCACGGCCTCGCGCTCCCGGAAATCCTCATCCGGTGTGATAATGCCGCGACCACCCTGGGCAAGCGCCTGTCGGGACAAACGGCGCGCTCCACGCAGAACACCGAGCACCCGCTTGCGAGCCTGCGCGATCCGTTTTGTCAGTTTCTCTTCCTCGGCTCGGGTGAGAACCGTGGTCGAAGCCAGATCGGCAGAGAAAAGCGTCTCGGCGTCGAGACTCGTGGTATCGGCCGTTTCATCCGAGATCTCGGCAACCAGTTCAGACCCCGTCGCTTCCGATTCGGGCTGCATGTCGGCTACCGTAATCTCGTCCTCGCCTCTGAAGTACTCTTTGTCGAACATTGGGGCCTTTGACGGTCCATCATATCCGGAAATTCATCACCCACCGCAAGTCAGGATCTTATTCCATTGACAATCGTATAATTATTTTTTCTTTGCTTACAGAGTCAGACTGCCACTGCTTCAGGGACCGAACCAGGTTCGACGGATGTTGCGTCAAGCATTGCACAGATTTCTCGGTATCATCCCGACACTGGACCTGCACGGTCTGAAGGTACAACCCGCACTCCAGGAAACCGAAGCATTTCTGCGTCAGGCTCAGGCGTTGCGGACGCCTGTGGTACGAATCATCTACGGGAAGGGCCACGGCAGCCCGGGCGGCATCGGCATCTTGCGGCAGGTCATCCCCGACTGGCTGGACGCAAAAAGCCCAGAACTGGTCCTTCGCTATGAACGACAACTCGACCAATCAGGTCATGATGGTGGTGTCCGGGTGTGGCTCCGTGTTGACTCGAAACCAGAGCTTCCGTAGCAAGGATCAATGTATCGTGACAGGGGCATTCCTGGCATGATCCGCAGCCCCATGGCCTTCCTCCTTGCGATCTTCATGATTCTCGTTCTGGCGGGCTGCACAGGCCAGGAGGCATATGAATTCGCGCCGCAGTCCGCATTCGACAAGACGGAGATCGACCTGGGAGATCTACAAGCCAATCAGCCCATGCGCGCGGTTTTCTCCTTGGAAAATCGAGGTGACCTGCCTCTCCTCGTCAACGAGTTGAGGGCCGGGTGTGGTCTGACGGCCGGCGTCTCCCCCAACCCGATTGCAGCCAGGAGCACCGGTCGGATCACCATATCCGCGTTCGCTGGACTCGAACCGGGGCCACAGGCCATGTCGGTAACGGTCTACACGAATGACCCGGCACACCCAGTCACTTCACTCGTCCTGCGCAGTCGCGTGCAAACCGATCTCGCGGCCTCACCGGCACGCTTCTATCTGGGAAACATCCGCCCCGGCGATACATCTCCGTTCACGATCGGCCTGAGCGGAACAATCAATCTGGTCGAACGCGTCGAAACGACAGCACGTCCGCTGTATGCTGAGCTGTTCGAGCGTGCCGGCCAAATGCGTATTCGTCTGGGTATCAGGGGAGACGCTCTCCCGGGTCCGTTGAAAGAACAAATCCTCGTATATATCCGCGGCAGGAAAGAGCCTCGTCTGGTCATCCCGATACTCGGTGAGGTGGTCCGATGACTTCCCCACCCGGCAGGACATTCTCATTCGATGTCGTCGGAATCGGCACAAGCAGTGTCGATCACCTCTGCGTCGTGCCGCGCCTCCCCCGCCTGGACTCGAAGCAGCCGCTGGCGGTCTACGAAATGCAGCCAGGTGGGCAGGTACCGACCGCCCTGGTCGCACTCCAGCGATGGGGAGCCGCGACGGCCTACGCAGGCGCCTTTGGAGACGATCCCGGGGGCGTGCTGGTCCGCACCGCTCTGGCGCGAGAAGGGGTAGACTTGAGCGGAAGTGTCGTTCGGCACAACGTTGCGCAACAGGTCGCGGTCATCCTCATCGACGAAGTCACCGGGGAACGATCGGTCCTATGGCAACCGGCACGACATCTGATTCTGGACGCTGATGAACTCCCGTGCACGCTCCTCCAAGCCGGTCGTTTCCTCCTCCTGGATGCCGTTGAGATCACCGCCGCCAGCGCTGCCGCTCGATGCGCCCGTGCCGCAGGCGTCACCGTGGTGCTCGATGTCGACACACCCGCGCCAGGGATCGAGACGCTTCTCGCAAAGACAGACGTCCTCATCGCTTCATCCGATTTCCTGCTGCGACTCACGGACTGCGCCAATATCCGAAAGGCGCTTCATGTTGCCGCCAGATCCGGCCCATGGTTTGTCGCAGTGACCCTGGGTTTGGGAGGCGCCCTTGCCCTGGTGAACGAGGAACTCCATTATGTAACCGCCTTTCCGGTGGTTTCGGTAGACAGCACAGGAGCGGGAGACATTTTTCACGCAGGATGCATTCACGGGCTCTTGCACGGTTGGGCAGTGTCCGACACTTTACGGTTTGCTGCTGCAGCGGCAGCGTTGAAATGCGAGCATCTCGGCGGACGGCCCGGGATCCCGAGCCTCGAAAGGGCACGAACCCTGGCCGGACTCCTCTAGCCAAAGACATCGATGGCGACTTCGAGCGCAAATTCTTCCGAATCCAGAGTGGCACCACGGAGCGATTCCGTGCTGTGCGGGTGGGGGCATTACCCGCGGGTGCGGGGCCACGAGATCTTCGGCGAGAACCTGGAAGAGATCACCTCGGATGTCCCACTGACACGCGGACTCGGACGGTCGTACGGTGATGCTTCCCTCCCGGACCATCCTCACGCAACGGTTGCCAATAGCACCCTGGCAGATCGCCTGCTCTCCTTCGACGCGGAATCTGGACGGCTGCGCGCCGAGGCGGGCTTTCCCCTGTGGCGCCTCAATCGTCTTTTCCTGCAACGGGGTTGGTTCACGCCGGTGACGCCAGGCACCCATTTCGTGACCCTGGGGGGCATGGTCGCCGCCGATGTGCACGGTAAAATGCACCATGTGGCGGGTTGTTTTGGTGAACACGTCACCGCACTGAGGCTGCGCGTCGCCGGCGGCCGCGTTCTGGAATGCAGCGAGGAATCTGAACCCGATCTCTTCCGGGCCACGATTGGCGGCATGGGGCTGACGGGCCACATTCTCGAAGTCGAGTTTCGCATGCAACGCATCCCATCACCCTGGATCTGGCAGGAAACGGAGGTGCTGCCCTCGTTCGAGGAGTTGCTGCGATCCCTCCAGGCAGCAGGGCGCGATTGGCCCTTCACGGTGACCTGGGCTGACTTTCTGGACTACGGACCCAACATGGGACGAGGCATCCTCATGAAGGGGCGCTGGGCCGCACCCCATGAAGCGCCAGCCCGTCCTCCGAAATTCAGGCACCCGATCACCATGCCACCGGTATTTCCAAACTGGTTTCTGCAGCCCTGGATGGTGCAGATCTTCAACAAGCTGAATTACGCGCTCAGCACGCACCGCTCAGGAGCCAGCATCATCCACCCCGAAACGTTTTTCTATCCGCTCGATTCGATTCGCAATTGGAATCATATTTACGGACCGCGCGGTTTCACCCAGTACCAATGCGTTCTGCCGTCCGAAAATGGACTCGAGTCACACTTCCGACTGCTCGACGTACTCCGGCGCCTGCGGGCCCCGGTGACCTTGATGGTGATCAAGGACTGCGGGGACGAAGGCAAGGGTGTGCTGTCCTTCCCCCGCCCCGGAATCTCGTACGCACTCGACCTGCCGATTGATGACCGCACGCAATCGATCGTGGATGCGCTGAACGAGGTCGTAGTCGCGGAGGGCGGGCGGATCTACCTGGCAAAGGACGCCTTTACGAGACCCGAACACTTCCGTGCGATGGAACAGAGACTGCCCCGATTCGAAGGAATCCGCCAACAGTGGGATCCGGACCGCCGATTGCGCAGCGCACTTTCAGTGCGTCTGCTGGGAGACCGTCCGTGAAAGCCGTCGTCCTCGGCGCCAGCAAAGGCATGGGTCGCGCTCTGGCGCGACAGTTGGCAGAGCGCGGCGCCCAGCTCTTTCTGCTCGGCCGCGATCTCGACGATCTGGAACGTAGCGCGGCCGACCTGCGAATCTTCGGCGCCAGCAGTGCCGGCATCGGCCACTGCGATCTGCTCGATCCAGACACGTTCGAACCCGCCATCGCCGAGGCCGACACGGTGCTCGGACAATTCGATACGGTCATCATCACTGCGGCCCTCTTCACGACACAGGAGGAACTGGAAGACGATGCAGAGCAAACGGCCCGGCTGTTGACGGCCGACTTCACGAATACCGTGTTGTTCTGTGAACTTGCCCGCAAACGACTCCTGAGCCGTGGCGGTGGGACTCTTTGCGTCTTCAGTTCCGTTGCCGGAGAACGGGGGCGAAAACCGGTGATTCTCTACGGCGCGGCCAAGGCAGGGCTCTCCCATTACCTGGAAGGACTGGACCACAAGTTTCACGCACAGGGGCTGCGCGTCATCAATGTGAAGCCAGGATTCGTGAAGACAGGAATGACGGCAGGTCTTCCGGCGCCGCCTTTCGCCGGAGAGCCCGAGAGTGTCGCGCAAAGGGTTGTCCGGGCCATCGAGAAAGGCTCGCCGGAGGTCTTTGCCCCAGGGATCTGGAGGTGGATCATGTTGGTGATTCGCGCCCTGCCACGCTCCGTCATGCGCCGTATCAGCTTCTGATGGCGCCGCATCCCGATCAGACGAACCTGCGCCGGCTGGTGCTCGTGCGCCACGGCGAAACCACGGGACAGTCCAGCATCAGATATTACGGGCGCACCGATATTCCGTTGAGTGCCGATGGGATCCGCCAAATGGAAACGGCCCGTGAGGCCCTCCGCGGGGAGCGATTCGACGCGGTCTACACGAGCGAACTGCGACGCACGATTGCCGGGGCCCAGATCATCGCACCCGGCACGAAGGCGGTCGCCCTGAGCGATTTCAACGAGATCAATTTTGGAGACTGGGAAGGCCTCACCCGCGAGGAGATCCGCGAACGGCATCCCGAAGACTATCTGGTGTGGCAGGCGAGTCGTATCGACTTCTGCTACCCGAACGGCGACACAGTTTCTGCCTTTCGCGAGCGAGTGCTGCAGGCCTTTCGCCAATTGCTTCCGCAAATGCCGCAACGATCTCTGATGGTCGTACACCGGGGAATCGTCTCGACCATTCTCGGCGAACTGCTTCGTCTCAGCGAAGACCAACGAAGCGAACTGGCCATTGGACTGGGCTCCGTGCACATCCTGCGTTCCCATGATGACGGATGGATCCTCGAGAGCCCCGGTGATCTGCCCGGTCGCCCGTATTTCGAATAGGAAGAAAATGAGGCGGCGTGGGTTTGGCGCTCGATCCTGGAATGGCGCAGGCAGAGACCCGGACGAGCAGATCGAACTGTCTCCGATCAAGGCCATCGAGATCAAGGCGGCGCGCCTGCCTGACGTGGTTTCTCTGGCCCAGGGCATCCCGAGCTTCGACACACCGGAACCCATCAAGCGCTACGTCGCTGAGAAGATGGCCGAAGGCGCCTGCGCCAAATACTCGCTGACACCGGGATTGCCCCAGTTGCGCGAATTGATCAGCGAAGCGCTTCTGGCAGAAGGCATGAGCTACGACCCCGACGGAGAGATCATCGTCACCTGCGGGGCCATTGAAGCGATCAGTGCAACGCTGCTGTCGTCCGTCGAAAGAGATGACGAGGTACTCGTGGCATCGCCCACCTACGCCTCATACTTGCCCGCCATCCGCATCGCGGGAGCCACCCCTCGCTTCGTCCCACTCAAGGAAGAAGCCAATTTCGACCTCGACCCCGACGCATTTGCCCACGCCGTCAACCGCCACACCCGCGCCATTCTACTATCGAATCCGAACAATCCGACCGGAACCATCTACTCTACCGCAGAGATGCAACGTCTCATGCGAATCGCAGAAGAACACAACCTGCTGGTCATCACAGACGAGGTCTATAAAGACTTCCTCTACACGGACGAGCCAGCAGGCAATCCTACGCTGTTCCCAGAATGCCGTGATCGGGTCGTGCGTGTTTGCTCCTTCTCCAAAGCGTATGGAATGACCGGCTGGCGCGTGGGATTCCTGCATACCGCGAGAGCCCGCGCGGCGGAGATTCTCAAGGTGCACGACGCCCTGGTCACATGTGCTCCCGTCGTTTCACAATACGCGGCCATCGCCGCGCTCGAACAGGGATCTCCCTTCGTCGAAGAATTCCGTGCCGCGTTCCGGGAACGCCGCGCACGTATCATCGAACGCCTGGATGCACTCCCGGAGATCTTCGACTACCAACCGCCAAATGCCTCCTATTTCGCCTTCCCGCGCATCAAGGATACCGTGCCGCTGGCTCGTGATTCGCGCGCCCTGGCCGAGAACATTCTGGAACGGGCGCGGGTCGCTCTGGTGCCGGGGAGCGCCTTTGGACCGACTGGGGAATCACACCTGCGCTTCTGTTACGCCCGCGAATTGTCCGATATCGATAACGCCTTCGACCGGCTGTCCGATTACTTTTCCGGCCGAACCGTCCGTACGGGTGCCTCACCAGCGGCGGCCGGCTCGAAGAGGGGGCTCGTCCAGGCGGACCGCAAACGAAGTGCGACGGTACGGCGCCGTCTCGGTTTGCGCGCACTGCAAGCACTTGCACGTCTGTATCTCCTGCGCCGCAAACCGCACGTCGTGGCCATTGCCGGGGGGCGCGGCAAGACGGTTCTGAAGAGAACCCTCACCGAGATCCTCTCCTCCCGCTATCGTACGCGAGCCAACCCACTTTCCTACAACACGGAGATCGGCCTCCCTCTCGCAATTCTCGATACCGGGTTCGATACCCAGAACATTGCATCGGTCATGCGCGGCATGTCACGTGCCGTTTGGCGAGTCCTTTTCCCCGACCCGGTCGAAGTGCTCGTGCTCGAGTTGGGAGCGCGTCAACCAGGCGACATGGCGCAACTGTTGCGCGTGGTACAACCCGATGTCGCCGTAGTCACGCCGCTGGGTCTCAACGACTCGGAAGATCAGGACAGTCTGGCAACGATGCGTTCCGAAATGGGTAGTTTGATCGAAACCATGAGTCGGCGAGGAAAAACCGTTGCGGTTTGCGTCGACGATCCGATCCTGGCTGACCTGGCGGCAGCACCGCTCACACACCGCTTCAGCCGCAGCGCTTTGTTCGAACGGGACAGCGGGCGATTCCTCGATATCGAAGGCGAGGAATACCGTGTCGTGTCGGAACTGATCGGAGAAAGCAGTGTTCGTGCCCTTGCGGCAAGCGTCATCGTCGCCCGGCACTTCGGCATGAAGCCAGCGGAGATCCAGACCGTACTCGATCGCTGAAAGAGGCGGGACAAAAGCCGGAATGGGAGAGGCGGAGTCACCAGATCCCGCTCTCCTGCCGTTGCCCACCGGGAGAGGACGCCAGCGCACCTGCAGGCGTTACTGGCCCGGCGCGGCTAGCCCAGGAACTTTCGGCGAGCGGGACCTCCGCGGGTACGGCGGAGCGGCGACAGAGGCAACCCCGTGATTGACCGGCCGGGGGCCACGGCATACGAGGTCGCATGGCCGGATCTACCCCATGGCATGACGAGTCACTCTCCATTGGTGCAACGTTGCGCCGAGGCCTGCGTGTCCTGCGTGCCGGGATACGCCACGTGCTGCTTCCGAACATACGAGGTGATCATCGCCAGCGGCGCGCCGAGCATCTCCAGACAGCGCTCGAGGAACTCGGCGGCACCTGGATCAAACTGGGGCAGTCTCTGGCCTTGCGGTTCGATCTGCTGCCGTCCGATTATTGCCTGCAACTCTTTCAGTTACTGAATCAGGTGCGGCCGTTCCCGGCGGAAGAAGTACGCGAAGTCATCGAGCAGGAACTGCACCGGCCCGTCGAAGATTTGTTTCGTCTCTTCGATTGGCAACCCGTGGCAGCCGCGTCGATCGGTCAGGTCCACCGTGCGGAGTTGCCCGACGGCACCCCTGTCGCGGTGAAGGTCCAACGGCCCGGCATCCGTGCCCTGGCGCGGGCCGATCTTCGTCTGATGCGCTGGATCGCGCTCGTGCTCGATACCGTCCCCTTTGCCACCACCATCAATGCGCGCGCCCTGGTCGACGAATTCGCCCGCTGGACGGAGGAAGAACTCGACTACCGGATGGAAGCACGGCATGCCATACGGCTGCGAGCGAATGCCGCGGACGACCCGATCGAATACAACGCGAAGATCTTTCCCCAGTACACCACATCGCGCGTGTTGACCCTGGAGTTCCTGTCGGGCACCTCCGTGCTGGAGATCATCACGGCTTTGCGGGATCATCCCGAGACCGCACATACCTTTCTCGCCGAGCGCGGTCACGATCCACGCCGTATCGCGAGCCATCTAATCTGGAATGGTCTCAATCAGATCTACCGCACCGGTTACTTCCACGCCGATCCGCATCCTGCCAATCTGATCGTCCTTCCCGGGGATCAAATCGGCTACGTCGACTTTGGAATCGTCGGTAAGCTCGACCAGCGCACGACACGCTCTCTGCGCTATTTCGCACAACATCTTTTTGCGGGCGAAGTCGAAGCGGCGGTCGACGAATTCCTCCGTTTCCTCGTCCCGTCAACGCGAACCGACGTACACACGGCGCGGCGCGACCTGATCATGGTCCTCGAACAGTATCTGGAGAAAACGGGTGTCTCGGAACCATTTCCCGACCAGGGAAGCGATGCCTTTGAGATCCAGATGTTGGCCACGGTACGCCGGCATGGGATGACACTCTCACCCAGCGCAGCTCGTTATCTGAAGGCCGTGATCACAACCGATGCGATGGTCAAACAGCTCGATCCAGAATTCGATCTACACGGGCACGAGAATCGTTTCTTTCAGCGTCTCATCCAACTTGAACTGGGCGAGAAGCTGACACCGGGCGGAGTTGTCCGATGGTTTACCGATTTTCGGGTACGTCTCGACCGACTCCTCGAACTCGGCGATGTCGTGCGGACGAGCCCGGGGGGGCTCGCAGAAGGTCTGGCCGGCGAACTCAGGCGTCGCATGCGTATCCTGACGGCACTTGCCATAGCCGGCTGGTTTGCCGTCCTCGCCATGCTGTTCCGCTGACAGCCGGTACACCACGGTGTGCAGGACTCGTTGCAGGGATCAGTATTTCACTCGCCGGCGTGGGGTGTCTTCGTCCATCTCTTTCTCGAAAGCCCGGCCGGCGCGGATGAAATAGGACCACAACGCCTGCGGCGCACGGGTAAGCGTATGCAACGTGCCCTTGCCGGCAAGTTCCACATTTCGCAGGAAACGCTGCGCCGGCTCTGGAAACTCTGCATCGAGCACGGCCGGAAGATTCATCAGTTCTTCCAGGACACTCGTCGACTGGCGACGTGCCCACTCCTGCTTCTCTTGTTCGGTCGGCCCAGCCACCCAATCCTGGCGCCGTTTCGTTTCGCGTTCGGCCCAGGCGTCGGCGTCAGCTTCCGACTCCTCTTCGCCCGTTTTGGATTGCCGGGTGCGCCATGCCTGTTTTTCGGCATCGGTCGGCCCTGCTGGCCAGGCAGAGCGCCGGCGGTGTTCACGCTCGGCCCATTCCTGGACTTCCTCGGGTGATGGTCCCAGACGCGATTCCTCGAGCCCCAACGCTGCTCGCCAGCGATAGCGTTGCGCCCAGATTCGCTTTTCCTCTTCACTCGGACCGGTAAGCCAGGCGGCGCGCCGGCGTTGCTCGCGCACGGCCCAGGCGTCGATCTCCTCGGCCGTGGGATGAAGTGGGCGGTCACGCGGATCGGAACTCATAAATCACCTCTGAAGAGTGATGGCAGAACGCATTGTCTTCGGCTGCGGACTTTACCGGATTCGTCATGCCCCCGCTATAAGGGAGAGGCATCGAAAGAATTGCCGTGGCAAGCCGAGGCAAAAGTCTCGATCCAATCCGGCAATTCAGTGCGATAGCATGGACAGATTCTCCGTTCGTGGCCGCTTCTGTCCGCCGCTGGCCTTGCAATGGGGGACGGGTAGCAAATGACCCACAATCTATGGCAGAAAGACAAGCGACAGAGGGGCTGCGGGCAATTGAGAAACAGAGGTTTCCCCGTAGCTCGGATTTCTCACAATAAGATTTACCGGAGGTCACATGGACGCCATCAAGAGAATTCTCTTTGCAACCGACTTTTCGCCTGGAGCAGCATCGGCGGCCGAGACGGCCGCCCAGCTAGCCAAACAGCTTCAAGCTGGCGTCCATGTGATCACCGTCGTCGACACCTGGCCCCTCCTCGACGCCTATGGTGATGCATCCTATCGCGAGGAACGGATCGCCGACATCCGGGGACAGGCGCGCGAAAAACTGACTGCATTGGCCGCCAAACACTTTGCCGGTCTGCCCGAGGTGAATCTCGAAGTTCGTGATGGATACACCTCGAAAGAAATCATCCAGGCAGCACAGGAATCGGGATCTGGACTGATCGTCCTGGGAACCCACGGCAGAACGGGTCTGGCACATCTCCTCATCGGGTCGATTGCCGAAAAGGTGGTGCGGAGTAGCCCGATTCCGGTTCTGACGGTACGGGGAAATCCCTGAAGACATCTCGCCAGAGACCGAGCCCTCAGGCTGGTGTTTTGAATTTCGGAGAAGTGACGGAACCCCCGAGCCAGCCGGCATCCCGCATCCAAACGATGGTGTCCTTGAGACCTTCCCGAACATCCGGGTAGCGGTACTCGAAGCCGGCCCGCAGTGTCTTGCGATTGGAGACCCAATAGGAGGAACCAAGGTACGTTGCGGACTGCACCTCGAACACGCGTACCTTCGGCAAACCGTAGCGGCGCTCCAGGGTGGTCCACAGGCGTGCTGCGGCAACGGCAACAGGACGGAGCAACGGCAGAAAAACCAAAGGAATGTCCCACATCCGCCGGCCAACAAGCAACGCGATGTAGTGCAGAAACTCGTGGTACGAGATGATGCTGTTGTCGACCACGTTATAGTCCTCGCCGATCGCGCCCGGTTGTTCGGCGATCCAGCAGGCGAAACGGGCCAGATCCAGGACATGTACAGAGGTCGTGACGAAATTCCGGGAGTCGGCCGGGATCACGGGAACGAGGCCGGCCGCCACGGCGAGTATGATGCCGCCATGCCCGTAATCGCTACCGGGGCCGTAGATCGGCGCCGGCCGGATGACCGTCACCGGCAAGCCGGATTCCCGGTGCGCCTTCCAAACGAGTTTTTCCTGCTCCCACTTTGAAACGGAATAAACGTTCACCAGATGCGTCCCTTCGGGTTGCAGGGCGTCTTCGGGTGTATTTCTGGGAGAAGAGGACTCTTCCGAGAAAGGCAGATTCGAGCGCACACCGTACGAGGCGGGATAGGGTTTTCCAAATACTCCACAGGTGCTCCAGTGGATGAAACGCTCGACGCGCGCCGGGATCGCCACAGCCAGCAGGTTTCGCGTTCCTTCGATATTCACCTGGCGCAGGCGCGACAAGGAAGCGCTGTAGTCGTAAAGGGAAGCCGTGTGGAAAATCCGGCCGATCCGCCGCGCCAGGAGCGGCTGTAGAGACCCCGGATGAAGAAGGTCCGCTGCAACGAGTTCGAGATTCGGGTGCTCCAGGTCGAGGCCAAGCCGCTCCATTAACTTGCGCCGGCCGGGATCGGCCAAAGTGGGCGCCAGGTCCATCCCCAGCACGCGCCGGCCTTGTCCCAGGAGTTCCAACACCACATGGGATCCCGCAAAACCAAATGCTCCGGTGACCAGATCGACTTCGTCGCTCATCAGGCTGCCCCTTTCCACCTACCCTCCGAGATTACACCGTGATGTCCTCCAGGAGGAAACCGTTTCGCGACGTCCTCGCACACACGGCAACCGCACAATCTCCCGCAGATTCGGCAGGCTATCCGAACCGAACAGATCAAAGTCCGCTCGAAGGCCGAGATACAGGCGGCCTCCCAGATCACCGGCTGCCGGCCTCGGCATGGCGCGTGCAGTCCTTCGCGTATTGATATCGGTCAGGTTCCAGCGCCCGCGGGAGACAGGCCGGCATCGTCCGATCGGCCCTCTCGCACAAGCACCGTCCGGGTTGTTTGCCCGAACGGCGTCACGGGCGATCCAACACGCCCCATGTCTCCCGATGGCGACTCGTTCAACGATCCAGATATGCCTTGGTGAAGGTTTCCGGCGAGATCTTTGCGTGGTGCGTGATATCCTCGATCACCAGTTCAGAGAGCGCCTGCGTCTGAACGTTTTTCATCTCCTGATCCAGTGGTGTCCAGATCCCGTCGATCTTTTCGAGTCGCCGGGGTGTCCAGACCTTCAGCAACTTGTCGGAGCGGTCGTAGTATTCGGTCTTCACGCTCACCGAAATATCCGGGGCGATGCAATACACGATCTTGCTGTAGGGATAATCTTTCTTGATCGATCTGGCCTCCACCTTACGGCATTCCCGCCCATCGATCTTGTCCTCTCCGACCTGGCGATACTTGAACTCCTTCATGTCGGGAAGCGCGATATCGATCATATAGAAAGTGGATCCGAGAAAAGAATGCTCGAGGGTCCACTCCGGCACTTGAACACTGCGGCGCACGATGGGAACGAACGTGTAGTGTTCGTCCGCTCCCTCGTCCCGATCGAACGAGAGAAAGCGCGTGCCCTTCAGCACGTACGGTGCGGTAATCTCCATGTATGTGGCGCTACCGTCGTCGTTTTGCTGATGGTAGACGTCGAGGACGCGCACCATCCCGCCCGGAGATGACAATTTGAGGCGCGCGGTAAACGTCACACGTGTCTCGTCGAACATGGCTTTCGCCAGAGCACGGGCATCTGCTTCCGATGCCCTGCCACGCGTGCCGGTCACCAAAGCTCCGATCAGTACGAGAGCAAACGTCAGGAACGCCCTTGCACGATGACTCCGAGAGGGAGCCTGCATCTCAACTCTTTCTCGCTCCATGACCAATCCTCCGTACGCTTTCCTTTATGCAATGCTCGCACCTCAAAGATGAGGCTGACGATCACGGCGCGAGGGGGAACCGTATCTGCGAGTTTGGCAACGTCTGGCCATTCTTCTTCCCGAGGATGGGAAGTTCCCACAACCTGTTACCAGCAACTCCACGAAGCGGAACTGGCACACGGCTGGCAAACGGAGAAGGAACTGAAACCAGGGAGGGTGAGGTGATGATCCGTCACGGATTCAAGAGCGCGTGCTTTGCAGTCGTCGTGTTGTCGCTCCTGAGAGCCAACGCTGTTTTGGCCGAGGGAATTGCCGCCGCCACGGTTTTGAGCGGAAACGTCGAAAGCCAGACGCTCCTCCGCCATTCATCGGCGAAAGAGATCCAATTCGTTCAAAACCGCAACACGTTCCGGCTTTCCGGCGAGTTGGATCTCCTTGCCGCAGCAAAGACCATGGGAACCTCCAACATCCCCGGGATCAGCTCAGCACGGACGACTCTTCTCTACCGTGGCGTCTACGACAGCGTGTACGACGCAGCACCGGGGGACCGACAGCACGGACAGGAGCGCTACGATGATCTCGTCGGCGGATCGATCCAGAACCTCTCACATGCGCGGCGTGACGTATACAAATTCGAGAACGATCTGCGCGAAGCCTATCTCGATCTTTCACTGAGCCAGTGGCCGATCCACTTCCGATTCGGACGCCAACAGGTCGTCTGGGGCGAAGCGGATCACTTCCGCCTCATGGATCTGTGGAATCCGCTCGATCTGCGCTGGCACATGCACCAGGAGACGAAGTGGGACGAGATTCGCTATCCGCTCTGGCTCCTCAAAGCCGTTTGGAATCCCGGACGACTGGGTCCGATCAACGATTTCTACACAGAGTTGGTCTACAATCCCGGCGACTATAAGCCCGGTATCATCACCGGCTACCTCCCCCGCCCCTGGGCTCTGCCCTTCCCCTACCCCTTGCGCCAGGGACAGGTGCAATACGATCCAGTCACCAGGGCATACTTCACGCCAGAGATCGATCTGCAGGGCACCAGCGACGCTAAAGGAGACTTTCACCGCAATCCCGCCCACACAAGCGAAGTGGGTGTCCGTATGCACGGCACGAGCCAGCAGGGCATCGAGGCAACGATCAACTACTTCTGGGGTCGTGGACGCAACATCGGCGCGGCTTTTCCGTTTGCCATGAAAATCGAGAGCATCGATCTCCCGGCTCTCCCTGGTCTCGGTGCTCAATCGGTGGGACGCTACCAGGTCGACCCCTATGATCTCAACAGTGTCGCCGAAGTCTATCCCATCCATGTCAGAGGCAAGCTCATGCATCCGTACATGCACGTGTTCGGCCTCACACTGAAGTACTTCGACGCTGCATTGACCGGCACATCCTTCCGGATGGAAACGGCCTACGTTCTCGGCTCCCCCTTCCAGACAATCGAGTCGGAAAAACTCGTGCAGGCAACCTTGAATGGCAAGAAGGTGCCGGGGTTGCTCCCGACCGCGCCTCTGGGATTCACCAAACGGGATCTCTGGAGCGGCATGATCGGATTCGATCGCGCGAACATGTGGGAGTCTCTGAATCCGGAGTATCCCTGGCTGTTGAGCGGGCAACTTTTCTGGACGTACACGACCGGCCGCCACGTCGACCTGTTACGCGGCAACGCCGGTGTATCAGAAGAGCCGTATTTCGGTCCGGTCGGCGTCTGGATGACCGGCCCTCATGCCGGGCAGAACGAGCGCCAGCAGAATGCGCGTCAGATCGGCAATGGCGACAACATTCGCCGCTGGGAGAGCCTCTTTACCCTTACCGCCACGAGTTCCTACCACAATGGCACCCTGGTGCCGATCCTGGCGAATATCTTCGACCCGGTGAACCTCAATAACACCGTGATCTGGTCGCTCGAATATTTTCTCACCAACTCGCTGTTCCTGACCGTCCAACAGGCCTTTTACACGGACTTCAAGGCGAAGGTGCCGAGCAACGATCCCTGGTTTGTCGGCGGGCGACTACACCGTCGTGACGAAACGGGTCTCAAGGTAACCTGGCAGTTCTGATGGTGCTTCGGAGCGCGACGGCATCAACGTTCCCCCATGGTGCCGCCGTGCTTCTCGCGGCACTGCCATTACCGGGGACGGCCGGTTCTCCCAGGAGAATGGCCGCATGCCAACAGCGCTCCTGCGCCGGCCACAGCGGTCGGAGCAACAGCATCCATGCATGCGCTCCTCAATATCGTCCGATCGCTTGAGGTGGCCGTAGTGCAGCACGGCATCTTTTCAGCAGAGAGAGCGTTCGGCGAATTTTGCCAACCCAGAGAATCCTCTTCATCAAAACAGAGAATTACAGCCCCGAAAAGGCGCCTGTGTGCCGTGCTGGGAAAGCAGCGCCCGCTGGCAAAGTCTTTGCCCTCTCCAACGTCGGGCGGGCCGGAACACGAAAGCGGCCCGGCCGAAGCGAGGCTGGTTCCATGCCGCGATCACACGGAGTCACACGGCCGAACACAAAGGTGCGTTTCTTCTACCGGGACGAGTACGTCACCCACGCAGTCGAGCAGGGCATCCGACATGTGTTCGACACACAAAAACCACGCAGGATCTTCAACGCGCTGATCAGTGCGCGACTGATGCCTGCCTCCGAGGTAATCCCTCCAGAAGCCGTAGCAGAGCCGGACCTCCTCTTAGTCCACACTCCCGACTATCTGGAGGAGATACGGCAACCCCAACGCCTGGCACGGCTCCTCCAACTCGATCCCGATGTGCAATGGGATGCGCGCCTCCTGCAGCCGTTCCTCTACGCGGCCGGAGGAACGCTGGCGGCAGCACGCCGGGCGGCACAGGACTGTTCCGTCAGCATGAATCTCGGTGGCGGCTACCATCACGCGCAGGCCGACAAAGCGGAAGGCTTCTGCGCCATCGCCGATGTAGCAATCGCCATTCGCGCCCTCCAGCGCAGTGGCCAGACCCGCCGGACACTCATCGTCGATCTGGATTACCACCACGGAAGTGGGAATGCGGCGATCTTCGCCAACGATGAGTCGGTATTCACCTTCTCCATCCACGCCGGAAACTGGTGCTGGATCAGCAAACGGAACAATCGTGACGTCGAGCTTCCACCGGGCACACAGGACGATGCCTATCTTGCCGCATTGCGCCAGCACCTTCCGGAAATCCTGGACCAGTTCCACCCCGATTTCGTTTTCTACGTCGATGGCAGCGATCCGTACGTGGGCGACTTTCTGGGAGACTTCAAGGTGAGTGAACACGGCATGCTGGAGCGCGATCGCTTCGTCACCCAGCAGGTCCGAAGACGTGGTCTGCCCCTGGTGGTGGTGACGGCGGGCGGTTACGGCCCTGAGAGCTGGCGCATTCATTTCAATTACTGCCGCTGGCTGCTCACCGGTCAGGGGCTCGTTTCATGACCACACTGCTCTTTGGCCGCTTCGATGCAGCGGAGTTGGAGCGCCGCTTCGAAGAAGTGGGGGTGTGTGCCGCGCTCGAACACAAAGGCTTCACCGATTTCAAGGTCGACCTCGAGACGCTCGCAGCCGGAATCCCGCACATCCGGCTGTCCGGCGCAAAAAGTGGCACGCGGTGGGAGTTGATCGATGCGCGTCTGACCGAATCGGCAATCCCGGCCGAATTTTTCCGGGACCGTGGATTTGCTCTCGGACGTCCCGCAGAACTCTTGTCGGTTTACTGGATCCGAGAACAAGACCCGAGCAGGGAATTCAGTGCCGAACGTCCGCCTCTACCCCTGCAACAGCACCCGGGGCTCGGCGTCTTACGCAACGCATTCCAGGTAGCCGTCGGTGTTGCACGGGATCTCCAGAAAGACGGGATCGCCTGTATCCCCAAATTCTATCATGACGCCGTCATTTTCTACCGTTCGCGTCTCTTTCTGTTTCTCGAACCGGGCCAACAGGGACGCTTCGAAGCCCTTGCGCGCGACCTGCGGCCGCTGTCCCTCGGCACCGCCTCGATGTTGCTCCTCAGCAATGGTGTGCAGGGAGCCGACGGAACCAACGTCGACTGGGGCCTTCACCCACAGGTCTGTCCGCTCTCGCCCGAGATGTGTGATTACTTCAACTCGAAACCGTATGCAGACGCGGTCGCGGAGGGATTTCAAACAAGCCGGTACACATGGTCGCCCGAGGCCCTCGCAACCGCGCAGGCGCTCGAACGTAAATTCATCCGGAGATGACTGCGCGGCGCTGCGTGAGACTGACGGGGCACAACTGCGCTACTCTTGTTTCCGGGACAGCCACTCGATGAAGCCTCGTACCAGATCGCTCTCCGTGAGGATGCCCACGAGCTTTCCTGCCGAAAGCACCGGAACTCCACCGATCTTGCGTTCCAGCAGGATACGTCCAGCATCCTCCAGGGAATCATCTGCATCCACGGTGATGGCAGGTTCCCTCATCGCCGCTGTCACCTTGCTGGTCGACAGGTAGCCAGACTGCTCCCGCAGATCCCCATCGGTAATGATCCCCAATACCGTTCCGGCAGCATCCACGACAGGAAGCCGCCGGAACTGCCCTTGTTGCATCAGCTCATATGCCTTCGAGAGAGGCTCGTGCGGCTGAATCGTTTCGACCCTGGTCGTCATCAGGTCGCGAACTTTCATGCCGGTCTCCTTCGGTCCTCATTGCCATTGTCCGCAGTCGTCTCGTCGGTCACCCCGCCAGCAGAAAAACTTCGCAGACCTTCGGCCAACTGGCGCAGCCTCCCGGCTGCGAGGTGGTGAACGGTTCCGGGCGTTTCGGTGTTTCCGGCCGCAGCACCGCTGAACAGCTCGATCGCTTCATCAATCGTTTGAATTGCGTAGATGTGAAATTTCCCCAGGCGCACTGCTTCAACGACCTCACGGCACGGAACGAGGTGTTCGAGATTCTGGATGGGCAGTACGACGCCCTGTTTCCCTGTCAGACCGACCTCCTGGCAGGCGTAAAAAAAGCCTTCTACCTTTTCATTGACGCCACCAATCGGTTGGACTTCTCCAAACTGATCGACACTTCCGGTCACCGCAAGATCCTGCCTCAAAGGCACCCCACTGATGGCTGAGACGAGCGCCAGCAATTCGGCCACCGAGGCGCTGTCTCCCTCGATTCCGCTGTAGGACTGTTCGAACGACAAGCTTGCATACAGGCTGAGCGGAAAATCCTGTGCATAGGTCTTACGCAGGTAGCCTGAAATGATGAACACGGCCTTATCGTAAGTACTTCCCGTCAGCTTCGCTTCACGATCTACAGCGATGATACCGGCGTTTCCCATCGACACGCTGGCTGTGATTCGCGCGGGACGACCAAAGTCGTATCCGCCGATATTCGATACCGCCAGACCATTCACCTGCCCGACACGTTCACCGTCAAGATTGATGAGGAGGACTTTGTCGCGAATGAGCTCCCGTACCTTGACCTCGGTCCGGTTCAGCCGGAAACGACGTTGTTCGATCGCCTGCTCGACGTCGGAAACTTCGATCTGTGCCTGCTGACTCTTTGTTGCCCAGAAGGCAGCCTCACGTACAAGATCGCCGAGATCGCTACACTGGCTCGGCAGTTTGCGCCTGTCGCCAACCGAACGGGATGCAAACTCCATCAGACGGGCTACGGCGGGAGCACTGAGCGGCGGGAGACCCTCCTCCCGGCCGATGGTGGCAATCTGAGCGATGAAATTTTGCCGTGCTTCCTCGCCTTCTGCTTCGAATCCGAAGTCGGCTCGCACCTTGAAAATCGACGGAAACTCCTCGTCGAGGAAATACAGGAGTTGGAAGACATCCGTCGGTCCTGTGAGAACGACACGTGTCTGGATCTTCATCGGCTCGGGCTTGAGCATCGAGGTGGCAAAAAGAGCAAAGGGGTCGTAACCCTCGATCTCCAGCTCCTCACTCTTCAGTGCTCTTTTGAGAGTGCGCCATACGAGTGGCTCGGAAAGAGCATCGAGGACGTTGATTACGAGGCAACCCCCGTGCGCACGCAGGAGAGAGCCGGCCGTCACCCGCGTGAAGTTTGTGACCAGCTTGCCAAACCGATCGACAACACGTTCGACCGCACCGAAAAGATTCCTGTAGGTCGGCGATGGCTCCACGATGATCGGGGCACCCTGACCCGGCCCATTATCGACAAGCACGTTGACCTCGTAATCGAGGAACAATTCGTCTTCCGATGGCGGTACCATGAAAGGGGGCATCACAGGCTGTGGCGTTCCTCCCTCACGAAATTCAGCCAGATGGTCGAGCACATGTTCACGTAATTCCGAAAGGTAGGTACGGACCTCCTCCTGTGGGTAACGCTCCGCCAAATCTTCGAACAAAGGATGAATTGCCTCCGCCGCGACTCGGCGCTCCGCGCCTTTCACCTCGCGCGCCAGACGGCCGAGGAGCGAACGTTGCTGGCGTATGACCGCCTTCACTTCACGCCCCAGTTCTCTCTGACGACGGCGCAGATCCATCTGCTCCGCCTCCGTCAGTTCCGCGAGTTCCTTGGGTTCCATGGGCCTGCCGTCCTTCAACGGGATGAACAACACTTCACCGTTCGGTCCCGGCTGCAAGGCGAAGCCCGCTTGCGTGGCATGCTCGGCAAGCTGGCGGTTGATCGCTTCCCCTTGTTCCCCGAACTGTTCCGAGAGCTTTTCCTTCTCCTCCTCGAATGTCTCCTCTCGCAGCGTTTTGGGCAGTGCACGGCGTAATTCCTCGACCAGCTCACGAATATCCTGTCGCAGACGCATACCCCAACCAGCCGGCAGGTAGAGTGCTCGCGGGCGATCGCGATTGCGAAAGTTCTGCACCAGGACCCGATCCCCCGGTGTCGGCTGATCCGCCATGAACCGCTGCAACAGAGAGGCGAGATCCCGTTCACGGTGGGTGCCCAGAAGTCCGCACACATAAATGTTGAAACCAGCGTGCTGCACCCGTAGCCCCATTTCGAGTGCTGCAAGTGCACGCTCCTGGCCAATCCATTGGGTGGGTGCTGAGATCTCTGCCGTCGTCTTGAATGGCAACCATTCGGCAGGGACAGAAAATGCGAGGCGCTCGGACGGGACCTCCGCAACCGGCGTTGCACGCATCAATTCGACGGTATCCATATCCACCCCATCAACCACGTACGCGGCTGCGCAAGCCCACACGGATCTGTAGACCACCCGCCTCGAAACGCACGTCGAATCCGGACGGCTCCGTCCCCGGTGGGAGGGTCAACACCTGCCGGTATCGCCCCTCGGAACTCTCCTGGATTCCCGGCAGATTTTTCGTTTCCCGGTGCTGCGACGAGGCCGTGATCGTCACCTCATCACCGGCAACGTGAAATCCCACATCGGTAAAACGCGTCACCGGTAAAGGGACCTTGAATTCAATCGACGTACGCGAGGGCGGCTCCGGCAGAGGCCTGGAATGGCTCCGCCAGGCTTCATGGATGAGTTCGTCGAACATTCGATCGATCGCGTCGATGAATTTTGTCATCTCCACAACTCCTGCCTCACGCACTTTCTTGACGTGCAGGCCCGTTGCATCCTCGCAGAATTGTTCCTTTGCCGCGACACCTGCCCACACCTCATCGTGCAAACGAGTTGCCATCGCAACCCCCGGCAGAGAGCACACCGAGCCGAGCTTCGATTCCGAACCACACGAAAAATCGTGCCGTGCCGATCGGTCGGAATTACGCCTCAAACCGGCGGCAGAGATCGCACCGGGTCAAACCGGTAGATCCACCCCCGTCGCACCATCGACTTCTCGAGTTCAACGGCAACGAATACCGCTCCAGACGCAATCAGGGTAACTACCAACTCCCCGCTACTCAGCGGCTGCGTCTTCAAGAGACGATTCAAGAACGGGAGATAGATGGCGCAAAGCTGTAGTCCCATCGTTCCGACTACCGCCCAGAAAAGGGGTTGATTCGATAGGATCCCCTGGGTGAACAGTGATTCCCTTTCGGAACGAATGGCCAGGATGTGGCCGAGTTGTGACAGACCAAGAACGGTGAAAACCATGGTCTGCCAATGGGATCCCATGTGGTAGGCCACGGCTTGTGTGGCCAGTGTGATGCCCGCCATCAATACACCGACCCAGACCATGTGCTGCCAGAGACCACGCGCAAACATACTTTCGTTCGGTGGGCGTGGGGGTCGTTGCATGATGCCGCGCTCCTCCGGCTCGACAGCCAGAGCAAGTCCTGGAATCCCGTCCGTCAGCAGATTGATCCAGAGAATATGAATCGGCAGCAGAGGAACCGGCAGCCCCAGCAGTGGCCCAACGAACAGGGTCCAGATTTCCGCTGAGTTACAGGTGATACAGTACTTCACGAACTTGCGGATATTGTCGTAGATGCGCCGTCCCTCGCGAACCGCCGCAACGATCGTGGCAAAATTGTCGTCGAGCAGAATCATATGGGCCGCTTCGCGTGCGACATCAGTTCCCCCCAGACCCATGGCAACGCCGATGTCAGCCTGTTGCAAGGCAGGAGCATCATTCACCCCGTCCCCCGTCATGGCGACCAGTTCACCCCGTTGCTGCAGCCGCTGGACGATCTTGATTTTCTGTTCCGGAGCCACTCGCGCATATACGCCGATCCTCTGGACGCACCGGTCGAGCTCCGTATCGGAGAGAGTGTCGAGTTGATCACCTGTCATGACCGCTGCGTCTGATCCGACGATCCCCAGGCGTATGGCGATGGCACGCGCCGTCGATGGATGATCTCCAGTGATCATGACCGGCACGATGCCGGCTTCGCGGCATTGTGCGACAGCACCAGCGGCCTCGGCTCGAGGTGGATCGATCAGACCCACAAACCCCAGGAAGTCCAGGCCACGCTCGATGACTTCCGTATCGAGCACCTCGGGCAGGTAGTCCCAGCGACGCGAGGCAAAGGCCAACACGCGCAACCCGGATGAGGCCATTCTCTCCGCCTGTTCGAGGAGACGATCGCGCCACGACATTTCGGCATGATCCGCGTTGCCGGGCATACGGCAACGGTCGACAACCGCCTCAGGTGCCCCTTTCGTAAACGAGATCAGCACATCATCGCCTCGATGAAAGGTCGTCATGCGCTTTCGCACGGCATCAAAGGGGATCTCGGCAATCCGCGGGTAGCGCACAGTGAAATGGTCCTTTTCGTACCCGGCCGCCGCGGCGGCCTCACAGAGTGCAACCTCGGTCGGATCCCCCGCCGGTGTCTGATTCGTCTCAACCGACGCATCATTGCTGACCGCCAGAGCGAGCAGTAGTTCCTGACAGGCCTGCGAGTAGGGCACCGTAGAAGCAGGGACGAGCGATCCACCGGCGTAAATCGATTCGACTCGCATCCGATTCTCGGTGAGTGTCCCAGTCTTGTCCGAACAGATGTAGGTCACCGAACCAAGTGTCTCGACGGCCGGCAACCTGCAGATCAGCGCGTGTTTCTGCACCATGCCTCGCGCACCCAGGGCTAATGCGATGGTGACGACAGCGGGTAGTGCCTCGGGAATTGCCGCCACTGCCAGGCTGATGGCGGTCAGCAGCATTCGCCCCAGCTCCTCACCGTGACTCACTCCAATGAGGAACACGAGTGCACAAAACACGATTGCGATCAGTGAAAGGCGTCCTCCAAAAGCGCCCAATCGTTTCTGGAGCGGCGTTTTCTGTTGCTCCGTGCTCTGCAGGAGTTGGGCAATTCGCCCCAGCGCCGTTCCCATGCCAGTCGCGACGACCACACCACAACCACGGCCGTAGGTGACCGTCGTACCCCGAAAAGCCAGGTTCATTCGATCACCGAGCCCAGCCGACACAGCGCACGGTTCCGTATTCTTCTCGACCGGCACCGACTCACCCGTCAGGACGGACTCGTCCAGCCGCAACTGCATGGCCGATATGAGGCGTAGATCGGCTGGCACGAGATTCCCTGCCTGGAGAAACACGATATCGCCGGGAACCAGGTCCGCCGCCGGAATCGTCTGGTCATGACCGTCCCGTCGAACTCTCGCCGTAGCGGCTGCAAGCGACTTCAATGCGGCAAGGGCACGCTCCGCCCGGTATTCCTGAACAAACCCGATGAGACCGTTCAGGACCACGATCACGAGGATGGTGATCGTATCCTCGGGTTCCCCGATAAAACCGGAGATGACGGCAGCCCACAGCAAGATGAGAATCATGAAATCGGTGAACTGTCCGAACAGAATTCCCCATGGACCGCGACGACGTGGATCGGGGAGCACATTGTGCCCCGAATCGGTGGTGCGACGAGCCACCTCCGCGGCAGTAAGGCCCTGGTCCGAATCGACCTGAAGGGAATCGCAAACCTCCCCAGCCGTCTTCGCATGCCACAGAGGAAGATCGCCCGCGGCTCCGTGATCCTTCGTTTCGTTCGCCTCTTTCATGGATCACTTGCGGGCTGTCCGGTGCCCGTGCCAGCCGAGCGTAAGGCGGTAGGATGCCATCAGAGACAAGGCGCCTCGGTCCATTTCTCGATGTAGGAGCCGATTTCCGGCGGTGCCAGCACAGTCACCTGTTCCCGAACACACAATTTCGCGTGTGCGGACAGCGTGATTTCCAGCGTGCCGTCGGGCGACTGTTCCAATCGCCATGAATCCGCCTCCTGCGTGTCGAAACAGGGCGGCCAGAGCAACACGTGTTCAAACTCGCCCGCACCTTCCAGATCGGGTGATAGGATCTGTACGACCCCAGCCGGCGACTCCGCGGGCCAGGTTGCAACCAAGGATGAGACGGTGAGTTCACGCACCCGGCTGGCCCAGACATCGAAATCGATATTTTCCTCCCACGCCATTACCTCGATGTGTTTCAGGAGGTCACGTGCCGCGGCAAGATCCTGCGCTCCGTTCGGTAGTCGCTCCAGCGTTCCCATGAAAGGACTCCGTTCCAGGAGCGCCCGCGCCGTGGCAAACGGTGGGATCCGGTGCCGCCGTTGCCGCAACTCCGCCACTACTTCACGCGCTTCTACCAGACGAGTCCGGCGGATGTCATGTGCCGCATTTCTTGTCTGCAAGCCAACGACGAGATCCTCAGGATCGAGAGCAAAAAAAGGGGATGAGTAAAGCGCCGCCTCCGCTGTGGCATCGTCTCGATCAGCCAGGGCAACACACGCAAGAAGCCACTGCCGGAGAATCGGATGGGCAATGAAGAGCGCCGATCCATGTCCCCGATACGGCTGGCGCACGCCATCCATGGCATCCATCACACGCCAGAGATCTGCGGTTCTGCGAGCTGCCACCGCCGTACGAGCAGAGGGCGAACCGAGCGCACCCACGAGAAGATGAGCCGCATCATCGTAGCTTCCCGGTGTCGCAGGCCCGGGAACATCGACGCACCGCAGTTGCGCCTTCACACGGAACTCCCGGGAAAGCGGCCATTCTTCAGGGAAAGGAAGCGGTGAAGCACTCCGTCCGAGGACAAACCCTGCAGCTTGGTGCGGCTACGCATGGGCGCTGCTTCGCCGCACACGAGTTGGAACGGACAGTCGCGACAATCCCAGGCATTCGTCGTGCGCGGAAAACAAGCCGCTTCCAGAAGTCCCCTGCCAATCTCCAGCCACTCGCGAGTCTGACGTCGCAACTCCTGCAGACTCTCCCTGTGAAAGGAGCGTACTGTCCGAGGGTTGGCCGCCTGCACGTAGACGGCCTCCTCAACGCGATGCGCCGGACCAAAGCCGCCGTTCTCGAGAACGAGCACATAGACTCCGAGCTGTAGGTCACGCCCGCTATGGATTGGCTGATGCTTCAATGATGGAACCATTCCGGTCTTGAGATCGCGTACCGACAGTCCGCCCGAGGCAAGGATATCAATCCGGTCGATCGATCCACGAATGAACACAGAACCACCCGGCAGACGGATCTCCACGGCCTGTGGTTCCCCGAAACGCCATTCGGAGGCAGCGAATTCTCGCGGTCCACGCGACCACTCGTCGCTGACGAGGGCCTTCATCTGCACTCGAAGCTTCTCCCTTTCACGATCGATATTCGCCTTCCCCCACAACGGGTAATGGTGCAGGGCTGTGGCAAACACCTCGTCTGCAATTCGTTCTGCCTGCACATGCCAGTCCGCCAGCGCTCCTTCGCACCGGCAGAGAGCCTGCCCTTCATTCGCGAAGAGTTGTTCTGCGGCACGGTGAAAGAGAACCCCTTGATGGATCGGCTCCAGACGATCCGTCACGATCATGCCGGCACCCTGACCGAGTCGCGCCATGCGTTGCAGGAGGAACCGGTATGGACAACCAAGAAGAAGCCCAAACGCAGAGGCCGATAACGGCCGTTCCGCGCTGAGCCCCAGGACATGCAGGAGACCCCGTGCGCCGCTCAGATTCCCGTCGGCTGTGGTCCAGCGGTCGGATGCCAGGTCCTTGCAGATCTGCAGAGCGCGTTCGGGGTCAAGCGCCGGACCAGCAGGCGGGCGCACAGCGGAAGAGAAGTGCAGCGGTGAACCCGAAGCCGGATGATAGATTTCAGCCTCCTCGCAATGGTCCGGCCTGATGGTGGACAGGATGACACGGGCACCCGGATCATCCGCCACCCACATGGGGCAATCCAGGGCACGCTGTAAACGTTCCACGGCAGAACGATTGCTGGCCTCGTGCGCCTGCGGGGCCGTGCGGCATAGATATTCCCTGAAGATCGCCAACGCCGCCGGTGGATCCGGCGGGAGCAGCATCCACTGCTCGGCAAACCGGGAGATCGAGTCGACCAGAGAATCGAACACAGGTTCGAGCTGGCATTGATCGAGCAGTTGGTCCAACGCTTCGATCGCGGGAAGCAGCGGCTTCACGTCGCTCAACCAGCGTTCGGCACGGTGGCGCTCGACCGCCAGGGTGCGGCGTGCCGCACTCTCTTCGCATTCACGTTGGAGACTGACGCGCACCGCCTCGCGAAGTTCGCTGGCGTGATCCTGTAGCCGTCTCGACCAGCGTCGCGGACCGTCCGGGTCGTCATGCGATCCACAATCCATGAGAAGCAGGCCGGCGCGCCGCAGCGAGAGGCGTGCCTCCCAGACCGCCGCTCCCCGTGGCGCATCGCTCGCACCACGCCGAATATAGGGCAGGAGGCGGACCACGGCGTTGGCAGTGCCATCTGCTGCCAAGACTTCGAACAAGCGACCCAGGCGTATGCCTGCCGAGGTTCCACGCAGCGGGAGTGATGCACGTGTCTGAACACCACCCAAACCAGCCGATAGCAATCGCTGTCGTAGGAGGGTGGCGTGTGGAACAAGGGAAGGAACGACGATCCACAGAGGCCGACCGCCGGTGTCATGCGAAGCGACCCAGCGAACGGCGTCTTCGAGAAATTCACTCAGACCCATCGATGGCAAAGAGCTTTCCGAACGCTACACCAATCCATCGCCGCAGCGCGCCACCCGCGCAAGGGAGTGGCAAAACCTTCATCCAATCACGATCGGCACAGGCCACGGCATCCGGCAAACGAGCGTGGGACCTGTCATCGCCGCCTTGTGCCGGCCGCCCTCCTGGTCACACGGCTCCGTAGTCGGGATCGAAGTGGTCACAGATGATCCGGCGCACTCGCTCGTTGAGTTCGTCACGCTGATCCAGGGCAAGATCTCTGGTCTCGATCGCTTCGGCGATCACCAGTTTGACGCGGCCCACGGGGCGGATGATTGGCGACCCCTTCGGCAGTAGCTTCCACGTGCCGCTGATCGACAAGGGAAGGACCGGCAGGCCGGTACGGATGGCAATGTTGACGGCTCCTTTCTTGAAGGCGTGGATCCGGCCGTCAGGGCTGCGTGTTCCCTCCGCATAGAACAACAGACAAAAGGGCTGGCTGTCCAACCGCGCCATCCGCTCGTTGAGTTTGGCGATGGCCAGTTCGGGATGCTGGCGATCGATCACGATGTGATCGCTCCGTTCGAGAACGGGTCCGAGAAAAGGGAACCTCTTCAATTCCTGTTTGGCCACGAACCGCAGATTGACCGGTAGAACCGCCAACGTCACCCAGATATCGAAGTTGCTCTGGTGGTTGGAGATCATCACGTACGAACGGCGTGGATCGATATGTTCGAGCCCTTCCACGTCAACGGACACCGCGGACAGCCAGAGAATGAAGCGCCCCCAGATTGGCGCCAGAATTTCAACTGCCGTGGTGCGTCGCGTCACCAGAGTCGCGGCAAGCGCCAGGAAGGCACACAGCATCGTCCAAGCAATCACCGTCAGGGAAGCAAGGGAACCCCAGACCAGACGCACGGCGTCAGAATGCGTCCGAGTCGTCTCCGAACGTCGAAGCATCGAGATGCTCTTACGTCGCATGAGGCCGCCATGCAACCACATACGTCTCCCCCCGAGTGGGCTATGGGACCGGCCTGGATACCTCCTGCGAAAACACGTTTGTCAAGGTAACGGATCAGCGATATACACGCCCTTGTGCAGTCGGCTATTGGCAACGATCTAGAGTCGGCATTTCGGACCGAAACAAATCGCCTCCTGGCTGAGCGCATACCGGTTGCGGCGATCGCATTTATCATCATCTTCGGCGTGGCGTGGGTGATCGAACATCACATTCACCCGGATCGCGATGTCGTCTATGCCATCACGTTCGGGGCGGAAATCACATCGTTCGGACTCGTCCTGCAGGGCCTGCAGACACCGCGAGGACAGGCCTACGCACGCGCGATCATCGTGCTCCTGACCGTTGTCCTTTTGGCTCTGGTGGCCTGTTACCACATCGCCTTACGGGCGCCGGCAGAAATCATGGTCATGGCGCAACTCTACCTGATCGTCGGCGCTTTGGTCGCGTTGCCTCTGGGCTGGCAAGGGCAACTGCCCCTCGCTCTTGTGGCAATCCTTTCTCTGCCGCTTGCGGTGGCCATGGGAGCGACGAGCAGTGTACCGGTCTCCATGCAGCTTCTGGGGGTGATCGGAATCAGTCTTCTCTCGTTGAGCGGGGCGGGATACCTGCAACGACAACGGTACGAAGCATTCCGGAAGACGGAGGAGGCGCGACGCGCCAACCAGGCCTTCGAACAGACCAATCAGTTTCTGGCGGACGCAAACCGCGCGAAGAACGAATTCCTTGCCGGTGTTTCCCACGAATTACGCACGCCGTTGAACATCATCCTCGGGTATGCCGCACTCCTGGGCGAGGGCGAATTCGGGCCGTTGGAGAGAGAGGCCCAGACGGTGGTGGAACGCATCCATCGCAACTGTCAAACGCTGGCTTTTCTGATCAGCGACCTGCTCGACCTTTCACGGATCGAGGCCGGACGCCTCACGTTGTATCCACAGGCGGTGGATCTGGCGGCCGTGTTCGAAGAACTGCGCCGGTTCGTCGAGCCACGGCTCAGACAGGACGATGTCGTCTTCGACACCGAATTAGCGGAGGACCTACGGATCACCACCGACCCCAACCGGCTGGAGCAGATCCTCATCAATCTTCTGTCCAACGCAATCAAGTTCACCCGCCGGGGCCGAATCACACTACGTGGGTTCCCAGACGGAGGGAACAAGGTGATCTTCGAGGTCAAAGACACCGGCGTCGGCATCGACCCGGACGACATGCCCACCCTTTTTCAGCCGTTCCGGCAAGGTTCCGCCGGTAAGGAAGCAGGGGGCGTCGGCATCGGGCTGTCCCTCTCGTTCCGTTTGGCCTCCGCCATGAACGGCAGGTTGTGGGTCCAGAGCAAGATCGAGCAAGGCTCGACGTTCACGCTGGAATTACCCGGCTCGGCTTGAAACGGCGTTCCGTGCAGCGCCGGGTCACTTCAGCGCGAGTTGGGCATTCTTACCGTCACCCTCGATGCTCAGTTTATCCTCCCGCGCGAGCCAACCGACGGCAGCATAGAAGATTTCGCTTGGCAGCTTCGTCTTGCGCCGGATCGCGTCTGCCTTGTGCGGGCCATTCACATGGAGAAAGCGCCACAATTCCCCCGCCGCCTCGCCGATCTTGCCCGTGCCGGCTTCCGGCCCACGTTGCTTTGCCCTGGACTCGGTCATTGCGATACCCTCCTCTGATGCATGGATCCAACCAGTGAATCGCCGCCGCTCGATCGCGCCACAGAATGGATCCACGAAAACACGGTGGGTCGTGCTCTCGAGCGTCTCACCGTGCCACGTTCAGGCTTCTACCACGCCACGGCGGACCGTAGCAGTTGATTTTCGCGTTTCCACCGGCGATCACATGACAAGAGGAAGCTTCGCCAGGCCGGGATCCTTCTGGACGAGCGCGATGAAAGCGTGCAGCACGTCGCTGCGAGTCAAAATCCCGACGAGCCGGTCCGCATTGACGACCGGCAAGGCGCCGATCCGTTCGCGTCGCATGATCTGCGCGGCCTCGAACATCGACATGGAAGCCGAGACATTGAGAACATGAGGAGTCATGATGGTTTCGACCGTAACCCGGCTGGGATCGGCATTGTCCTTCGTCCGCCCCCGGTGCGTGAGATCGAAAACCGAGGGAAAAGCGTCACGCACATCCCGATCCGTAACGATGCCGGCCAGCTTCCCCTCGACGACGACCGGTAACTGATTGATCCGCTGTGCCTCCATCAGTTCACGGGCATGTTGGATGGAATCGAGCGGGCGGACCGTGATGACCGTACGCGTCATCCAATTCTCGACTTGCATCGATCGTCATCCTCCTTGCAGCGATCTCACGGCAAGAATCCTGCCAGCGGTCCTCACCACATCCACGGAAAGCCACAGGATCCATCGGCCCCGAAAATCTTCCGGAGGGTGCAAAAGCCCCGGCCGGATTTTTTGAGACGTGGGAGTCATCGTCGTCGAATCCACCGCTTCCGGCAAGACGGCGCCAGCGTTCGATTCTCGGGCACATCATTTCCCCCCGAATCGGGCCAACATGGCCGGTCTGTTCCGATTCCGCATGACAAGGCGGTCCAGACCGCGTAAACGGGAACAGGGGAGGATCAGGAAATGCGGAAATGTGCCTATGTCGTTGCCGTCCTTGCGCTACTCTGCGTCTTCGTCCGGGCCGAGGCCGCCGAACAAAACCCGCAACGAGAAGTTGCCGGTACATCGGTGGGGCTGGAGGTCGGTACAGCGATCGGAGCGGCCGCAATCAACGTCGTTTATGCCCCCTTGCGTCTCGTGTTTACATCGATCATGGCAGGAGTTGGCGGAACGATCGGTTGGCTGAATGGTGGAGACACCCTTTCCGCACATGCCATCTGGGACAACACAGACGGCCCGCCGTTCATCACACCGGATATTCTCGAACGGCACGGTCATCGGCGACGACACGCACAGCGCCAGGAAAGGCGGAACGCCCGTCACACCGAGCACTCTCAGGCGCCACAATCAGCCGCGCTTCGCTGATCGTTGATCCGCACAGGACGATTTCTGGCCTGGACCAGAAACGGCAGGTCTTGTGCCATTGCCGTTGCCCGTCCCTTCCAGGTCCGTCTCAGAAGGGACATGACAGACGGTATCGTGGACCCACGACACCGTGATGTCCTGGGTTCTCCAGGGGGAAGCGGTTACTCCCCCGCTCTTCGCATCTTCCAGTCGGGGAGGGGGCCTTGCGAGTAGCCTCGCGCTTTGCGTATTCGAAGCAACGAATGGGGCACATGCGTAATCGCGTACGTTGACGATTCCGTGCCTTGGCTGTTTCGAAAGGAATGCTGTGTCCACTTTGTTACGTGACGGTCAAAACGATCTGGCTGATGCCATTGCCAACCTGAGGGATCGTCTTCCTGTTGAGCTGGCGCCGCTTGCTCGAATTGCATTCAACTATCGCTGGTCCTGGATGCCGGGGGGCACCGAACTTTTCCAACGTATCGATGCATCCCTCTGGCGAGAGGTGCGCCAGAACCCCCGCACCTTGCTGGAAGCTCTGACGCCGCGACAACTACAGGCGCTGGCTCAGGACCCGCAATTCATCGATCACCTGTCGTCAATCGTCCGGGCCTGCGATGCAGATCTGCAACGCCCGGTCTGGCCCGGGGCGGAAGCGCATCAGCCGATCGCGTATTTCTGCGCAGAGTTCGGATTCCACGCTTCTCTACCAATCTACAGTGGAGGCCTGGGAATCCTTGCCGGCGACATTCTGAAGGTGGCCTCGGATCTCGCACTGCCGATGATCGGGGTGGGTCTGTTCTACCGCCAGGGATACTTTCATCAAAGGTTGGACGTGTGGGGTTGGCAGCACGAATACTGGGTGGACCTGCCATTCGATCGAATGCCGGCAGCACGGGTGACCGATGCGACCGGGCAACCCCTGGCGATCGAGGTGCCGATTCGTGGGCGCAGTATCGTCACGCACGTCTGGCGCGTGCAGGTGGGCCGCACGACACTCTATCTGCTCGACGTCGATCACGAACTCAACGACGTAAATGACCGCTGGATCACCGCACGGCTATACGTTGGCGACCGCACCATCCGTCTTGCACAATACGCCCTGCTCGGAATCGGTGGGATACGGATCTTGTCGGCAATGGGGATCACCCCTTCGGTAATCCATCTGAACGAAGGCCATGCGGCACTCAGTTCCTTCGAGCGCCTACGGCAGAAGATCTCTGCCGGTCAGGAGTTCGATGCAGCATTGGCTGCCGTACGCAACGAGTCGGTTTTCACGACACACACTCCGGTGGCTGCTGGGAACGAAGGCTATCACGAGCAGGACATCGAGGCGGTACTCGGTGATTTCCTCGACAGCCTCGGTGTCTCACACCAGACTTTCTATGACCTTGGCCGGGTCACACCGGGTAGTCCGAGTGAACCGGTCAACATCACACCGCTTGCCCTACGCACCAGTAAGGCCGCCATCGGCGTATCCAGGAGACACGGTGAGGTGGCCCGCCATATGTGGCAGCCGCTGTGGCCGGACCGGCCTGTGGCCGAGGTGCCGATCGGCCACATCACGAACGGCGTCCACGTCGCAAGCTGGATGCTGCCCCCCATGCAGGCCCTCCTGCGCAAACACCTGGGGCCCGCCTGGCCGTATCAGGTCATGGAACCGGACTTTGCCGAGCGCGTGAAAAATATCCCCGATGAAGAAATCTGGCAGGTACGCTGTACGCAACGGCACCAACTCGTGGAGATGACGCGTTCCAAGTCGATTCGTGACCGGCTCAGCCGCGGAGAGGAAGCGGAGTACGTCCAGGCCGCTTCTCGCACCTTCCACCCAGACACGCTGACAGTTGGATTTGCCCGCCGTGTGGCCACCTACAAACGGCTCTACCTGCTCTCGAGGCTCCCCGAGGGCGGTCTTCTCCGGCTGCTCTCGGACTCGCCTCGCCCGCTGCAACTGATTCTGGCCGGCAAAGCGCATCCTGCCGACCACGAAGCGAAGGAAGAATTGCGCAACCGTTTCCAGCTCAAGCACGCGCGTGAGATCGGCCAACGTGTGGCCTTTCTGGAGGATTATGATCTCCGGATCGCCCCGGCGATCGTTGGTGGCGTCGACCTGTGGCTGAACCTGCCGCGACCACCACTGGAAGCGAGCGGCACCAGTGGCATGAAAGTGGTCCTGAACGGCGGATTGAATCTGAGTGTCCTCGATGGTTGGTGGGACGAGGCCTACGACGGCGAAAACGGCTGGGCGATCCGCTCGCCCGACGCGGATCCACAAACGCAGGACGAGCACGATGCGCGGCTGCTGTTCGAATTGCTGGAAACTCAGGTGCTTCCCATGTTCTACGAAAGAGACGCTGGCGGCATCCCCCGTGCCTGGGTCCAACGAATGAAACACTCGATGGCCACCCTGATGCCACGTTTCAGCGCAGAACGTATGATGCGGGACTACATCCAACAGCTCTACGGGTGAGCCACTGGCACTTTGCGCCGGTTTCCATTCCGCCTGGATTCATCGCCTCCATGAAAATCGTCACCTGGAACGTCAACGGTATTCGTGCTCGCCAGCAGCAGGTGCTGGCTCTCATTGAACAGGAACAACCGGACATCATCTGCCTCCAGGAGTTGAAGGCACGACCGGAACAGGTGCCAGAAACACTCAGTAATCTGGAGGGTTATTGGTGCTACTGGCACGGCGTCGCTGCCTACTCGGGTGTCGCCCTGCAGATTCGCAAAGAATACGCGCCCCAGCAGCCCCGCTTCGAACATCCCCATTTCGATCACGAGACGCGCATCGTGCAGACACGGCTGGAGAACACGGTGATCGCATCGGTGTACGTGCCGAACGGCGGCAAGGACTTCGAATCGAAAATGTATTTTCTGGATGCCATGCGCGACTACGCGGCACAACTCCGCGCCGAGGGAAAATCACTGATTCTCTGCGGAGATCTGAATGTCACACGCACGGAACGTGATGTTCATCCCAAAGAACGCCGGCCGAATGCGATCGGTCAGCGCCCGGAGGAGCGCGTGGCTCTGGAAAACTTCCTGGCACAGGGCCTCGTCGATGTCGGACGGACCCTCGATCCAGACAACGACAACCTCTTCACCTGGTGGGCGCCCTGGCGCAACATGCGGCAACGCAACATCGGATGGCGTCTCGACTACGTCATGGCGGCGGAAACCTGGGCAAAACGCGCCACCTCCTGCCGGGTCCTGCGCGAATTCGGCACCAGCGATCACGGACCCGTCATCGCTGCATTTACCGACTGAGTTCCTGCCTGATCATCCCTCGGAGCGCAGACGCTCGATGTCGGCAAGCACCTGACCTACCGACTCCTGCTCCATCCCATGGTAGTAGCCGCGAATTCGAAGCCGGCGATCGACCAACACGAAACGATCGCTGTGTGTGATCAGTTCCGCCGCCGCTGCGGTATCGCTCTTTTCCCGCTCCCTCACCGAGAGATGAAAACCCCTGCTGATCAGGTCGTAGAGGGCCTCACGAGGCCCGGTCAGGAAGATCCATCTCCGCGGGTCGGCGCCATGATCGAACGCATAGGCGTGGAGTACCGCCGGGGTGTCCCTTGCAGGATCAACACTGAAAGAAACGAATCGCAGCTCCGGATCATCGGTACTGTTCACCAGGCGCGCAAACTGAGCTGTCAAAACCGGGCACATGCCCTGGCAGGACGTGAAAATGAAATCGGCAACCCACAGACGTCCTGCCAGATCTTTCTCGGAAACAGACACGCCGCCGGAGGCAACCAGTTGAAACGGTGGCACCTGCCCGAGCACGGGTAAAGCAGGCTTCAACCAACTCCCCGCATACGGCGCTGCCAGCAGCAGAGCGACAGCTCCGGCGGCCAACCCGAACAATCCCAGGAACACCCGCTTCACGGGAGCCGTCCCGCACTGAGACGCACCGCGATCCGGCAGACGGCGTAGGGCCGTGACACCACCGAACACACCGCCATTTCAAGGAAGCATAGGAAATTGCGGTATCTTATCCAGACTCATGGCGACCAGCACCGCAGGCAGATAAACGAGCGATGCCAGGAATACCTGGCGCGCTGATGCGGCATCCCGGCGGCGCAAAAAACCAAAGGACGCCACGAGAAAACCGCAACCGAAAAGAACGGCTGCGCCGAGATAAATCCGTCCGGCAAGACCTACGAAGGAAGGCAACAGAGCGACCATCAACAAAGCCACGGTGTTCCAGAACACCTGCCGGCCCGTGCTCACCATCTCCGGTTCGACAACGGGAAGCAGACGAAAGCCGCCACGCGCATAATCGTCACGATAGAGCCCGGCAATCGCCAGCGAATGCGGCAACTGCCAGAGGAACAGAATCGCAAACAACAGCCACGCCTCGATTCCAAGAGCGTTTCGCGCCGCCGCCCAGCCGGCCACCGGGGGCAAGGCCCCCGAAATTGCGCCAACGATGGTGCACAGAGGCGTTCGCGTCTTCAGCGGCGTATAGGCAAGCAGATAGATCAGCGCCGTCGCTGCGGTCACTGCGGCACACAACCCATTCACCGCAACCCAGAGGAAGAGGATTCCCGCCAGCATCGTCAGGAGTCCGAAGGTGAGGACCTCGCGTGGCGTGAGGCGGCCATCGGGGAGAGGGCGCAGGCGTGTACGACTCATCCGGCTGTCCGCCTCGCGCTCGATATACTGATTCAAAGCCAGGGTCCCATGTCCCGTCAGGGCGGTACCAATTACCGTGGCGAACAGCGCCGGGAGATCCGTCGGACCAGACGACCCGAGATGGAAGCCCACCGCCGTGGTGACGAGAACCATCGTTGCCAGACGGGGCTTGCCCAGTTCGAAGAAATCCTGGCCCCGGCGCCACAACCCAGCGGTACCCGCCTCCATCGTCTGTGGTTGTTCGATCATGCCAGCACCCTGCTACCTGCGCCCATCCGTTCGCTGGTCACCTCATGCGTGCGACGCGCGCCGCGGAACACGCGCAACGAGACGACCAGCGCCACCGCCCACAGGATCGTTCCCGTCATACGATGAGCGGCAAGAATTGCCAGACCAGCGGCAAACGGCAAGCGTTCCGCAACCGTGGTGTAGTGCCACAGGAACGCCCACAGCCCCAGACCCAGTTGCAGGGCTACCACGCCCACCAACAGCATCGCCGGACGGCGCACCTCCACGCGATCACCGAAATGGCGCAATACGAGAGTGGCCAGCGTCGTGATCGCAAACGTCACGACCACCGCGCCGCTCGCGTGCACCAGGAGTTGTGTTCCCGTATGGGTCAGCAACGCGCCGAGCACGATCTGCAGATAAACGAGCAGCGGCACGACCAGCAACAAAACCCACAGGGCACCCGAATTCGACGAAAAAGGATTTCTCTCCAACCACTGCCAGGTCCGAGACGTCACCACCGTCAGAGCAACCACCAGTCCGAAGAAGGCCTGCGCCACACAGCCATGGATGATGGCAAGACCATGTTCGAGCAGAACCACGCGCAGCCCACCCAGAATCCCCTGGCCGATCACCCCCACCAGCGCCACAACACCCAGCCAGCGCACCCAGCGGCGCGGCTCCCAGCGCCATGCCATTACAGCGAACACGACGGTAAGCAGTCCGACCAGACTCCCGAGCAGCCGGTGACTGTGCTCGTAGAAGACGCCACCCACCCATTGCGATGGCGGGTAGGTGAACATGTTGTAACCGAAGGTCGTCGGCCAATCGGGCACCGCCAGGGCCGAGCCCGTGTTGGTCACCAGACCGCCCATCAAAATCAGCACCATCGTCGTTGCAGCCGTCGACAGGGCAAGACGATGGACCCATTCGCCATGCGGCGAAAGCAACGCGGAGTCGGCTCTCCGTGGAATTACATTCATCAGATCAATTCGCGAGGAGCCAAAGCATGGCAGAAGGTGGGCTCAAAGGATAGAGGGCGAGGGTCAAATCCGCTGGCCGGCCCGCCATCCGCTGAACTGCGACAGGTGTCTGCGCCGCCGGTTTTCTGGTTTCCGGCAGGCAGCCATGCCGAATCGGTCAAGACCCACCATGGCATCGGAAAGGGCGGAAGATCGTGGCCGGGGGTAGTGCTGCGCAAGGCGCTCCGCTCCATTTTCACGCCACACAGCGTGAGCCTCAGAGATCGAAATCACCCGCGGCCTCCGGTTGATAAATCACCGCGGTAACGCACAGATTGCGTTGTTTGCCACCAGGAACCGGCCACTTGATGGACTGCCCCACAGACAGGCCCAGCAAAGCACTCCCGACCGGGGCAATGACCGAGATTTTCCCCTCAGAGGCATTTGCCGCTTTGGGGTACACGAGTGTCACCTCGAACTCCTCGCCTGTGTCGGTATCCCGGAACCGCACGCGGGAGTTCATCGTCACAACGTCCGGCGGTGCCGCCGTCGACTCGACGACCTGAGCACGACTGAGTTCCTCCTCGAGTACGGCAAAGGCATCCGCTTCACGACCGGATCCGTAAATCTCGAGGAGTCGCGTAAGCCGTTCGTAATCCTGCTTTGTGACAACGATCGTGCGCTGGCTCATGGGCGCTTAACTAGCTCTACTATCACAGATCAGCAACGAGGGACGGCACGAGAAATCGAGCTCTCAACGGGCCTGCTACGGGCCTGCTTCATCACCCCCGACCTCGCAGGCGTTCCTGAAGGATCTGCAATTCCGGCGCTTGTGGCCCCCGGCGCACCATTCGCTCCTTACCTCGTCCTTCGAGGAGGACCAATCCCATTTCGGCAAAACGGTTGATGGCGTTCTCCAGTGTGACGCTGGAGTTGCCTTCCGGCCGAGTCACCTCTCCCAACAATGCAGCCGTCGCATAGCGTTTGCGTACCTGTTCGAAAAAGTCCCCCAATGGCTGAGAGACATCGCCGAGTTGCGCCACGGTACGGGCCACCATCCAATACGCTTCATCGAAATCGTCGAGAAGGCACGAGCATGCCTCCAACAGTGGGTGACTCTGGTCGGCCGACTCACCACCGTCAGTGATCCGCAGGGCACCCTCCTGGCGATAGTACTCCAGCCACTCCCCGATCTGGGTGCTGATCTCCTCCCGCTCGGGCAAGGCAAACTCCCACCGGTAGAGGTCGAGCCATCCATGGATTTCTTCTTGCAAGGCACCATTCGACAGCCCTCGCAACAGCCCACGCGACAAGAGGGCTGGTAGGAGAAAAAAGTGGATCGTGTTGTTCTTGTAAAAGTTGAGGATCATGCGCTTTTCGGGCGGCACATGGATCACCGTACCCTCGTTGTCGTGGATCAACTCGATGAGTCTGCCCTTTTCCAGGAATTCGAGATTCTCACGAAAGTCCTCCTGATTGCGTTCGAGGGATGCCGTGAACGCAACCTTCTGATGGCGGAGGATCTTCAGGAGGGTGCGAGCAGACTGCACGAAGCCGGTATATTTCCAGGCAGCCTTCGGGGAACTCAGAAGAACCGTGGAGCACACGGCGGTGGCGCCGGCCAGCGCCACATCGTTTACGGAACGCAGGATCCGGAAACCGAGCTTTTGCGTAAATCTGCGACGTTCCTCATCGATCAGCGGATCGTCGCTGCGCGCAAATCGTTCCTTGCGATCCCCCAGAGTATCGGCCAGCGAGATCGGCTCCGCAAACGTGACGTGGACGGTGCCACGTTTCTGGCGCAGCAACGTCCGCGCACGCAACAATCCGAGGAGTGACTCCTTCTCCTTCTCGGCGCCCACCAGCTCGCGCTGGTAGGAATCCTCCTCGACCACACGCCCATACTGGATGGAGATCGGGACGAAGTACAGATCACGCCGCACGCCATCGACAAAGGCGTTCACAATGGCCGAGAGCATCCCCATTTTCGGCGTCAGGATCTTGCCTGTCCGGCTGCGCCCCCCTTCGATGAAAAACTCCTGTGTATATCCCTCACGAATCAGGAATTTCAGGTAATTGCGGAAGACCAGCTTGTAGAGTTCGTTATCCTCGAAGGAACGGCGAATGAAAAACGCGCCTGCACCACGGAACAGGGGACCGAGCGGCCAGAAGGAAAGGTTGATCCCGGCTGCAATGTGCGGCGGACTGATATGGTTGAGATGGAAGAGATATGAGAGGATCAGGTAATCGAAATGACTGCGGTGGCACGGGACCAGAACCACGGGATGTTCCTTGACCCGATCGACCACGCGCTCGAGTCCCCGGTAATCGAATCCCTGGAAAATACGTGGCCAGATACGATTGAAGACGAATTCCAGGACACCGAAGTACATGCCCTGATAGTTGGCGGCCATTTCGTCGAAATACCGTTCGGCGCGGCGCCACAATCTTGACTCCGGCTGCCGCGTTTCCTGTGCCAGCCGCCGTACGAGTGCTGCGATCTCCGCGCTCTGTAAGACCCGTTCTCGCACGCGCCGCTTCGGCAGGAGGGTAGGACCCCACACCAGTTTCTCTTCACGGTACAGAAAGATCTGCAACGCACGGGCGAGCCGCCGCACGAGTCGTTCCTGACCCTCGTGCCCATATCGCCCCTCGAATTCGCTGAGCTGGACGTGCCGCCCGACGGTGATACTGCTATCGCGGCTGTTCCAAAGCAGGGAGAGCAGCCGTTTGAATTCGCCAGGCGCTTCCTGGACGCTGTACACGATCGTGGCCAGTCGCGACTCTTTGCGCCGGAAACCACGACCACGCAAAATGGCCAGCGGAACGAGGAACACCTCACGATCTCCACTCGAACCAGCATGGACGATCTCTCTCAGGTAGTCCGTGCCGCTGCGCACCCGCCTCAGCGCCATGCGCCGGGTGCCGCTCCAACGCAACCCGGGAGCACGAGTGCGCATGAAAATCAGAATGGGCGAACCAGCATGTACGGCCTTCTGGCAGCGGTGGCGGTCCTCGATGTGCCGCTCCGTGGCACCGGACCAGCGAAATTGCCGCAGGCGTCCCCATAGTGTCCGCACAATCTCGCCGATCGGGCGCAGGAGTAGACTGGGGACATCGGAGACGAATTCGGGCAGCGGCAACCCTTCCTGGAGAAGGAGAAACGCCACCAGCATGTAATCGACCAGGGAACGGTAGCGCATGACGTAGACCACGCTGCCGCGCGCCGACAGATCTCGGATATGATCGACGGCTCCGGGGTCGAGGCGGATCTGCGACAAGAAAAGGCGGCACAGCAGATCAGGAAGAAAGCCCAGCCGCTTCAGGGCTCCGGGCTCGCTGAGCAACTCCGGCACCCGCTGCCTCCCGGAATCGGTGAAACTCTCCGTTTCCTGCACGATCACTCCCCGAACCGATGCCTCATACAACGCATCGGAAACACCCCATAAGAGAGAAGAATCCAGTGGCCTTGTGTCATACCGAACGAATCGCCAGGAGCAGGCGATCGATATCTTTCTCGTTCAGATAGAAGTGCGGCGCGATCCGCACTCCGCCGCCACGCATTCGCACGACAAAGCCCTGCTGGTTCAGACGAACCGAGAGCCGGTCCGCATCTCCCAGCTTGAAAACCACCGTACCCGATCTCTCCCCTTCTCCCCACGGACTCACAATCTCGGCACCCAGTGTACGTAGCCCGGCAGCCAGACGGTCATTGAGTTCGATGAGCCGGCGGTTCACCGTATCGACTCCTACCTCCAACAGCAGATCGACCGCTGCGCCCAGAGCATGACTGGCAAGGTGAGATGGTGTTCCCGGCTCGAACTTCAAGGCATCGGGTCGCACATCAAAATGATACGGCAGATAGGTTGCTGAATCGGTAACGCTCTTCCAGCCGAGCAGGATCGAATGAAGGCGATCCACCACCCTTCGAGAGACATAGAGGAAGCCACAGCCTTCCGGTGCCAACAACCATTTGTGACCGCCTACGGCCAGACAGTCGATCTGTGCCTCTTCGACGTCGAGGGGGACCGCTCCGACACCCTGGATCCCATCGACGCAAAACAGGATATTGCGAGCGTGGCACAGTTCACCGAGCGGCCGCAGATCCGTACGCGCCCCGCTGTTCCAATCGACGAAGCTGACCGAGACAACGCGGGTGCGCGAGTCGATCAACGCCTCGACGTCCCGGGCCAGAACCCGGCCACGCACGGGTTTCACCAGACGCGTCTCCACACCCCGGCGGTTCAGTCCGTACCAGGGATAGATGTTGGCAGGATACTCCCCATCTACTGCAATCACGTTGTCGCCCGAACGCCAGTCGAGTCCGCCCGCCACCAGAGAAATCGCTTCGGAGGTGTTTTTCACGAACGCGATTTCGTGTGCCTGAGCACCGATCAAACCAGCGTAGGCCGTACGGATCGCTTCAGTGCGGGCTTCCCACTGCTGGTAGAGGTTGCGATCGAGGTTCAATGCACTACGCATGAAGTCTGCGGTGGCACTCGCCACCCGCAGCGAGATGGGAGAGACTCCTGCATGGTTGAGATGAACGAGCTTATCCGTGATCGGAAATTGTGCGCGCCAGTGATCCCAATTCATTCTCCGCAGATTGGACTGGCAGGCGAACCGGATCAAGTGGGAAGTCCGTGCCGGAACAGGAACTGTCGAAGACCCGTCGCTTTCTCTACATGGCGCTCCCATGCATGAGATCAGCGTTGGCGAGGATGCAGCAGGCTCCCGGCTGGACATCTTTCTTGCCCATCATCTGCCACACCTATCGCGCCGCAGTGCACAGGTTGTGATCGCTGGCGGTAGCGTGCGGGTCAACGAGCGGCGGGTGCGCAAGGGAACTCTCCTGCAGGCCGGGGATCGCGTGCAGGTGGCGGAGGAGGTCATCCAACCTCCAGGACTCGAAGCCAATCCTGCCCTCGAGATTCCCATTCTGTACGAGGACGATACGATCGTCGCGGTGAACAAGCCGGCTGGCATACCATCCCTGGCGTTGCGAGCAGACGAAACGAACACCGTCGCCAATTTCCTTCTCTCCCGGTATCCCGAAATGCGTGCTGTGGGTGCACCGCTCGAAGCCGGACTGGTTCATCGCCTCGACACCGACACATCGGGGGTGTTGTTGGCGGCGCGCACGATCGAAGCACATGCCGAATTGCGGCGGCAGTTCCGCGACCGGGAGGTCGTCAAAGATTACCTGGCGCTGGTCACCGGAGAAATTTGCAAGACCGGCGAAGCGAAGCACTTTCTGTCGTCCGACCCACGGGATACGCACAAAGTGCGGGTGAGCGCCGTCCCCCTCGAAGGATCACGTTTGGCGGTGACGCGTTACCGCCCCGCAGAACGATTCCGCGGCCACACGCTACTGGAGGTCCGCATCATTACGGGAGAGCGGCATCAGATCCGTGCACAGTTGGCAGCGCTGGGTCATCCGGTGGTCGGCGACGCGTTGTACGGGAGGCGTTCGCAAGTGAGTGGCCGCCCCGGGCGGCATCTGTTGCACGCGGCACGTGTCGTCTTGCACCACCCCTCACGGAAAGAGCATCTTTCGGTGACGGCTCCCCTACCGGAAGAGTTCACCCGCTATTGCGAAACGTTGCGTCGCAAAGTTCCGGCCGGCTGATACGCCGGCCAGGAGCGGCGTCCCTGGCTTTCAGGCCGCTGCCTGCTTGCCCTTGCTCTTGAGCTTGGCGCAGGCAGAGCAGAGGTTGTGCACGTTGTTCGGGTCTTCCACCAGACCTTCATCCATGTTGTGGGAGACCTTCTTGCATTCCGCGCAGATGAAGTAGATTCCCTCGATCGTCTTGTTGATACGTTCGCGATTGAGGACGCGGCCCTTCAGTTTCTCGATACGGATCCCGAGAAGCTCCTCGTACTGCCGCTTGATCTTGCGCCGGCCGGCCTCATCCCGGGGAAGATCGCCTTCCTCATCACCCTCGGCTCCGGCATCGTCCTCGAAGATCCGAAGATTCTTCTTTGACTTCGCGCCTTTGTCCTTTTTCGACGTCCGCGCCATCGCGACACTCCTCCTGATCAACGGGTACGTTCCGTGTACCCGCAGTTCTTCTCGCAAACCCAGAAGAAACCATGCGGGCCAAACCCCGCGTACATGGTCACGCGACTCTCCGCACCGCAGCTCGGACACATTTTCTTTCGCTGTGCCGCCCCGCCTTTTTCCGCTGTCTTGGCTTTCTTTTCAGCCATCGTACCTGCCTCCTGACATCAGACTACCGGCCAACGGCATGCGCACTTCGATCGAGGAACACGCACAGGGATTCCGTCAAGCGAATTCGATGCTCGACCGGAGGTCGTTGACACGATCGCGGCATTAACGGACAGGCTCCGATCTGTCAATAACGACCCCTGCCGCCTGCATTCTCTACCGCACTTTTTCACACCCCTCCTCGTTACCGCCAGAGTGCCGGCACGCATGGCAACAACACTGGGATGCTACAATCGCCCTTCTCATTCTGCCGCTTGTCCGGAGCCTGCCGAACGGTATAGGAAGATCTCCCGGCGCTTCCATCAGAGCGCGACCGTATTCCCAAGGAGTTTCGATGATCACGAGTGAAGATTGGCATCAACCCAACTCGACAGGCAATTTTCGCGGGGCGTCCGCCGCCGCCAGCCCCCCGAGGTCTGTCGCCAATCGATTCCGGCAGGTGTCCGTCCGGCAACGCATGCGTTTTCTCGCCTCTGTTCTGTTGATCGGCGCGATGCTCTGCACCGCATCCATGTCTCGGTTGTATGCGCAGACCTGTGGTGGGGACTGCAATGCCGACGGCGAAGTCACAGTCGACGAGATCGTTTTCGCGGTGAACATTGCTCTGGGTGCAGCGCCGGTGGCCTCATGCACTGCGGTGGATCTGGACGGCGACGGCCAGGTGACCATTGATGAATTGATCCGGGCCGTCAGCCACGCCGTCGATGGCTGTCCTGCGCCAGTGGTCTGCACGCCACCGGCCTGCGGCGCCGGCACGGTGATCTACTGCCCGGGGAACTGCCCGGGAGGTTGCGGGTCGATCTGCGTGACACCGACCCCGACGGCCACACCCACGGCGACACCGACGCCGACCAATGCCGGCTGGGCGCCGAGTATCGTCTATCGGGCACCGCACGAGGCAGCGCCACGCGGTTGGCTCGATGTGCGCGGCCTGATCCACGCACACAGTGTCTATTCGCACGACGCCTGCGACGGTGAACCGGTCAAGAATGGCCAGCGGGACCCCGTGTGTCTTGCCGATTTCCGAAGTGCCGTGTGCACGACAAAACACGATTTCGTCATGCTCACCGATCACAAGGACTCCTATGCGGAGTATGAGTTTCCCGAAGTCTTGCTGTACAGCGAGGAACGTGGTGACGAGTTGATCTACCGCGACGGAAATCCCGTTGCCTCATGGGCGGCCTGTCCGGACCAGAGCCGCTCGTTGATCCTGGCGGGAACCGAATCGGCACTCATGCCCGTTGGCATGGAGCGCCATGTGCCGGGTACGATCGAGGACCGGCGGAACGTCTATGGGGAAAAGACGGTCGAAGCCGGCCTGGCGGAGCTTGCCACGGACGCCGTGTTGCTGGTCTCGCACACGGAGGACTGGACAGTCGACCAGCTCATCGACCTGCCCTTGCACGGGTTCGAGATGTACAACATCCACGCGAATCTGATGCGCTCGCCGGGGGCTGGGTTGGAACTGCTGATGCGGGTTGGACAGAACGATCCGACACTGGGGCATCCCGATCTGGCGCTGCTCAGCCTGATCACCGAGGATTCACGCTACCTGAAACGTTGGGGTGGTGTGTTGTCGCGTGGGGTCAAGCGTGTCACCACGATGGCCACCGACTGCCATCAGAATACCTTCCCGCAGCTCATGAGTGACGGAGAGCGGATCGACAGTTATCGGCGTCTGATGCTGTGGTATTCGAACCACCTGCTCATCCGCACGGAAGAGGACGGTAGTTGGAATGACCGCAGCCTCAAAGAAGCGCTGGCGGCGGGACGTCTCTACGGCGCCTTCGAATTGATGGGTTATCCGGAAGGATTCGATTACCGGGCTGAGACCGGCGAAGGCATTGGTGAGATGGGTGATGAGATTGCTTTGAGTGACAATCCGACTCTGGTGGTCGATCCCCCGGCCGTGCAGAACCTCGATCCGGTACGGCCAAAACCCGAATTGACGGTACGCATTCTCAAAGCGGTGGCTAACGGTTTCGAGGTGGTGGCCAGTGGACCGGGGCAGATCCGGTACACACCGGTGGAACCCGGCGCCTACCGGGCGGAAGTCCGCATGCGGCCGTTGCATCTGCGCGAGTACATGAACGCGGATGCCGAGACCCTTCTCGCGCCGGGTAAAGATTTCGTCTGGATCTACGCCAACCCGATTTACATCCGGTAGTCGTGTGATTTCCGGCCCCTGGCTGGATTCCGGCGGAGGACGCGGGAAGTCCAGCGAGGGGCTGGAACACGGGGACTAAATGCGCTGGAGGAAGCAACTCCCCTTGCGGCGCACCACTCCTCTTGGTAGTTGTGCGCGGCAATTGCAGAGGTGCCACGGGGCACAATCCACGCACGGGCAGGTAGCTCAGTCGGTAGAGCAAGGGACTGAAAATCCCTGTGTCGAGTGTTCAATTCACTCCCTGCCCATTTCCTCCGCCTCTGGCGGATCGCCTGTGCCGGCACACCGTTGCCCGCTCGGCAGTAGAAACCCGGATGAGGGGTTGTCTAATTTAGTTCCGGCCTGCTGTCGCAGCCGGTTACACGATACCCGGTCTGGCCCGGCTCGGTGTCGGCATATTTTCTGCCTCACCGGTTGCGGGGAGCTTTCGACCCGTGCGAACCAAAAAAACAAGACAAGCGACACCACGCCACGTAACACATTGAAATTAAGGATGATTTGCCAACCCGGATGAGCGGCTGTCCAATTTGCTCGAGGTACCTGTCCGTTAAGATCTCGATTTTAGGATCTTCGTAGTGGTCTTCGACTTCAGTGTAATTCCAGAACAATACACCTTCTGTATCGCAGCCGGTTTTCATTCGTTTTGAAAGGTCGGCACCAGCCGGCAATTCGTACACGTACCAGGCACGGTCGCCAAAGCCAGCAAAATCGATTAAGAGAACAAAGCGGATATTCCGGCTTGGTATTTCGATAGCCTGGATTCTGACTCGTAACTGTTCTCGTACCGAAGATCGAAAACCGCAAGACCGATCAGCTATCGCCAGCACGACCACGCCGAGGCCAATCAAGATTCGTTTAAGCCACTTCCGCCTCAGGTTTGCGCTTCATAACGAAGAGTTCACCCGCCGCGAACCCACACCCGCGGGTGTGAGATCGAGTGAAACGACGTGTTATACGTTACTTCGATTTCCGCGGAAACCGGAAGGAGTGCTAGTTCCAGTTGAAATTCGGGTGGCGACCCCTCAGAACGTTGAGACGCTCTGGTCGAGCGACATCTCGACGAGGAGGAGGAACCA
>JAANMU010000089.1_pt1 | contig 108398 bp, 86 predicted proteins | sample 7279701 | NCBI WGS metagenome assembly JAANMU01 (sample SAMN14094539, study PRJNA606508) | bioreactor metagenome | isolation source: A lab-scale SPAN reactor treating ammonium-rich wastewater day 57 | place: Ireland: Galway | collected 2017-03-13 | reverse complement strand
AGCTGCGCACGGCGTCGGCCGCCGTCGCGCCGGCGGTTCACACCTCGCAGGGCGAGGGCGGATCCCGCGCGAACCTCGGCAACTTTTCCGGCTCGCGCTACTCCAACGGCATTCCCGCGTTACAACGGTAAGGCGAAAATCCTTCCTGGCCGCCCCGTTTCTCTGCTGGCGCTTTGGCCGGTGGTTTACAGCGCGGGGCAGGTATCTCTGCCTGCCATTTTTTTGTTTCTGCTAGGCTGGAAGCCTGCCCCGCGCCAAATTAATCCCTGCTTCTCTGCGCAAACATTTGCGGGCGCGGCGGGAGGGCCAGTAAAATAGCATGCCTTGCCGGCCAGACGAGTACGCCCCTTTCCGACGACCACCTATCCCAAATAAGGGTAGTATCGTCTACACTGGGGCGATGGCATTGAGCCGCCACGGGCGGACCCGAGCGTCACCTCCGCCGAAAACGGGGGTTTCATCCGGTGTGCGGCTCGGTCAACAGCGTTCCTATCGTTTTTGAGGCGTTTCACCCGTGGCGAATCCACGCGGCTATTATTATCGGTTTCCCTGTCCCGAATGTGGCGCCGCGCAGAAAGTACTTCCTGCGCAAGTCGGCACCGAAATTCGCTGCACGGAATGTCCGGCGGTCATTCTTGTTCCGCCGGCCGCTGAGATGACGGCGAGCCACAAGCCCGAGCCGGGAACGACTTCCAGGCCGGGCAAAACCTCGCAACGACGCGAGAACGGCAAACCGGCGCCGTCCGCGAAAGAACCGAAAAATGCGCCTCCCGCGCGCGACTTGAACGTGGCTCGCGGCAAGCTCGTTTCGTTTGCCTGCACGGTGTGCCAAACGATGATGCGGGCCTCGGAAGAAGAATTAGGGCATGTGATTATGTGCCCGCACTGCTTTTCGCCCGTAACCGTGGGGGGTGAGTCGCACAAGAAGCCCACCCCGACGGTGGATTTACCCTCGTTGGTCCTGGAAGATAGCGGAGATGACAATGACGACTACCAACTAGCCGACGATGCGTTTGAGCGGCCACGGACCAACTTCGTTTCCGCGCCCACCGCGCCCTCCCCACAACCAGCCGAGGACGAAGACGAATATCGCTTGGGCGATGTGGAAGAGCGTCCGCGACCGGCCGCGGCGTTTCCCCAGTCGTTGACGGATGAGGATCGGCCATCGAACAACAAAGCGCCCCCCAGCGCGTCTAAGAAGCCGGAACGGAAATTCTCGTCGCCGTCTCCGCCTTTGGAAGATCCGTGGAGCGTTCCCGAACCCCAAACGCGTCCTTCGCTGGAAGAGCGGCTGGCGGCGGCCCAAGCCGAGCAAGGCGGCGACGGCGAACTGCCGGATTACCCGTTTGTGTCGGGGGTGTTTGGTTTCTTGCTCTACCCCGGCACGCGGGTGCGCTGGCTGGGGCTGGCGCTGGGCACGGCGGTCGTTTATTTCTCTACGGCCAACGCCATTGCTGCGGGAATTGAAGGCGGTTCGGCCATGTTCCACAGTCTCTTGTTCGGAATTCTGGCGGCGGCCAGTTTTCTGATTGTGGGGATGCTGGAGTCGGTCACCGCGCTGGCCATTGTGAACGACACCGCAGCCGGCAACGATGAAGTGGTGAGTTGGCCCGACTTCGTTTTCCTTGATTGGGCGGGCCAGGCGTTCTACATCATCAACGCGGTGGCGTTCTCGGCTTTGCCGGGCTTCCTTGTGGCGTCATTTCTAGAAACGTCGGGTCCCGAGCGGTGGCTGACCACGGCGGCTTGCGCGGGGCTGAGCGGCGCGCTACTCTTCCCGATCATTCTGCTGTCGCAACTGGATGGTTCATCGCCGTTTTCCCTGCTCACGCCGGGCGTGCTCAAAAGTCTTCCTGCGGCGCCCGCGGCGTGGCTCGCCTGCTACGTCATGCAAGGGCTTGTTTTGGGCGCGGCGGTTGGCGGTTGCGCGGCCGCCATTGCTGGCCTGGGCGCGAACAGCATCGGAGCGGCGCTGGCGGTTGGAACGCTCTCGGCCGCCGCGGTGCTGCTTTGCAGCCGCCTCATTGGCCGACTGGCGTGGTACGTAGAGGAAGAAGAGGTCGTCATCGAGCGACCCACCGAAGACTCGACCACCGAAGACGTGGGAGGCGATCTGGATTAAGGCGCCTTCCTACTATCCCAACACTGACGCCGTGGGGCTACCGCAATCCCGAGGAACGCAGTTGGTCCGAGATGCGTTCCAAGGCGATATTCTCGATCACCGTTTCCAGCGTGTCCGCCAGCAAGCCTTCCTCGGAGGATTTGCCCACCAGGGCAAGAAAGAAGCGTTCGTCCCGAGAACGAGGGGCCGTCAACTTCGCCAGGTCAGGCTTGGTTTGTTCCACGGGCGCAGAGACAACAAGCCGGTCCGTTGTCGCGGGCGCGGGCCAGACACGCTGGGCGGGCGTAACGACGAGCGTCCAAGGTGATTCTGCTTCCGCCGCCGCGAGGGGGGAGCTCGCGGAAACCGGCAAAGACGCGGATAAGGAAACCGCCGCTTCGCTCTCGGCGTCGGTTTGCTGTTGGATCTTAGCCCGGAGCGCGGTCACAACCGCCAGCAAATCCGAGGGCCCGGCCACTTGATCGCCATCGACGTCGATCCGCGCCTCGTCGGCGTCCGGCTCGCCTTCGATGAGGCCCGCGCTGTGGTCCCGCAGGTAGCGAACCACCGCCAGCAAATCCGCAACCGTGACATCGCCGTCGCCGTTCACGTCGACGGGATTCGCGGAGTTTTGCCAGGGCGAGTCCCCGCTCCGCAAACCGAAGGTGACGTTTTCCACCGTCGCACCCGACGTCAGCGACACCGCCCGCGCCGCGCCGCCAGGCGTCGTCGCGGTCCAACCCGGCGGGGCGACCACTTGCACCGTGAAATCGCCTTGTTCCAGGTACGGCGCCGACCAGGCGCCGTGGGCGTCGGTCACCGCCGTGGTCGAAGGACCGAAGCGGAGGTTGGTCAACTCGACACCCGATCCCGCATGACCTAAGGCAACCGCGTACGCGATGTCGGCCGTAGGGCGGCTGAGTGTTAACGTGGCCACTTGCCCCCGAGCGAGCGGTCCCGTCGTCACGCGGTCAATCAAGTTGCGGTTCGCGTCATAAATTTCCAACCGTCCGTAATCGTTGTCGCTGTTGGCGATCACGTCGATGCTGAGGGTCGATACGGGATCGACCAACTCCATCGCCAAAGGCTGCTGCGAACCGCGCCACTCGGTCGTCCACGTATTGCTGCCCGTCGGTTGATACGCAAAGACCCTCGCCCCGTTGATGGACGAAGTGTGCGCTCGCACCGGCACGGGGTACGAGAAATTCGTCAGGACGTTCAAGGGAGCGGCGGAAAGCGTCAAGCCAGGGTCGGCCTGGTTGACGTCTTGCGCATCGCCCACTTGGGACAGATCGACACGCTGCACCAGATTGAGCCGCTGACCGGCCGCGTCGCGAATCTCGACCGTCCAACCCGACAGCGCCCGCTCGTTTGCGTCCCGCACGCCATCGCCGTCTTCGTCATGCCATAGAAAGCCGTTGATTCCCGGCAGCGCCACCGCCGACGGCGCCGAGGTCGAGCCTTGAAAAATGGCGGAAGTGACGCCTGTCTCGCCCGGTTCATTCGTGGCGTCGTCCAGGGCGCGGATCTCGATCGCGTGTTGCCCGGCGGGCACGGCGAACGAGAAATCAAGGTCCACCTGGTAGGCATGGGGTTCGACGGCGTCGGTCCACGCGCCGCCGTCGATGCGATATTGAACGCGACTGACCCGATTCAGGGTGATGTCGCTTTGATGACTGCTTTGGTTCAGGTTCGGCAGCACGCCCACTTCAGCGCGGCCGACAAAACGGTACTGGCCGGTCGCGGGGTCGATTCCTCCTGAACCGGTCAGCGACAACGGCACGTCCAGTACGTCAAACACGCCATCGCCGTCTGAATCGCGCCAGCCCACCATTTCCAAAGCGCTGGGCGAGGCGGCGTAGATCGGGTACGCCAACTCGTGCCCGTCCATAATGCTGGTGACACGACTCGCGGGATCTGGGTTACCCGACCGGGCGTTCAGGTTTTGCGTGTTGTAATAACCCCGCCGGGCGCTGTAGGAGGCGTTGCCGTGCTCGTCCAGGGCGTAAAAGATGTGGCCCATCTCGTGGGCGAACGTACTGGCGGGACGTGCCGAGGGGCTAATCAGGAACCGGCCTCCCGCGAACGCAAACGCCTGGGAGAAATCCGAGCCGCTTTGGAAGCGGTCATCGGGGTCCTGCTCGGAATTAACGACAAAGATGGTAAAGGCCCAATCGGACCCCGATGCGACGCGTTCCGCATGATTGAACGCGAGCATCCCCTTGCTAATGCCAATGTCGCCGCCCAAGCCGCCATGACCGACGTGGTCTAAAAAGTCCGCAACCCAGAGGCGGAAGTCCTGCGAAACGCGAGAAATCGGCTCGTAGGGGGTTTGAAAGGGCGTGTCGGCGTGCTCGAAATCAAAGTGGAAGTTCAGCTCATGGACCGAGCCTTGCGCGTCGAGCAGATCCTTCCACCAGGTGACGCCCTCGACCACCTTTTGCTTGACTTCGGCAATTTTCTGGGGAGTCCAATTCTCGATGCTGGGGTCGATCCGGCCATCGGATTCGAGCAAGACCACGTTTACATGGACATCGCCCAGCAGGTAATCGGCGGTGTCTTCCGCGGTCGCCCCATGAGGAAGCGCCGCCAGCATGCTACGCGGCTCTAGCGTCTCGACGCGCAGCGGGCGACGCGCAAAGAGCGCAAGTTTCCTGCTTGAATGGTGTCGTTGCAAGGAACCCATCGTGGCCGTTAACGGGAATCAGATCACAAACACTTATTTCGGGCAAAAAGATCGCCCACGGTAACTTTCCCCAGGGCGCCAAGCGAAAAACACGAAATGTCAGACGTTAGATGAGGGAGTGGGAGAGATTTGACGCCATCCAATCGTCACACAACGCTGTAATCCTCACGAAGGTTGTGCATTGGCCCCTTTCCTTGATCCTAATCTTACCATCTTTCTTGGGTACCCCAAGGTTCGGGGGAACGGCGCCATCCCGCACTTCAGCGACCGCCGACGTAGCGATGAAACCACCGCTACCGGGCCATGTCGACGGTCGCTGAAAGGCGGGGCGCCCCGATTCCTTACTTGTGGTGGGAGCGATTTTGGCGAAGTACAATATTAGATGTCGACGCCGCTCATTCGTTCCCCAAGTTTTGGAGATTGGCAGCGCCAACAGGTTGTGAATGTTTCCGCAAACCAGTCCCGTTTGCCGGGCGGGACCGTCCGTTTGCATCGCGTTGTGACGATTTGGCGGGAAGAAGGTCCCACTCCGCAAGCGAACTTACTAAGGATTCACCGCTTCCGAGGGAAAAGTACGGTTCGTTGAAAGTTCGCAATGGCGCGCACCCGGCTCTGGGGAGGCATGTGCGGCGACTCGCTAAAACCCAAAGAATTGGCACGAACCGAGGCGATTTTCCTGCTCCTGCCTCCTCGTTTCCTACGGTTTCCTTTCCAGTTCGGATTCTAGTTGTTAGTCTAGGAAGTATGGGCTACGTTGGTAACTTAAAGAACCACGTCTTGAAAGTGCGAAAACCGTAATTAGCCTAGAGTTTGCCTAGGACGGGCAGAAGCCTTTGCCGCGCGAGAAATTGTTCCTTGCCGGGGGAACTTTTCGCGATTTGAGGCTTCTTATTGTTTAACCGTTTTTCCTTCTCCATCTTTGTGGTTCGCACGGCGCGCTCCGCGAGGCTCGGTTTAATCCAGTCAGCGACCACTTTTCCCGCCCTTACGTCCCTTTGCAGAAGATTATGAAGAAGGTACGCCGCAAACCACAAAGCCGTTTCCCTCTGTTCGGACGACAGCGGGCCCCCTCACGGGCTACTTCGCCACGTCGCGCTAACCGCCTGTGTTTGGCATCGGAGCGGTTGGAGGAAAGGGCCCTGTTGGCCGCGAACGTGGGCGCCGATGTTCCGGCCTTCACGTCAGTTCAAGAAGCCTACCTGTGGGTGAGCCAACAGCGCGCGTTCAGCAACGTGGCGCCGTTTCACAACCACAACATGCCGGGCGACGTGATCCCCGACATGGTCCGCTCGCCCAGCGACCTGCTCGAAGTGGTCAAGGCCCTGCGAACCTATGGCCCCACCGATTTGCAAACGTTGATCACGGCCGCGGGCGAAGGCGATGGAGAAGACGCCTCGCAGCGGGTTTATGTGGACGTAACCGGCGACAATTATCTTTCGCACGCCGACCTGTTGGGTTCGGTTCGTTACTTGCGGGCCGAGAGCGAGAACGGCATGGTGGTGGGGCTGACCCCCGAAATTGAACCGACGGGACCACTCACCATTGGCGATTCGTTCAACGTGACGGTCGTCATTCAAGACCTGCGGCCGGATGACCCGAATCCGAACAATGCGCTGGAAGACCGCGGCGTGTTCGCCGCCGTGACCGACCTGATGTACAACCCCGATTTGTCGGGCGTGCCCTTACCGCAGTTTATTTCGGCGGAGCAGGCGGCGGTGTTCTTTGGCGAAACCTACGCCAACAACGACTTGGCCGTGCTCGATCAGCGCGTGAACGCCGGCACGGGCCTGACGGAAGGCGAGCTGCGCATCAACAGCCCCTTGGCGAATCTCCAGCAACCGCCGGGACCTGATCCGTTTATTTTCGCCACGATTCCCTTCCAAGTGGGCGCCGTGGACGATTTCGTCACCACGCCCGAAGAGACGGTGTTGCTCATCGACGTTCTCGGCAACGACACGTCCGCCGAAGGCACGCAATCGATCACGACCACGTTCGTCAGCGCCACGGGCCAAGCGGTGCTGCTGTTTGTCGAATCCGCCGCGGGCGAAAATCGCAACGGTCAAGGCGTGGCCGAGACCGACATCATGCTGGGGACCGACACGATCGTCGTCGACAACGTGCCGGGCGCACCCACCTTGACGGGCGTGGGAACGCCCCAACACGGCACGGCGGTCATCGCCAACGGCCAAATCTCGTACACTCCAACCTTGAACTTCGCCGGAACCGATACGTTCACGTACACGATCCGGTATTCGGACGGCCAAACGGATGAAGGCCTGGTGTCCGTGCGCGTCACCAACGTTGCCGACGCCCCGAACGCCACGAACGACGGGCCTTTCGCGGTCAACGCCAACGCCGTTCTGAACCGGCCGGCCGCGAACGAAGTGCAAAGTCTCTCGGTCAGCGGGACTCCGACCGGCGGCACGTTCACGCTCAGCTTTGGCGGTCAGACGACGGCTCCAATTCCGTTCAACGCCAACGCCGCCGCGCTCCGCGGCGCGCTGGAATCTCTGAGCACCATCGGCGCCGGCAATGTCAACGTGGTGGTCACGGGCGGTTTGGGGCGGTTGCCGGGCGGCACGGCCGCCATCACCTTCCAGGAACAATTGGCGGGGCAGGACGTAGCGCTTCTCACCGCCGACCCGTCGGGCCTGACGGGCGGGACCAACCCGACGTTTGCGATTGCCGAAACCACCAAGGGCGTCGGCAGCCTGCTCCAGAACGACTCCGACCCCGACGTCAATCCGGACCAGGACCCTGCCACGCCGCCGGAAGATAGCATCGTGGTTACGGCTGTTGAAGGCATGGACTCGGTGGGCGCCGACGTGACGCTTCCCTCGGGCGCCAAGGTGAACGTGGCCGCCAATGGCGGGTTCGTGTATGATCCGCGGGCGTCGGCTCAGTTCCGGGCGTTGCCCGGAGGCCAGACCGCCAACGACACCTTCACCTACACGATTTCCGACAGGCCCATCATGGGCGTTAGCCGCACGGACACCGCCACGGTGACCGTGACGGTCACGGGCGTGAACGATGCCCCGTCCGCCACGGACGACATGTACGAAACCGCCACCGACGAGGCTCTCACGGTCAACACCCGCGCCACGGGCGTGTTGGGGAACGACACGGACCCCGACACCGGGGAGACCGCCACGTTGACCGCGGCGGTTGTCACGCCCCCGCCCGCCGCAAGCGGCGTGCTCGCGCTGAATCCCAACGGGACGTTCACCTTCACGCCGGCCACGGGCTTCGAGGGCGACGTTACCTTCACCTACCGCGCCAGCGACGCGGGAGGACTTAGCGACACCGCCACCGTCACCATCAGCGTGATCGGACAACCCTTGCGGGCGCGGCCCGACACGGTGGGCGTCGACGAAGGAACGATGAACGTTGACATCAACGCCGCGGCTCCCGGTGTAACGGCCAACGACGAAACCGATTCGGAAGCCACGGTGCGGCTGATTCAGATTCAAGGCATGCCGGTCGCGAACGGCACGTTCACCACCGACCAAGGCGGCACGATCACCTTCGATCCGATGCAAGCGGACTTCCGCAACCTGGTAATTCAGTACACGCCGCCCCATTCGGACTTTGCCGGCGTGGACACCTTCAGCTATACCATTGACGACGACGATCCGAACAGCCCGCGGACCTCGACCACCACGGTGACCATTAACGTGGCCAACGTCGATAACGACGCGCCCATTGCGGGCGACGTGACCCTGGGCGAGCCGATCGTGGCGGATGAAGCGTTCAACGTGCCCGCCCCCGGCGTGCTGGAGAATTCGTCTGACCCCGATCTCACGCAGCCCACGGCCGTGCCCGATAACAACATCACCACGGATCAGGGCGCGCGGGTCATTCTTAACGCCGACGGCAGCTTCACCTACGACCCGACGGTTTCCGACGCCATTCGCGCGTTGAAAGAGGGCGAGACTCTGTCCGACTTTTTTGAGTTCGAAGTCACCGATGGCGTCAACCCGCCCGTCACCGCGCAGTTCAACTTGACGGTTGTCGGCGTGAACGATCAGCCCATCGCCGGCAGCGCCACGCTCGACGCCAACGAAGACCTGGTGTTGATGGGCAGCCTCCGCGGCGACCCGTTCGCCACCGACCCCGATGCGGGCGAGACGGCGACGCTCACGTTTACGGCGGCCACGTTCGAGACCAACGCGGGCGCCACGGTGACGATCCTTGCCAACGGCCAGTTCACTTACGATCCCACGGGCGCCGCTACGCTCCAGGCGATCGCTTTGGGCGAGACCGGAACCGACAGCTTCGAATACACGGTGCAAGATGCGTCGGGTGAGCCGCAGACGGGAACCGTGAACCTGAACGTGCAAGGCGAAAATGACGCTCCGGTGGCCATCGACGATGTGTTCACGCTGGATCAAGACAACGTCAACTTCCAGACCCTGAACGTGCTGGACCTGGTGGACCCCGTCCTGGGCCAGACGGACTTCGACATTGACACCAGCGACACGCTGACCATTGTCGCGGTAACGCCAGGCACGGCTGGCGGCGAGGTAGAGATCGGCGCCGATGGCCGCACCGTTTTGTACCGCAACGCCTTTGGCTTTGACGGCACGGAGACGTTCACCTACACCATTAGCGATGGCAACGGCGGGACCGACACGGCCCAGGTGACCGTGAACGTGGTGGCCTTCATCGAAAGCACCATCAGCGGCTTTGTCTACCTGGACAAAGACGACGATGGCGTGCAGGACACCTTCGACACGCCCTTTGCCAACGTGACGGTCACGCTCTCCGGCGTCGATCAGAACGGCATGGTGGTCAATCGAACCGTGCAGACCGACGCCAACGGCCAATATGTGTTCGACGGATTGCCGCCAACCGACGCCAACGGCTACAAGGTGACGGTGGCTCCGCTGCCGTTCATGGTAGACGGCCAGGAAATCGCGGCTTCCATCGACGACACCAATGCGGCCGGCGACGCGGCGCCCCCGGTGGGTTACACGTCGATGGTTTCGGGCGCCAACACCATCATGGTGGTCATCCCCGAGGTGGGCGACGTCGCCTCGATCAACAACAACTTCACCGTTCGAGGTCTCGATCCGCGGTTCTTCTCGCTGGGCGATATTGTCCTCCAGACCGGTCAGTATTCGTCCAGCGGCTTTGCGGCCTTCCACGCCAATGGCCAAATGGCGTTCAGTGGCGAACCGCTCGCGGGTTGGGATGGTTTCGAAAATATCTCCGTGGCGTTGCTCAACAACGGAACGCAAGCTCAGCTCCATGCGACCCAAAACGGCGTGCCCGTGGTGAGCCGGGTGGTTCCCGTTTCGACGACGAGCAACGGCAACGGCGCACAGGTGGTGATGGCCGGCCAGGATACGCGGAACGGCGCCAAGCTGGTGCGGTTCAGCGGCTCGCCCCAGGACTTCCAGTTCCAACCGGTGCTGGAGCCGGAAGGCGAAGCGGAAGCCTTCGCGCAAGCCGCGGATGCAATTTTTGCCGAAGGGTTCTAAGCCCCCGGTCGGAATGAAGGTTCTAACGGCGGCGTTTCGCGCCGCCGCAACCTAGAGTCAAAGTAAGGTGGGTCAAGTCGTGCGCCGACCCACCAGACAATCCGCCATGAAGGTGATTGGTGGGGCGGCGCACGGCTTGACCCGCCCTACGAGAACGCAGCGACGCAGAGGGGTTGGGGAAACACGTCGCGCCGGGACGGTTCTGGTTCCCCGGAGTGCGGCAAGAATTTTGACTGCGGCGGCGGGGTCGGTAGGCTCTCGTCGCGGCGCCGGGTACTCTTCCAGTTCGCAAACGATGAAGCGATCCAATTCAAAAACACGTGGCGGGGCAAATCGGGGCGGACTGATCGGGCGGCGGGCGGCGGCCCCCCGTCGCGGCAAACGCCGCTTGGGCAGCGAGCGGTTGGAAGACCGTCGGCTGATGGCCGGCGACTTCCACAACGCCTACTTCCCTCCCGACGTTAACCGCGACGGGTCGGCCAACGTGGTGGACTTGTGGGGCGTGGTCACGTCGCTGCGCGACGGCGGAGCACGGCAACTGAACACGCCCGCCCTCGACGGCGAGAGCGAAGGCGGCTCAGCCACGCCGATGGCCGTGGACGTGAATGGCGACGATTTTCTTTCGCTGGTGGACGTGCTGGCCGTCATTTACGAGTTGCGCGGCGAAGGCGAAGCCATGGCCCGCGACGACATGTTCGATCGCAACAATCCGAACGACCCTTTCACCGTCGAATCGAACAGCACCGCCAACTTGCTTCCCGTGCTGGCCAACGATTCCGGGACGGGGGACCTGACCATCACGCGGGTCGGCACGCTCCAGGGTGGTCTTCAGGGAACCACCAGCATGTCCGAGTTCGGCGGCACGGTCACCATCCAGGGAGCCGGCGCCAACATGATGTTGGCGTATACGCCCGCCGCCGACTTCTTCGGCCGCGACCGTTTCATTTATGAAATTCGCGACGAGGGTGAAACCGACCCGGCCCGGCGGCTTGACACGGCCATTGTGGAAGTGTTCGTCGAGCCGGCGCAGGGCGATACGTTTGTCCGCTTCACCTACGAGATTGTCAATCCCGCCACGGGCGCCGCCATTACGCAGGTGGAGCAGGGCGAACAGTTCACAGTCCAAGTCTTTGTGGAAGACCTGCGGGGCGACTTTATGCCCGGCCCGCCCGACGAGCGCGGCGTGGCGGCGGCGGCCTTGGACGTGACGTACAACTCGAACCTGGCCATGCTCCGGGTAACGGACCAGGCGACCAACCCGCACGGTTTTAACCGGGACTTGGTGTTTGGGCAGGAATACATGGCGCTGGAAGATGTGGACGCGTTCCAAGAAGCCGGCGGCGTGGGCCTGATCGATGAGGCCAGCGCCGCGCAAACCGCCTTTGAAGATCCCGGCGCGGGGTTGCCCGAACCGCTGGGGCCGGGACCATTCCTTTTCTTCGAGGCCACGTTCATCGCCACGGCGACAGGCACGCTCACGCTGCAAGGCAACGCGGCGGATTCTCCGGAGAACCAGATCGTGTTTCTGGAGCCGGGGCAACTCGACCCGGTGCCGACCACGGCCGTCGACTACGGCATGGCGACCGTCGACATCATCGCTCCGGTTGGCGCGGTGGCCGATGCGTTTACCCGGAACGAAGACCTGACGCCTGGCGCCACCCAGGACCTATCCAGCGCCACGCTGGACGTGCTGATGAACGACACGCCCATTAACGCGCCCACGCCGCTTGTGGGGATTGTGGGGCTTGGCCCGAACAACACGAATTCCATCACCTTGCTAAGCGGCTCGGTGGTGACGATCAACCGCAACGCGCAGAACGAGGGCGTCAGCCTCAATTACGCCCCCGCCGAGAACTTCTTTGGCATCGAGACGTTCAGCTACACCGTCGAAGACGAGAACGGCGCGCGTGACTCGGCGGTCGTAACAATCACCGTCATCGAGATCAACGACGCGCCAACCGCCAATCCCGACCAGTTCACCACGAGCCAAAACACCACGCTGCCGGTTCCCGCTCCGGGCGTGTTAATGAATGACACCGACCCGGACAACACTGACAACCTGCCGGGCAACGACGACGTGCTGACCGTCACCCAGGTCAACGGCGCCGCGGCCAACGTCGGCGCAGTCACCGCCACGACCAACGGTTCGGTCACGCTCAACGCCGACGGTTCGTTCAGCTACACGCCGACCACGGATTTTAACGGCCTGGACACATTCACTTACACGGTGAGCGACGGCCAGGCCACCTCCACCGCCACGGTCACGATCAACGTGGAACGGGTGGACCAGTTGGCGGAAGTAGACATTGTCCTGACCGACCTGAACGGCAACCCGCTGGGGGCCAACGCCCAAGTGGGAGTCGGTCAGCAATTCCGCGCGGAAGTGTATATTAAAGACTTGCGCATGATGGACCCCGCCGCTGACCTGGGGCTGGGCATTTTTGCCGCGTTTGTCGATTTTGTGTACTCAGCGCCGTTGCTCGATCTGGTGGGACCGGTCACCTTCGGCCCGACCTACAACCATCCCGATTTCCGCCGCCCCGGCAATACCGCGACCGATGGTTTGATTGACGAAGTCGGCTCGTCCCAAACCGACATATTTGACGGCCCGCAAGGAATGGGGCCGCACCTGTTGTTCACCGCGACCCTGATGACCGAGCAATTTGGCACGGCCCAGGTTTCGGTGAACCCCGCCGACCAGCCCGGGAACGAGATTCAACTCTTCGATCCGCCCACGATCCTGGGTCCGGGCGACGTGCGGTTCGACTCGGAAACAATCATCATCGTCAATCCGGACGCGCAAACGCCAACCGCCAACAACGACGCCTACACCGTGGCGGGCGGCACGACGCTCTCGGTCACCACGCGGCAACAAGGCGTGTTGGGCAACGACATTGATCCCGGCGCGCCCAACACCATTCAGGCGTTGCTCGTGCAGGACGTGGCCAACGGCACGCTGACCCTCAACCCCAACGGCACATTCACCTATACGCCCGATCCGGGTTTCCTGGGGACCGACACCTTCACCTACCAGGCCACCGACGGCGGCATGCCCTCCAACACGGCGACGGTCACCATCACCGTGACCGGCAACGTGCTGAACGACACGTTCACGGGCAACGTGAACCAGGTGGTCACCGGCAACGTGCTGGCCAACGACGCGGTTCCCGCCGGCTCGCAAGTGACGGCGCTCAACGGCAACGCGGCGGCGGTTGGAACCCCGAACTTCCAGCTTCCATCGGGAGCGCGCATCACGCTCAACGCCAACGGCTCGTTCAGCTACACGCCGCTGGCCAATCAATCCTACGTCGATACGTTCACCTACACCGTCAACGGCCAGACGGCGACGGTCACCATTCGCATCGGCACGCCCGCGGCGCCGGTCAGTGGATTTGTCTACACCGACGAAGACGCCACCCGCGCCATGGAGCCGGACGAACGGCGCCTGGGCGGCGTGTTGGTGACGCTGCGGAACAACGCCACCGGCCAGACCCAGACCACGCGCACCGACGCCCGCGGCGCCTACGCCTTTGCCGTCGTTCCCACCGGCCAATACACGATCACCGCCGAACAGCCGGAGTTTATGATCGACGGTTGGGACTCCGTGAACGGCCAGGTGTTCGCCGCCGACAGCATCACGCTCAACGTGAACGGCGCGCCGCTCCGCGTCGATTTTGGCGAGCGGGGCCTGCGAGCCGAGTTCGTCACCCCCGAGGACTTCTTCGGGCAGGCGAACCCCAACGGGTTCCAGATCGCCACGAACGTGAGCAACGCCCTGGGACAGGAGCATTGGTTCTCGTTCCTCGACGGCTGGAACGGGTTCACCAAGGCCGAAGCGTCGGTCAGCGCCGACGGACGACTTGCCACGATTCGCGTCACCCGCGCCGACGGCCAGGTGTTCACGTTGAACAACGTCAATATCGAGTCCGACCCGCGCGTGCGGCTAATGGGCCGGTTGGGCGATGGCGTGGTGCTTCGTTTTGAAGGCGGTCCAGCCGCGTTTACGGGGGGGGCCACGCCCGCCGCTCTGAACGGTGAAGGCGAAGCCAACTACCAACAAGCCGTGGATGACGTCTTCTCGCAAGGCTGGAGCGCGTAGGCAACGAGAGCAGGGGGTTCAACGGGCGTCTTTTGCGGTTCGAGGCGGTATAATGCACTGGCCTCGTTTCCGCAAAGATAGTTCCTTGATCCCCTGGGTTCCGTTGCCAACAACCCCCGCACCCATCGGCGTCATTGTGGTCGACCATGGCTCGCGGCGCGCCGAGAGCAACGCCGCGCTGCTGGACGTGGTCGAAGCGTTTCGGCGCCATTCCGGTTTCGCCATTGTGGAGCCGGCTCACATGGAGCTGGCCGAACCGACGCTTGCCACGGCGTTCGACCGCTGCGTGGCGCGCGGCGCCGCGCTCGTGATCGTGCATCCCTTCTTCTTGTTGCCGGGAAGGCACTGGACCGACGACATTCCCGCCCTGGCCGCCGAGGCCGCTTCGCGGCACCCCGGCGTATCCTACCGGGTCACCGAGCCAGTGGGCTTGCACCCCCTGATGGCCGAGATCATGCGTCAGCAAGTCGAGGCCCATCTGACGACCTCTGAGAGCTTGTGAATGTTTGGCAGGTCCCGCCTGCCAAGCGGGACCGTGCTAGAAAACACCACGGAGATCGCAGGCAGAACGAAGGTCTCGCCCGGCAGTCGGGACCTGCTTTGCGAAAGACTCACAACCTCGGAAGACCTGATGCACGGCGCGGGGAACGCTCTTGACGGCCGTCCCCAAAGTCCCTAATCTTCCGACCCGCTAAAACAGGCGGGTTGCGCCGGATTTGCTGAAGTTTCCGGTTCTGCGGCTCCGATTCCTACCAGGAAGCGCCGCCGCGCCGGCGGAGTTGTTCAGGGCGGTCGTGCGGTTCGTTCCTGCAAGGACACGGTCGGTATGCATCCTGCGCTCAAGCACGTTCTTTCGGACGAGATTATGTCATCGACCTCGACGCCGTCGGAAGCGACTTCCGGCCGAACCGTCATGCCGATCGTCGCCGTCGAGGTGCGCGGGCCCGAGGAAATCAACGTGGGCGGCGTGGCCGCCTATACCGTGCTGGCGGCCAACTTGGGCGAAGCGGTCGTCGATCAGGTGCAGATCCGGGTCACGCTGCCCGCAGGCGCGGCCGCGACGAAAATTCAGCCGCGTCCCACCTCTCGCCAGGGCGACTGCCTCCGCTTTGACGTGGGCCGGATGGCGCCCAAGTCGCGGCAGTCCCTGCATATCGAGTTGTTGGCGAAGGACCAAGGGCAGATGGAGTTGCAGGCGGAAGCGGTCTTTACGACCACGGCCCAAGCACAAACCAAGGTTTGCCGCCCCGAGTTGGTTCTGACGGTAACCGGACCCGAGACCGTGGTGGTGGGCGACGCGGCCACTTTCCGCCTGGTGGTGGAAAACCAGGGCGACGGCCCCGCCGAAAACGTGGCGGTGTCGCAGCGCACATCCGACGATCCGCAAGCCGTGACCGGCGCCGCCAACCTGGGACGCTTGGCGCCGGGGCAGTCCCGCGAGATTTACCTTTCAGCAGTCGCTCAAGAGCCAGGCACGTTTTACGCACGGTTCCTCGCCACCGCCTGGGGCGGTATCGAGGTGGAAACCGAGGCGGAAGTGTGCGTGGCTCGACCGATGTTGGCCTTGGAAGTCGGTGGGCCGCGCGTGTGCGTCGTTCACGCCCAGGAAGTGTTCACGCTGACGCTTGCCAACCCCGGCAACGCCCCGGCCAGCCACATCGAGGCGGTGGCCGCCATTCCTCCGGGCGTGGAAGTGGTTGCGTTTGACCGGCCCGTGCAGTTCGACGCGGGCCGGCGGATCGTGCGCTGGCGTGTCCCGCGCTTGGAGTCGGCAACCCGCGAGGTGTTGCGGATTAAGCTTGCCGCCGTTCAGCCGGATCGCTTTGCTCTGCAAGTCGTCGCCGCCGCCGATTACGGTCTGCGGGCGGAAACGCAGCACATCTGCGAAGCCGCCGCCACGTTTCGTCGCAGCGCCGCCTGACCGCTTGCCGACGGGCCGATACGCGCCCACGGTCATCGTTCCGCATTATCCCCGCGCCGCGGACCTCCAGAACCCCAGCGTGCGGTCGCCAATCACGCCGGGCGACTCTTGATGGACCGCCTCCAGCGCCGCCAGGAACGCCTGGGCGTGGCCCTTGAGTCCAAGGGTCCGAAGGCATGTCAGAATGCGGGTGATGCGAAGGAAGTTGTGGTTGCCGGGGTTCAGCCAATTGGCGCGTCGCGTTTCCCAGTCCGCCGAACGCTCCACCACCAGGCGCCCCGCGTCGTCCCGGCAGACGAAACCGTAGAACGCAAGCATCTGCACCCAAGAGCGCGTCAGTTCCGCTTGTAAACGCTCGTCATAGCGGAATTCGCGAATCTGGTCCTCGTCAAGCGTGGGAGCATCACGGTTGAACTGGCTGCGCCCGCGCGTGGGAAAGAGCCATTGAATATAGTCATGAATGTGCTCCAGCCGCGTGGCGTCCCAGGCGCGAATGTCGCGCAGCCACCGCCCCGCCGAATCGGCCTGCTGACCACGATAAAACTGCACCAGCGGTCCGGATGCTGATTCGTTCATGTAGGGCTCCCTAAAGGGCAAGCAGGCGGTCCAATTTCAAGCTTCCTCGGCCACGAGCGCACATTCCAGGCAGGCGTAACGGCTTCAACGTAGGTCATTCGCGGGAGCAAGTGACCTCCATTGGCCCATTATACGACCGCGCGAAAATGGCGCCATCTTCGCTGTTGATCCGTTCACAAGCGGATCGACTTCCAACCGCCGTGGAAGAAGCGGACCAGGACCAACAGGCTGCGCACGAGGACGTCGGTGATCATGGCGTACCAGGCGCCAATCACGCCCAGACCGTAACCGTTCAGCGTGACGCCCAGCCACGCGATGGGAACTTCGTCCCAGGCCAGGAAGTACGCCAGCGGGATTCGCACTCCCAAGAAACCCAGGAAGGTGAAAACCAACGGCCAGCGCGTGTCACCCGCGCCGCGCAAGGCTCCACTAAGCACCATCGCGATCGCCAGCGAGGGCTGCGAGAGGGCCACAATTTTTAATAGCGGCACGGTCAGGGCTTGCGTCTCGATGGCGCTCGGTCCGAGAAAGATGGCGGTCAGCCACCGGCCGCCAAAGAAGAACAGCAGGCCCGCGCTGCTCATCATGCCGCCGCCCATCAGGCATGCGGTCAGCACGCTGCGCGTCGCGCGGCGGTAATCGCCGGCGCCCAAGTACTGGCCGGCCAGCGTGGCGGCAGCCACCTGAAACGCCGTGCCGGGAAGATAGGCAATCGACTCGATGCGCACCCCCAACCCATGCGCCGCGGACGCCAGCACGCCCAGCGAATTAATGATCGACAGAAACCACAAGTGACACAGGACGATCGAAACCATGTCCACACCGGCAGGCAAACCAATCCGCAGGATGCGGCGAATCAAGTCCCGATCCGGCGCCAATCCGGTCCACGTCACCCGCAGCCCCGCGCGACCATGCAGCAGCATCACCAAGATGATGGCTCCCGCCACGGCGTAGCCAACGGCGGTTCCCACGGCCAGTCCCGCCCAGCCCAGGTTGGGGAACGGCCCCCAGCCCGTGACCAACGCCGCGCTGAGGGTCACATTCACCACGTTGACGACCGACATGGCGAGAAAGCCGCTCACGGTGTCTCCGGCCCCGCGCAGGCAAGCAATGCCGACTTGCTCGACCATCATCGCGGGAATCACGGGCGTGAGAATCCAGAGGTACACCGTCGCCAGGCGCGCCGCCTCGCCGGGAAGCTGCAACATCGCGACAAACTGATGGCCAAGCAAGGAGAAGAAAAGCGTCGTGGCCGCCGCCACCCCAGCCCCAATTACCAACGATTGGTGCGTTACCCGAATGGCCATCGACCAATCGCCCGCGCCGGTAAAGCGGGCCACCATCGCCGTGGCGCCAACGGCCACCGCCCCGAACACGCACGGGATGAGCCACAGGATGTACGACATCAGCCCCATCGCCGCCAGGTGCTCGGACTCCAGAAAGTTGCCGGCCAGCCAGATGTCGACAAAGCCAACCTGCATCACCAGGAGTTGCTCCAGCAGCACTGGCACGGCCAGGCGGAGCATCGGGCGGAGTACGCCTGCCGAAGAAGGAATCGCGACGTACACCACCCTAAACTTACATCCTGAATGAAATTGATGGCGTCAGCCGACGGGCCACGGCCACGGTCAAGAGTTCGCCACGGATGAAACACGGGTTGAACACGGACGAGGGAAAAGGGAAAGATGAAGACCTCCTCCTTCCTCCTCTTGTCCGTGTTTCATCCGTGTTCCCTCCGTGGCTATGGTTCATTTTTCTTGCGGATCGTTTTGCAGATCCGGCCGATGCCGGACGATCCGGCCTTCGACGACGTAGATCACGTCTTCGGCGATGTTGACGGCGTGATCGGCGATCCGCTCCAGTTGGCGCGACGAATTGAGCAGTTCGATGAACCGGCCGCTGTCGAGCGGGTTCTGGCGAATCGCCTCTTTGACCTTTCGATACATCTCGCGGTGGATGCGGTCCACCTCGTCGTCGGCCCGCAGCACCTGCCGCGCGAGCGCCGTGTCGCGGTTCACGAGGGCGTCCAGACAGTCCTTGAGCATCTGCCGCACGTGCCGGCCTTCGCCCATCAGATCGAACGGCGCCTGTTGGATCGGCGGCTCGTCGGCCAGAAAGATCGCCTCTTTGGCCAGGCCAACCGCCAGGTCGCCAATCCGCTCCAAGTCCTTGTTGATGGTCAACACCGCGACCACGTACCGCACATCCGACGCCACCGGGTTGTACAGGGCGAGGGTATGCAGGCACTCCTCTTCGATCTCGACATCCATGCGGTCAATCTCGTCGTCATTTTGAATGACCTGGCGCGCCAATTCGACATTGCGTGACTCGATGGCCCGAAGGGCCTCGTCTACGCTTTTCTCCACCATGCCGCCCACCGTCAGAAGCATCTCCTTCAGGCGGTCAATCTGACGCTCGAAATGTTTTGTCATTCGTTATTAATCCACCAAGGTCCGGAGGAGAAACGATCTTGAAGGAATCTCGCTGGTCGCTGCCGACCGCCGTCGAGCGCCTAAGCCCACGCCGCGAGCATCCAGGGATTCAAGCTCCCGTGGAGATTTCGCCTTCCACGGGAACCTCTTCCACGGATGATGGCTCATCGGATGACGGCTTATCGGGCGATGGCGGGGGCGATGGCGGGGGCGAGTTCGGCTCGGTCGGTTCTTGCGCCGCGGGTTTATCGTCGGGAGCGACCGGCGGCCGAGGTTTGCCTTGCCGTGGATCGTCCTCCGGGGGCGCTGCCTCGGTGGAATCCAACGGCTCGGATTTCGGTTTGCCAGGCTCCGGTGTTGCTGGCGAGGGTGGTGGTTCGGCCGGCCGCGTCTCGGCGATGGAAGGCTCGGTTTCAACCGTGGGCGGACCGGCGCCTTCCAACGCCTGCGCCACGGCGGCTAGTTGCTCCTGCGCCATGCGGAGCGACGCGACCGCCTCGGAGCGCGCCTTCTGGGCGGCTTGCAACTGCCTGGCCGCTTCCTCGGTCGCTTTCTTGGCGGCGAGCACCTCCGCCTCGGCTTTAGCGGCCTCGACCTTGGCAATGTCGGCGGCTTTTCGTTCTTTCTCGGCGGCGGCTTGCGCGGCTTGCGCTTCGTCTTTCGCTTTGGCGAGGGTCAAGGTTTGTTCCTTGGCGGTCGCGGCGGCGGCCAAAGCCTCTTCCCGTGCTTGCTTGGCTTCGGTCTCGGCCTTTTTCGCTGCGGTTTGCGCTTGCTCGGCGTCTTTGCGCGCGGCGGCGGCTTGGTCCTGCTCTTGCTTGGCGGCCGCAAGTAACGTTTCGGCCTCTTTGCGAGCAGCTTCGGCCTCGGTTTTCAACTGCTCCAGTTCCTTCTCGCGCGTCGAGAGTGAACCCTGGGTGGTGGCAACCGACGACTCGCGTTCGGCAAGCTGCTGGAGCTTCTCGTCCATTTCCTTCGTTCGAGCGGCTGCTCGCTCGCGCAAGCTTTCCGCGTCTTGAAGTTGCCGTTGGGAGCTAGCGCGTTCCTGTTTGGCCGCGGCCAGTTCCTGTTCATAGGCCGCGAGCCGCGCTTCGGCCTCTTTGCGGGCGGTTTCGGCCCGATTCAATCGTTCGGTGTCGGTGCAACCCGCCAGCCATAGCGACGCCACCGCCAATACCGGAAGCCAGGCGATCTTCTTCATGGGACACTCCTTCCAAACCAGAGAACGACCACACGACCACTTCCGTTCAGCGTAGGGTCCACCTCCTCGCGGATCAAGCGGCCAGCTTTGATTGCTCTTTCGTCGCGAACAATTAAACTGAGCGAGGATTTTCCCGGCTGTTAGTCCCGTTCAAAACTGGGGGTGGCCGGGCCAGCGATTTCTTCCAGGGAGCTTTCCGCCGCGTTCAAGCGGCCGGTCCTACACCCCCACTTTTTCAATCCAGAGAAGGCAACGGAGAGTTAAGATGCCGAGATTCTCGCCGCGGTCAAGTCTTACGATGATCGCCCTTGTCGCAATGGGGATCGTGCTGGCGTCATTCCGGCTGGGTGTTGCCCAGTCCGGTGGATGGACCGACTTGGAGGGGCAGCGTGTTATTTATTCACTCAGCTTCTCGCCTAATGGTAAGCAACTGGCCTCTCAAGATGAATCTGGCCAAGTTCGCGTTTGGGACGTCGCGACTGGCGAGTCGACCGTCTGGGACGAGGCCCGAGGTCCCGTGCATTTCCTGGCCGATGGCAAAACGCTGGTCACCGGACACCGGGAGGGGGCCAGAGCGTGGAGCGTCGCCGCCCGCGAGGCGCTCACCACGGTCCCCGGCACGCTGGAGGCCGCTTCGCCCACGGGAATCATCGTCGTCGCAGACCCAACGGTCGACGCCTATGGGTTTCGGGTCTGGGACATGACTACCGGGAAGGAACTGCTTGCTTTTATCCGCGAAGAAGGCCGTTATTGGCTGGCGATCGCCCCCCATGGCAAGACCGTTGCGCTGTGGAATGAGAAGTCGCTCCGACTGTTCGACGTGGTGAGCGGCAAAGAGCGCGATGGAATTGCAAGTTTTCCGGACAACCTCAGCAGACTCGCCAATGGGGTCGCCTTTTCGCCGGACAGCGCGCGGCTCTTGTGCTGGGAAGCCCAGGGGGCAAGTTGGATCGAAGATACGACCTGACAACGGGGCGAAGCCAATTCACGAGATTGCCGAACGGGCGCCGCTACGGGCGGATGGCGTTCTCGCCGGATGGCAAGACAGTCGTGGCGACGGCGAAAAATCCCGAAGGAGAAATGCAAATTCTGTTGTTCTCGGGCGACAAGAACGCCAAACCCGCCGCGCTCGCGACTTGCGTTGCGGAACCGTTTGCGTTTTCGGCCGATGGGAAGCTACTGGCGGCCAAGGAAAGCACCAAGGTCCGGCTATTCGACCTGGTCGAGAAAGCCGAGCGCCCCACCAACGCCAGCCAGGCTTACAACGGCCTGGGAATTGCCGACAACGGCCGGGCAATCGCCACCGTCTATCTTGGTTACTCCAACACGGACACCGCCACGCTGTTCGATGTCGATTCCGGCACGCCGCTCAAAACGCTCGATCTGCGCGAGGGGCACAGCGCCAAGGTGTCGGCAGTTGCCTTCTCGCCCGCCTCGCCGGTATTCGCCTCGGCAGACAGGGACGGCACGGTGCTCATCAGGAATTGGGAAACGGGCAAACTGCTTGCGCGTCTCTCTGCCCACGACACAGGAATTCTCGCTCTCGGCTTTTCCAGCGACGGCAAGACTCTGGCTACCGCCGTTGGCGGAAAGGCCGATGTGGCCGCCCGGGTATGGGCCGTTGACCATCTCAAATAGCAGGCGCGCCCTTGGTGGAGGCGCCGCGTCTCCTATCCGCCACGGCTCGCACGTTCGAGCCGTGGTCGTAGGGCAGGGCGTCACTGGAAAGCGCCAGTCACGACTCCTTTTACTGTTCGATAAGCGCTTCGGTCAGCACGCGGCCATCGGCCTGGAAGTTGTCCAGGCCCAAGAGCCGCGCGGCGGTGGGTGCGATGTCGATGTTTTCCGCCTGCGACACGCGCACGCCGCGGCGAATTCCCGCGCCGTGGATGACGCACAAGGCGTTCATCTTGGGCAGCGTCGAGATGTAACCGTGCGAGCCGAGCGAAACGCCCGCCTCGGTGTTCGGGCAAACGAAGGTCTCGCCTTGGGCCGAGCCAGACACGCCATACCCGTCGGCCGCCACCAGCACCAGGTCGGGCGCCTGGACGTACTCGCGCGGGTGCGGCATGCCGTACTTGGCGAACTGGTCGGGCGTCAGCACGTCCACCACCCCTTCCTGACCGAGAAGCAGCTCCTTGACTTGCTGCCGCATCGCTTCGTCGCCGGGCGTGGTGCAGTACACCAGCCCGGTGCCGCCTTCGGGAATGACGTGGGCTTGGGCCTCCTCGATCTTGCCGTTGGCCCCGGTCTTGAGCAGCCCCTTTTGACGCAGCAGCACATTGGGACGCAGAGCCTTGGGCGAGCGGGCAAAGCCGTGGTCGGCGACGACAAACAGGGTGGTCTTGTCGCGAATTCCCGCCTCGTCAAGGGCCGCCACGATTCGCGCCAGGCAGGCGTCGGCGTAGGCGTCGGCCGTGTACCCGGCTTGCGACTGGGCGCCTTCGGCGTGGTGCGTGGCGTCAACGTTCAAGAGGTGGACCAGCAGCAGGTTCGGACAGCGCTCGCGGATCAAATGGCAAGCGGTTTCGGTCCAGACGTAGTCGCGGCCCACAATGCTGTTGGCCATAAAGGTCTTGTCGTTGGCGTCGGTTAAGAGACCTTGGGCGATCAACTCCTCGCGCAAACGGGGCGTGGAGTGCGTCACGGCGTCGGGCACATCGGGAAAGCTATCGTCCAGCGACCGCGCCCCGCGCGTGCAGGGCCAATTCACGTCGCCCGTGGTCAGCCCCGCGGCGTGGGCCGCCTCGTCCAAAGTCGCCACGCGCACCAGGTCGCGCCGGTCGCGCCGGGGGTCCACCGTGACGGGCACGCCCGGTCCGCTGCGCACAAACACGCCATTGGCCAGCACGCCGTGCTTTTCCGGCCGTACGCCAGTCACCAGTGAAGTGTGGTTCGGCCAGGTGACGGACGGATTCGAGACGCGCATGCCGCCTTCGACCACGGCCCCCTCGCGGGCCAGCTTACGAATCGTGGGAAGCACAGCCTTGGGGTCGTCCAACAGGTAGTCCGCTAATCCATCAATGCTGACGATAACCACGTACCGTTCAGGCGAAGCGGCTGTCGCAACCTGGGTGACCGCCAGTACCGAAAATACGCACGCGCCCCAAAACGAAGCGGCGCGGAATGCGCGGCGCGCGGAACGATTCCAGGGCTTAAGAAGTGATATGAGCATCGACATCAAAAAACTCCGAGGTCCGGCGCTGCGCGCCGGGATAGGAAAGTGCGAAATTTACACGGCTGCCACGTCGGAACCGTCTTACCATCGGTTCGCAGTCCCGGCAACCACGCCCACCGTTAGGCGGGAGCCTCAAGCCTGTGGCGTTGAGATCAGCGCTGTGGCCGACGTATTAAAAATCGATCATGCAAGAGATCTCCCCCCTAGGCAACTGCTTCGCATTCTCCGAAGAATAAAGGCGACCTTGCCACTCGTTCAGGCTATAGCCTTCCATCATTCGGAAACGTGTGTTAAACCTCAATAGTCCCGCCCCACATATTCACGTCCCTTCTTTTCCCACCAGGATGCCGAGTCATGGCGTTGACCGAAGAATTTGATGCAATTTATCAGGACGTGGTGCGCCGCAACCACGGCGAGGCCGAGTTTCACCAGGCCGTGCGCGAAGTGATGGAAGCCCTTGGCCCGGTGACCGCCAAGCATCCCGAGTTCACCGAAGCCAAGATCATCGAGCGCGTTTGCGAGCCGGAGCGGCAACTGATCTTCCGCGTGCCGTGGCAAGACGACCGCGGCGAAGTGCAGATCAACCGCGGTTTTCGCGTCCAGTTCAACAGCGCGCTGGGACCCTATAAAGGCGGTATCCGCTTTCATCCCTCGGTTTACCTGGGGATCATCAAGTTCCTGGGATTTGAGCAAATCTTCAAGAACTCGCTGACCGGGTTGCCCATTGGCGGGGCCAAAGGCGGATCCGACTTTGACCCCAAGGGCAAGTCCGACGGCGAAGTAATGCGGTTCTGCCAGTCGTTTATGACCGAGTTGTGGCGGATCATCGGCGAGCATACCGACGTTCCCGCGGGCGACATTGGCGTGGGCGGACGGGAAATCGGTTACCTGTTCGGCCAGTACAAGCGGTTAACCAACAAGTTCGAGGCCGGAGTGCTGACCGGCAAGGGGCTGGTGTACGGCGGCAGCCAGGTTCGCAAAGAGGCCACCGGATATGGCTGCGCGTACTTTGTCGAGGAGATGCTCGCCACCCGCAAAGATAGCCTGGACGGCAAGCGGGTCGTCGTGTCTGGCTCGGGCAACGTGGCGCTGTATGCCCTGGAAAAGGTCGTCGAGCTAGGTGGCCGCGTGGTGGCCATGAGCGACTCGGACGGGGTGATCCTCGACGAGTCGGGAATTGATCCTATCACCATGCAACAGATCAAAGAAATCGAGCGGCGACGAATCGGCACCTATGTGGAACTGCACTCTTCGGCGCGCTACATTCCGGGCGGGAACATTTGGGACGTGCCCTGCGACGTTGCCATGCCGTCGGCCACCCAGAACGAACTGACGAGCAAGGACGCCGCCATGCTAATCAAGAACAAAGTTCGCGCGGTGGGCGAAGGGGCCAACATGCCCTGCACGCCCAACGCCGTGCAACTTTTCCAATCGGCCAACGTGCTGTTTGGACCGGGCAAGGCGGCCAATGCCGGCGGGGTCGCCACGTCGGCGCTGGAAATGCAACAGAACGCCAGCCGCGAGGCCTGGACCTTCGAGGAAACCGACGCCAAGCTCCGCCAGATCATGCGCTCCATTCACACCACCTGCGCCCAGGCTGCCGAAGAATTCGCGTGTCCCGGCAACCTGGTCCGCGGGGCGAACATCGCCGGCTTCCTCAAGGTCGCCCGCGCTATGGTCGCTCAAGGGCTGGTGTAAGAGAGGTTAGGAGGTTGGGCGGCGGCGCTTGGCGCCAAGCGGAACAGCCGCGGCTCAGTTGCAACTTGGCGCGCGGGGGATGAAGAGTCGTTTTCGGTCCAGGGACTTGCCACATGGCGAGATCGTTGGCGGAAAACGATTCTCGTCCTTGTCGGGCCTGTGCATCAACCGATGATTTACAAACCAAGGGAGCTTACCCGTGGACCCATTCCTAGCGGAGGCCATCGTCGAAGCGGAAGCGGGACTGGCCGAAGGCGGCATTCCCATCGGTTCCGTACTGGTTCACCAGGGGAAGATTATCGGACGCGGCCACAATCGCCGGGTGCAGCGGGGGAGCGCCATCCTGCACGGCGAAATGGACGCCCTGGAAAACGCCGGCCGGTTGCCCGCGGCCGTGTACACCGAGAGTATCCTTTACACGACCCTTTCGCCCTGCCCGATGTGCTCCGGGGCGATTCTCCTGTACCGGATTCCGCGGGTGGTCGTGGGCGAGAATCGGACGTTCCAGGGGGATGAAGACCTGCTTCGCAGTCGTGGCGTCACGGTGGATGTGCTGCAAGACGCTCGCTGCATCGAACTGATGCAGGAGTTTATCGATCAGAACCCCGCGCTCTGGGACGAGGATATCGGCAAGTAACGCCGCTTCTCAGGAAAACAACTCTTGAATCGGCTCGCCGAAGGGCAACACGGGATGCGGCCGGCCGGCGGGGGTAAGATAGCTGGCCGTGGTGTCGATCCCTAGATGGTCGTAGATCGTGGCCAGCACGTCTTGCGGGGTCTTGGGGTTGTCGCGCGGGAAGGCGCCGTGGCTGTCGGACGAGCCGACCACGCGGCCGCCCTGAACTTTGCCGCCCGAAATGGCCGCGCTGAACACATTGGGATAATGGTCGCGGCCAGCTTGCGCGTTGACCCGCGGCGTACGGCCGAACTCGCCCCAGGCCACCACCAGGGTCGATTCCATCAGCCCGCGTTGGTCCAAGTCTTCCATTAAGGCCGAATACGCCTGGTCAAAGCGAGGCAAGAACCCGCGCCGCAGCGAGTCGAAGCCCATCACGTGCGTATCCCACCAGCGAAGATCAACCGTGACCAAACGCACTCCTGCTTCAACCAGCCGCCGAGCCAATAAGATGCGTTGGCTCCAAGCTGGCGCGCCGCAGCGGTCGGAGGCCATCGGGTCGAACGCCGGCGCAAAACCGTAGCGTTCGCGCAGCGCCTGCGGCTCGGAGTCCAGATCGAAGGCTTTTTGCGCCGCGGGCGAGGTGAGAATCTCAAACGCCTTCTGGTCGAAACGGTCCATTGCCTCCATCTGGCCCGAGGTGTCGGCAGCGCGGCGTTGCACGTCTAGCTCGGCAAGCAACGTGCGGCGGTCGCTCAGTCGATTCACGTTCAAGCCGCCCGCAATCTCAAAGTTAGGCATGCGGAACGGACCGGCGTTGGCTGGGTCGGCGCCCGTCTCGAAGGGTTTATACGCGGCCCCAAAATGCGCGGCGTCGGCGCCGGGCACCATTCGCGGAATCATCACGTACGACGGAAGTTCGGGGCGCAAATGCCCTTGCTGCCGGGCCACGATCGACCCGCAACTGGGCATGACGTTCTGATCCGGGTTCGGTCCGGGCGGATACCCGGTAAAACAAATCTGGTCGCCCGCCGAGTGGCCAGCGTTGTCATGGTACAAGCTGCGAATAATCGACCATTTATCCATTACCCGCGCGCATTGCGGCAAGAGGTCGCCCAGTTGGATGCCCGGCACGTGGGTGTCGATCACACCGAACTCGCCGCGAATCTCGGCTGGCGCGTGGGGCTTGACGTCCCACATGTCGATATGGCTGGGACCGCCGCGCATCCAGAGGATGATGACTGACCGGTCTTGATAGGTGGTGGAGGCGGCCGCCTCGCGCCGTAATAACTCGCCCAGTCCCAGCCCCGTGGCGCCAATCGCTCCCGCACGCAGCACCGCGCGACGGTTCAGGCGAGTATCCGCCGCAAGGGTTTGAAACTCGCGGCACGTGCGCTGTTGATTGAGGGGATTCGACATGGCGGCGTTCCAAGTCAGCGGACATCATCCATCAGCCTACATTTATACATCGGCTGCGATGCGCGTCGCAACAGGAATAATTCGCTAACAGGGGCAAATATCCCGTGACGCATACGGTGGATTCGAGAACGGAAACCTACCAGCCAGACGCCACATTTACCGAAAGCCAAAGAACCGTACCGCATTCCCGCCCAGGATCTGCCCCTGTTCCTTCGCGGAAAGATGGGTCAGAAAAGACTTGGCTCGATCAAATGCGGCACGGTACGTTTCCGGCGTAGCGTTCGCGTTAAAGCCGCCGCCATAGAGCATGCGTTCAGACCCGAAGGCGTCGGTTAGTTGTTTGACGACTGGCCCGATATCACGATGCGGGTAGGCAGTGGTAAGCGGGAGCGAAGACAACTTCATCACGGTGTTGGGATACCGCGACCAGCGGACCACGACGGCATGCTCTGCGGGCGTTCCCTGGAACGGCCGGCCCAGGTGATCGATGATCACCCGCGTCTCGCGAAACTCGCGAATCAGCGGCTCAAAGCCCGCGGCCCAGCGCGGCTCGAAGTGCAATTGCATTGCCAGGCCCAACTCGGTCGCCTGCTTCCAATACGCGCGCAATTCCGGCTTGCCGAAAGGCGGCAGCCGATCCGGCGCGTAGGCATGAACACGTGCGGCGACAACGTCCAGCCGCCGGGCCAGATCGGGCAGTCGGGCAACCGACCCAGGGCGATCAGCGAATAGCAGCAGGGTTCCCTTGAGCCGCCCAGCGCCCACCCGCAGGCAATGCTCCAAGTAGCGGTGATCGTCCTGGTACGGCTCGGGATGCACCACCACCGCGAAGTCTACCCCGGCGCCGTCCATGCATCGCAACAGATGTTCGGGGGTGGCCGCTTCCTCGGGCCGGTACGGCGCCTGCGGATGATAAGGAAAACGCGCGTCGGCTTTGCCCGCAAAACAATGCAGGTGCGCATCGACGCGCACTGAAGATTCCGGGGCGTCGTCCTCGGCCCACACAGCACGCGTCGCCACCAGCGGCGCGGCTGCCGCGGAAAGCAGCAACGAACGGCGAGAAAGGGGAAGATTCATCGGCACGTGCTCCCGTGGTTATCGCTGTTGTTCTCTTTGCGTAGGAGGCACGATAACCGACGCGGCGACGCACGAAAACGGCGCCGCGTCGGAAACACAGCGAACGTAACGAGAAGCAAATGGATCCACGGATCACCCCAGGGGACACGGCTCGGAAAGCAGACAGAAAACGCATCTCACCGTGACGGGAAGAGGCGCTGCTAATCCCGTCCTGTAAATTATTCTCTTTGATCCACAGGGCTATCCAGTAATCTTTTCGTATCCGTGCCCATCCGCGTCATCCGTGGTTTCATTTCTTTGGCTGGCCCGCGGAATCGCTTCTCGGTATCCTGTCGATCAAGGAGAATACACGATGCCTGAAGAACGTCTTGCCACGGTTCGTCCCGTTACCGAACAAGAGGCAACGGGGAAGGTGGCCGAAATCTATGCCGACATTCGCCACACCAAGGGGGTCGACTTTGTGCCCGTGTTCTGGCGGACGCTGGCGACGAACCCGACACAACTGGAGTTGGTGTGGACGACGCTCAAGCGGTTGATGCATCCCGAAGCGACGGGCGCCGTCTCGCGTCTCGACCCGCGCACCCGCGAGATTATTGCCGTGGCGGTTTCGGCCACCAACGGTTGTTCGTATTGCGTGAACTCGCACACCGCCGCCTTGCGGAAGCTCGGTCTTGACGACGAAACGCTGGGCGAGGTGATGGCCATTGTCGGCCTGTTCAACATGACCAACAAACTCGCCGAGGGGTATCAAATCCAGCCCGATGTGCTTCCGCCACTGCCCGAGACGGACGGCGCGTAATATGATCTTAGCAATTGCGCGTTTTTGTCATACGAAAGGGTGGCGGCGGCGGCTCGGAACAATTCCCTGCTCTCCGCTTCAAGCTTCGAGGTGGTAATCCACGGACCGTTTCTGAAGCAAAGAAACCGCAAGCATTCTCGCTTGCGGTTCCATCGCTTCCAGTCGCGACCGGCTCAATCCCACCACCAACGGTTATCGGCGGGAGTTGCCATCTCGCCGCGCCGCGCCGCCAGCGCGCCATTCTGGTCGGGCAACAAGCGGGCGTCTTCCAGCGCGAGATCGGCCTGAATCGAAACGCCGCCGCCGGCCGGCGTGAGCAAGCGGTTGCCTTTCCAAAACGAGTGCGCCACGCACGGTGCTTGCTTGGGCGTGTGGAGCGTTTGCACCGGGAGCGCGGCTTCATCCAGAAACGTAGTCGCCGACCATGCCGCGCGCCCGTAAAAGTCCTGCTGCCGCACAAACGCCGCCGCCACCAACAAGTCAATGCAGTTTCGCATCTGTGCATAAACGGGACTTCGGGCGGCAATCTCGGGATATTTTTCCGTGAAACTGGTCGTGAATGCTTCGCTGGCCTTGCCAGGCGGAGCGCCAGCCCCCAGCGCGCCATTGGGACCGACCGCCTTGTCCTCGGCCAGAAGCTGCACGCCTTGCCCGACTAACTCCATCGCCAGGCGATCAAGCGTGACGCGCACGCAATCGTAGTTGGGAGTGAACCACCAGCGGGCCAGCACCGACTCGCGCGGCGCGCTCAAGGCGCCGACGAAGGTGGTCATCTTGACCGGCGGCGGCTCACGGCCAATGCCGATTAGTTTCATCCGGTAATCGGCCTCGATCAACACTTGGGCGAAATGTGTTTGCGGCGAAACGGTAAACACCCGCACGTTGGCCAAACCCAGGCTTTGCTCCATGCCTTGCGCCACATAGGCGGCCGTTTGAGCGCGACGCGCCGCGGGAATCACCTTCGGCACGGTTTGTTGGAATTCGCGCAGCCGCGCCAATCCTTCCTGCGGCGGGTCGATGGTGCACCCGATGAATGGCTTGTTCCGCGAGCCTGGCGGATACGCCCGCAATGCGACGATCAGGTCTTGCAGCTCCAATACCGGCCGGGCGGTCGTCAGGCCAATGGGCCGGCCCATCGCGTCTGGCGCCCAACCTTCGGCCGGTCCCGCAACGACGATGTCGCGCGACTCAGGAAGGTAGAAAACGTACTGGAGCCGTTGGAGGCCCGCGAGACGCCGCATCGCGTCGTCGGGCTGGCGTCCCGCGTCCAGTTCTTTCCGTATCGCTTGCTCCAACCGCACCAGCGACACCTTGCGCAGCTCGGATGGCGCCGCCACATCGGCCGGGAGCGAGGCCTTGGCCGCCGCGACGCGCTCCGCGTGCAAGCGACCTGTCGGATCGTCCAGCGCCCGAAATTCCAACACTCCCGCGGCGTCAATCGCCACGCCAAAGGTTGGCAACTGCACTGTCGTGGCGGCTTGCTGCGCGCAAGCGACTTGCGCCCAGCTAGCGACGAAAACCCCGAATGCGAAATGCAACATGCGGAATAACGCCGCAACCGGCGGACGGTAAAACTCCGTTCTTCCCTTCCGCATTTCCCATTTCGCATTCCGCATTAGCGTCTCCGTTCATCATCGAGGCTCGGCCGAACATTGGCTGTCCCGTTCAGTTTACTTTGCGCGGATTCGCATCGTCCATCATTTTTGCAGGGCGCTGTCGATCTCGCGCCGGACTTCTTCGTCTTCTTCGACCTGGCGCCGCTGGAGCAGCGCGGCTTGGGCCGCAGATTGCGCATGCTTTCCCAGCGCCCAGGCGCAAGCAGCGCGGATAAGCGGCTCGGGGTCGTGCAAACCGCGCGTTAGCGGAGTAACTGCACGCTCCGTGGGACGATTCCCCAGCGCGATTGCCGCATTACGCAGCAGGCCGCGGCGCTTGGAGCGCCACAGCGGCGTGCGGCGGAAGCGGGCGCGAAACGCGGCATCGTCCAAATCGAACAATTCGATTAAATCAAGCGGGTCCAAATCGTCGCGCGGTTGGAACGCTGGTTCAGGAGTCCGCGGCGCGCGGCGATTCCATGGGCATACGTCCTGGCAGACGTCGCAGCCGAAGATCCAGTCACCCATGCCCGCGCGCAGTTCAGCAGGAATGGAGTCCCGCAGTTCGATGGTCAGATAACTGATGCACCGCCGGGCATCCAGCACATACGGTTGCGGAAAGGCGTCGGTGGGGCAGGCGTCGAGACAGGCGGTACACGTTCCGCAGTGATTCGCCCGGTGCGGGTCGTCATACTCTAGCACCACGTCGGTCAGCAGCGCCGCCAAGAAGAAATAGCTGCCGGCCCGCTTGTTCAGCAGCAGCGTGTTTTTGCCGATCCATCCTAGCCCGGCCAGTTGCGCAAACTCACGCTCCAAGAGCGGCGCGGTGTCTACCACGCCGCGCGCTCGCGCGGTGGGCGCGTGCGATTGCAAAAACGCCGTCAACTGCTTCAGGCGGTCGTGAATCAGGTCGTGGTAGTCCTGATCGCCCCAGGCGTAACGCGAAACTCGTCCCTCGTTCGCACCAGCCGGCCGCGGTGGGGTAGTGGCGTAGGACATGCCGAGCATCAAGACGCTACGCACGCCTTCCAGAACGGAGCACGGGTGCGTGTAAGCTTCGCGCCGGTCCGCCAGATAGCGCATCTGCCCGCCATAGCCCGCATCGAGCCATTCGGCAAAGCGCGTCACCCCCAGCGGCGTCACCGCCGGGCAAGCGCCCGTCAGCGCGAATCCCAACCGGCGAGCCTCGTCTTTCAGAGCAACGGTAAGCGAAGCAGCGTCCACATCGTTCAATTAAAACGCTGTTGGGATGGACGACAAGGGCCAAGGGGCGTAGATCCGTGCCGAATGCGCCTTCTCAGCGCGGCGCGACACCGCTTGCGGTTTCGCGCCCCGCCACGACCTTCTACAGATCACTCATCGGACTACAACTTGGCGAAGGCGTCCAGCGCGTGCTCCAGGTGTTCCGGCTCCAGGGCGGCGGATACTTGCACGCGCAAGCGGGCCTGTCCTTTGGGAACCACGGGGTAGCCAAAACCGATGACCATCACCCCCATTTCCAACAGGCGGTTGCTCTTGGCGATGGTCTCGGCTTCGTCTCCGATCATGATGGGAATGATCGCCGTGGGAGAAGGATGGCAGTCGAACCCCAGCCGCGCTAGCCCGGTTCGCATCGTAGCCACGTTCGCATGCAACTTGGCGACCCGTTGCGGCTCGCTGCCCACCAGCTCCAAGGCCTTGCGCGCACTACAGGCGATGGTGGCCGGCAGGGCGTTGGAGAACAAGCTCGGACGGCTGCGCTGCTCCAGCACTTCGATCACGTGCCGCGACGCCGCCACGTAACCGCCCGCCCCGCCACCGAGCGCCTTGCCGAGCGTGCCCGTCAGCAGATCGACCTCGCCAAAGCGGTCAAAATACTCGGGCGTGCCGCGGCCGCCTTCGCCTAGCACCCCGACGCCGTGCGAATCGTCCACCACGAGCAGCGCTTCGTATTGGCGGCATAGGTCGATCAATTCGGGCAGCCGGGCCACGTCGCCTTCCATGCTGAACACGCCGTCGGTAACGACCCAGCGGCAGGCTTTGTCGGTGTGCTCTTTGAGCTGCCGCTCCAGGTCTTCCACGTCGCTGTGCTTGTAGACGCTGCGCGGGGTGACGCGGCCGGCCAGCCGGCAACTGTCGATGATACTGGCGTGGTTCAACTCGTCCGAAAGGATGACGTCGTCCGGCCCGCAAAGCGTGGGAAAGACGGCCTCGTTGGCGGCCCAGCAACTGACGTACGTGAGCGAAGCTTCGGTCCCCACGAACCAGGCGATGGTCTCTTCCAACTCGCGATGGCAAAGGAACGACCCGCAAATGAACCGCACCGACGCGGTCCCCGCGCCGTACCGCTCCAAGCCGTCGATGCCCGCTCGGACCACCTCGGGATGGTTGGCCAGCCCCAGGTAGTCGTTGGAGCAGAGGACGATCACCTCGCCCACGTCCTGCACAAAGACCTTGGGACCGGCGGGGCCGGCCAAGTAGTAGAACCGCTTTTTCTGTCGCGTTTCTTCTAGAGAAGCGAGCAACTGACGGCAGCGGTCGTCGAAGCGGGCGTTGGGCATGACGACAGACTTTCTTGCGGAATGGCCAGGACGACCTTGATCGCCTCGCCCGATTGCATGAGTTGGAAACCCTTCTGGAACTCGTGCAGTTCCAGTTGATGGGTAATGATGGGCGCCAGATCGAGCCGGCCCGAGAGAACGAAGTCTTCGACCTGATACCAGGTCTCGAACATCCGTCGCCCGTTGATGCCCAGGACCGTAGCGCCTTTGAAGATAATGTCGTTCGCCAAATCTAACACAACGCGGTCCGACGGCAATCCCAAGAGCGCCGCCACGCCGCCCCCGGCCAGCGACGAGAACCCTTGTTGAATGGCCCGCGGGTGGCCGCTCATCTCCAGCAGCACGTCGGCCCCGCGCTGGTGCGTGGCGTGGCGCACACGGTCGGGCCAGTCTTCGTCGGCGGCGTGATAGGTTTCATCGGCGCCTAAGCACCTCGCGATTTCCAACCTGCGACGGTCCACGTCGCACGCAAAGATTCGGGCCGCGCCGGCCGCGCGGGCCACCGTCACCGCCATCAGCCCGATGATTCCCACGCCGGTAATCAACACGCTCTTGCCGCTGACCCCGGCGGCCATCACCGTGTGCATGGCGTTCCCCAGCGGATCGAACACCGCCGCCACGTGGTCGGGAATGCGTGCATCGATGGGCCAGATATTGTCTTCGGGCACGGCCACGTATTGGGCGAAGCACCCGTCGCGGTCAATGCCCAGGATTTCCACTTGCTCGCAGATATGACCATTCCCGGTACGACACGCCCGACAGCGACCGCAGCCCACGTGTCCTTCGGCGCTGACGCGTTGCCCGACGCGGGTGCGCGTGACTGCCTCGCCCACCTGCACCACGCGGCCGACGAACTCGTGCCCCGTGGTCGTCCCTAAGTGCACGCGGTTACGGCTCCAGGCGTCCCATTCATAAATGTGCCGGTCCGTGCCGCAAATCCCGGCGTGGGTGACCGCCACGAGCACATCGCGCGGTCCCACGGCAGGAATGGGCGCGTCATCGGTCCACCACAACCCCGGCTGGTCATAAAGTTTTTTCAATGCGAACATGGCGGTCTCCCAAGGGAAGCAAAGAGCGGCTTCCCGGCGCGTTAGGGGCAACTTGTTTTGATTCTTGTATTTCGGACTACGTTTCCGGTATAATACACCATCGAATTCCGGTTTACAAGACTGGCGTTCAATATTTCGGATATTCATCTGGGTGACATGAAATTATCCATGAGCGAGGATCGAGCCGAAGAGGCGATTATTGAGCCGCTGCATCAGCGAGTATGCGAGCGTGTGCGCGAGATGCGCAAGAAGAAAGACTGGACGCTGCAACAACTTGCGTCGGTTAGCGGGGTCAGCCGCTCGATGCTCAGTCAAATTGAACGGGGAGAGGCGAACCCCACCTTGGCGGTGGCCTACCGAATTGCGCAGGCATTTGGGATGACGCTCGGCGAATTGACTGACGTGCCCACGCCGCAACCCCACATCGACATTGTCCGCCACGACGATAGCGCCTATCTATTCCGCGATGATGCGGTTTGCCGCATTCGAACATTGTCGCCGCTCCATCTGGAGAAAGACGTCGAGGCGTATGAGCTAACGCTTCACCCTCATGGCACGCTGGCCAGTTCGCCCCACTATCGCGGCGCGCGGGAGGTGCTGTCCATTCAACGCGGGGCGGTGCGCGTCACCTCGGGCGGCGAGACCTGCGAATTACGGCAAGGCGATTCCGCGCATTATCCCGCCGACGTACCCCACGCCATTGAGAACCTGGCTGCGGAAGATACCCTTGCCTTTTTGGTCGTGATCTATCATGAAGGCGCTGGCCGATAAGCCAAGACGCTCTGGAGTTTGGCGCAATGTTTGCTCCATCTTCGACGTTCTATGCGAAGTGGATTGGCTCCTTGAACCGGCGCGCCACCATTCAGCGGCGAGATGGGTGGGGTATCAGAACGGACGCAAACACATGAGAATCCCGGCGACGCACACGTCGCAGACAAGTACGCTTGGATATTTCCGTCCGGCCGTCTCGAACAACGTCACGACGCGGGTTCCCAACCGCTGGACTCCCATCCTTTGCACCTGCTTGCCGACGGGATCATGAACACATGGGCGCCGCTATCCAACGCCACAACCGGGAGCGCGACGCAATGTCTTCCGTCCGCGCACTGGCCAATCAGGCGTTCTCGCGCGCGGCGGGCGCTCCCCTGATCGAAGGCAACGCTATCTGTCTTCTGAAAGACGCCGAGGAAAACTACCCGGCGTGGCTCGGCGCGATCCGCGCGGCGAAGCGCCACGTCTATTTCGAGAACTACATCATTTATGACGACGAGGTCGGCCGGATGTTTGCCGACGCGCTCATCGAAAAAGCACGGGAAGGCGTGCGGGTACGTCTGATCTACGACTGGATGGGCGGTTTCGGCAAGGCTTCTCGCGGGTTCTGGAAGCGACTGCGGGCGGGCGGCGTCGAAGTGCGCTGCTATAACCCACCGCGTTGGCATTCGCCGTTTGAGTGGCCCAGCCGCGACCACCGCAAGATGGTCTCGGTCGATGGTGAAGTGGGCTTTGTCACGGGCTTGTGCGTGGGCCGGATGTGGACGGGCGCGCCGGACAAGAATGTCGAGCCTTGGCGAGACACCGGCGTCGAAGTGCGCGGTCCCTCGGTGGCGGATATCGAGCACGCGTTTGCCAGCGTCTGGGCGATGATGGGCGAGCCGATTCCCGAAGACGAACCGATCCCGCGGGACGCCATCTCGCCCGTGGGCGACGCGGCCCTGCGCGTGGTGGCCAGCGAACCGACAACGGCCGGGCTGTTGCGCGTGGATCAACTGGTCGCGGCGTTAGCGCATGACCGCCTTTGGCTGACCGATGCCTATTACGCCGGCACGACTGCCTATGCCCAGGCCCTGTGCGCCGCGTCGCGCGACGGGGTGGACGTTCGGTTACTGGTCCCCAATACCACGGACCTGCCCTTGATCAAGCCTTTGTCCCGCGCGGGATATCGCTCGTTGTTGGAAGCGGGGGTGCGCATCTTCGAGTGGAACGGGACGATGCTGCACGCCAAGACGGCCGTCGCCGATGGACGATGGGCCAGGGTCGGCTCCACCAATCTCAACATCGCCAGTTGGTTCGGAAATTGCGAGATGGATGTCGTTGTCGAAGACGAACCTTTTGCGCGCCAGATGGAACAAACGTATCTCGAAGACCTGGAGAATGCGACCGAGGTGGTTTTGGACGCGAGGCAAAAGGTGCGCGCGCCCAACCGGCCGCGCCCGGTCCATCGCAGGCCCAAGAGCGCCCGCGGAAGCGGCGGGCGGGCCGCCACCGGAGCGGTGCGTCTTGGCAACGTCGTCGGCGCCGTGTTCAAGAACCGGCGCGTGCTCGAACCTGTGGAAACCCATATCGCGATCACCGTGGGAGCCGTGCTCCTGGGGCTGGCGGCTCTGTTCGCGATCTTCCCACGGCTGCTGGCGTACCCGCTTGCCGCGGTCTGCGCCTGGATCGGTTGTGCGCTGCTTTTTAGCAGCTTCCAATGGCGCCGCAACAAGCCCCGAAGGAAGCAACACGGCAAATCCGCCAAGGGCGCCCCGGCGCGGAGCGTCGAAGGCGGGGAGTGATGGATGACGGCCGCGGGTCGAATAGCGATACTACGTTGGTCGCGCGCTGCTTGCGTCCGCCGCTTGTGGCGGATGAACCGTATGAAGCAAGTCGCACTATGTCTTGTTAGCCTCTCACGAAAAGGAGCCAGCCATGAAACGTAAAGCCTCGGCGGAATGGAAGGGCGGTCTTAAGGACGGAAAGGGGACGCTCTCGTCCGACAGCGGTGTTCTTTCGCAAACCCAATATGCCTTTAGCACGCGCTTTGAAGACGGCGTGGGCACGAACCCCGAGGAGTTAATCGCCGCGGCGCATGCGGGCTGCTTTTCCATGGCCTTGTCGGGGCAACTTGGAAACGCTGGCATGACCGCCGAAAGCATCCGCACCACGGCCACGGTCACGCTCGAAAAAACCGATGCGGGATTCAGCATTACGGAAGTACACCTGGACGTTACCGCCAAAATCCCCGGAGCGAACCGGCAAGCGTTTGAGACCGCCGCCAACAATGCGAAGACGGGTTGCCCCGTCTCAAAGGTGCTGAACGCCAAGATCAGCATGGACGCCAAGCTCGAAGCCTAGCCCGACCTGGCTTGGTGTTCGCGTGTCGGCGGAACGGACTTCACAACCATGCCTGCCGCGCGGGCAGGGGAACGCGGCGAACGCTTTCCCCTGCCCGCGCTGTTTCCAATGCGTATCCCACCACGGGTGTTGTCATGGCGCATCAGTCACACGCATCGCCGCCGCGGCCTACGTCGGGAAGCACGGCCTTTCTCTTCGATCTCGATGGGACGCTCGTCGATAGTGTGTACCAACACGTTCTGGCGTGGCGGGAAGCGATGGCCGAGGTGGGCATTGAACTGGCCGTGTGGACGATCCATCGCCGGATCGGCATGAGCGGCGGACTGATGGCCAACGCCATCCTCCGCGAAACCGGTTACACCGTCACCGCCGACCAGTTGGATCGCCTTTTACGGTTACACGCCGAGGCGTATGCCCGGTTGGCCACGCACATCCGTCCTTTGCCTGGCGCGAGGGAGCTTTTGGAGTATCTGTCCCGCGCCGGCGTGCCGTGGACCATCGCCACTAGCGGGCGCCTGGAGAGCGCTCGCCCCACGCTGGAATCGCTGGGAGTGCCCGAGGGCGTGCCCATTGTAACGCGCGACCAGGTCGCGCACGCCAAGCCCGATCCCGACTTGTTCCTCGCGGCCGCGGAACGCTTGGGGGTGTCGATCGAAGATTCCGTCGTGGTCGGCGACAGCGTGTGGGACCTCTTGGCGGCGCGCCGCGCGCGAGCCTTGGGCGTGGGGCTGCTTTCCGGCGGTTACGGGCAGGAAGAACTAGAGCGGGCCGGGGCGTACCGCGTGTACCACGACCCCGCGGACCTGCTGCGGCGCCTGGATGAAGTAGGCGTCCGCGCCGCGGTATGATGCAGGCGAAACTCGGCAAGACGATCGCGGGAATCAGCGTCAGCCCGATCACCAGGATCGCGAGGAAGACCTGTTCCCAGTCGCCGCCCGACAAATAGAAACAATCCCACCCCAAGTCCCGCTTGAACTAAAAACGTCAACGCCAGGTAGACGTTCCGGCCTTCGGCGACGGCGCGACGACCCTCGTGGTCGTGGTCCATTACGCCATGACGTCGGCCAGGAGTTCATACGAGCGAAGCCGCGCGGAATGATCGTAAATGGCCGAAACCACGATCAGCTCATCCACGCCGGTCCGTTCGATGAACTGCGTAAGATCCCGGCGCACCGTAGTGGGCGAACCGACGAACGAATAGGCAAGCATGGCCGATGCTTGCGCCTTCTCGGCCGGCGTCCAGTAGGTTTCGATGTCGGCGATGGGCGGCGGAAGTTTGCCGGGCGCCCCACGCACGAGATTCGTGAATTGCTGCTGGGCCGACGTAAACAACCGGACGGCGTCCGCATCGGCGTCGGCCACGAAGACATTGACGCCAGCCGCTGTATAGGGCCGGTCGCATTGCCGTGACGGCGTGAACACGCGGCGGTAAACGTGCAGGGCGGGAATCAAGGCGTCGGGGGCAAAGTGCGAAGCGAACGCGTAAGGCAGCCCGAATGCGCCGGCAAGCCGAGCGCCGAACAAGCTCGATCCAAGAATCCAAAGCGGCACGTTCAATCCGGCGCCCGGCACGGCCTGAACCGTCTGGCCGTCTTGAACCGGCCCGAAGAACGCTTGAAGCTCCCGCACGTCGTCGGGAAAGCTCTCGGCGCTGGTCGGATCGCGCCGCAATGCTCGCAAGGTGCGCTGGTCGGTTCCCGGGGCGCGGCCCAAGCCCAAGTCGATCCGCCCGGGATAGAGCGTTTCCAGCGTGCCGAACTGCTCGGCCACGATCAGCGGCGCGTGGTTCGGCAGCATGACGCCGCCCGCCCCGACACGAATGGCGTGCGTCCCCGCGGCGACATAGCCGATCACCACCGACGTCGCCGCGCTGGCAATGCCAACCATGTTGTGGTGTTCGGCAAGCCAAAAACGATGATAGCCCCATCGCTCCGCGTGCTGGGCCAGGTCGAGCGTGTTCCGCAATGCGTCGGCGGGCGTCGCGCTGGCCGGAACAAAGGCAAGATCGAGAAGCGACAAACGAGGCATATCGTCCTTCCACGGGTGCTCAAGCCAATGCCGCCGATGATCCGCGGCAGCGCCGTCGGACCGCCGTCGGGCTTGCCTTCGTTCGCCCCAGGCTCCATTTTGTGGAGGGAACGACGTCCGACGCAAAAAATTTCTGCACGTTTCGTTCCAAACGATTTCAAGCGTCCGAGCGCGCCGGGCCGACCCCAACCGCGTTGGGGTTGGCCAGGCGCGCTTGCCGCAAGGGAATATCCGTGCTCAACGGGCGTCGGGCCAGGGCGACTTTCGCGTCTCCAGGGGCGGCGCTGGCGGAAGCCCCGTCACTTCGAGAATTTCGTGTTCATCGAGCGTCTCTTGCTCCAAGAGCGCCTTGGCGAGCGCGTCGAGCTGTGCGCGGTACTCGCTCAAGAGACGGCGGGCCTCTTGATGGCTGTCGGCGATGATCTTGAGCACCTCGGCGTCGATGGTTTGGGAAGTCGCCTCGCTGAAGGGCTTCTCGCCGCCGAACCCGTCGCCGCCGATCAGATAGGGGTTCTCGCGGGGCGCCAACTGCACCATTCCCAGTTTCTCGCTCATGCCCCAGCGCGTGACCATGTTGCGCGCAAGACTGGTCGCCTGTTCAATATCGTTCTCGGCCCCAGTGGTCTTGGCGCCATAGACGAGTTCTTCCGCGGTTCGGCCGCCCAAGATGCCGATAATCCTGGCCCGCAGGTACGCCTCCGGGTAATTGTAGCGGTCGGAGTCGGGCCGCTGATAGGTGACGCCCAAGGCTCGCCCGCGCGGCACGATGGTGACTCGGTTGACCGGATCGGCGCCGGGCACGACCAGTCCGAGAATCGCGTGCCCGCCTTCGTGGTACGCAATGCGTTCACGGTCTTGTTGGCTCATCAGGAGCGAGCGTTCCGGCCCGAGCACGATCTTCTCCAGGGCGTCCATGAAGTCCTTTTGATGGACCACGTCTTGCTCGCGGCGCGCCGCCAAGAGCGCTGCTTCGTTCACCAGGTTTCTCAAATCGGCGCCCGACAAACCAGGCGTTACCGAGGCGACCTCCGCGAGAACCACGTCGGCGGCGAGCGGCACATCGCGCGTGTGGACCTGAAGAATCGCCTCGCGCCCGGTGCGGTCGGGCAGGTTCACCACCACGCGCCGGTCAAAGCGTCCCGGCCGGAGAAGAGCTTTGTCGAGCACGTCGGGCTGGTTCGTCGCCGCCAGCACGATGACGCCTTCGCGGCTGGAGAAACCGTCCATTTCGGTCAGGATCTGGTTCAGGGTCTGCTCCTGTTCGCTGGAGCCGCCGATGGCGGTGCGTCCGCGCGCGCGGCCGATCGAGTCCAGTTCATCGATGAAGATGATCGCCGGCGCGTGTTCGCGGGCTTGCTTGAATAGATCGCGCACTCTTGCAGCCCCCACGCCAACAATCATCTCCACGAACTCCGAAGCGCTCATCGAGAAGAACGGCACGCCCGCCTCGCCCGCGACCGCGCGCGCCAGCAGAGTCTTGCCTGTTCCGGGAGCGCCAATCAGCAGCACGCCTTTGGGCGCGGCGCCGCCCAGCCGGGTGTACTTCTTGGGGTCCTTGAGAAAATCCACGATCTCGACCAGCTCGTTCTCGGCTTCGTCAATGCCGGCGACGTCGGCGAACGTAACCCGTGCATCTTGCTCCTGATCGACGCGACGCGCCCGGCTCCGGCCAAGGCCCATCAGACCGCCCCCCATGCCGCCTCCTTGTTGCGTGGCTCTGCGGTAAAGCCAGACGTAGAACCCAATCAGCAGCAGCGCGGGGCCGAACCCGAACAGCATCAGCCACAGAGGGCTGGAGCCTGTGTCGATCGGTTCGGCGCTAATCTCGACCCCATGTTCGATGAGAAAGGCTTCCAAGCCCGGATCGACAAACGAGGGCAACGTGGTGGTGAAGTGCTCCACCTCTTCGGACTGCGTGCGGGGCTTGTCGTCCTGCGCGCCGGGCGGTGGGTAGGTGACCGGCTTGACGAAACGGCCCGTAATGGTTTCTCCGCGGCTGTAGATTTTCTCTACGTTGTCGCGATCGACTTGCTGCCTAAAGAGCGTGTAGGGCACTTTGACCGGCCCAGTCTTCCCCAAGAGCGCGTTCACCAGGAAATAATTGCCGACCAGGATGAGCAGGAACCAAAGCCACGTTCTACGGGGCGGCAACTTCGCCTGTTGGCCGCGATCCGGGGGGACGTTGCCCTTGCGCTCCCCTGGATCGCCGCCGCGTTGTGTTTGCTGTTTCGCCGTGCTCATAGGAGGGTGTCAATCTTGGTGCAGAGAGGTGTGTGCGATCACTACAACGGAGCGAAACGACAGGCGTCCACCCCCGAATGCTACGCGTTGGCGACGCCCAACCGCCATTCCATCGCATTCAGCTCGTGGTGGGCAAGCACCAATTCAACTACTTGCACTTGGCGAGCGCCCGTCATGGATCGCTGCTCCGAGGAACCGGTGTCGATGCGACGAGGGGGTCCTTGTGCTCGGCGCCATCGTTGGCGACAAAGCCGGCCGGGCGCGGAACCTCGATGTCGAGGCGAACATTGCCGGTGATTAGCCGGGCGTCACGCGCGTTGAGCAGCCAATTCCAGAACCAGCTCAACAGGACTTGCACGCGGTTGCGGAAGCCGATCAGGAATGCAATGTGGACGCCGCCCCAGAGCAGCCAGGCGACGAAGCCGCCGATCTTGTACTTGCCGATCTCGGCTACGGCTTTCGCTTTGCCAATCACGGCCATCGAGCCTTTATCGTGGTAGACGAACGGCTTGCGTTGCGCGGGTTCGGAGCGTCCGGCCGTTTCGTCGGCGATGATCCGTCCGGCGTGGCGACCCATTTGGATGCCGCCTTGCGCCACGCCGGGAACCGGCTGTCCGGTATCGGCCGATTTGGCCGCCGCCATGTCGCCGGTAATGAAAACTTCGGGGTGTCCGGGAATCGCCAGGTCCGGTCCGACAAGCACGCGTCCGGCGCGATCAAGGGGAACTCCCAGCGACTGGCCCAGCGGGCTGGCCCGCACGCCCGCCGCCCAGAAGACGTTGCGCACGGGGATGAAGTCGTCCCCCACGTAGAGGCCCTGCGGTGTGATGTTGGTCACCACCGAATTTAAGCGGACTTCGACGCCCATGCGCTCCAAGTCGCGCTGCGCCCGCGCGCTTAATTCCGGAGCGAAGGGCGGCAGCACCCGATCCGCTCCTTCAAAGAGAATCACGCGCGTGGTGCGCGTGTCGATGTGCTTGTAATCCTTGGGAAGCGTGCGGCCCGCAATCTCTTTGATGGCGCCGGCCAATTCCACGCCGGTTGGACCAGCGCCGACAATGCCAAAGGTTAGCGCCGCGCGCCGCGCCGCTTCGCTCCCTTCGTACTCCGCCGACTCAAACGCCAGGAGAATTCGCCGGCGCATCTCGGTGGCGTCCTCGATGCTCTTCAGGCCCGGCGCCAGCGTGGCCCATTCATCGTGTCCAAAATAGGAGTGCGTCGCACCGGCCGCCAGAATGAGGTAGTCATAGGGGATGTGCCCGTCTTGCAAGATCAGGCGCCGCTGGCAAACGTCCACGCCCACCACGTCGCCCATCGCCACCTGGCAGTTCTTTTGCCCGCGAAGAACCGTGCGAATGGGAGAACTAATGTCGGCCGGCGAGAGAGACGCCGTCGCCACCTGGTACAAAAGCGGCTGGAAGACGTGATGATTGCGGCGGTCGATCAACGTCACTTGGACCGGCGCGTTCGCCAGGGCCTTCGCTGCCGCAAGCCCGGCAAAACCTCCACCCACAATGAATACTCGGGGCAATGACTTGGTTTCCATGCGCGGTCTTTGTCCCGTTCAAGAGGATACTCAACGTTGTTGCGCCATCGTTCCCAGGGCCTTGCAAGAACGTGCAAATGAGGCGCCACAAGTCGTCATCCGATCCAATGCCGTGGAAGGTCCCATGCAACGTTTTGTTGTACGCGAGGCGAGCCACGAATGGTATGCGGCGCGTGGCCGATTTCGCGACGGGTTCCGCTGGCGATGTTCGATCCGTTCGGACATACTGAGCAACAGCAGGAAAAATGACCGAGATCGGGCGTCTACAACGGAGAGCCTGGCCGTGAAATTCAGTCGGCGAAGTTTTGTCGGAACGCTCATGGGCGGAGCCGCCGTCACGCTCGGGCGCGCCCAGGGCTGGTCAAAAGAATTCTCGCAATCCAACCCAACCTCCGGCGTCGTGGTTCTTGCGCCGCGGGCGGGCGAGGACCTTTTCGCCTACATCGAGCGTCACGCGGGTCCGTTTGACTTGCAACTCTACGCGCGGATTCTCGGCGCCGCCAACGAATTCAAAGAGGGCGATTTAAGCATCGGGGTGGCGGCGGCCGACGAGGCTTCCCGTACCCACGCCCGTGCGCTCTTGGCCAACACGCGGGTGCGCGACATCGACGCCCACCCGCTCCTGCGGGACGAGCTTTCCGCCCTGCTCCAGCAAACGCGCGACGCGGCGGCGGCCGACCGCACGGCGAATCTCACCCTCGGCGAGTTAAAACAATTCCTGTTAACGCAGCCCGAAGCGGCAATCAAGGAGATCAGCCCGGGGCTATCGAGCGAGGTAATCGCGTGCGTCGTGAAACTGATGAGCGACCGGGAGTTGATCTCCATCGGCGCCAAGGTCTTTCACGCTCTGCCCGGCAGCCAGATTGGGGCGCGCGGCTACCTTGGCGCGCGAATACAACCAAACTCGCCCACCGATAACGTGGATGACATTCGCTGGCAGGTCTTCAACGGTTGGGCCTACGCCGTGGGCGACGTGGTGCTTGGCGCGAATCCCGTCTCCAGCGATCCCGAGTCGGTCGCCGCCGTGGAGTCGACCCTGCAAGACCTGCTGGTCACGTTTGGCCTGGAAGACGTAATGCCGCATTGCGTTCTGGCGCACATCGACGTGCAGGCGGAAGTCGAGCAGGCTCGGCCGGGAAGCACCGGCGTCTGGTTCCAAAGCATTGCCGGAAGCGACGCGGCGAACCACACCTTCGACGTGAGCGTGAAGAAGATGCTCGCTTACGCCGCCACGCGGACCGGCAAGTACGGACTGTATTTCGAAACCGGACAAGGCGCCGATTTCACCAACGGCCACGGGCACGGTTTCGACATGGTCCTGCACGAGTCCCGCAAATACGGCTTCGCGCGGGCGCTCACCCAGAGAGTCGCCGAGGCGCAGTCCGCCGCGGGGCGGCCGCCGGCGCCGTGGGTGCATCTGAACGACGTGGCCGGCTTCATCGGTCCCGAGGTCTTTCGCACGCGCGAGCAACTGGTGCGCTGCTGCCTGGAAGACATTGCGATGGGCAAGCTGCATGGGTTGACGATTGGCCTGGATATCTGCTCGACCTTGCACATGGAGGTGTCGCTAGACGACCTGGATTGGTGCATCGATCAAGTCATGCCGGCCAACCCCGCGTACCTGATGGCGTTGCCGACGAAGATCGACCCCATGCTCGGCTACCTGACCACCGGCTTCCAGGACCACGTCCACATTCGGGAGAAGTTCCACTACAAAGTCAACGACCCCATGTGGAAGTTCTTTCAGAAGTTGGGGGTCATCAACGCCCAAGGCAAACCGACGCGGCGTTTCGGTGATCCGGCCTGGGTGTATTTGCAATACCGCCGGGCCAAGCAGGATACGCGTGACGAGAAGGCGATTTTAGCCGAAGGGCGAGAGCAAATGGCGGCCGTGCGCTCGCGCGGCGTGTTCCTGGCCGAAGGGTACGGCGAGAGCATTGGCGAGTTGGCGCCCGCGCTGGACGCCGACATCCGGCGGATTTACCAAGACGCCAAGCAAAGTCTCTGGTCCGAACTGACGCCCACGTTCGTGGCCACGATCCCCGACGCGCTGCCCCTGGCCACGCAGTCGGCCGACCGGACCGACTACATCCTGCACCCGACGACGGGCGAGCGCTTCGGCCGCGCGGCGCTGGATGCGTTACACGCTCTCCGCGCGCGGCAAGCCAGCGCGTACGACGTGCAGATTGTGGTTTCCGATGGGCTGAACGCGCTGTCGATCATGGACGAAGGGCACCTGCCCCCCTTTCTGCGCGAATTGCGACGGCGCCTTGTGAGCGACGGCTACCAGGCCGCGCCGCAATTGGTGGTGCTTACCTCGGGGCGAGTCCGCGCCGGATACCGCATCGGGGAAACCCTGTTCGCCGATCTCTCGGGAAGGCGGGCGATCCTGCACATCATCGGCGAGCGGCCTGGAACGGGGCATCACACGTTCTCGGTCTACATCACGCAGGCCGCCGGACCCACGTGGGCGCAGCCGGGCAAAGTGGACCACAACATTACCAAGGTGGTTTCCGGCGCGGCCCTCACGGCCTTGCCCCCGACCGACGCCGCCGCCGAGAGCGTGCGCGTGCTCCAGACCCTGGCCCGCCGCCTTCCTTAATGTAGGTCACTTGCTCCGCAAGTGAACAACGGCGAGCAAAGCGAGCCGAGTCTTCCGCTTGCGTCACAAGCGGTTGGTCACTCGCTCCAGAGGTTGTGAATTGTTCTGTAGCGGCGGCGTCTCGCCGCCGAATGCCTCATTAAACGCCGCTACGACGATTTGACGAAACATTCACAACCTCTCCAGCGAAAGACCTACATTGAAGCCCGCAATGCGACTGTTCATCCATCGCCTTCAGCGGCTTCCTGGTCCAATCTGGGAAGAGGTCCGTCCGGGAATCGAACCCGGTCTTCCGCCTTACCACGGCGGTGTGCGACCGAAACACTTACAGACCACGCTGGACCCTAAATCCCCTTTGTCTACCGATTGAATCGGATTCGATAAGTTGCAGGTCCCGGAATCGAACCGGGCGCACCGACCGTATGAAAGTCCGTTGGGTCCCTGCCCACCTGCAAGCGGGTAATTCAGTGCGCCGGGCAGGAGTCGAACCTGCAAAGCCCGAAGGCGGGTGGGTTACAGCCACTGAGGCTTGCCAATGCCCAACCGACGCAAATGTTTGAGCGTCCCCGATGGGATTTGAACCCACGATCTCTGCCGTGACAGGGCAGCGAGCACTCCAGGCTGCTCCACGAGGACAATTGTGCGGAGATACGAACAACGGATGCTTTCTTCGGGCTCTCCGCTCTTAACTCTCCGCTCTTGACACAAGTTGCGGGGGCAGGAGTCGAACCTGCGGACACGTGATTCAAAGCCACGTATTTCTACCGACAGAAACTACCCCGCATCACCAGGTGCGCCCTGCGGGAGTCGAACCCGCCTGGCCGGGTTGGAAGCCCGGAACCTTTGCCGCTCGGCCAAGTGCGCGTTTTCATTAAGGCTCCGGCGGAAGGACTCGAACCTTCACACTACGGCTTAACAGGCCGTCGCCTTACCATTTAGGCTCTACACCGGAGTAAACCAGAGCGCCCAGCGGGAGTCGAACCCGCACATCCGCCATGGCAAGGCAGTAGGCTGCCGCTACATCATGGGCGCTTATCGCATCCGCAAGTTGTCAAAACCGCCACGCCTCGGACGCCGCCGCTACGACGATTTGACAAACATTCACAACCTCTCAGCCATGCCCGCTCCCGCAGGCTTTGGTGGTCCAACAAAAAAACCCGGCATCGCTTGCGACACCGGGCTTCAAGAAGTCTTGAGCTACCGGAAGTCACCAGCGCAGACGATCCATGGTTTGCGGATTCGCCGCCCGATAGGCGTACCGCCCGCCGTATTGGTTATCGGCATCGGAATGAAGCCACAATTTCGCCATTGCATGATCCGAACGGTTGGGGGCCGGTGACGTTCACCGCGCCCTCCAGGGTCCAAGCGTCACTGCTCTGAAAGAATGGACGAACAAGCCCGACAAAGGTTCGCCAAGAAAATTCATCTATAAGAACATCCGGTTCTCATCGTGGGAGAGGACATCCGAATTAGGCGGCAAATCCCAAGCGGTTGCTCCGACGTCGCCCCCTTCCTTGCTGCCGATGAGCAAGGAGCCGTGCCCTCAGAGTATGGCCGTTGCTTAGTGCAGCTTCATGTAGATAGCTGTTTCATCAACGCCGCGGCGGCTGGCGGCGGAAGATCAATCCGCCGGCCGGCTGCGTCCCGCCCCAACAAGCTGCTCCAACTGCGCGTCTAGACGCTGGACAACCTCCGGATGTTGCGCGGCGACGTTCTTTGTTTCGCCCACGTCGTCCGCCAGGTTGAAGAGCCGCGTTTTGTCGCCCGCTTGCGTCTTTACGGCGCTTTTACCCAGCCCCGAGCGATGCAGCTTCCAGGGGCCGACGCGCAGGCCAAAGTTGCCGCGTTGGCCGTTGTCTTGTTGCACGAGATGATCGCGCCCTTGCGCGTCCGGCTTGCCCAGCAGCGTCCCTAGCACGTTGAAACTATCCAGGCAAGCATCGGGCGGCAGGGATTGATTGGTCAAGGCCGCAAGGCTGGCGGCAAGATCGATGGTGCAGACGATCTCGTCCGAGACGCCCGGCGGAATGTGGCCGGGCCAGCGGGTGATGAACGGCGTGCGCGTCCCCCCTTCAAATACACTGTACTTACCGCCGTTCAATGGACCTGCCGGACGGTGATCGCCAACCTTTTCCACGGCGCCGTCCTGATAACCATCGTCCAGCACGGGGCCGTTGTCGGAGCAAAACACGACCAGCGTGTTATCGGCCAGCTTCAGCCGGTCGAGCGCCTTGAGCAACTCGCCCACGCACCAGTCCAATTCGAGGATCGCATCGCCACGAAATCCCAACGATGTTTTTCCCTGGAATCGCTCGTGCGGCATTCGTGGCACGTGGATGTCGTGCGACGAGAAAAACAGGAAGAACGGACGGTCCTGATGCTTTTCGATCCATTGGACCGATCGCTCGACCCACGCATCGGCAAGGTCTTCGTCGCGGAACCGGGCGGCATGGCCGCCAGTGTAAAACCCGATGCGGCTGATCCCATTGTGGATGGTTCCGTTGTGGCCGTGCGACCAATTCATCTTCAACGTGTCGCGATGTGTCAGCCCTGTGGGATGATCCGCGCTGGGTTTCTTGTCTCCAACCCACAGCGGGTCCTGGGGATCAAGCCCGCGCACGCGGTGGTCTTCCACGAATACCTGGGGCACGCGGTCGTTGGTCGTCGGCAGCAGGAAGCAATGATCGAACCCGATTTCAAGCGGTCCCGGTTTGAGGTTGCCGTTCCAGTCGGGACCACCGGCGCCTCCCAAGCCAAGGTGCCATTTGCCGATGACCGCCGTCTGGTAGCCGGCTTGGCGGAGGATCGCCGGCAGCGTCGGCACGCCGGGCTGGATGATCGCCGGAGCATTGGGCGGCGCAATCCCGGTGCCCTTGTGGCGAAAAGCGTACGTTCCCGTCAGCAGCGAGAACCGCGTGGGCGTGCAAGTCGAGGCTGAGGCATATCCGCTGGTGAACCGTTGCCCCTCGGCCGCCAGCCGGTCAATGTTGGGCGTTTGCAGCGCCGTCGCTCCGTAGCACGACACATCGCCGTAGCCGAGATCGTCGGCCATGATGAGGACGACGTTTGGGTGGCGCGGCTCGGCGGCGGATACAAGTCCACCGCAAGTCACGAAGACCGCGCACAGGAAGAGGTGGAAGCGTTTCGCCATCGAGTGAGTCATGGGGTTGAATTCGTGCTTGTAAGTGGATGGGGCCTTCATTCTCGCGGCTTCTTCTTGGCCGCGCGCCGTCGATCCACCAGCGGCCAATCGGGGTGCTCCGCGCGAGCTTGCTTCATCAACATAGTCGCGCGAGCGACGAGTTCCGGCTTCTTGGCGGCCAGGTTGTGAGCTTCCGCGGAATCCGTTGTTAGATCATACAGTTCCACCGGCGCGCTGGGGCCGTTCCTGACGGCTTTCCAATCGCCAAAGCGGACAGCTTGCAGCGAAGCTCCTTCGTGCAGCTCCCAATAGAAGATATCTCGTTCCGGGGCTGGCCCGCCTTGAAGGAACGACACGAGCGAACATCCATCGGGTTGAAAACCGGCAGGCAGCCTGGCGCCGGACAGTTCCACCGCGGTCGGCAGGAAGTCCCAGAACGCCCACGGTTCTTCACGAACTCGTCCGGCGGGAACAACGCCAGGCCAGCGCGCAATCGCGGCTTGACGCAAACCGCCCTCGTATAAGGAACGCTTGAATCCGCGCAGTTGGCCGCCCATCGTTTGATCGAACCGCCGGCCGATTTCGGATTCCGGAGCGAACGAAGAGCCATTGTCGCCGGCCACCAGGACCAGCGTTCGCCTGTCGATCTCCAACTCCTGGAGCAGCGCCAATAAGCGACCGATATCCGAGTCAAGCCGCGTCACTTGGGCGGCGTACGCTTTCTGCTGCTGCGTCCAAGGCTTATCCCGATACACGCCAAGGTCGTCGATCTCGTGCCGGCCGTGCGGCAACGTAAGCGCATAGAACAGGAAGAACGGCCGATCCTTTTGCGAACGCACCCACCGCAACGCTTCGTCCGCAATCAGGTCCTGGGCATACGTTTTTCCCACGCCTTTACCGTCGTTGCCGGGCAGTTCAAAGCGCCGGTCGTCGTCGTAAAGATAGGTTGGAAAGTAGCTGTGAGCGTGCCGCTGGCAGTTGTAGCCGTAGAAGTGGTCGAACCCGACTTTCAGCGGACTTCCCGGCGTGTCGAACATTCCCATGCCCCACTTGCCGATGCACGCGGTCGCATAGCCGGCGCCGTGGAGCAACCGAGCCACCGTGACCGTGCCCGCTGGGAGCGGCTTTTGTCCTTCGGGCTGAATCTCGCGGTTAGCGCGGATCGGACAGTGGCCCGCGTGCAGCCCGGTCATCAACGACGCCCGCGACGGAGCACAAACGCTTGTGCCGCTATAGGCCTGGGTGTACCGCGTCCCTTCGGCCGCCATCCGATCCAGATGCGGCGTTTGAATCAGCTTCTGCCCATAGCACCCAAGGTCGCCCTGCGCCAGATCATCGCTGAGGATGAAAATGATATTCGGCCGGTCTACATCGGCGGCCGGCGCATGGCCCGGCGCCGCCAAGGTAATCAGCGCGGCGAGCACAGGAATAACTCTACGGATCATGCGGCGTGTTTCCCTTATTCGTCCGATCAACGGCGGCGTTCGAGGAATGAGGAGGGGCCTAAGACACCTGGATGCGCGGCAAGGTGATCGGTTAACTGGGTATTGCTGTTGGAGTGTTGGGGTCCACTCCTCGCTACGTGCGAGTGTTTCCCCAATGTAGGTTACTCGCTCCGCGGTTGTGAATCTTTCGCAAAGTAGGCCCCCTGCCGGGCGGGACCTACCATACATTCACAACCTCTCAGCTCTTGCGAACTTGGCGCTTTGGCGTCTTGCCTTCGCCCATCTTTACCCTACCGGTTCCCGGATCGTCCAGCACCCCGCGCGGAATACAAACCGTGAGGACCGTGAGCTTGCCCGCGGCTTTGTGCTTGACGCCGCGCGGAACGTAGACGACGGGGTGAAGCTCGATCTGTTCCTCATCGAGAGCCATCGCACCACGACCCGCGATCACGTAGTAGATCTCGTCCGTGTGTTGGTGGTCGTGGAGCCTGGCCTGGTCAATCTCGACGTAACGGACCTTGGCGGCGGCCCGTTCGGCGGCTTCGATCAGTTCGCCCGCCATGTCGGCGCGCTGGGGGAAAGCTTCTCCACCGGCTTCTTGATTGAACCAAATGCGCGTTCACCAAGTCCGCGGGCGACCTCATCAAGATGAGTCGAACGCGTCAGGGGCGCCGCGTCAAGTCAGAAGGGGGTGTTCAACCGGGGACTGCTCCGCGCGGCGGCAAAGTACCGCAAAAAGCGGTTTATCAACACTTTCTCCCACGTCCCATAATCGACCCAAATTTTTCGGCCGGTTTGCGCATCCGTGACCAGACGTGTCCCTGGGGTCTCGATAATCTCTCAAGTCCCGCTCAACGGGCCTGACTTTCTCCTTTTTTATGTACGGAACTCAAGATGCTCGTCCTCTCTCGCAAGACGCAAGAAACCATCGTGATCGACGGCGGCCGGATCATCGTGAAGGTGATTAGCTCCAAGGGCAAGGCCGTGCGCATCGGGATCCAAGCTGCGTCGGACGTGAAAATTCAACGCGGAGAACTGGCGTTTGAAGCCTTCCTCGAAGACGGCGATGCCGAACCCAAGGAGCACGGCGCGGCGCTTGTGGGACGCTGACGCCAATTCGCGTAACCACCGCCGGCGAGCTAGAGGAAGAAGTCCGGCAGCAGCGGTTCGCCCGGCGCTACGGCATAGTGGTCGAAGTTGGCCAGCCCCTCGGCCATCAAGACTTCTTCGTCCACAAAGAAGTTGCCGGTGCAAGTGCGGCTGTCGCGGGTGAGGATCGCATGGGCGGCGTCGGCCATAATCTCCGGCTTGCGGCAATGCTGTAGCGCCTCGGCGCCGCCCAAAACATTCTCGATCGCCGCCGTGGCGATCGCCGTCCTGGGCCACAGGGCGTTCACCGCCACCCCCTCCTCGCGAAACTCCTCGGCCATGCCCAACACGCAAAGGCTCATGCCGTACTTCGCCAAGGTGTACGCCAGGTGCGGCGCGAACCACCGCGGCTGGAGGTTCAAAGGGGGCGCGATGTTGAGAATATGGGGATTCTCGGCCCGAACCAGGTGCGGCAAACACAACTGCGAGGCAAGATACGTGGCCCGCACGTTGACCCCGTGCATCAGGTCGAACCGCTTCATGGGCGTTGCGAGCGTGCCGGCCAGGAAGATCGCGCTGGCGTTGTTCACCAGAATGTCGATCCCGCCAAAGGTCTCGACCGCCTGGTTCACCGCCGCCTGCACCTGGTCCTCGAACCGTACATCGACGACGCACGCCAGGCCCCGGCCCCCCGCCGCCTTGATCTCCTCCACCGCTGTGTGAATGGTTCCGGGCAACTGGGGATGCGGTTGGGCCGTCTTGGCGGCCACCACCACGTTGGCACCCTCGCGCGCGGCCCGCAACCCAATTGCCTTGCCGATGCCGCGGCTGGCGCCGGTGATGAACAGGGTTTTACCGTGGAGCGTTGGCATGCTGGGATTATAGCCGCTTGCCGTCTACTCCGCCGTGGTCGTCGGTTGCAATCGTCGCGCTAATTGCGCCTGGTAGAGGTTGGCCGGCGCCAGTTGATCGGGCTGGATGGCTTCAAACCAGCGCCCGGTGGGGTCGAGCGTTGACGACTCTTCGGTGCGGAGGCCTACCACGTTGATGAGGTTACAACTCCACGGCTCGCGCGAGCCAGCGCCGGGCCAGCGCTGCGGCCGCTCGGTGCGAATGTTCCAGAACGTCTGCCACGCGCCGCAGTGCCAGCCAAGCTTGGCGCCGCCGCCCGACTGGAACAGCCGGCTTCCCTGGCCTGCGTCCAGGTTCGCGTAGAGGTTGGCATGCGGACCGTAGCGGTGATGGTCCAACGCCAGATCGACCGCCCGACCGTTCATCGTGACGTTGCCCGCCGAGCCGCGGGTCACGGTAATGTCGTGAATGAACCGCGTTCGGAAGTCGAAGTCGGTGAGCAGGCAATCGGTCCCGCTGAGCGTCACCCCATGATGACCCGTGTTGTTGCGACTGGGCTCCGCGCGGCGGTTTGACTCCACCACCACGCCCGTCAAAGTGACGTTATGACCATTGGCGAAGATGCCGCTGTCGGCGTTGCGGATCGCCACGTTCCGCACCCAGCAATTCCGCACGCCGCGCAAGGCGATGGCGTTATAGCCCACCTCGGTGAAATGCCCTTCGTAGGGCGTCACCGGAAACTCGAACGCCAGATTCTCAATACCAACTTCCTCCACGCTGCTGGCGGCGGAAAACAGTTGCGGCTTCCAGTCCAAGCGCACGTCCCAGCGTAGCGGCCGATCCAGCCGCACGCGCCCCGATCCTGCTTCGACGGCGACCACCCGGGCCAGGAAAGTCGCGGTCAACCGACCCTCCAGGTTCTCGACCGGCCCGGAGTCTTCGGCATAGACATGCCGCGCGAGCGAATTGTCGGGCGTGTCGCGCAGCGCAAGCCGCACGTCGTCGCCAACTTGAAGGCGGTCGGCGTGGTTCACCACAAGTTCAGCGTCGCCCCGTCGAGCGGGCGCCGTAATCTCCGATAACAGGCGATTCGAGAGACTGCCTCGCACTTCGATGAATCCACCCGACCAGGAGTAATTCGAGGTCGGGCGACCGCTGGTGGTGGCGCCGGGATTGGGCTTGATTTCCTCCAGCGGCTTGGGGAAGTACATCACCGAACGGTCGGGGCCTTCGCCGTGGAGTACGGTGCGCGAGGCCTGGATCGTCAGCAAGTCGGTAATGACATACTTGCCCGCGGGGACCAGGATCGCCCGTCCCGCGGCTTCCTGCACCGCGCGACGAAAGGCGGCGGTGTCGTCAGTCTGGCCATCGCCCCGCGCGCCAAAGTCCTTGACGCTGACTTGCGGTTCGACCGCGGGCAACGGTCGCTCGCCCCGGCCATAGCCCGCATACGAGAAATCGGGCAAGCGCGACTCGGCCGACCACAATTCGCCCCGTTCACCCCAGAGTTGTGAGTGCTCGTCGGCCAGGACCGGCGGAGCCAGCAAAACCATGAGGACAAAAGCGACGGACAAACGAACAGGCAGGTGGGTTCGATGCGCGGGCATGCGGCGCCTCAAGCAGACTGATCGGCGGGAGTTGACGCGTGCAGTCCTTCCAAGGACCCGTCAACAGCCAAGAGTCTACCCTGCTCAATTCAGGATAACAAGGTCCTTTTTTGTTCCCGTGCGGCAAGATTTTATGGCGCGCCGACGGCGCACGCGGAGCGGGTTGCTTTACCCGGTCAGAGTCGCTGGCTCGGCGACCGTGGCGGCCTCGTCCCGCGTCGCGGCCGAGGTCCGTGGCTGGGGCGCGTCGCTGGTGTTGATTCCCAACCACCGCGCCGCGATGGGCACGGTCGCCCCCGGCACCAACGAACTCACGACGACCACGAAGAATACCAGGTCGAACACGTCCAGCGCTTCGACCAGGTGCGCCGGCTGCCCCGCGGAGCGCAAGACCGGCACGGTGGCCAAAACGATCGGCACCGCTCCGCGCAGCCCCACCCAAGCGATGAACACCTTCTGCCGCCAATCAAAACGAAACGGCGCCAGGCATAAGAGCACCGTTAGCGGGCGGGCCACCAACGCCAGGATCAGCGCCAGCGGCAATCCCACCCAAGCCGCCTTCGGCAGATGAGAAGGCGTGACCAACAGGCCCAACAGCAGAAACATCGACACTTGCGATAACCACGAGAGCGAATCGTGAACGCGCAACAACTGGGTGCGACTGCGCAAGGGAGTGTTGCCCACGATCATTCCCGCAAAGTACGCGGCCAGAAAACCGCTGCCGCCAAACAATGAAGGCGCGCCAAAGGCGACCAGCGCACAGCCCAACGTCAGCACCGGAGTCAGAGCCGGCGTGGACAGCGGCACGCGCACCAAGAGAGCGCGGGTGGCGTACCCCAACGCGACCCCAAATGCCGCACCAACGACCAACTGATGCAGCACTTCCAAACCCAGCGAAACCGCCGACACCGGCTCGCCCAGCATGTGCGAGGTCATGGCCAGCGTCAGGATCACGGCCATCGGGTCATTCAGGCCGCTCTCCAGTTCAATGGTGTGCGCCACGCGCCGCGGCAGCGCCACGCCCTGCAGCACGCCGAACACCGCCGAGGCGTCGGTCGAGGCCACGATCGCCCCGATCAGCCAGGCTTCTTCCCACGGCAAACCCAGCGCATAGCCGCTCCAGGCCGTCAGCGACGCCACCCCCAACACGCCGACGCTGGCCAACACCGACGCCGGCCCCACGGCGCCTCGCAAGTGGCGCACGTTCGTTTGCAATCCGCCGGCAAACAACACCGCCGAGAGGGCGATCGTGCCCGCCGTATAGGCCAGCGGGAACTGGTCGAACTCGATCCCGCCCAGGCCATCGCAACCGGCCAGCACGCCGACGGCCAAGAACATGAGCGACACGGGCAGACCAAACCGCGCCCCGACGCGACTCAGCACGCAGCTTGCCGCAAGCAGCAATCCGCCCACCGTCATCACAAGCGCCGTCAACTCCGGCACATCCAAATCCATCAGAACACCCTTGCACCGTGGTTCGTGCGTTAGCTCGGTTATGGCTCAAGATGAAAGACTTCGGCCCGCCGGCGGAACGTCTGAACTCTCAGACATCCGGCTCCGACGAACCATCCCATAAGCCGTGGCGCCGCATGGCGACGATCTTGTAGTTTGCGTTCTATTTTCCGGCAGGCAACCGACCGCGGCTTCGGCGTGCGACTTTTTCTTTTCAAGCGGTCACGGCCGCAATTCGTGTGCTAGGGTTGGAGCGTGTTTCTTGCCACTTTTCCGGAGATGTCCGTAATGCCTGACACCGCTACTTTGCCAGCGACGCTGACCGAATGCGAAATTCAAGAGCTTGCCGCGCAGTGGTATCGCAAGCTGGACGTTCATGCGCCGCTGGTGGAGTTGCTCCCGCTGGTGGACGAAAACGCCGAGATGAAGTTTCCCGAAGCCACGCTGCGGGGCCTGGCCGACTTCGAGAGCTGGTACGAGCGGGTGATCCGGATTTTCTTCGACGAAGTCCATACGCTTAAGAGCGTCGTGGTTGAACCGACCGAGGACGGCGCCCAGGTCAAAGTGATCGTGCATTGGGAAGCCAGCGTGTGGAATCCTCCGGCCGCCAACAGCCAACGCATTTCGCTGGACGCCTATCAAACCTGGACCGTTCGCCGAAGCGATGCGACTGGCCAACCGGTCATCGCGCAGTACACCGTCGATGAATTGGTGTACGACGAAACTTCGGCCCGGCTGTAGGCCCCCCCTCGTCTTTCCAACGTGATCTACTCGCGCCGCGCGCGGGGGATGAACGCACTCGCAGAGAGGTTGTGAATTTTTCGGCAAGGATCTTCCGCCAGCGCCGCGCGTGGCGGTTCGACGGAAAGAAAGTCCCGCTCGGCAAGCGGGACCTACCAAAGACTCACAACCTCGGAACGAATGCGCCGCAATGATTTGAACGCACCCTCTACCTTAGGAGATTTCTTATGTCCACGGCGACCTTGGCGTCGGTCAGCAATGTTCCCGATACGCAACTTGGCCGGCTCTACGAAGAGCACATTCGGCTGATTCTGGAAAAAGACATCGAAGCGATTCTCGACCAGTACACCGACGACGCGGTGTTGATCAGTAGCTTCGAAAAGGCTCCGCGCTACTTCCGCGGCCGCGAGGAACTGCGCGAGCACTTCCAAGGCATCCTGGGCATCGAAGGGCTGCAAAGCGAAGTCGCGTTCTGGGCCGAGACCGAGAACCCGCAAACGCTGATGGTGGTCGAAGCGATCACGCTCCAAGCCGGCGGCAGCGAGGCCCGCATGCGTTTCGCCGATAGCTGGGTTCTGCGCGACGGCAAGATCGCCATTCACTTCGCCGGCATGGTCCAATACCCCGATGGCTCTCTCGCGTAAAAAAACGAAATTGCAAATTGCAGATTGAGAAAAACTTCTCATCGTGCAGTGATTCTTGCAATTTGCAATTTGCAATTTTGCATTTCCCCGCCCTGCCTTCCTCCCTCACCTAAACTTCTCCCGCCATGAAATACAAACTTCTTGGGCGCAGCGGCTTGCGCGTTTCGGAACTTTGCTTGGGTTGCGCCACGTTCGGCGTGAATTGGGGGCCGATCGGCTCCGATAAGCGCGAGAGCGGCCGGATTTTTGACGCCTTTGTGGAAGCGGGCGGCAACTTCTTCGACACCTCGAATCGCTACCAGGAAGGGCAGTCCGAGCAGTTCCTGGGGACGTTCATCCAGCCCGAGCGCGATCGGTACGTGGTGGCCACCAAGTACTCGCTGCACGACGGCATGACCGACGGCCGCGATCCCAACGGCTGCGGCAATCATCGCAAGAACCTGGTTCGCTCGGTCGAAGGCAGCCTCCGACGGTTGGGGACCGACTACCTGGACCTGCTGTGGGTTCACATCTACGACTACACCACGCCCATCGACGAGATGATGCGAGCGCTGGACGACCTGGTGCGGCAAGGCAAGGTGCATTACGTGGGCGCGTCGAACTTCCCCGCGTGGTGGATGGCCAAGGCCAATACCTTGGCCGACTTCCACGGCTGGACGCCGTTCGTGGCCACGCAGTTGGAGTACAGCATTGTCGAGCGTTCCTGCGAACCGGAGTTCTTGCCGTTCGCGCACGAGATGGACATTGCCCTGGTCGCATGGTCGCCGCTGGCCGGCGGCATGGCGACCGGCAAATACAACCGCGGCGACTTGGACCCGAGCCAGCCGCAACGCCTGACCGACGAGATCGACGCCCAGAAGCGCCACTACTGGCACGCCATGACCGCCCGCAACCTGCGGATCATGGAACAGGTCAACCAGATTGCCGACGAGATCGGCCGGCCCACGGCGCAAGTGTCGCTGCGGTGGCTGATGCAGCAAAAGGTGGTGACGCTGCCGATCTTCTCGGCCCGCACGCTGGAACAGGCCCAAGAGAACCTGGGCTGCGTCGATTTTGAACTCACCGCCGAACAGATGCAGGCCCTGACCGACGCCAGCAGCCCCGCGATTGGCTCGATCATGCCCCAAGTGGGGCCGTACCCGTATCCGATGCTGGAGTACGGCAGCCCCGCGCTTCCCGAGTTCTACTCGCGGTATCTACTGTTCGGTCAGGTCGAGCAGCAGATCGTCAACCACCGCCGCGTGTTTCCCTACCAATACCATCGTCAACCGCAGGCAACGGCGCCGGTCGACGACCCCGTCCCGCAGTTGGTGGGCTAAAATCGGCGTGGCGCGCCGCATGCGCCATACGACTTGGTTCTCCGGGACCGACACAACGCCTCACCGGCGGGTTCCCTCCGCTTGCGGTTTCGCGCCGCAAAACCGCAAGCGAATCGTCGACCGGACGGCAAGACGCTCTCCCCTTATCCCTCTCCATTCACAGCAGGCGACATATGAGCGAGGCAACTTCCTTCGATTACATTATCATTGGCGCCGGTTCGGCGGGTTGCGTGATCGCCAACCGCTTGAGCGAAGACTCCGCGGCTCGCGTGCTGCTTCTGGAAGCGGGCCGGCCCGATAACAAGTCCGAGATTCACGACCCCACCGGCTTTGTCAAGCTGCTGGGTTCCGACGTGGATTGGAAGTACAAGTCCGAAGCCGAACCAGGGTTGGCCGGACGGCGCATTTACCTGAACCGCGGCAAGACGCTCGGCGGCACCAGCGCCACCAACGCGATGATCTTCATTCGCGGGCATCGGCTGGACTTCGACCATTGGAACTACCTGGGCAATGAAGGCTGGAGTTACGACGATGTGCTGCCCTACTTCAAGCGGTCCGAAGACAACGAACCCGGCCCTTCGCCTTTCCGCGGCGTTGGCGGCCCGGTCAGCGTCCGCAATTACGCCTCCTACGCGCAGCCTTCGCCCGCATCGCAGGCATTTGTGCAGGCCGGCGTTGAAATGGGCTTCCGCGGCGGCCCCGATTGGGACTTCAACATCGACGCGGCCGAAGAATCCACCGGCTTCTACCAGTTCAACATCACCCGCGACGGCCGGCGGTGCAGCACCGCGGTGGCGTACCTCAAGCCGATTCTCGACCGGCCGAACCTGACCGTCTGGACCGAGGCCCAGGTGACGCGGTTGGTGTTGGAAGGCAACCGCGTGACGGGCGTCGAACTGCTGCACGAGGGGCAACAACGCTCGGTGCGCTGCGACCAAGAGGTGATCGTCAGCGCGGGCGCGTTCGACAGTCCCAAGCTGCTGATGCTCTCGGGCATCGGCCCGGCGGAAGAACTTCGGCGCCACGGCGTCCCGGTGCAAGTGGAGCTTCCCGGCGTCGGCCAGAACTTGCAAGATCACTTGCTCATGCCGATCATCTTCCGGTGCAAGCAACCGCAGCCCGTTCCCCAGTTGCTGGCCGAGGGCGGCTTGCTCACGCGCACCCGCGGCGGCCTGGGCGCCGCCGCACCGGATTTGCAAATCAACTTTAACGCCACCATCCCGCAACTGCTGCCGCGAGATTGCCCGCCCATCGGACCGAGTTTTACGTTCATTACCATTCTCGTCCGCCCGCAAAGCATCGGCCACGTGACGTTGCGCGGCGGCGACCCCTTCGCGGCGCCGGTGATTCAAGAGAACTACCTGCAATGCGAGGCCGACATGCAGGTGCAGCTTAAAGCGATTGAGTTGTGCCGCAGCCTGGTCCAGACACGCGCGTTTGCCGATCTGTACGACGGCGAGGCGCTCCCCGGTCCCGGCCGGAGCGAATCGGAACTGCGGCAGTACGTGCGGTCGCACGCTTCGACCATCTGGCACCCCGTTGGCACGTGCAAGATGGGCCGCGACCGCATGGCGGTGGTGGACCCGCAACTGCGCGTGCATGGCGTGGAAGGATTGCGGGTGGCCGACGCCTCGATCATGCCCGCCATTGTGAGCGCCAACCCCAACGCGGCGATCATCATGATTGGCGAGAAAGCCGCCGACTTGATCAAGAACACACCGGCCACACCATCCTCGGAACGCGCCGCCGTGACCAACCCGCTTTCGTGGCGCTGCGAACATCCGCAGGTCAAAGAATCGGCGATGCACGCCTGAGAGGCTGTGAACGTATGGTAGGTCCCGCCTGCCGGGCGGGACCTTCCTAGAAGATCGCAGGCTGAAAGAAGGTCCCACCCCGCAAGCGAGACCTACTTTGCGAAAGATTCACAACCTCTAACGAATTACCGAATCCTGGCGAGCGCCCGGCGTAAGCCGGCTGATGGCGCCACGCTGGAAGGCATTTCAATCAGGCGGCTGGCGTTCCCCGTTTGCCAAGAGAGCCAGAACCGAACGCATCCCGCCCGCGTTGTTTCTCACCCAAGGAACGAATTCATGACACCCGCCGCCTTTGCCCACGTGGGGCTGACCTGCCAGGACCCGATCGCGATCGAACGGTTCTACACCAAGCACTTTGGCTTCCGCCGAGCGCGGGTGGTAAGCCTGGGCGAGACGCAGATCGTGTTCCTCAAGTCGGGCACGATGTACCTGGAGCTATTCCAGGCGACTGAGAAATCGCCCACGCCGCCGCCCGAGAACGACGGTCCCGCCTGGCCGGGAGTGCGACATCTGGCGTTCCAAGTCGACAACGTCGACGCGAAGCTGGCCGAGCTTGGCGCGGAAGCCCGCGTGACGCTTGGCCCCTTCAACTTCCACGACTTCATCCCCGGCTGGCGCACCGCCTGGATTGCCGACCCCGAGGGGAACATCGTCGAGATCACCCAAGGCTTTGTCGATCAAGACAACCCACCACCGCTGAAGTAGGAAAGAGGAGTCAGGGGGCAGGCGTCAGGAGTCAAGGGCGCTAAGACAGATCGTTTGAAACCATCGTTCGGATTCCTGACTTCGGTCTTCTAAAACGGCTTCACGAACGTCAACGTGGCGATCGTGCCTTCCGGGCGATCCACCGCGCCGAACTCGCGCCAAAAACGGAAGTGGTAGCCGAAGTTGTACTCGGTCGAGAAGTATTGCACTTCTGGCCCCATGGCGAACACGCGGTCGCGGACGTTCTCGTAATTGATGGCGCTGCCGTGGTCGAGGGTGGTCTGCCAGGAACAGTAGCCCGAGACGCCGATGTCCAGCACCTTGTCGAAGTTCCGCGCCACGCCCCACTCGAACGAGAAGTTTTGGCCCGGCGTCAGGTCTTTATCGTGTCGCTCGGTGGGAATCTCGTACCGCGACAACACCGACGCCGACCAGGTGCGTTCTTCGTCCAGGTAGTACGTGCCCGCCGCGCCCACGTAGTGCGTCCAAAACGCCTTGCCGGGCAGCGCGGGGCGATGGTCGCTGCGCTCGGCGGTCGGAACGAACAGCCCGTACACAAAGCCGAAGTCATATTGGGGCATGTGCCATTCCAGAATGAACGGCTCCAGGTTCAGATCGGCCACCTTGAACTCGGTGTCTTCCACGCCCAGCGCGGTCATGCGGATGTCGATCACCGCCAGCGGCACGACCGCGTTCCAAGAGTAATTGGCGCCGAAAATCTCATACTCGGTCACGTGCACAAAGCGGTGGACGTTGGCGAAGGCGGCAATATCAAAACCCATCGGCCCGCCGCCGGGCGCGGTCGCCTCGTCGCCGTCGGGACCGATCAGGCGGTCCGACTCATACAGTCGGTTATACGTCAGCCAGTATCGTCCCGGCGGCGGGACGGTGCCAGCCTTGATGCCCGACGTGCCATTGGGATACGGCGTGGTTTCCTGCGCCGTCGCAGGAGCGGGAACGACCATCGCGCCGGCCGCTATCGCCGCCACGAGCCAAAGGGCGTAACTTGCTCGCTGCATCAACCTTGTCCCGCATCCTGCATGGAGATAACGAAGAAGTGAACCGCGGTAGGCCGCCGGAGCACGTCGCGCACGGAGTCAACGCGCGGCTCCGGCGACCCACCTTTGCGGTTCAACGCCACGTTGTCATGGACCGCATCTCTTAGAATCGCACGCGAAGGCCAAACTCCACCGAGTGGTGCTGCGCGCCGTCAGGATTGAACGTGGGAGCAAAGTTCGCAAAGGGCGAGCTGGAGAACGTCAGGTCGTCGCCGTCGAAGTAGCGATACCCCGTGAAGAACTCGGTGCGCTCGCCAATCGGGCGGCTGGCGCCCACGCGGAACTGGTATGCAAACTCAAAGTCGCTGGTGCTATTGACCGACTGGCCGGCAAAGGGGGCGCCGGCGGTGTCGAAGAAGTCCGGGTACAGGCTGTTGATTTCCGATTGATACGTGCCCAGCCCGGCGCCCACGTAGGGAGTCCAGAGCGTAAAGGGCAACTGAATGTCGTGATAAATGTTGAACATCAAGGCCCGCACGCTCACGTTGCCCGAGGCGTTCGAGGGGCCAATTCCAATGGCATTCAAATCGGCGCCGCTACCGGCCCGCTCGACCTCGTTGTTCATGAAGGAGTATTCGACCTCGACGCGGAACAGATCGAAGCGGTATCCCAACGCCCCGTTCGCCGCAAAGCCGTCGTCGAACTCCAGGAACACCAGCGGATCGTTGACTTCGTGTACGTCCTCGCGATGTTGCCACCCGCCGCTAAGGCTCAAGTACCACCGATCCTGGCAGCGAGGCCCCGCAAAGCACGGTTGGCAGCAGGTCGTGGGGACGCACGCTTCACAGGCGCCGCACGAACCGCAAGAGGCATACGAACCGCACGCCGCGGCGGGAGCGGCCGCGGCAGGCCCGACAGGGGCGAGCGGGGCTGCTTCCAACGCAAAATCCGCTTCGCCCGGATAACCTCCTTCGCCCGGATAATTACCTTCGCCCGGATAACTACCTTCGGACGGATAACCCTTGGCGGCGCCGTTAACGTTCTCGGCCGTGGCCCGATAGTTGGTGTAGTACGCGGAAGAGGCGTTATCCGCGGCCTGAGGCAGGGGCCGTAAGACCACGCCGTTTTGTGCCTGCGCTGGAGCCATCATTCCCGTGAATAGTCCCGCGCAACTCACGCTTGCCGCCATGAGGGCGCGCCGCAGCACGACTCCTGTGCAACCCATAAGACGTTCCTTTCCCTGGATGTCGAAAATATAGATCCCTGCCGCGTGGTCCGAGCAACTTGCCCTGGACGCACCAGGCCGGGTGATGCCCTTAGGGTGCGTATGAACCGAGAAAGCCGTCATGGAGTCGGAAATATACGACCATCCTGCATGGTCGATCGCCGCATGTCCGCGCTCTCGTCAGCGGTCGCGAGATACATCGTCCCGAGAAACCACGGCTCTCAAGCCGTTCGCGCGCATTTGAAGTTGGCGGGGCCGCCGCGGTTCCGATGATCCCTGATGTGTGCGCTGCACGGACAACGCCGCGCGCACCAGCGCTGCGGGATGCGCCGATCATCGCCAACGCGCCGCCCACTCGGTAGAGCGGCCAACGCACGCCCGCCGATGGGAACAACATTTCGCGCGGGCGAACGCTTGCTGGCGCGGACCGGATCGCGCGGCGCCATCGATATACGCCGCGCGTCTCTTCGCGCCTGCCCCACCAATGCACCCGCGACTACGCCACCAGTTCCGCCGTGGGACGCGGCTGGCGGTTCTTGGCGGAGAGCAACTCGATGATCTTCCGCGCAAGCAAATGGCAATGCTTGCCGGTGCGGGCGGTAACCAGATCGCCATCCACCACCACGTCTTCGTCAACAAACTGGGCGCCATAGGCCAGGGCGTCGCCATGCAGGTTATTATGGCACACCAGGCGCCGGCCGCGAACCAACTCGGTCGCCGGCGCGGCAAGCCACAGACCGTGGCAAATGATCCCTTTCAGGATGTTGGGGTTGGCGAACGCCCGCTTCAGGAACGCCGTGGCGGGAGGCAGCTTGTTCAGGTCTTCGGTGTACCGGAGCCGATCGGCCACCATCCCCGAAGGAACGATGATTGCGTCAAAGGCGGCAAGTTCGGCATCGTCGATGGTTTCAAAACTTTCGCGACAAGTGAACGGCGCCCGATATTCGTGCCCCTGGAAGGTGATCGAGGGATTTCCCCACAGCCGGCTCAGGAAATGCACGTCGGCGCCTTCCTCCACAAAGCGAAAATCGTAGTAGAAAATCTCGTTCTCGAAGAAATCGCCTTCGATCAAGATTCCGATTTTTTTGCCCGTGAGTTGCATGGTTAAATACCCGCGTAAGAAGTTGGATGATCGGTTGCCCTTGTGACGATGCACCGGCCGCAAGGGGAAATTGCAAATTGCAAATCAGGAATTGAGAATTTCAAATTGAAGAAAGAAGCAAGTCCGCAATGCGTACTACACATCAATTTGAAATTCACATTTTGCAATTTGCATTTCCCTATCCGCGGCCGCTGGCTCACTGTCCGCAGCGCACGCCTACCGCGTCGGGACGCACGTTGCCTTCCACCACCACGTCCAAAAGGAACGGCCCAGCATGATCCAGGGCCTGGCGGATCGCTGGACCAATCTCGTCGGGAGTGGCCACGCGCGCCGCGGGCACGCCCATGGCGCGGGCCATCTCGGCGAAGTTCAATTCGGGCTTCGAGAGATCAAAGCTCAGCGGGAAATCGTGCGGCGCCACGCCTTGCTCGCGCCAGTATTGCGAGATGTTCAATTGCAACAGCCGGTACGAGCGGTTATTGCACACCACGAACTTGGCGCCCACGTTATGCCGCGCCGCCGACCACAGGGCTTGAATGGTGTACATGGCCCCGCCGTCGCCAGTGAAGCCCAGCACCGTCTTGTCGGGCATGGCCAGCTTCAGGCCAATCGCCCCGGGAATGCCCACTCCGAGCGATCCGCCGCGGGTCTGGAAGAAGTGGCCCGGCCGCGTGGGCGGAAGGTAGCGCGTCAGGGCGGGCGAGCTGGTTAACGCCTCGTCAAACACCACCACGTCTTCGGGCAACTGCGGCGCCAACTCTTCCATGAACCGAGAGAAGTGCAGCGGCGTGGCGTTACGATCTTGCTGATCGCGGGCAAGCTCCGCCTGCCGCGTTGCTTGCTTCTCGGCGGTAAAGGCCGCCACGCGGGCCGCGGCCGCTTGACGCTGTTCCGGCGTGAGCAAGCCGCGGAGCGCTTCGGCCAGCCGCGCCAGCGTCAGCTTGGGATCGCTGACCAGTCCCAAATCGACGGGGTGGTTCTTGGCAATCTCGTAGGCGTTCAGGTCGATGTGAATCGTCTTGGCGCCGGGCGCGTATATGTCTTCCAACGAAGGAAAGACCTCGGGCAACATATAGGTGCCGACCACCAGGTTCGCATCGCCGCGGCGAGTAATCGGCAAGCTATGCTCGGCGAACATGTGCCCGGTCTGACCGCGATACAGCGGATGGTCATAGCTCATATTCAGCTCGCCCGCGTCGGCGCCCCAGACTTCGGCGCCAAGCAGTTCCGCCACTTCGACCAACTCGGCTTGCGCCCGGGAGTAGGCCACGCCGTCGCCCATGAAGATCATCGGCTTGCTTGCGGCGGCCAGCATTTGCGCCGCTTGGCGCACCAGCGCGTCGTCGGGCGCCACGCGCGTCGAGGGAATCGATGTCGGCCGCACCGGCTCGACCGCCAGGCAATCCAGCACGTCCTGCGGCAGACACACGTACACCGGCCCCATGGGCGGCGTGGCGGCAATCTTGATCGCGCGGCGCAACACCCGCAGCGTCGAGGCGGGGTCCGTCACCGCCGTGGACCACTTGGTCACGGGCTTGGCCATCGACACCAGATCGGCCGCCATTTGGGCGTCCATGGATTGATACTTCACGCCGGCATCTCCGCCGATCACCACCAGCGGCGCATGGCCGCGCATCGCCTGGTAGAGCGCGCCAATGGCGTTGCCCAGCCCCGGCGAGCTATGCAGTTGCACAACCGCCGGCTTCTGCGTGGCCCGCGCGTACCCGTCGGCGATCATCACCGCCACGGTCTCTTGCAGCGTCAGGATGTACCGCAGGCTGGGATAATCCCACAGCGCGTCCAAGAATCCCTGCTCCACCGTGCCGGGGTTGCCAAACATGAACGGCACGCCGTCGGCCGTCAGTTGATCGAGAATCGCAAAGCGGCCAGTCTTGGCGGAGGCCGGCGCGGCCGGCGGCGCGGCGGGAAAGGAAGCCGGGGTCGCATCCAATAGGGCGGACGTCATGGCAAGAAACCTTGGAAGGAGGCGGGAGGGAGTTCAAGGCAGGTCACTGGCGAGGGCAAGGGCCGCTCAGTGTGGCGCACTCGCTCCGAGGTTGTGAATGTTTTTTCAAATCGTCGTAGCGGCGGCGCTCGCGCCGCCGCTACGGAAAGATTCACAACCTCTCCGCGAGTGCGAATCCGCTCGCGCAGCGAGCGGGTCTTGCAGTTGGAACAGGGGACTTCGAGCAGGCCGTTTGCTTCGCGAACGCGAACGCACTCGCAGAGCGCGCGCCACACTACCACCCGTGGCGGCGAAGGCCGTTCTCAAGCGTTTCCACCAGCAGCCGGCCGCATTCCAAAGACGACGCCGTCGAGCGGCTGGTGATGTAGGGGTAATCCACGATCACCGAGGTCTTGTGGCCCACGTTGCCGATGAACTGCCCGGTGGGGCCGACCGCGTCGCGGAGGATGAACTCCAGCGGATAGAACGGCGTGCCGAAGTTGATCCACCCGTCGCCAAAGCCCTTCTTCGAGCCGTCCAGGGCGTGCGGCCCTTCGAAGCCCGTGCCGTCCAAGTAGTCGTAATCCAGCGGGTGGCCGGTCACGCGGCGGCCTTCCAAGAGGCTCCGCTTCTCGCGAATGTCGCGGGCGAAAGCCAGGCACGCCACGCCGTAGCATTCGGCGGCGATCGGCTTGTCGAGCTTCACAAAGCCCAGGATCAGGTCGTGCAGGCGGCTGTTGTTGGCCAGATCGACCATCGCGCCGCTGCCGCCCACGATCACCATCGCGTCGTACTTGGGCAGATCGTTCGTAACGATGTCGTCCACCCGTTGATGATAGGCTTCCATTTCGCGCAGATACTTGGGCGAACTGGGGTAGGGCCGCATCGGGACCCATTCCTTCAAGCTGCGCGGGTTGTCCATCCGGCCGGAGTACACAAAGTTGCGGACTTTCTCGGCCATCTCGGCCGTCGTCACGGGTTTGCCGAGCGGCGGGTCCACGTAGCCGGGGTCCATGCTCACGGTCAGGGCCGTCGGCTTCTGGCCGGTCGGCGTAAGAAATTCAACCTGATACCCGGCGTTGTCGCAGGCTTCCAGCGGACCAATCAGCTCTTCGCCCCAATAACCCCATTCCGATACGACGAACAAGATGTTCTTCACGTTGATGCTCCTGGCAGGAAGGTTTGCGCTGGCCAGACGGTCAGCAAGCGGAGGGAGACACGGCACGCGACCCCACGGCACAAGAAGGCCGGACGGCGGGTAGGGGGATCGGTTCGAGAACGCCGGGCCGATGGACGACTGCCCTGCCCATCGTCGCCCAGGAATCCCTTTGCCCAAAGCGGCTGGCCGTTAAGGTCGTGCAACTCTACCACGCTTGTTGCACGATGCCCCGCGCGGACCGGCGCCGACCAAGAAAACAACGCAAAACGCCACGGCGCCGCCGTCGTGTTCCGCGCCCTGGCTACGACCGTTGCAATCCCGACTCCGCGAACCAGGCCCCTGCGTTGGTTGCGCGCGGCTCGGCCAAGATCAGTCGCGCCGGAATTGCGACTCCCGCGGGCCTTGGTATTGCACCTGCATTTCGGGCGTGGGGACCGGAACGTGGCCGCGATGAATCGACTCGACGCCCGCAATCACCATGCCCGAGGTCAACAGCGTGCGCTCCACGGGATACGCAGCGCGATTTTCCAGCACCAGGTCCTCGATGTGACGCACCAGCGGGTTGAAGAAGTCGGCGGTCGTGGCGCTCTGGCCCGGCATGGGCAAGTACATCTGGCAGGAGATAATCTCGTCGGTGTCCTGCCGCAGGCCGGCGTAATTGAAATCCTGGATCGGGGCCAGGAAGAGCGTGGTGCGAAAGCCGTCGCGATGCTCGATCAAGTACGCCAGCGTGTTGGGAAGCGTCTGGCGCGCCCATTCGAACGTTACCCGATCGACCGGGTAGCCGCCCTGCACCGGCAAGTTGTGGCTGCGGCAGAGAGCCGCCACCATCAAGCGGCGGGTCGTCTCGCGCTCCGGCGCCGCGAGCGTTTTCCAGAGTTGCTCGCCGCGCAGGGCGTGCACGCTGGCGATGCCGACTTCGCCGCCGCGCCGCCGCTCCGACATGCACTGCGCGGTTTCCAACCCGTGAAAGTCGTAGCTGTCGGGACCGCCGTAGCCCACGCACACGCTCTCGGCCAGAGGAACGTTAAACGGCATGTCGATCGCCGGCAACCGCCACGTCACCGGCAAGGAAGAACCCGCCAGAAAAGGAAAGCCCAGGCGCTGCGAGTCGGCCACCATTTCGGCGCAGCGGGCCCACGTGGTGGAAAGGTGCTTGTCGTTGAAAACGGGAACCGACCGGCCGCTCGCCTCGAAGACTTTCACCACCTCCTTGAACCATTCGTAGCGCGGATAGAGCTTTTGCCCTTTCTCGTTGGTCGGATAGTCGCCGTGTTCCGCAATGATCACGACCCCGTCCACCGCCAGTTTGGACCCGCCCAGCGTCAACGCTTCGGCAATTGTGGAATACTGCCGCAGATTGTGCCGCTGGATACGGTCCCGCGCCAGGTCGCCTTGCGGAAACTGGTCGATATAGACCGACGCCACCTCGACGCGCGGCGCCACCCACGCTCCGCGCCAGGAGTAACCCAGCGTCAGGCGATCAAGAAAGTGCTGCGCGTGCGAATGCCGCTTCACTTCCGTTCCCAGGAAGGCGATCTTCTTGCGAACCGAGGATGCAGCATTCACCGTGGTGGCGGCAAGACCGGTGGCGGTTGCCGCCAGGAACGAGCGTCGCGAAAGCATGCGCCTGCCTCCTGTATGTTTGCCAAAGGCTACGTCCGGAAGCCGCCCATCGTAAACCGCGACGAAGCCAAGTGCAAACTTCCGAGGTTGTGAATCGTTCCGTAACGGCGGTGCTCGCGCCGCCGCCACGACGGAAAACCAAACCTTCACAACCTCTCAGAGGTTAGGGCAAACGTCCGCACAAGGCCGACATGCTTACCAACCGTAGCGGTAGGACGGCCGATGCACATGCGGGTTCAGGTGCACGTGCGGACGATACGGCGCATAGGGCCGCAAGTGGAAACCGCCGTCGTACGGGCCGTACACACGCGGGCTGAGGTGCACGTGCGGGCGATACGGCGCATAAGGCCGCACGTGGAAGCCCCGATGCGGACGCGCATCGGCGATCGAGCCAAAGGCGAACACACCTGCGGCCACGGTGGCCGCGACAAGCAGAGATTTTCCCCACGAAAACATAAGACTGCTCCTTTCGGTCGTGATTGCCGGTCAAGACGTACGCGGCGCGGACTTCCCCCGTTGGAAGTCCTCTCCCTTAGTTACCGCAATCCGCCTGTCTTTCCCGACAAGCCCAGGGGCAAAATCGGCACAGTCGGCAAGATGCGATACGGTTGAATGGGTCGGATCGGGGCCTCTTGGTTGCGAAACGACGCTGGGGACGTCACAATCGAAAACTCCGAACCCCGCCCGGCGCGGCCGGCGGACTTTGCATTCGTCGCCGCGGCGAGCCAACCACCGCGTTCTTCGCATTCCTTGACCTTGGAGCAAGCCATGTCGCATCTTACGCGCCGCCGATTTTTGGAAGACTCTCTCCTTGCCACGGCGGCGGCGGCCGCCGCGGCGGCGCCAAGCTCTCTGCTGGCGGCCGAGGAAAGCACGAAGCCCGGTCCCAACGAGAAGATTACGGCCGCCATCATTGGCTGCGGCATTCGCGGCAAGCAGCACGCCAGCGAATTGGCCCGTCTGGCGGACTGCCACGTCGCTTACGTTTGCGATCCCGACCGCGATCGGGCCGCCGAAGTCGCCGCACAACTCGTGGAAAAAGGCCGTCCGGCGCCGAAAGCGGTGCAAGACCTGCGCACGGTTTACGACGACAAATCGGTCGATGTGGCCTTCATCTGCGCGCCCAATCACTGGCACGCGCTGGCCGCCATCTGGGCGATGCAGGCGGGCAAAGACGTCTACGTTGAGAAGCCCGTCAGCCACAATGTGACCGAGGGGCGCCGCATGGTGCAGGTCGCCCGTAAACTCGGCCGCATCTGCCAAGGCGGGACGCAAAACCGCTCCAGCGGCGGCTGGATCGGAGCGATGCAATACATCCACGACGGCAAGCTCGGCGACGTGAAACTCGCCCGCTGCATTCACTACGGCCGGCGCGGCTCGATCGGCGGGCCGACCAAGTGTGAGATTCCCGCGAGCGTGGACTACAACCTCTGGCTTGGCCCGGCGGCGAAGGTCCCGCTCACGCGGTCCAAGTTCCACTACGACTGGCACTGGGTCTGGAACACCGGCAACGGCGAGCTAGGCAACAATAACATTCACTACATGGACCTCTGCCGCTGGGGGCTGGGTGTGACGGGCCTGGGCCGCTCGGTGATCAGCTATGGCGGGCGACTCGGCTACACCGACGCGGGCGAAACGCCCAACACCCAGGTTTGCGTCTTTGACTTCGGCGACAAGACCATTCTCTCGGAAACCCGCGGACTGAAGACCGGGCCGTTCCACGCCAACTTCGCGGGCGGCTGCATCTTCTACGGGACCGAAGGAATCATCGCCAGCGGTTCGCTCTTTGACCTGGAGGGGAATCTCGTCCGTAAACTGGAAGGCAAGGGGGAAAACCACTTCGCCAACTTCCTCAAAGCCGTCCGCAGCCGCAAGACCTCGGACCTGAACGCCGAGATTCTCGAAGGTCACCAATCGACCGCGCTGTGCCATATCGGCAACATCTCGTATCGGCTGGGCCGCGAAGCTTCACCGAGCGAGATTCAAACGCAAATGGACAAGCTGAACGCGCACGACGCAGCGCGGGAAACCTTTGACCGCACCGTTCATCATTTGGAGGAGAACGAAATCAACCTGGGCAAAACGCCCCTGACGCTGGGCGCGGCGCTGCGACTTGATCCCGAGCGCGAGGCGTTTCTTGACAACCCCCAGGCCGACGCGCTGTTGACCCGCGAGTACCGAGCGCCCTTCGTCGTCCCGGCCGAAAACGAAGTGTAAATTCGAGCCAGATTCGCCAAGTAGGCCCCGTCTGCCCGACGGGGCCTACCTCCTTTCTGAAGCTCGTTTCTCCATCCTGAGCGCCGCACACGCGGGCCGAAAGCGGCCAGGAATTGCCGCACTCCAAAGGATGTTCCGCATTGCAAAGGTCGCTTTCCATTGGCCTCGACCGATTTTTTTCGTCAACCTGGCGCGGCATGGTATGAGTAAGAGGCCATGGTACAATCAAGGCAAAAACCGTGGCCAACTGCCGTCTGTGTGAAGGAGGCCCCCGACGATGAGAATTCGCCGAATTCTACTGCCGCTGGACTATAGCGACTGGGCCGCCGAGGCGACGCGCATCGCCTGCGATCTGGCCCGCCAATATGACGCCGAGTTGCACGTGCTGCATGTGATCGAGCCGTGGCAGCCGGCCGCCATGCATTCCACCGAACCTTACCCCACGCAGCGGGCCGAAGCGGAGTTGGCCAAATTCGCGCTGCCCGACGCAGGCTCCAAAACGCCTTGCCGCGCGATTCGCGTGGGGAACGATGCCTCTCCCGAGATCATTCACTACGCGGAACAGCAACGGATTGACTTGATCGTGATGGGAACCCACGGCCGAACCGGCGTGTCGCGGTTGCTGCTCGGGAGCGTGGCCGAGAACGTGGTCCGTCATGCTCCCTGCCCCGTGCTCCTGGCGCGCCCTCATCCGGAAGGAACGCCTCCGCCCGACGACGAGACGTAGGCCCCAAGGCTTGTCGCCTGGAAGCAGGCGCGCGAGCCGATGCTTCTCAAGCCCCGCGCCCTCCTAGTGCGCTTTTCACCAAGGCATGACGACTTCCATGTAGGTCACTTGTGGAGCAAGCGACCTACATTCAAGGCGTCATACGACGCGGGGCGCGGGTTAGATGATTCCCGCCAGCTCTTGCAGCAGGCGCCAGTTCTCCAGGCGGTCTTGTTTGGCGGCTTGGAGAGTTTCTGAGGGGTTGCCGTCGTGGTCGAAGTGCTTGGAGAAGCGGCCTTCGCTGCGGGCGAAGTCAAGGAAGGTGACTTCTTCACTCGTTTTGGGATTGACGTACCAGTCGTCCTTGAGCGCGGGATTGCCTTGCAGCGAAAGACGTTCGCGAATGCGGTCGCCTTTGCGGGGATCGAACAGCATGAGCGGGAAGGCGCGGCTATCGACCGCCAGGCGAGCCTGGTCGTGGGCCATGTTGTCGGCCACGCCATGCTCGGGCTGGCAGGTGGTGTAGCAACTAATCAAGGCCGGGCCGTCGAACTCCAACGCGCCGAGGACCGCCTTATAAAAATGGTTGCTATGGGCGCACGTGGTTTGCGCCACGAAGGTGCGCGGGTGCATCATGGCGATCTGGGCGATTTCCTTGCGTCGCTCTTGTTTGCCGTCGATCTTCTTGCCGTGAATGCTCATCTTCGTGTTCTGCCCGGTGAAGGTGCTGGTTGAGGCTTGCCCGCCGGTGTTGGAGTAGACCTGCGTATCGAGCACGAAGACCTTAATGTTCATGCCCGAGGCCAGCATGCGCGAAAGCGACTGGAAGCCAATGTCGAACATGGCCCCGTCGCCGCCGATGCACCACAGCGGCTTGTCCTGCCAACCCATTTGGTCCCAGCGGGCACGCACGCCCATGGCGTCGGCCGGGGCGTTTTCAAACAGCGAGTTCGTCCACGGCACGAGGTAGGGGTTATAAGGATAGGTTGAGGTGTAAACCGTGTTGCAGCCGGTGGCGGCCACGATGCCCCACTGATCGCCGTAGCGGGCGCCGGTGGCGGCGCAGAGCATGCGCAGCGCGGTCCCTTCGCCGCAGCCGGCACAGGAGCCGGCCCCGCCAGTGTAGATGTGGGCGTTTTCCTTGAGCATCATATCGATGAGCAAGTTCTCGTTGATGTACCGCTCGTCGGACGGCCCGAAGTTCTTGAACAACCGGTGCGTCTTGCGGACGTTCTCCATCACTTTGTCGTTCTTGGGCGCCATCTTCAGGGCGTGGTCGTCGCACACGGTGACGCACTCGGCGCAGCCCTTGCACTTGCTGGGGTCGATGATGATCGCGAACATTCCCCCTTCCTGCCCTTTCTTTTGCGGCCCTTCGTAATACTTGCGGGTCTTAGCCCACTGGGCGGCGAACATCCGGCGGTCATGCTCGTTGTCGATCGCCGCCAGTTTCGCTTCACACTCCGACGCCGAAAGCACCTTGCCCAGGATCGCCGTGTCGGGGCACTCGGTCACGCAGTCCATGCAAGCCGTGCATTTGTCCGACATGTAAATCGGGATTTCCGGCGCCACGTAGCTGAAGTCGCGCAGGCTGGCCGTTCCAGCCGGAACAAGCGACCGGGCCAAAGAAAGGTCGGCGGGCAATTCCTTTTCTCCATGGCCTTCCTCATAGCCGTGGATGATGCGGTTGTTAAAGTCGTCCACGTCCAAGACCGGCAGACTGACCTTGGGGTAGGGCTTGTCGACCAGGGTCCCGTAGGAGTTGTTGTTGAACGGGTCGCGGGCGCTCGCGTCGTTCATCGAGCAGGTTTTTTCTTCGACGGTGGCCATGATGGGCTCCTCGTTTGAGAGCATGGTTCATTCCCTGTGACGACACTCCGCGTCCGGCACATGCGTTCCCACGCCAGGCGTGGGGACGAACAAGTCTTCGACCTTCGACCCTACCTCGGTTTCGGTTTCCCGTTGTCTTGTTGGATCAGCTCTGGCGGAATCTCTTGCATTTGGCTGTAGCCGCGCTTGACGCAGGTCAGGTTGTCTTGCACCACTTGCTCGCCGCGTTTGCCGAAGTATTTGCGCAGGGCTTTCTCCACGCCCGCGTACACGGCCTGGTCGGTCATGCCGCTTTCGACCGCATAGGGCGTCAGGTGGAGAAACGCCCCCAGCAGCACAATGCCTTGCATGCGCATTTGCAGGTCGGCTTCCGAGGCCGCCTCGCGGGCGATCTGGACCATGTCGATGAAGAACACGCGGAGGCGTTTGTCTCGGATGGTCTGCTGATGAAAAGGCGGGATGCGTTTCCACACGTCGGGCGGCTCGTGCAGGTGGCTTTGCATAAACACGGCCCCGCCGTCCACCAGCCCCTTCAGCGGGTTGCCGCTGAACAGGGCGTTCGTATCGTTGAGCACCACCAGTTCGACCCGCTCCAGTTCGCTGTGCGTGTGAATGTGCGAGTCGGCGATGGTCAGGTAGTACGTGGTCGGCAGGCCCTTCTTCTCGGACCCATACTTGGGATACGCCTGCACGTCCTTACCGAACACCTGGCCGGCAATGGTGGCGATCACCTTGTTCGTGGTGACCGAGCCGTAGCCGCCCACCGAGTGGCCGCGCATCGAGAACGCGCCGCGCGGCCGCAGGTCGGGATCGTCGCTGGACTCCAAGGCCAGCGGGTGTTTGACGCCCACCACGAAGAAGTCCTGCCCGTCGTGCTGCATGTTCTTATAAATGGCGACGATGTCGCCGGGGGTTACGTCGCGGCTGCCAAGGCCCGCGGCGCCGTGGTAGATGCGGGGGATGCGGTCGATCTTCTCCAGCCCGTTCTGGCCCGTCACGGCGTCGCAGAAGGCGGCTTTGATCTCGCGCGTCAGATGGTTGCCGGTGGTCGAAAGCGGATCGTCCATTCGCTCGATCACGGTCAGCGCCTGGCAATGCCGGAGCGCTTCGATAATCCGCCGCGAGGGAAACGGCCGGAAGCAATAGATGTTCAAGCAGCCCGCCTTCACGCCGCGCTCGCGGAGATAATCCACCGTGGCCTGGGCGGTCTCCATGTAACAGCCCATGCCCACCAGGATGTATTCGGCGTCCTCGCAGCGGTACGGACCGACAAAGTCGTACTGCCGGCCGGTCTTGCGGTAGAACTCGTCAAAGGCGTCTTGCAGGGCCGGCTCGACTTGCTCGTAATACCAGCGCTGGGCGATCTTGCCCTTCATGTACGAGTCCTGGTTCTGCACCACGCCCGACATCAGCGGGTTGTCCGGGTCCATCAGGTTCATCAACTTTTCACTGGGCGGGCCGACGAACTCCCGCATGAACTCCGGCTCGATCAACCGCACGCTTTCCACCGTGTGCGTAGTGAGAAACCCGTCTTGCACGTTGAAGAACGGCGTGCGCGACGCCTCGGCCGCGCGGCGGGAGATCAGGCACAGGTCGCCGGCCTCCTGGGCGTTGCGGCCAAAGAGCATGCCCCAGCCGCAGTCGGCCACGCTCATCATGTCGTCATGGCCGGCGTGGACGTTCAAGCTGTGGCTGGTGAGCGCCCGGGCGCCAATGTTAAACACCACGGGGAGTCGTTTTCCCGAGATCGTGTAAAGCACCTCCTTCATCAACACCAACCCCTGCCCCGAGGTGAAGTTGGTCACGCGCCCGCCGGCCAGGGCGAAGCCTTCGCAGAAAGTGGCCGACGAGTGTTCGCTTTCCGGCTCCACAAACACCAACTGTTCGCCCCACAGGTTCGGCACGCCGTTGGTGACCGCCTGGTTGAACCCCGACGCCATGGTGGTCGAGCTGGTAATGGGGTAGGCGCCCGAGCCTTGGCTGATGCGCGTCTCAACCCACGCCACGGCTTCGGCGCCGTCGCAAGTGGTGGGTAAGCCAGGAAAAGGAACCTTCGGCTGAACGGCCTCAACCAAGGGGGTATTGGTGACATCGTCGAAAGGAACGGTCGCCATGGGCCGTGAACCTCCGGAAAGAGAAAGAAAAGTGCCGATCCGACGAGGGACGCATCCAACCATCCTGGGATTCGCCCTGAAAGCCAAGCGGGAGTTCACGCCCTAGCGCGTCTTCCGCTCGAAAGAAGACACGCTAACGCGTGAACTCCAATACAGCTCCGTGACACCTGCTGGAAGAACGCATCAGGTTGTCTCACCCTGGCTGAGTGATGTTGGGCAGCGGATCGCCCCGTATCCATGAGTCGTCGAAAAAGAGAGGGGCGATCGACGGGTTGATTTACGCGAACGGATAAACCGTCCGAATCCATCAAAAAAGATTGTTAGATATTGTAACCCGTTTCCCCCACGGAGCAAGCAATTCAGCGGGAACTTCCTGATAACTTAACGACGGCGGTTGGCTTTCCCCCCTTTGCGGCGCCGGCCCGCGGCCGCGATAACAAAGGCGCCGCCATGACGATTCTTGTTCGCCGCGTGGCGGACATCAGACATGATACGAGCCGATGCAGAATGAACCGAATCGCTTTTCCTCTGGCCCTGCTGTTGTTGACGCCGGGGCTGCTCCCAGCGCAGCGGGCGCCAGACTGGCTGCCTGCGTCGTCGCTACATGTTCTTGATCCGCAAACGCCCGAGGGTCTCCGGCAGTTGCTTCGCCCAACCGGCGAAGCGCTGCCGCTGGTGAGCGCGCATCGGGGCGGCGCGCTGCCGGGGTTTCCCGAGAACTGCGTGGCGACGTTCGAGAACACGCTGCGGCGCACCTTCGCCCTGTTGGAGATCGATCCTCGCTACACACGAGACGGCGCCATCGTGGTTCACCATGACGCGACCCTGGACCGCACCACGACCGGCGCCGGCCGCGTCGTCGACCATACGCTTCAAGAGTTGCAGGCGCTGCGGCTGAAAGACCCGAAGGGGCGCGTCACGGAGTTCACCATTCCCACGCTGGACGAGGTCCTGGAATGGGCGCGGGGGAGGACGGTGCTGGTGCTCGACCAGAAGGATGTGCCGGTGGCGGCCCGCCTTCAAAAGATTGAGCAGCATCGGGCGGAGTCTTACGCCCTGCTCATTGTCTATAGCTTCAAGGAAGTGAAGGAGTGCCACCAGCTCAACCCGAACGTGATGATGGAAGTGATGATTCCCAGTCAAGAGAAGCTCCAGGAGTTCGAAAAGACCGGCATCCCCTGGAGCCACGTCGTCGCGTTCGTGGGGCATGAGCCGCCGCAAGACCCGGAATTGTTACGGATGCTGCACGCCCGCGGCGCCTGCCGCATCGCGGGGACCTCGCGAAACCTGGACCGGCGTTTGGTCTCTCAAGTAGATGCCGCCCCGCCGCCGCTCCAGCAAGCGTATCAGGCCCTACGGCGCCAGGGCGTGGACCTGATTGAGACCGACCTTCCGATTGCCGTGGCGAACATCCTTGACCATTCGACAAAAATCCCCGCCGCCAAGGCCCGGTTCTTCCACCGGCCAACATCCAAGGCGCGTGCCGAGTGAGCGGGAACTTTCCACGTCGCACTAGGAGTTGAACCATGCCTCAAAGCGTCGCCCAGATTTGTAACGAACGTGGAATCTCGGGAGACGAACTGACCCGCCGCTCCGGCCTGGAAGAGAGCCGCGTGCGTGCGATCCTGGAAGGCCGCTGGACGTCCAGCCCTCAAGAGCGGCGGCGCATGGCCGAGGCGCTAGGCGTCTCGGTGGAAGAAGTGGCGTGGGGACACCAAACGCCCGTGCAGCACTTGTGGGGCCACGGGCCGACCTAGAGGATTTCTCACGCGGGCGGGATTCTTCACTGTAGACGCCGCGGACTAGGGCTTCGCCTGAAGATGGAATTGAATGAGCGCCGCGGAAGCCTCATCGCAGGCCCTGGCGGCCGTTTCGCCTCCTTGATTAACCGCCACCAGGGTCGCGAAGTTGCGCTGCGGCGCCATCCAGACGGTGGCGTACCACACGGTATTGCTGCCGCTGTGCGTCAAGGCCACGCCGCCGGCCCACGACCGCTCGACGGCCGTCCAGCCGAAGGCGTAATTCTCGTTGTCGGGCAAGGGCGTGTGCAGCTTTTGAAACGTCTCGAATTTCAGGAGCGGTCCCCGGCCTTGGGCGCCTTGCAGGTGCAAGGCCGCGAACTTCGCCCAGTCGGGAAGACTGCAATGCACCGTGCCAGCCGGACCGAGCGGCGGCGCGTTGTCGATTTGCAAAGGTTTCCCCTCGGGAGTATGGCCCCACGGCTGATCGATCTTGCCTTTGGCGCCGGGAACGCCAAAACCCACCGTCTTCATGCCTAACGGGTCGAACAGTCCTTCGGTCATCAAGTCTTCCCAGGAGTCGCCGGTGGCTTGCTCGGCCATCAGGCCGGCCAAGGCGTAGCCGGCATTGGAATATTCATACTTCGTTCCCGGCGGATCAGGCGGCCGCCACGAAGCCCATCGCTGGAGAAGATCGCGACGTTGCTCGGTGGTGGAGCTTCCTTGGAGGAGCCACCAGGGACCGTTGGCCGGCAAGCCCGAGCGGTGCGTCAGCAACTGCCCCAGCGTCACCGCGGCAAGGTTTTCATGAAACTTCGGCTTGAGCTTGGGAAACACTTCCGCCAAGGTGGAGTCCCAGCGCAGCTTGCCGTTCTCGACCAGCATGGCGATGCGAGTGGCCGTCATCGCCTTGGTGCAGGACCCCAAGTGAACCTGATCGGCGATCGTCATCTTCACATCGGCGCCAAGCTTCCGCACGCCCACGGCGCCCACGGCCGTCAGTTCATCGCCCACCAAGACGCCGCCCACCATGCCCGGCAAGTCGTGCTTCGCGCGAATCGACTCCAGTAGCTCCACCACTTGTGGATCGGGTTTCCTCGCCTCGGCGGCGGCCCCGGTTGCGGTGAACAGCACAATCGCCATGAACCCTGGCGACAAAAGCCGGACTGTCATGCGCGTCCTCGTGTTACGGATGCAATGTGGTTCAGAGAACCGATGATTGCGCGACGTCACGCAAGCCAAGGACCATTTTAACCTCTTCTTGGCTCCCGGCCGCGTGCGGCGCGATGGTTGGCCCGTGGCTGCGCCCCGTCAAGATTCTCGATTTTCTGGTGAGCGGGACCGCGGCCTCAGTGGCGGATTTCCGCGTTCGGCAGGGCCGCGCGCAATCGGGCAATTGCGGTCTCGCTAAGCTGGCTGTTGGTGACGTCGATCAGCCCGATTTCGGCGCCTCGGGTTAGTCCCAGGTCGCGAGCGCGTCCCAGGGTCTTCACGTGCGCCAAAAGCGAATCCACGTCGCCGTCGCTGAAATCCGATCGCGTGGACACCAGTTCGGCGACGATGCGATGCCCCGAAAGCGAGCGAATCGAATAGTTCACGCCGATCCTCTGAAGCCCCCTCCAGGCCAAGGCATGATTTTGGTCCTGCCGGAACTTGGCGGCGACCAGCGCCAGCGAAACGCTAAGCGCCAGCATGATTAGAACCAGCGTGCGTAGCCGGAACTGAAAACGCCGCCGGCCGTTTGGCGGAATTGGAGTGATGTCGTGCATCGCGTGGAAGGTGGTGTCTTTTAGGGCGGCGATCCTTCTTTCGGCATGCCAATTTCAACGATCGCCCTCGGCGCCGTCGCGGAATTCAACGGCGCCCCAACAACAGCTTACCCGGTTGCTCCCATGAAAATAGCCAGAGTTGGCCGCAAAACGAGACTTGCCCCGCCTTTTATCCTCGGATTGCCGCTTCTGGCCCATCCGCCACGGCATAGCAAAAAAAGTTGCGTCGCGGGGCGGGCTGAGCCGGAGGGCGCAAGGGGTTTGCCGAGAGGCAGTTACGAAATCAACAACAAAACAGAATAAACATAAATACTAGAAACATAAAAAATATTACACAATATGATATTGATATTTGCGTTTCTACTGTATAATAAAGCATGGGGATATCTCCAACCGCTGGACGCTATCGCGCGGGGCACTCAGTTGAATCGGCCGCCCGCCTGGGGCGGCAACGCGGGGGGCATGGGCTACTCCTCCGCCGCGCGGTCGTGAATCCTGCCTCCGTTTTTCCGCGGGCTGAGCTGTTGGCGTAAAACTTGCACTTTGTCGGGAATTCGCCGGTTCGCGAAAACACGAAGCGCCTGGTTCGGCGCCACGCCACCGTGGCTGGCAACGAAGGAGTTACGGGCAAGAGGAGCCACTGGCTTGCATCTGCCGCGTAAAGCGGGTTGCCGTGAGCATTTGCGACGTTCGACCTGAAAGCTAAATGCGTACGCGAGAGAGTGCCTGACTTCCCAAGGTGGGTTTTCCCTCGTTCACGAAATGGCGACCGGCGGAAACGACGTTACGAAGATTCTCGCTCGAAGGAGTTCGACCATCATGGCCAAGCCAACGACCGACAAGAAAACTTCCGCACCCACGCCGCGAGAGGCGGTTCGCGACGAGACACGCCGCCAGCCCCAGCCGCCGTTTCCCAAGCAGGGTCTCAAGCCACCCGGCCTGGAAGCCAAGATGGACCCGCGCCCCAAGTACCAGGCGCCGGCGTACCGTGGCTCGGGCAAGCTCCAGGGGCAAGTGGCGCTGGTCACAGGCGGCGACTCGGGAATCGGCCGGGCCGTGGCGGTGCTGTTTGCGCGGGAAGGCGCCAAGGTGGCGATTGCCCATTTGCCCGAAGAGCAGACCGACGCGGAAGAAACGCTGGCGGCGATTACTCAGGAAGGGACCGAGGGAATTTCCCTCCCCGGCGACGTGACCGACCCCAAGTTCTGCAAGCAGGCGGTCGAGCAAACGGTCAAGCAATTCGGCCGGCTGGACATTCTGGTCAATAACGCGGCGTTTCAGAAACATCGCAAAGGATTGGACGAAATCGACCTGGAGCAATGGGACCACACCTTCAAAACGAACATCTACGGTTACTTTTTCATGGCCAAGGCGGCCCTGGAGCACTTGCCCGAGGGCGGGGCGATTATTAACACCGGCTCGATCACCGGGCTGCAAGGGAACAAAGAGTTGATCGACTACTCGGCCACCAAGGGGGCCATCCACGCCTTCACCAAGTCGTTGGCGCAAAACCTGGCCGAGCGGAGGATCCGGGTGAACTGCGTCGCCCCCGGTCCGGTGTGGACGCCGCTCAACCCGGCCGAGCGCCCACACACGGAGATGAAAGAGTTTGGCGCCAAGACGCCGTATGGCCGGCCAGCGCAGCCCGAGGAAATTGCGCCGGCGTATGTATTTTTCGCCTCGCCGGCCGATTCGTACTACATCACCGGCGAGGTGCTGACGCTGCTCGGCGGCGAAACCACTGCGGGGTAGACCGCGCGATGCGAGAAGGCCACGCTTTGGTAGGTCCCGCTTGCCGAGCGGGACCTTCTTCCCGCCGTACCGCCAGACGCGGCGCTGGCGGAAAGTCCCGTCCGGCAGATGGGACCTACTTGCCGAAACATTCACGATCTCGCAGAGCGAGTAACCTACCTTGGGGCGACGGTCGCGGCCGGTAAGACGGTCCCGTTGCGGGGCGGCGGGGCGTGGCGAATAATGGAGCACATGACTGCCGACGACGCGCCGCTGGACTCGACCATCGCCATTGTGACGCCCGAGAACATCGCCTTCACTTACCGGGCGGCGGGGCCGTTTCGTCGATTGCCGGCGTTCCTGGCCGACATGGCGATCTGCGCCATGATGTACTTCGGCCTGATCTTCGTCGTCAGTTTTCTGGCGTTCGTGATGTCGGGACTGGCCGAGGCGGTCATGCTGATCGCCTTCTTCTTGATTTACTGGTTTTACGGCGGGTTGTTCGAGACGTTCATGAACGGCCAGACGCCCGGCAAACGCTTGATGGGCATTCGGGTGCTGACCGTAGACGGGCAACCCATTAACGGGCTGCAAGCGATCATGCGGAACATCCTGCGGGCGGTCGATATGATGCCCTACCTGTCGGTGCAGGCGCTGGGCATCGATGCGCCGTTGTACACCATTCCCGTCTTCACGCTGGGCCTGGTGGTCATGGCCATGAACCAGCGGTTCCAACGACTGGGCGACATGGCGTGCGGCACGATGGTCGTGATCGAAGAACGGCATTGGCTTTCGGGCGTGGCGCAGCTTGACGACGAGCGCGCCGCGCAACTGGCCATGTACATTCCGCCCGACTTCCGCGCTAGCCGTTCGCTGGCCCAGGCGATTAGCACCTACGTAGAGCGGCGGCGGTTCTTTTCCGTGCCGCGCCGGCGAGAGATCGCGCGGCACCTGGCCGAGCCGCTGCTGGAAAAGTTCGCCATGCGTCCCGACACCAGCCACGACCTGCTGCTGTGTGCGGTGTATTACCGCACGTTTATTGCCGACCGCGTGAATGAAGAAGCCCGGTCCGAAAGTCCCTTTGCCATCACCCCCGGCACACCGCTGGCCGCCACGTCGGCGGGGCAAAGTTAGAAGGAAATGCGAAATGCGAAGTGCGGAATGAAGAGAAGAGAAATAGGATTCCGCAATTCGTGTTTTTCATTTCGCGTTCCGCATTTCGCATCCCGCATTGGTTATGAAAGTCGCTGAACTACTCGAAGCTCGCCGCCGCAATTGGCAGGAATTGGAGCGGATGTGCATGGAGATGGAGACGCGCAAGCAGCGCCGCAAGATGAGCGCTGCTTCGCTGGCCCGTTTCGCCGCGCTCTACCGGGCCGCCTGCGCCGACCTGGCCTTGGCCGACTCCTATCAATTGCCCGAAAACACGGTGCAGTACTTGCACCGCCTGGTCGGCCGGGCGCACAACCAGCTTTATCGCAGCCAGCGGTTTAACGTCCACAAATGGGCCGAAGTGCTGCTGGAAGACGTGCCGCAGCGGGTGTTCAACGACCGCTGCGTGCAGGCGGTGTTCGTGCTGTTCTGGGGCGTGTTCATTCTTTCGGCTTTGCTGGCGGCGTCGAAGAACGTCTGGCCGCAATACGCCGACGCCATGATTGGCGACGCCACCATTGAGCAACTGGAGGAAAATTTCAAAGACCCCATCACCGGCCGCGACCCGCGACTGAACTTCCAAATGGCGGGTTTCTACATCTGGAACAACACGGGGATCGGCCTGAAGTGCTTCGCGGGCGGGTTGTTGGTCATCCCCGGACTGTTCATCATGCTGTTCAACGCCGCGCACCTGGGGGCGTGTTTTGGCTACATGGCGCGGCCCGACGTACCCGAAGGCGCCAACTTTTTTCACTTTGTCACGGCGCATGGTCCGTTTGAGCTGACGGCGATAGTCCTTTCGGCTGGCGCCGGCGTGCGGCTGGGCGTGGCCTGGGTCGCCACGTTGGGTTTCACCCGCGGCGACTCGCTCCGCAAAACCGCAGAGTACGCCATGCCGATCATGGGTTCGGCCATGGTTATGTTCCTGCTGGCGGCGTTGATTGAAGGCTTCCTCTCGCCCTCGGGTCTTCCCTACGCCATTAAGGCCACGGTGGCGGTGCTTTCCAGCGGCCTGTTGATGTTCTACTTTGTGGTGCTGGGGTATCCCAAGAGGTGAGTAGTTGTGAATGTTTGGCAGGTCCCGCCTGCCGGGCGGGACCTGCCCAGAAAAAACCACGGAGATCGCAGGCAGAAAGAAGGTCCCGCCCGGCAGGCGAGACCTATCTTTGCGAAAGATCCAAAAGCTCGGAGTAGTAAGGGGTGAATCGTGAGTAGAGGAAAAGCGAGGCCAGGCTCTCTACTCACCATTCACCGATTACTGCTCGCCACTCACGACTCACTTCTCCTCCATGCAACTTGACAAAACGCGGATCGCGATTCGCGAGCGGAACTTTCCCGAACTGATGGACCTGTCGCTCCACGTGACGCGGGTGTTTGCGCGGCCGCTGGTGCTGACGTTCGCGCTGGCGGCGGTGCCGCTGGCGTTGGTGAATCATTTCTTGATTGGATGGACCGCCGATATTGACTACCGCGACGAAAGCCCGTGGACCTATCTGACCTGGATGTCGCTGTTGATCTTTATCGAGGCGCCGCTGGCTTCGATCTTCGCCACCGCCTACCTGGGCGAAGCGATGTTCCACGAGCGGCCACGCATTCGGGACGTGGTGAAAAGCGTGGCCAAGGTCTGGCCGAGGGTGCTGTGGTGCGTGGTGATCCTCCGCGGGCCGGCGCTGGCGCTTTTCCTGGCGGCAACGCTCGACCCGTTTGAGGAGCCGCCTTCGGTCAACCTGGTGTTCTTGTTCCTGCTGGCGCTGGGCGCGGCGATCCTCCGCGCCACGCGGCCGTTCCTGGTCGAGATTGTGTTGCTGGAGCGCAACCCGCTGGGCTGGACGCTGGTTCGACGTTCGCCCGATCCGCACAAGACCACCATCGGCCAGCGCAGCGCCACCTTGCACAACGCTAGCAGCGGCGACCTGCTGGGGCGGTGGATCGGTTCGGCGGCGGCGGTCCTGGTGCTGGTGGTGGCGGTCCAATGCACCTTCTGGTTTGCGTCGGGCGTGTTCCTCAACACTTGGAGTTGGGGACCGGTGATGACCGAGATTTGTGCTCCGCTTTCGATGTGGCTGGTCGCGTGCTACTTTACGGTGGTGCGTTTCTTGAGCTACCTGGACCTGCGGATTCGCACCGAAGGCTGGGAAGTAGAGCTGCGGCTGCGGGCGGAAGCAGCCCGCCTGGAGCGAACGGCGGTGTAGCGAACAGCGCGGTGATGATGGGCGGCGACCGTCGAGGGAAATGCAATTGCAAAATTGAAGAAGGCGCGAAACTGCGCGGGTGACTGCGGACGGCGCCAGATAGCAGGCTGGCAAGGTTAGGGGGAACTGCAAATTGCACATTAGGAATTGCAAATTGAAAATTGAGCAAGATGCGACGCCACGCCGCCCAGCGCGGCCGCGCACCCATCTTCCATTTTGCAATTTGCAATCTGCAATTCGCAATTTGCAATTTCTCTTGGCCTTCCTCCTCGCGGCCGCGCCCGCCTTCGCCCTCGCGCAATCGTCGGTACCCGAGGTCGTTCCGGCCGACGCCATCGAATCTGGCCGCGAGGCGCTCCAGGGACGCACCCATTATCCGTGGTACGATCCGCAAAGCGACGACGTGCGGCGGGTCAACGTGGCGCCCCCCAAGCCGCCGCCGGCGCCTAGCAACCCCAATTGGAACTGGCCCCAGTGGAAAGGCTGGAACCTCAACTGGAGCATCGCCGACTATTTCTGGACGGCCATGCAGGTGATCTTTTGGGGACTGATTATCGCCTTGTTTGTGTTCCTGATCTTCCTGCTCACGCGGGTGTTTCTGGGGCGCGAGTCGGCCGGCGCGGTCTCGTCCGAGGATTCGCAACACATTGAAACCGGCGCCGCGGCCGACCGCATTGAGCATCTGCCGTTCGAGGTGCGCCGCCCCCAAGGCGATCTGCTGGCCGAGGCCCGGCGGTTGTACGAACAAGGCGACTTCCGCCAGGCGATTGTCTATTACTTCAGCTACCTGCTGGTGGAGCTGGACCGCCGGCAGGTGATCCGCCTGACGCGCGGCAAGACCAATCGGCAGTACCTGCGCGAAGTCCGCCGCCAGCGGCAAGAGGTGGCCAGCCTGATCGAGCGCACCATGGTCGCCTTCGAGGACGTGTTCTTTGGCGACCACGCGCTGGAGCGAGAACGGTTCGAGTCGTGCTGGAGCGGCCTGGAAGACTTTCAACGTAACTTGCAACAGCCAGCCTAGATGGCGAGCTTTTCCAACAACCCGCACTCCGCGACGCAAAGCGTCGCAAGCCGCCGTGCCTACGCAGAGCGTGGGAACGAGGGTTTAGGGTCGTTGCGCCGGGCGATCTGCCTTGTGCTTCTCGCGCTCCTGGGCCTGAGCGGTTGCAGCCGGCCGGACCAGATCAGCGATGTCTACGGCAAGCGACGCGCCTTGGACGGGTCCGACAGTGTGAACGGCGTGGGCGTGCTCGCCGAGATGTACGACGCCGCCGGGTGGCGCGTCTCGACCTGGAAACGCCTTTCGCCAAAATTGGAAGAAGCCACCGCCATTGTCTGGGCGCCCGACGATTTTCAGCCGCCCAGCCAGGAAGCCCGCGCGTGGTTGGAGGAATGGCTCAACGCCGAAGACGGCCGCACGTTGATTTACATCGGCCGCGACTACAACGCCGCCATTGCCTACTGGCGCGACGTGCTGCCCAAGGCCCCGCCCGAGCAATACCTGGAAACGGCCCGCCGGCTCGCGCTGGCGCAGTCGGAGCATGACGAAGCCCGCGTTGGCATGCCGGAGAAAGAATCTGTCCGCTGGTTCACGATGCGCCGCAACGGCCCGCCGCGCCGCGCGCGGGAGTTGACCGGCCCCTGGAGCGAGGGCCTGGACGCCGCCCAGGCGAACATCGTGGTGCAAGGCGTGCTGGACGTGGCCCAGGAAGAAGACCAGCCGGCCGCCGACGCCGAGGCGTTGCCCGCCTATCAAGAAGTGCTGCTCCAGGCGGGCGACGACGTGCTGATCCAGTCGGTCTCGGAAGACGAATGGTCCTCCAGCGAAGTGATCGTGGTCGCCAACGGTTCGTTCCTGCTCAATTACCCGCTGGTCAACCACCAGCACCGCATCCTGGCGGCCCGGCTGATCGAGCGCTGCGGCGACCCGGCCAAGGTCGTCTTTCTGGAAACCGGCCCCTACGGCCCGACGATTAGTAACCAGGAAGCCACGTCCGATTCCCCGACCGGCCTGGAAATGTTCACCGTCTGGCCCATCAACGCCATCCTGTTGCACGTAATGGCCTTGGGAATTCTACTATTGGCGTGCCTGTATCCGATTTTCGGGCGGCCGCGCCGGTTGCCGCCCGCGGGGACTTCCGACTTTGGCAAGCACATTGCCGCTTTGGGCGACCTGCTGCAAGAGACGCGCGAGATCGGATACGCCACCAGTCGCCTGGCGCACTACCAGCAGTACGTGCGGCGCGACTCGGGCAAAAGCCACGTCGGCGCGGCGCGCCCCGCCAGCGGCGCGGGATCGCGAACCGAGCTACACATTCGCCTCCAACTCGCCGGCCGAGGCGGTCCCACGGTCCAAGAGTACGCCCTCCGCGCACAACTAGAAAGGCAACTCCAAACGCGCCAAGTCGGAGAGATCGTCGGCCTGGCCGCCGGTAAAGGTCAAATGGATATCGCCCTGCTGGTGGCCGATCCCACCGCCGCCGAAGCCGTCATCCACGCCATCCTTCAAGAGTTGAACATCCAAGACAAAGCCGAGATCGTACAGCCAGCCAAGCGGTAACCAGGGGAGAGGTTAGAGGTTAGGAATTGGAAGTGAAGACGGAAAACTGGATTGTTGTCTATTGGTGCGAGGGGGTAAGAGGAGGACGAGCGATGGGAGACTTTTATCGAGTCGAGGACTTGGTGGTCTACCAGAAGCTTTGCGATCTCCACATCGAAGTGTGCGACGTGAGTCGAAAGTGGCCGGAATGGGAGAAATATGAGCTTGCACCGCAGGTTCGCCGTTCGTGGAATAGTGCGCCGGCGAACCTCGCCGAAAAGCACAACGACCGCCACGTGCGCAACCGAATTGAGGGCGTCAACCGCGAGCGCGGCGAGACGCTGGAAACCGTCCATCATCTGTATATCGCTCAACGCAAAGGCTACATTACCGCACAAACTTTCGAGTCCTACCGAGAACGCTACTTCGAGTGCGTGCGCATGCTCAATGGGCTGGAACGCGCCCTGGAACGTCAACTTTCCACCGACTCTCACCTCTGGCCCGACCATCCACCTTCGCCGCTCCCTCCCCGTTAGCCTTCTCCTCTAACCTCTAACCACTCTCCCGGCTTCGCCACCATCATGACAAATCCTTCGACCGGTCCCACGGCCGAACACGATATGCTGGAATTCCAATGCTGCCGTTGCGAGCGTTTGCTGAAAGTGCCGCGCCTGGTGGCGGGCCGCCAGGCCAAGTGCCCCGAGTGCGGCGAGGTGCAGCGCGTGCCGGATTTCCCGACGCAGCACACCGGGCAACCGCTCTCGCCGGGCGCCACGTCCGACGCGGGCGGCGCCGCGCCTTCGGACCCGCTGGGGTATGACGCGCCCCGTGACGGAGTCGAAAGTTACGGCGCATCTTCGCCCCATGCCGTTCCCCCGCACCCGATACCTTCTCCCGATCTGTCGCCCGTGCAGCCGACCGGCGGCGCCGGTGGACCCGACGGGAGCGGTGAAGTGCATCCGGGTGAAGTCGCGTCGCTGGTCACGCCCGACCCCACCACGCCCCCGCTGGCGTGGCAAGATCCGACGGCGCCGCATCCCGGCCCTCACCCGCATACCGCGCCGCACTCTCATGCCGCGCCCGCCGTAGAAGCCGCGGCGCCGCTGCCGACCGAAATGGGCCGCGTCCACACCGGCCGAGACACCCCCACCAAGCAGTTGTTCGACCGCATCATCGACGAGATCGGCAAGATTTACGTCGGCCAGAACGAGTTGGTGCTCGGCACGTTGGTGGCGCTCTTTTCCAGCGGACACGTGCTGATCGAAAGCGTGCCGGGCCTGGGCAAGACGCTGTTTGTGCGGACGCTCGGCAAGGTGCTGGGGTGCAAGTTCGGCCGCATTCAGTTCACGGCCGACCTGATGCCGTCCGACATTACCGGCGCGCCCATCTTCAACATGAAGACGCAGGAGTTCCAGTTCCGCCCCGGCCCGATCTTCACGCAACTGCTGCTGGCCGACGAGATCAACCGTTCTCCCGCCAAGACGCACGCGGCGCTGTTGGAGATCATGCAGGAATACCGGGTGACCATCGACGGCAAGGCGCATCCCATTGTGCGACCCTTCCTGGTCTTGGCCACGCAGAATCCCATCGAGTCCGAAGGCACGTACAATCTGCCCGAGGCGCAGTTAGACCGGTTCATGTTCAAGCTGGTGGCCGAGTATCCCCACGAGGACGAGGAAGCCAAGATTCTTGAGCTGCACAGCAAACAGGAGGACATCAACCGCCGTCTCGATGAAGACCTGGAAACCGTGTGCGGCGCCGAAGAAATCCTGCGCGTCACGCAAGAGAACTCCAACGTGCGGGTCGATCCGCGGCTGATCGACTACATCAACAAGCTGGTGCGTCTGACGCGCCGCTGGCCGCAGTTCCACATGGGCGCCTCGCCCCGCGCGGGCATCGCGCTGATGCAAGCCGCACGCACGCTGGCGGCCTTTAGCGGCCGCGACTACGCGGTCCCCGACGACGTGCGCGAGCTAGCCATTCCCGCCCTCCGCCACCGCGTGATCCTGACCGCCGAAGCCGAGGTCGAAGGCCACAACGTCGACGACCTGCTAGACGAACTAATCCGCACCATCGAGGTCCCCCGGCTGTAAGCGGCCCCGGCGCCAAGAGAATCTTGTTCCAAGAGAGTCCGGCAACCGGCGAGATCCCTTCTCTTTCGCCCCGAAGGGGCGCCGGCACGTAGCCAGGGGCGCAAGCCCCTGGGAGACGGCTGCCCCAAAGATCGAAAGCCCCGCAGGGGCGACAGAAGGAGGCGCCCCCAACAGGCGTCGCCCAGATCCAGTCCTCCAGAAGCGGCGGGCGATTGCTGCGGGGTCAATCGGTCTGGCGAACGTCAACGCGCACGACGTCGTGGCTATGGCAGGTGGGACATTCGGGCTGTTGTTCGGGATAGCCGGTCGGAAGTTCCTGGCCTTGCTCGTCGCGATCGAAGGGCGCGCGCTGGCGGAAGTCCATTTCGACCTGGAAGTGGCGGCGGCAGTCGTCGCACTCGTATTCGTAGATTGCCTTGCGCGGTTCGTTCATCGAATAGCTCCTTGCGTGTGGGGACATGCGTGCCCCGTCGGCCGAGTGATGGTGTATCCCGGGGCGGGCTTGAAGCGCGCTAGATTGGTTGTCCCGCGCGCCTTCGCGTCGTGCAACGTGCGGCGCTGCGTGATGACGTCGGGCGTGGTGGGTCGGCGCTCGACGGCGTGGGTTGGTGGTTGGGGGAACACTTGCTCGCTTGACCCACCCTACGCGTTCAGGAGGGGTCGCCTTGGGCGTGCGCGATGGTGTCTAGGGCCAGCGCCGAGTGGGCGTAGGCGCCGCCGGCGCGCATCTCGGCGGCGACCCAAATGGCTTCCATGATCTCCTCGGCCGTCGCTCCCTGCTTGAGCGCGGTCTGGGAGTGACTGCGAATGCAGTAGGGGCATTGCGTCACGTGGGCGACCGCGACCGCGATTAACTGCTTCGTCTTTCCCGAAAGCGCTCCGTCGGCGAACACCGCCTTGCTGAACGCCTGGAACGCTTCAGCCTGCTTGGGCGCCAGGTTCCGCCGTTGCTGCGCAATCTCCTTGGTCGCCGCGGGGTACACTTGTTCTTGTTCCGACATGACATCAAACTCCCTTAGGTGCGAGTTTCCTGGAGGTGTGATGGGGCCAATGTAGGTTACTCGCTCCGCGAGTGACCAACGGCGAGCGCAGCGAGCCGAGTTTTTCCGCTTGCTCCGCAAGCGGTAGGTCACTCGCGGAGCGAGTGACCTCCATTGAGGAGGGCGAAACAACTAGCGGATGTCCTCAGTGATGCGCGGGTTGATACGTCCCCGGAACCTTGCGGAAGCTGACGGCCAACCGATTCCAGCCATTGATGGCCACGACCGCGAACGTCAAATCCACCAGTTCCTTTTCGCTGAATTGCTGGCGAACGCGTTCGTAAACCTCGTCGGGAACGTGGGTTTGCGCCAGTTCGGTGACCGCTTCGGTCCAGGCCAAGGCGGCCCGCTCGCGTTCGGTGAAGAACGGAGTCTCGCGCCAGGCCGTGAGGGCGTAGAGCCGCTGCTCGGTCTCGCCGTGAGCGCGGGCGTCCTGGGTGTGCATGTCAATGCAATAAGCGCACCCGTTGATCTGCGAGGCGCGGAACTTGACCAGTTCCAACAGGGACTTTTCCAAGCCGCACCGCCGCACATAGCTCTCCAGGGCCAACATGGCCTTCGCGGCGTCGGGGGGAATCTGGGCGTCGTCGATTCGCGGTTGCATCCAACACCACCTTTCAAAAAGTCAGGGGACCGCCGGGAGCCTGGCTCCCGGCGAGCGATCGTCCCGCGGTCAGCGGAACATCACAGTCAGGAGCATCAACGAATCCTCCACGCCGGTAATCGTGTGGGGAACCCCGCCGGGCAGGAACAACCATTGGCCGGCGCGCAGCGAACGCGTGTCGCCGTCGGTGGTGAAGGCGATCTCGCCTTCCAGGCATTGGACGGTGATCGGTCCAGGCACTTGATGGTTACGGCAAACTTCATGCCCTTTAGGGATCGCCACGCGAATGGCCTCAAACGTATCGGTCTTCACCAGGGCGTTCGTTTGCGCCTCGAACAGCGTCTCGTCTTGGCGCCGAAGATCGACGGGCATTCCGGGCGCTGCATGGGGAATCGCCATGAGAACCTCCTTTCGCAGGTTTCAAGTTTGGTTGTCAACAATCGTTCGCTGGATTCTCGCGTCGTGGCCAGGCCATGCCTTCGCCCGCGGTCCACTTACCCATCAAAAAACCTCTTCAGCGCATGAACCGTCGTCGCCCGCCCAGCGCGCGCCCAGGAAGTCATCAGCGGAATGTTTCTCGGGCAAACGGCTTGGCCATTGACGGCATAGGCCACGGGAGCGACTTCCCGATTCGCCGTCGTCACCGGATGGGCGGCGATCTTCTGAAGAACGTTGGTGATGTTCCGCCCCGGCTCGTACGGGATGAGAAACAGTTCCCAGTAATTTGGCGCCCCCGGTTCCACTTGCCGCAGCACGCGGACTTTAAAAGACTTGGGACCGGAACGTTCATGGGGCGCCAAGATTCGCCTCCGGCGGTTAGGATGCTCGAAATTTCTTCGATTCCTCATTCCTTGTTTGTGCATTCTACGGTTTTGGAAGGCAGCAGGAAACCGCCGGCCTTGTTCCTGCCTTTGGACCCACGGCAACGGCGAGTGCGGAATCGCTTTTTCGCCAAGGCAAGCTCGGTGGACAGATGGCGGCGGCTCGTCGCACCCCCTTCATTCAGTTTCTAGGGCGGGATACAATCGGCGGATTGTAGGAATAGGTTTGGACACTGCTGTCGTTTTGCTCGAGAAAAGAGGGTCATGTCTACGTCTACCACCAGTATTGAACAACTGGCGATCAACACCATTCGCACGCTCTCGATGGATGCGGTGCAAAAGGCCAATAGCGGCCACCCCGGCACCCCGATGGCGTTGGCCCCCGTGGCGCATACCGTGTGGACTCGGTTCTTGCAGTACGCCCCCGAACAGCCGCTATGGCCGGCCCGCGACCGGTTCGTGCTCTCGTGCGGCCACGCCTCGATGTTGCTGTACTCGGTGCTGCACCTGGCGGGGGTCAAGGGCGTGGACGAGAAGGGGGCGGTGCTGGACAAACTCTCGATCTCGCTGGACGACATCAAAAACTTCCGCCAACTGAACAGCCCCTGCGCCGGACACCCTGAGCACGACTACGCCGCCGGGATCGAGACCACCACCGGCCCGCTGGGACAGGGCCTGGGCAACAGCGTGGGCATGGCGATGGCCGCCAAGTGGCTTGATGCACGGTACGGCCGGCCGGACTTCGACCTGTTCGACTACGACGTGTACGCCCTGTGCAGCGACGGCGACGTGATGGAAGGCGTGGGCTGCGAGGCGGCCTCGCTGGCCGGGCACCTTAAGCTGGGGAATCTGTGCTGGATCTACGACGACAACCACATCACCATCGAAGGCGAGACCGACCTGGCCTTTAGCGAGAACGTGGCCAGGCGGTTCGAGGGACTAGGCTGGAAGACGATCCGCGTTAACGACGCCAACGATACCGAGGCCCTGGCCGCCGCGCTGGAGGAGTTCAAGAACACCGACGACCAGCCGACGCTGATCCTGGTCCGCAGCATCATCGGCTACGGCGCTCCCAAGAAGGCCAACACGCACGGCGCCCACGGCGCACCGCTGGGGGCCGAGGAAATTCGCGCCACCAAGGCCGTATACGGCTGGCCCGAGGATGAGCATTTCCTGGTTCCTGACGAAGTCCGCGAGCACTTTGCCGAAACCGTCGGCAGCCGCGGTCAAGAAGCGTATGAAGCGTGGTCGCAGAAGTTTCAGGAGTACAAGAAGAAGTATCCCCAGGAAGGCGCCCAGCTTGAAACGCTGTTCCGCCGCGAATTGCCGCAAGGCTGGGACCAGGGCATTCCCACCTTCCCCGCCGACGCCAAGGGGCTGGCCACGCGCGTCACGTCGGGCAAGGTGCTCAACGGGCTGGCGCCGCATCTGCCGTGGCTCATTGGCGGTTCGGCCGACCTGGCGCCTTCCACCATGACCATCCTGGAACAGGAGGATGCGGGGCATTTTTCGGCCGAGGACTACGCCGGCCGGAACTTGCACTTTGGCGTGCGGGAGCACGGCATGGCCGCCGCTTGCAATGGGATGGCGCTGTCCGGCTTGCGGCCTTACGGGGCCACGTTCTTTGTGTTCACCGATTACATGCGGCCGTCGATGCGGTTGTCTTCGATCATGCACCTGCCGGTGATCTATGTGCTAACGCACGATTCCATCGGCCTGGGTGAAGATGGCCCCACGCATCAGCCCATCGAACACCTGGCCGCCTGCCGGGCGATTCCGTGGATGATCGTGATGCGTCCCGGCGACGCGAACGAAGTGGCCGAAGCGTACCGCGCGGTGCTGCCTCTTAGGAACCGGCCGACCGCCATGGTTCTCACGCGCCAGAACGTCCCCACGCTGGACCGCGGCAAGTACGCTTCGGCGAAGGGCGTGGCGCAGGGCGGTTACGTATTGGCCGACGCGCAAGGCGGACAACCCGACGTGATCCTGATTGGCACGGGCAGCGAACTGCACCTGTGCGTCGAGGCTTACGAGAAACTGACGGCCGAGGGGATCAAGGCCCGCGTGGTAAGCATGCCGTCGATGGAGTTGTTTGAGCTGCAAGACGAGGCGTACCGAAACCAAGTGCTGCCCCCCGCGGTGACCGCTCGCGTGGCGGTGGAGGCCGGTATTCGGCAGTCGTGGGACCGCTACCTGGGAACGCAAGGCCGGTTTGTGGGCATGACCCACTTCGGCGCCTCGGGGCCGTACCAGGAATTGTACAAGCTCTACGGCATCACCACCGAGAACGTCATCGCGCAAGCCAAGGCGGCCATCGGGAAGTAGGTTATTTTGACGTAACGAACCAGAGTTGCCGGCCGTCTGGGCAGCGCACCGGCGGCTAGCGACTCGCCGCTCATAGCTTGCAGAGCGTGTGCGGTATGGCCCTAGCCACGGGTATTCTCCCGGCGCTGGTCTGGCTGGCAACTTCCCTTCGACGTGACAGAAAAAATCACCCTGGGGACGAACTTCCCCAGGGTGATTTTGTTTTTTCGTCGGGGGCCACGCGACTACGACGCCTTGAGCAAATCTTCAATCATCGGTTGCAGGGCGTCGAAGGAATGGCCGACTTCCAGCACCTTGCCCTCGCGGTCCACGAGCATGAAGGTGGGAATCCCGCGCACGTTATACTTCTCGGCCAGCTCCTTGCCCGCTTCGCCCACCACGTTCGACCAGGGGATCTGGTTTTCGTCCAGGTACTGCGTGAGCGCCTCCTGGTCCCGGTCCAGGTTCACGCCCACCACGTCAAAGCCGCGCTCGCGGTGCGCCTCGAAGAACGCCTTGACTGCGGGCGTCGCGCGGCGGCAAGGGCCGCACCACGTCGCCCAGAAGTCAACCACCACGACCTTCCCGCGGTATGCTTGCCAGTCCAGCGGCGCGCCCAGTTCGGTCGGGCCGGCCAGTTCCAGCGGTTTGCCCACCAGCGACGCGGCGGGCTTTTCTTTGACAAGCTGCTTGCCGTAGCGGGCCAACTCCTTTGCGCTGCTGGCGGCGAAGAGCGCGCCAAATTCATTAAACAATTCCTCGCGCGCGTCGCCATCCTCCAGTTGGTTGATCGCGCCTACCGTGGCCGAAGCGATCCGCAAGTGCTTCTCTGTGAGGTCCTTCTTGTGGCTTTCCAAGTAGGTTTTCAACTCGGCCAAGAGCGCTTGGATCTGTTCTTCGTCGAGCTTGTCGGCGTCTAAGGCGCGGCGTTCCAATTGGAGGAAGCGAACTTCGCTGGCGATCTTTTCACGGGCGTCATCCTTCATTTTCTCGACGAACGCAGCGAGCGCGGCGTCGGCCTTTTCATCGCCAAAGGAAGCGCGATCGTGGAGATAGCGGAGCTTGGTCAAAGCCGCGAGCACCTGAAACTTGTCTTTGGCCTTGGGGTCGGCCAGGATGCGGTCGGCGGCGTCCACGATCGCTTCCGTGAAACCGGTCCGCTGCTGGATAACCTGGGGCTTGTCCTGCATGTCTTGCAGGAACTCGACCAGTTCAAACGTGGTCAGGTCGGCGTCGGCCAGGTAAGGATTCGCAGCCGGTTGGTCGGTGGCCGCTTCCGCTTTGGGTTGGGCGTTGTCGGACGATTCATCGGCAAAGAAGACAAAGTACTCGCGATCGCCGGCCGGGATGCGCGCTGCCCCGTCTTCCTTGGCGGGCGGTTCTGGATTCGCGGGCTTACTTCCTTGGGGAGACTCCAGCGGCAGATCCAATTCCGGTTCGGCTGGCTTTTCCGGGGCAGGCGACGCTTCGGGTTGCTTCTCGGGCGCTGGGGTCTCGGTTGCCGCGGGCGCATTTTCCGGGGCGGGCTGTTCGGCGGGCGGCGTCTTCGCTTCGGCGGCCGGTTTTTCGCCTTCGGCCGGTTTTTCGCCTTCGGCCGGAGCGTCGCCTTCGGCTGGCAGTTTCAACAGCTTGCGCACCTCGGCTTCCAAGCGGGGGCCGCGGGTGTGAATGGCGGCCACTTTGCCGGTCTGGTCCAACAGCAGCATGAAGGGGATGGCGTCCACGCCGCACTTGACCGCCAACGGGTTCTCAAAACCGCGTTGCATGGGATCGGCGGGAATGGCCACCGGCCAATGCGTTTTCTGCTGCTGGAAGAACTGCTCGACGCTTTCCAGGTTGTCGTCCAGGTTGACGCCGATAACCTCGAAGCCCTGGTCTTTGTAGGCGGCGTACACTTCTTCGATGTTGGGAATCTCGGCGATGCACGGCCCGCACCAGGTGGCCCAGAAGTCAAGCAGCACCACCTTGCCTTGGAAGTTGGCCCAGTCCAGCGGTTCACCCGCCAGGTCGATCATGTTCTCGACCTTCAACTCTTGTCCCACCAGCCCGGTGCGCTTCTGAGCATTGCCCAGCGACTCGGCGAACTGCTGCTTGATCTCCGGCTCTTGAATGGCGTCGACTTTGGCTTGCAGCGCGGCGTAGACCTGTTTGGCCTCTTCCACGTCGCCCGAGAATTCCAGGTACTGGCCCGCTTGCTGTGTGAGCGCCAAGGCTTGCAGCGCCACGCGGTCGTTGGTCGATTCCTGGAAGGCCTCGCCCACGGTGCGCATGGACGCGATCATATCGTCCATACGACCGAGCATTTGGAAGGTGCGGATCGTTTCCACGCCATAGCCGAAGGCCGACGCATCGAGACTTTTCGCCGTGCGGAGGAACTCGTCCAGCGCCTTCAGCACCGGCTCGGATTCTTCCACTTCGCCCGTCTTGAGCTTGGTGAGCGGAATGGTCAGTTGGTAGACCACCGACAATTGTTGAACTTGCTCGTCCGGATCGTTCTTCAGCTCTTGCAGGAGCGCCGTAAGTTTTTCTTCGGCGCCGGGAACTTGCATTTGGAACTTGGCCTGCAGCGCGCGGGCCTTGGCCGAGATCGCTTCCACGCGGGACTCGTCTTGGGGGTTCATCCCCAGAATCTTGTCGGCGGCGGCGGCCTGCGCGTCGAGGTTCTTTTGGGCCTCGCCCTTCACGGCGTCCAGCGACTCGGCCTGCGAGAGCAACTCGTTCAGGTGCTGGTCCAACTGTTCAATGAACGCCAATAACTCGGGCACGCCGCCTTCCGGCACGTCATACGAGACGGGCGCCGCCGGCGCTTGCTCGGGCATGGGTTGGCCGTTGGGCCTTGGGGCGGCCGGGGTTTGCGCCGCGGTCTTCCCATTCCCCGCGTCTTGACTTGACCCGCCGGAAGGAGTCGAAGACGGGGAGGCGGCATCGGGCGTTTCGGTGGACTGTCCACCCGCGGGGGTGGCATCGTCATCGCCTGCCGGCGCATACTTGCTGTTGGCAGCGGTGATTTGATCGGAGTCGGTCTTGCCGCAACCCGCGATCACGGCCAACATTCCAGCGGCCAGCAATAGCGCCATCGCGAGCGGAAGCGCACGGGGAGGGGTTTCCCGCGACATAATAAGGTCCTGGGTAGGGAGGGGAGCAGTACGAGTCGCCGGATGCAACCGTGCGACAAACCGGTATTATAGGAAAACTTGCCCCAGCTTAGAACTCAGGTTCCATCGGAACAATCGGAACAGGGCGCGCGACCCCACCCCGGCCAGAGATGCTGAATCGAGCGGTCCGCTTTTGCTGATAACACTCTTGGCGTGGGTTGAACGCCAAATGCCTGCTACGCCGCCGAGCCTCCCCCGACTCGGCGGCTTTTTTTTTGCGCGGTGGGGAGATTCCGTAGCGGGCGACACACCGCGCTGGCCGCAAGCGATAGCGCTTGCCCGCACGGCGGCGGATCGGGAACGAGTGGGAGCCAGCCCGCCTCGTTAAAGGCTCTGACAAAACCCACACTAACCCGACGCGCACGCGAGGAAAACAAAGAGAAAGAGCCTCGCTTGCGCGTCGGGTTGGTGTTTTGTCAGAGCGTCCTCAGGCGACGATGGCCTGAATCACTTCGCCGTGGACGTCGGTCAGACGCATGTCGCGGCCGCTAAAACGGACGGTGAGCCGCGTGTGGTCTATGCCCAGCAGGTGCAACATCGTGGCGTGCAGGTCGTGTATCTGGACGCGGTTCTCGACCACCTTGTATCCAAGCTCGTCGGTTTGCCCGTAGATCGTTCCGCCTTTAACGCCACCGCCCGCCAGCCATATCGAAAAGCCAAACGGGTTGTGGTCCCGTCCATGCGCGCCTTGAGCAAACGGCGTGCGGCCGAATTCACCGGCCCAGACCACGAGCGTTCGTTCCAAGAGGCCGCGTTGGCGGAGATCGGTCAAGAGCGCCGCAATGGGCTGATCGACCGCGGTTGCGTTGTCTTGGTGCCCCCGCACAAGGTTGTCGTGCTGGTCCCAACGATCGTGCCCGACCGAGGGGCAAGTGATCTCAATGAACCGCACGCCACGCTCCACCAGCCGCCGCGCCAGCAGGCATTGCCGCCCGAAGACGGCGGTTCCCTTGGTCGTGGCGTCCAGGCCGTACAGGCGGCGCGTGGCTTCGGTCTCGGAGTTCAAGTCGGTCAGGTCGGGCACGGCCGTTTGCATGCGATACGCCAACTCGTAGTTGGCGATGGCCGAGTCAATCTGGTCGGATGGGCCGAACTGTTCCAGCGCGGCTTGATCCAACTGTTTCAGGAGCGCAAGTTTGTTCCGCTGGAGCGCGTCGCTAGGTTCGTTGCGGCGGATGTTCGCCACCGGCGGATCGTCGCCCCGGAAAATCGAGCCTTGAAACGTGGCCGGCAAGAAACCGCTGTTGAAGTTGTCCAGTCCCCCCGGCGGAATCAAACCGCCGTTGAGCACCACAAACCCCGGCAGATCGCGGCATTCACTTCCCAGGCCATACGCGAACCAGGCGCCCATGCTGGGCCGGCCTTGAAAACCGGTGCCCGTGTGGAGGAAATAGTTGGCGCTGGTGTGCTCCGAGAAGTTCGAGGTCATCGAGCGGATCACCGCCAGTTGGTCCACGTGCTGCGCGACGTGCGGGAACAACTCGCTCACGGGAACGCCGCTCTGGCCGTACTGCTGGAACTTCCAGGGACTGGCAAAGGTTGTTCCCACGTTGTCGAACTGCGTCGGTTCGATCTTGACCGGGAACGGTTTTCCGTGGTCTTGAGCCAGCCGCGGCTTGGGGTCGAAAGTATCGACTTGCGACGGCCCCCCGTCCATGTACAGGAAGATCACGCTGTCGGCCCGCGGCTCAAAGTGCGGCGGCCGCACCGCCAACGGATCGGCCGTCGGCTCCGCGCCATAGTCCCGCTCGGCCAACAGCGCCGCGAGCGCCACGCCGCCAAAACCATTCGCACAGCGCAAGAGCATCTGGCGGCGCGAGAGCGCGGGCGGCACAAATCGTCTGCAATGCGACATTCGGCAAATCCTTACGCTTCACCTTGCGAGTCAGAACACGCTCGCAGGTCATGGGTAAGAGTCTAACGCGCACGGCGCCGAATTCCAAACCGCGAGGGCTGGACAAGCAGGCGTTCACGCGTCTCCAACCCGCGCGTAAAACTCCACCACCGCGCTTTCGCCTTCCTGGGCCGGACGGGCCAAACGGAGATCCAGGCGGGCGCCGTATGACTCCACCTGGCCGGCCGATACCGATGCCTCCGCGCCGTCAACCTGCTCGAAGCTCAACTCGGGCGAGGCCGGCAAGGGTGGGCAGAAGGCGACATGCAGATGATGGACCCGTTGGCCCGCAGGGAACTCGGCCCGCAGCAAGCCGTGAATCACTTCGCCGCCGTCGTGGTCGCGAAAACGGCTCATCTGCTGGAGGTAGCCGGCAGGGAATTCGGTCTCCGCTTCTTCCAACTCCTCCTCGCGGAGTTCGCCCGCATCGGTGCGGTCCATCGGCGCCGCGCATGGCGGCTCATCGAGCGGAGCGGTCGGAGCTTCGCGAATCACCACCGACGACGCCGGACGATGATCGGAGCTAGAAGCGTTGGGAATATGCCCGCGAAATTGCGCCGCCGCTGGCCCTCGCGCGAACACGCTGTTCCAGAACCAGGTTTCTTCGATCGAAAGCGCGGCCCACAGCAGCACGACCGCCGCCAGCGGCGACTCCGAGGAAGTGACCGCGACCGCCAGAATCACGGTCGCGACGGAGAATGTGGCGTGATGGCTCAATGCGCGCCAGCGGTCGCCCCGCGACGCGGACCATCTGCGCCAAGCGATCCGGCCTCCGCACAGCGACCCCACCATCAAGATCGCCAGGAGCAGCAATTCGCCGCCTTCCAGCGCGCGTTGCCACTCGCCCAGCAGGATGCGTCGCGCCGCAAACAGCGACGCGACCGCAAGGCATAACAACGCGGCGATCGGCGCAAGCCAACGCCCCAGGCCCGAGAGCAACAGACGCTCGGGCTGGACATACGCCCTCGTTGGCGACGATCGAGCTTCCACGCAGCTTCCTTGCCGTGGGCGAAAGTGAAAGACTACCGTGCTCCGGCGGCGGTTCCCATTCCGGCAGCTTCGGCCAGTTCCTCGGCGCGGTCCACGTTTTCCCAAGTGAAGTCCGCGTCGCTGCGGCCGAAGTGACCGCCGGCCGCCGTCTTGCGATAGATCGGCCGCCGCAGGTCGAGGTACTTGATGATCCCGCTGGGGCTAAGCGGGAAGAACTCTCGCACCACGCGGCAGATACGATCGTCCGAGACGCGCCCCGTGCCGCGGGTATCAACATGCACGCTTACCGGGTCCGAGACGCCAATGGCGTACGCCAGTTGCACTTCGCATTGGGCGGCCAGGTCGGCGGCCACAATGTTCTTGGCCACGTGCCGCGCCATGTACGCCGCGCTGCGGTCCACCTTGGTCGGGTCCTTGCCGCTGAAGGCGCCGCCGCCGTGGCGGCCCCAACCGCCGTAGGTATCGACAATGATCTTGCGCCCGGTCAGCCCGCAATCGCCGTGAGGGCCGCCAATCACGAACCGCCCGGTCGGGTTGATGTGGTACTTGATGGCGCCCTTCACCAGGTCTTCGGGAAGTTGCGGTTCGACAATTACTTTCCGCACGTACTCTTCAATTTCCTTCTGCGTGACGTGCGGCGCGTGCTGGGTGGAAACAACCACCGTGTCCACGCGCACCGGTTTGTCGCCGTCGTATTCAATAGTGACCTGGCTCTTGCTGTCGGGGCGAAGCCAATCCACTTCTTGCTGCTGTCGGGCTTCGGTCAGGCGGTTGAGAATCCGATGCGCCAGGGCGATTGGCAGCGGCATCAGTTCGGGCGTATCGTTGCAGGCGAACCCGAACATCAAGCCTTGGTCGCCGGCGCCAATGTCTTTGCCGCGATCGGCGTCTTCGTTCACGCCCTGGGCGATGTCGGCGCTTTGATTGCCCACCGCCACCAGCACCGAGCAGGTCCGATCGCAAATGCCCATCTCGTCGTCGGTATAGCCCACGTCATGAATGACCTGGCGGACCGTCTTCTGAAAGTCGATCGTGGCTTGGGTGGTGATTTCTCCGGCCACCAACGCCAGGCCGGTCGTGACGAGCGTTTCACACGCGACGCGGCTGTAGGGATCCTGGGCCAACAGGGCGTCAAGAACGCCGTCGGAGATTTGGTCGGACAGCTTATCGGGATGACCCATGCTGACCGACTCGCTAGTGAACAGATATTTACCACTCGCCACGGAAAAACTCCTCGTCAAAATAAAGAAATTGGGCGGTTGTGCTAGATTTGCCAAACGCACGGATTATATGCCATAAACGCAAACGGCGACAAGTTCAAGTAGGGGGCATGGCAGTCAACTTATGCAGGATTTTCCCGCGCAACACGCCGTCTGGCGGATTCTGGACGCCAACGCCAACCGCGCCGCCGAGGGGATGCGGGTGGTAGAAGAGTACGCCCGGTTCGTTCTCGATGACCCCCATTTAACGCGGCTTGCCAAAGCACTGCGGCACGATTTGGCCGCCGCGCTGGACGACTTGCCCGGCGAATTCCGCCTGACAATGCGCGATACTTCCCGCGACGTCGGGACCGCCATTACCACCCCGGCCGAAGGAGAGCGCCGGTCCACGGCCGACGTGGTCACGGCCGCCTGGAAGCGCGTCGAGCAGGCGCTGCGCTGTCTGGAAGAATACGGCAAACTCGTCTCGCCGCCCACCGCCGCCCGGATCGAGGCGCTGCGGTATCGCGCCTATGGGCTGGAAAAATCGCTCGCCACAACCGGCCGTTCCCTAGATCGCCTGGCCGAAGCGCGGTTGTACATTCTTCTGGATGGAGGCGAAACGCTAACCGATTTTACCCACCGCGCCGCCGCGCTCATCGCCGCGGGCGCGCCAATCGTGCAGCTACGCGACAAGCGTTTGGACGACTGCACGCTTTTGGAGCGCGCCCGGCGTTTACACGAAATGACCGCGGGAACGGCGACGCTTTTCATCATGAACGACCGGCCCGACTTAGCATTGCTAGCGCGCGCCGATGGCGTGCATGTCGGTCAGGAAGAGTTGTCGGTCAAAGACGCCCGGGCCATTGTCGGCCCACGGGCGCTGGTGGGGGTTTCCACGCACTCGTTGGAGCAGGCGCAAGCGGCGGTGTTGGACGGCGCCGATTACGTGGGCGTGGGGCCGACGTTTCCTTCGGCCACCAAAGAATTCGCTGCATTTCCCGGATTGGACCTCTTGCGCGCCGTAAGCCGCGAGGTGCGCTTGCCGGCGTTCGCCATCGGCGGGATCACCCTGGAGCGTTGGCCGCAGGTGCGGGACGCGGGGTTCGCACGCGTGGCGGTGAGCGCCGCCGTGCATCAAGCCGCCGACCCCGCCGCCGCCGTGCAAGCCTGGCTAGCGCGCCTGACGGCGTCCGAGCCGCCGCAGTAGTGGTGCGGTTAGCGGTTTCTACACTAACCCGAAGCGCAAGCGAGGACGGCGTTTCCGTCCTCGCTTGCGCTTCGGGTTTCCGTGGGTTCGGCAACAACCTTTCATCTCCAGACGGCGGCACGGACCTTTACCGCAACCGCAATGATCTTGGCGTTTCCGGCGCCGATGTGGTATGTACCCCGGCATGGAAAACCAACTCACAGTGCTCATTCCTTGTAAGAACGAGCGCAAGAACATCCGGGCGTGCATCGACGCCGTCCGCGGTATTGCCGACGAAATCCTGATCGCCGATTCCGGCTCGACCGACGGCACGCTAGAGCTGGTGCGCCAAGCGGGCGGTTGCCGCGTGATCGAGCGCGAGTACGTCAACTCGGGCGACTTCAAGAACTGGGCCATCCCCCAAGCGCAATGCCCGTGGGTGCTGATTGTGGACGCCGACGAGCGCGTCACCCCGCAACTAGCCGCCGAGATCCACCGCACGCTCCAAGAGGGGCCGCGCCACGACGGATACTGGATCGGGCGCGACAATTTCTTCCTCGGTCACCGCATCCGGTACAGCGGGTGGGGGACCGATTGCGTTTTGCGCCTCTTCCGCCGCGACTTAGGCCGGTACGCCAACGGCGTGAACCTGACCTTCGCCGACCACGCCGAAGTGGAAGTCGCCACCGGCAACACCGGCTGGCTGAAGCGCCGCTTCGACCATTACAGCGTGGTTTCCTACGAGCAGATGATCCACAAGCTCAACCGCTACACGCACCACCAGGCGCTTACCTGGCGCGAGGCCGGCAAGCGGCCGAGCCTGGCCAAGCTGGTCCTGAACGGCCCGCTGCGGTTCTTTCATTCCTATGTGGTGCGGTGGGGCTTTCTGGACGGCGCCGCCGGGTTCCAAGTGTGCGTCATCACGGGCATCTATTCCTTCATGAAACAAGCCCGCTTGTGGGAACTCCACCGCCAGCGCGAACCAGAAGCAGCCTCCGCGCCAAGCGACCTCCCGCGCCGTCACGCCGCCTGACGGCCCACATTTCGGTCGTTCTCCCCTCCCGCCCCGGCCGCAAGCGCCATCGCTTGCGGTTTCGCGCCCTTGGCGCGTACTTCCCCCGGCGCACCCCGCAAACACCTTCACTCTAACAACCACACGCGGCGCGCTATTCACCCAGCGCCAACTGTTTCAGATGCGAGAGAAACGTCGGACCGCGACTGGCGGCGGGGCGACGACGCACCCGGTCGGTGCGGCGAATATCGGAAACGGCCAAATCCGATTCGCCCGTCGTTTGCGCCAACTCGCGCACCGCGCGCCGCCGGATCATTTGCACGCCGCCTTGGCGATCCTGTTCGGCGGCAAGGCGTTTGACCGCCGCGCCCCAGGTGGAAAGCTGCTTGAGAAGCCGCGGCTCGATGGTGGGCGGGGTGGCCGCCCGCGCCGACACCAACTCCTCGTCGTTCCGCATTTCCCACAGTCGGCGCAAGTCGCCCAGGCGCAGCGGCTCGCGGGTATCGACGACCAGCACGATGTCGCCCTCGGCTTCGGCCATCCCGCGCTCCACCGCGGCCGCAATTCCGCTTCGTTGCGGCATCCGGCAGACGCGCACTTGCGGGAACTGCATCGCCAGTTCCAGCGCCGTTTCCTCGGTGTGATCGGTCGAACCGTCATCGACCACGACCACGTCAAACCGGCTGGTCAAGTCGCATAGCGCGTCCAGCAGTTCGGCAACGTGCCGGGCGAGAGAAAGTTGAACATTGTGAACCGGAAGTACAATCGTCAGCGAATGATCCAAGGCGTGGACCCTTTGCGATTTTGGCGACGCCGCCGCCTCGTCCATCCTGGGGCGGCTCGCGAGTATGTCGGCCGAATCCGTTCGCGGGGTCGTTTGTTCGTATCGACCAGCCAGCACCACCGCCAAGAGCCACGCCCCCCAAGAACGGATTTCAACGGGAACGCCACCTATAACGACGCAGGAGTCAGGAATCAGGCCACAAGACGCAGGAGTCAAACCCAGCGCTTGCGGTTTCGCGCTTCCACCCCAACCCAACCAACCACTTCCACGACCCCCTCACGGCCACTGGAAAAACCGCGTAATCTCTTCGCTGCGGGCGTCAATCCACAGCGCCGCGTCAAGAATCATTTGCGACCGTGGATCGGCCTGCAAGGCGCGAAACCGATCGGGAGTCCGCAGTTCGGGCGGCCGCGTGCTAATGATAATCAGCCGCGCTCCGCGTGGGGTTTCAATGAGCGCTTCGTCCAGTAGTTGGGGCAGCCGATCTTCGGGACCGCCATGCACTTGGGCCAAATCATCCAGCAGTTCTTCCGCCAATATCCGCGACGCGGTCGCGCGGCGATGCGCTAGCGTTTGCCCCGCCACGCCCACCAGAAGTTGACTTCCGCCCCGATGGCACAAGTCGATCACGGCCGACGCCACAAACGCAATGGCCCGCTCTTCACGGTACAAGTCCACGTCGTCGGGTTGTTCCGGTCGCCACAGGTCAAGCAACAGCGCCGCGTCCCAGTTCTGTTGCTGCTCAAACTGCCGCACCACCAATTGATTGACACGGGCCGAAGTCCGCCAATGGATCCAGCGCTGGCTATCGCCCGAGCGAAAGTCGCGCAGCCCATAGAACTCGCCCTCGCCCGCGCCGCGCTTCGGCCGCGATTGGTGCGCCCCCATCCGCGACGATTGCACCATGCTTTTCCAATGCGCGGTCAGCCGGCCAGGGCGGGGGCGAACCAGGATCGTGCTGATCTCCGCGACCGTCGCCGAGGCCCGCAACAGCCCCAAGGGGAACTGCGTCGAGATCTCGATCGGCCCCAAATGATAGCGGCCGCGATGGGGCAACATCGCCTGGTACGACGCGGCCGCCCGCCCGCCCGCCGGCACATGGATAAACAGCACGTCCACATCGACGGCCGCCTGGTGGTGGTCGCTATCTTCGCGTTCGATAAAGTCGCGGGCCGAGATCGCCCAGCCGGCGTACCGGGGGCGCTGGTTCTCGGCCTGGAGCTGGACCGAGAACGCCTCGCTGGCCGCCACGCGATCGGGCGCAAAGCGGCGCACGTCGATGCGTTTCAGATCGAACGCGGCCATCCGCGCATTCACCAGGAACGCGCCCAGCATCATCCCCGCCAGCACGTAGAGAAGGTTCACCTCGCGCAGCATCGCCCCGCCCACGATAAACGCGAGCACCAGGAGGTAATACCAACCCTCCTTGGCGATCACCAAGCGACGGTGCTTGATCGGCGGTTTGCGTTTCTGCAAGGCCACGCTACCGTTGATGCTTGACCAGGTTGCGTTCGCGGCTGCGCTCGCGGCGCTCCAGCAATTCCGCGCGGCGTTGTGCGGCCATCGCCGCGCGTTTCTCCTGATCCGCGGCGTGTTGCGCTGCACGCACTTGAAGTTGTTGGAGGTACGCCTGGCGCATCTTCTCCTGCATCATCGCATTAACATGGTACGAGGAAGGGCCGGTAAGCTTCGCGCCGCCGGAACGCGCGCATGACGATCCACCGCCTCCACGACCACCGCACGCGAACGCCCCGGTTGATGTCGCCCAGGCAACCGCGAACGCCAAAACCGCCATTCCTAAAGTACGCATAAGCCTTTCCTTCCCGTGGGTGACGGCCGTGGTGGAGTATGGCGAATTCCGAGATTTTCGCGGAACCCATACCAACCCGAAGCGCAAGCGAGGACAGCACTTTCGCCCTCGCTGCCGCTTCGGGTGAGTATAAAAATCGCCAATCGATACCACCACCTGCGCGACGCGCGCCTTGTCCCCTCTGGCCAGCCCGATTATAACGCCGCGCGCGTCACGCGTTCCACCATTTTAGCAGCACGCCCAGCCGGTGGAGAAAGAGGGTTGCCCCCACCGCCGCGGCCCCCAGCGAAACGACCAGCACCGCGCCGCTGGCAATGTCCAGCGCCGCGCCCAAGTCGGGATTGCGGCGCCGATCGATCGCCTTCGCCATCCGCTCCAGGGCGCTGTTAAACATTTCGGCCGCCAGCACCGCGATAATGCACAGCCCCACCAAACACCACGCCACGCGGTCCAGGCGCAGCGCCACCCCCGCTACGATCACCGCAGCCGCGCAAACCAGGTGGACCCGAAAACTGCTTTGCCCGCGAATTCCCAGCGCGATCCCCAAGAACGCGTCGCGAAACTTGGCGTACCACGTGCGCCGCGTCGGCTGGAATTCGTCGTCGTTCACGGGCGGAAAGGTGCAAGTCGCAAGATCGATATCCACCGCAGCATCACCATCACGGGAGCCGCCCGCTTTGGCAATCGGTCAGACGCAGACAATGTCCACGGCTTTATACACCGTGCGCGTCTTGCGGAAACCCAGCCGCTCGTAAAGCCGCAGCGCGCCTTCGTTCTGGGCGGTAACTTCCAAGAACGCCCGCGGCAGACGGCGCCAGCGAAAGCCCTCCAGCGCCGCCAGCAACAGATGCGCTCCCAGCCCGCGACCGCGATGCTCAGGCGTAACGCCCAGGTTTTGCACCGCCCCCAGCCCATGCCGATCACACAGCCCTTGCACCGTGCCGCAGTACTCCATATGCCGGCGCCCCAGCGGCCGGTAGCCAACCAGCCAGGTCGCCTCGGGCAAGAACCCTTCCTTGTGCGAGATTTCCCACATCAGCCGCTGACAGCCCTCGCGGTTGCCCAGGCACGGGAAGACGTGGGCGTCAATCTCGTGACAAAAGCTACGATGCTTCACATCGACATGGGCTTCCAACAGCACCGGATCCCACGCCAGAAAGACGTAGTCGTCAGAAAGGGGAACTTCCTCTTCCCAACCCGGATTGGCCGAGCCTTTGTGGTGGCCGCCAAACCGGCCGCGAGGGATCGTCAGGTCGATCTCCATCCGATAGCGCTTAAAGTAGGTGACGCTCATCGTCGCACCCGATCGCCCCAAGTGACCATCCATTCCCTCACCCACCGTATCCTACAAGCCGTTTTGGCAAGGGTCAAGAAAATGCGCACAGCGATAGGAATCGAGTTTGCCGGCCTTTCACATTTCGCAGGGAATGCCACAAGCCCGCAGCGCAACAGGTTCGTGCAACAGGTGGCGCAAGTCTTGGAAGCCGGTGAGCTTGTGACTGTTTGGCAGGCCCCCCTGCCGGGCAGGACCTTTCTAGAAAAAACCACGGAGATCGCAGGCAGAAAGTAGGTCCCGCCCGGCAGGCGAGAGCTACTTTGCGAAAGATTCACAAGCTCCGCGGCCCGCGCCGCACCACCTCTTCCGAAAACCGTCCCAGCGAGGAAGCATCGTCAGGCTCCATCGGAGTCCCTCCAGCGCCTGGGAATTAGTGGAAATTCTCCATTAGGTCATTATGGAGATAGCTCCAAAAGAGAGCAAGAATTTATTGACGCAATCCGCCCAACCAGTACACTACCAAAAGGTTAAGACGATTCATCCCCTCCCCCCGTCCCGAGCCAACCTTGTAGCATTTCGGGAATCGCCCCGCGGAGCGGATGTAACCATTAAGTGTTCGGCGTATGGACGGTCTGTCATGACACCATCTGAAGCACGAGCTTTTTGGCATTTCCCGGAAGCGGAGGACACGCCACCGGGTCCGGCAACGGAGTCGATGATCCACGACTTCAATAGCCGTCACGGCATTTCACTGCCGGATTCGTTCGTAACCCTCTACAGGCGCCAAAATGGCGGCGCTTCACGTCTCCATGGCGATTCGTTCTGGTCAATCGATGGAGAGGTCACTCCGCTGACGACCCTCGAATTGCTCTGCGATGGTTACCACGACGAAGACCTCGTCAATACCTGGACATCGCTCCTGGGCGACCTTTCGCGAGTTGTGGTGTTCTTCGGCGATGGCCATTTCTACTTCGCGCTGAATTTCAACGACACCATCGGCGATGAGCCGATCGTCTGGTATGTGGACGACAACGGTGCGAAGCGCACGGGGCTCCACTTCGGAGATTGGCTCACCTCCGACGGCGGCACGAGCTGAAAGATGGAAAACGCGGTACGAGGAACGGGCGGCGGGTGTACCAGTTCGCGGCCGGTCGGCTGCAGTCGGCGATCCTGCCGCGGGGCGGGTAGTACGCCGAACCGGGCGCTACAGCAGACGGCGGGGGCATGTAGGATCGAAAAAGGGGTCAGGACTGAATGGCGCCTAAACTTTCCTTAAGTCTCTGAGGAGCGAACTCTTACGTATTCGTCGCGTCGTTGGCGCATGAGCTTATAGGACTTGGGGCGGCGTTTGACGACGCGCGGCTCGACGCGGTCG